>Ga0187766_10000675_pt1 | contig 19339 bp, 23 predicted proteins | sample 0216_QUI02_MP05__4_FD_132971 | JGI IMG/M metagenome (GOLD analysis project Ga0187766, IMG submission 132971) | Tropical peat soil microbial communities from peatlands in Department of Meta, Colombia - 0216_QUI02_MP05_20_MG | ecosystem: Environmental > Terrestrial > Soil > Wetlands > Peat ... | reverse complement strand
GAGGCTACTGGCTGTACACGGCGTACGGGAACGTCGACAACAGCTCCGGCGCCGGCTGGTACGGCTCGCCGAATCAAAGCCACGTCGGCAGCTCCTCGATCGCGGGGATGGCGGTCGCTCCGCGCGGCGAGGGCTACTGGCTGGTCGGCTCGGCAGGCAACGTGTATGCCTACGGCGACGCGGCCACGCTGCCCGCGCTCGGCCACGCGCACCCGATCAAGGGCATCGTGCCGTAACGGGTCCGCGAACGCAGCGCCACGCGATCGGCGGCGCGATGCCCGATGCGAAGCTCGCCGCGGCGATGCGCGCCAGGCGGAACTAACTCACGGCAGTTGCTGGCTGCTCCGATGGCGGCAACGAAGCCCCATGCCACGCCGCCGCCGGTCAGGGCCAGGGTGTCTTTTCTCGGGTCGACGAGAGGACAATGAACGCAACTTCTGCCGGCCGCAAACGTTGTGACCAGTGCAGTCGTCATGTGTCGTCCATCGGTGCATCGGAGAAAGGGTCGCGCCGATGTTCATTACCGTGCGGGTTGGATACGGGCCTCGCTCGGGAGACGTCTGCGGACATTCGGCGCTCGGCACAGGGCCGCCGGCATTGCCGCGAGGCTCGGGTGCAGCCAACGCTCATGGGCTCGGCGGTTGGAACCGATCGCGGCGGTCAGTCCACTGACTTCGGTCCAGATGAGCGGGTGTGATCGGAGCAGGCGCGAACCCGGGCGAAAGGGCGTCGGAGCTAACGCGCGGGTCGTCTCCGACGGCTCCAGACTGGCCGTCCGCGCGACGGCCGTTGCGGCGCTCGTCGCGATCGGCGCGTGCGGAAGCGCAAACGGGTCGCATCCGGCCCTTCGTTCCCCGTCGGCGACGCTCTCCACCCCGCGCGAGCCACGCGGCATCCTTGCCACGAAGCACACAACCCCAGCGACTGCTCCCGTCGCTGGGACAGCCACGACTGGACCTCCCGCGACCCAGACAGCCTCGACTGGTCGTGCCGTGAGCTACGCAACCACGGCTGCTGTGTCACGGGCCAGCGCCGCTTGCCGGACGTCGCATCTTTCGCTGTCCCTGATCAGGGGCGGCGCCGCGGCTGGCACCGCGTACCTCTGGTACGGGTTGAAGAACGTCGGGCCGAATACGTGCTCGATGATCGGCTATCCGCGCGTCGCGGTGCTGAACGAGCACGGCCAGATCGTGCAGCATCCGGCAACGCGCGGCGCGGTGCTGCCCGCCCCGCTGAGGCTCGTGACGCTAAAGCCCGGCCAGCGCGCTCAGTTTCTCGTGAACAGCACCGACACAGTCCCCAGTCCCGGCTGTCCACGCTCGTATCGGGGTGCGAGGCTACGGGTATTTCCGCCAGATCAGGCAACGCCGATCCTCGATCCCTTCAAGGTGGCCTTCTGCGACCTCAGGGTCGGGCCTGTCGAGCCCGCGGGCTGGCCGAACGCCGAGGTAAAGGCGAGCTCATAATCGGAACACGTGCACCGGGCTCGATCTCATCACCGACGCTGTGTGTGATCGGGCAATGGGACGGCACACCCGGCCCCCACGACGTAGCTGGCGACCGCTGCCTGCGCGATCGCGCTTGCGCTCGCCGGCGCGGCGTATGCCGCGATCCCGGGTGGCGCCGCGGCGAACAAGCGGGTCGGGCCGCATTCTCGGGCGGACACTCGAACAGGGCGCGCGCGTACCAGTCGCTGGTGTCGCGTACGCCGGGGACGGCGAAGAAGTACCCCCTCCGACGGGTGAGATGTAGTCGACCATCGGCTCGCCGATCAGTCTGGTTTGGTTGGCGATGAACTGCCGTGCGAGGTTCTGTTGGAAGCAGTTGAAGATCAGTCCCATGTCGAGGTTGCCGGCTAGGTCGGCGCCGTTGTCGTAGTTGTAGCCGCGGCGGAAGATGCGGCTGTCCTCGGTGCCTGTGGTGCGCGGGTTGGCGAGCCGGATGTGGGCGATGAGCGGGATGATGTTGCCGTTGGGGTCGGCGGCGTAGTCGGGCAGTGCGGTCAGGCTGGTGGTGCCGAGCACGTTGCCGCTTGCGCGGTAGCGGCCGATCATCGTCTGCTGCTCGCCCAGCGACACGCGGTCCCAGAACTCGATGAACATCCGGATGATTCGGCAGACGTGGTAGGTGCCGCCGAGTGCCCAGTCGGGTTCACCGATCCCTGGGACGACCCACATCAGTCGGTTGGCGACCTCGGGATCGGTGACGTTCGGGTTGGCGATTCCGTCCATGAAGCCGAGGTGGTTGCGCGGGACGCCGGCGGGTCGTGCGGGCGAGACGAATCCGTCCATCCGCCAGTTGATCTGGATTGCATCGCGGGTGTGCTTGGCGATGTCCCGCAGCGCGTGGATCGCGGTGTCGGGACGGCCGGCGCAGATTTGCAGCAGCAGGTCGCCGCCGCACAGGTCGGGGTTGAGGTTGTCGTTGGGGAACGAGGTCATCTCGGTCAGGTGGCGAGGCTTGCGCTCGGCGATCCCGAAGCGGTCGTCGAACAGGGTCGAGCCGAACGCGACCGTGACCGTCAGCCCGTCGGCGGGGACCTCCGGGCCGAGCGTCCCGCTGTTCGAGGGCGGGTGGACGGGTCCGAGGTTGACCGGGACGCCGCCCTGGGTGAGGAAGCGCGCGCCCGGTCAGCGTCTGCAGCAGGTCGATCAGCTCGTCGCGGCTGGTCGCGGTGACATCGAAGGAACCGAAGCAGGCCGCGGGCGGTGGCGGGTCGACGATCCCCGCCTGCCACGGGCCGTGGAACGGGATCGCCGGCAGCCGTGCCGCCGGGTCCGAGGCGACCGCCGACTGAACCGGACCGTCGGGCTGGAGCGGGTCCTGCGCGCGCTCGCCCGTGTCAGCCTGGCGGTTGGCGGCGTCGGCCTCGGACAGCCGCGCGCCGAGCGTGCCGGCCGTGATCGCGGCGGCACCCGAGCGGGTGAGGAACTGGCGACGGTCGAACATCACGCCCCAGCCTGGATCGACGGCGCATCACGCACGGATGGCGGGGATTCTCGCATCCGCACGCCGGTCGCGGATTGCCGGCGGCCAACGACTCGAAACCACCCGGCGCGATCCCCCCGCGCCGTGCCACACTGCCGGCTCGTGCGAGCGTCCAGGGGCGCAACCTCGATCGCAGTAGCCGCCGCCGCGCTCGCCGTGATCGTCGCGGTCGCGGTGCTCGTGCTGCTCGGCCCGCTTGGACCCGCCTCCGCGGGCGTCGCGCAGCGGCCGTGCTCGTCGTACCCCACCCTCGGCGCGCCGGCCCCCGCCGGCACCAAGGTACCCGCCGACCTCGCGGCCCGGTACGCGCTGTTGCGCGGCCCGCAGCGAGCCGCTGACAGGCTCGGGCCCGCGCAGGTCACCGCCTCGCTGAGCGCGTCCGGCCTCATCATGTCGGGAACCGGCGTGATCATGTCGGGAACCCGGTTCCTCGGCGACGCCGCCTTTGGTGGCCGCATCTACCTCGTGCCCGCCGAGCACCTGCTCGCATATCGGCTCGCGCCGCTGCGATGCCTGGCGCCGGACCAGCGCTCGCTCGAGCAGGCGCTGTTGCCACAGCTGCGGAGCGAGTACCGCAGGCCGCGCTGTGCATCGAGGTGCTCTACGCGAACGGTCACGGCGCCAGCTGCGCTGCCGCGTCCGGCAGCCCTGACGCCCTGCTGTTCGCTGACGGCACCCCGGGGTTCGGGTTGGTGCCGAACGGTGTCAGCGCCGTCACCGTGACCTACCAGCCCGCGCCGCCGGGCACGGTCGCGGTCCATCGCAACTTCTTCGTGATCGTTGCCCCCTCCCAGGCGGCGCTGCCGTGCGGGGTGCAGTGGCTCGACCCGACCGCAAACGTCAACAAGATCGTCTTCGGGTGCTCGTACTTGACGGCGGAGAAACAGGAACTGAACGAGTACCGGACCTACGTCGCGAACGAGCTCTCGACGCTCCGCTCACAGGTCGCTGCGCTCGCCGCGGCGATCGGCTCGGGCAACCTCGCACAAGCGCAGTCCGCCTGGCTGACCGCGCACCTGACCTGGCTCGACATCGGCCAGGACGACGGAGCGTACGGCTGCTTCGGTGCGCTCGGCGGCGAGATCGACGGCCTCGCGGCCGGCCATCCGCTGGGGACGGCCGATCCCGGTTTCACCGGCTTTCACCGGATCGAGTTCGACCTCTGGACCAAGCACGACCCGTCGGCCGCGGCGACCGCCACCGCCACACTCCAGAGCCTGCTCGGACAGCTCGTGAAGGTCCCGCTGTCGACCTACCTCCCGGCAACCCCCACCGGCATCGGCAACTGGCTGCTGCGCCCCCACGAAGTGCTCGAGGACGCGCTCCGCGACTCGCTGACAGCCGATGACGACTACGGCAGCGGCACCGACCTCGCGTCGATCACCGCCGACGTCGCCGCCGCGCGGGAGCTGCTGCGCGAGCTCGAGCCGGCACTCGACCCGGTCGCGCCGCATCTCGTCGGCGACGTGAGGGGCGAGCTCGACTCGCTGATCGAGGCGATCGATGCGACCCGCGCGAACGGTGCCTGGGTGCCGATCGAAAACCTGCCGATCAGGCAACGCCAGCAAGTGGATGCCGACGTCGGCGCTGCGCTCGAGACGCTCGCGCCCATCCCGGACCTGCTGACGAGCACCGGATCGAACTCGCCCACCGACTGACTTGCGCAACGCAAGAGCGAGCACCGCCCGACACATCTAGAGTAAGCTCGGCGTCGGAGCCGATGTCCGCTGAAGCCAACGATGAGGCGCTTGTCATTGTCGGCGCCGGCGTAGCTGGAGGCAACGCCGCAGCCACGCTGCGCGAGGAGGGCTTCCGCGGGAGAGTCGTGCTGATTGGCCGAGAGCCGGGGATTCCGTTCGGTCGTCCTCCGCTGTCGAAGACCTACTTGCGCTCTGAGGACGATCTCGACGAGTGGTACGTCAAGCCCCCGGGGTGGTACGAGGAACACGGCATCGAGCGTTTCGTGGGGTCCAGCGTGGTCGCGATCGACCCGGTTGCCCACTCGGTGGTGCTGGACTCCGGCCAGGCGCTCGGGTACAACCAGCTCCTGATTGCCACCGGCGGCGAGAACCGTCGGGTTGGGGTGCCGGGCGCCGAGCTGGGAGGGATCCACTATCTCCGCACGATCGCCGAGTGCGAGGCGATCAAGCAAGAGGTTCGGGCGGGTCGGCACGCGGCGGTCGTGGGAATGGGGTTCATCGGTTGCGAGGTGGCGGCCTCTCTGACGCAGCTTGGGGTGCGCGTGACTGCGGTCTTTCCCGGGCGAGCCCCGCTCGAAGGGGTCTTGGGCGGAGAGGTCGGTGCGGCGATCGGCGCGATCCACCGGGCGAACGAGGTGGAGCTGGTGGCCGAAGGCCGGATCGCTGCGTTTGAGGGCTCGGGGCGCGTGGAGGCGGCGCTGACCGCCGACGGGAGGCGTGTGGCGTGCGACTTCGTGGTCGCCGGCGTCGGGATCGAGCCTCACGTGCCGGCGTTCGTCGGATCAACGGTGGCGCAGTCGGGCGGCGTGCTGGTCGACGAGCGCTGCCGAGCCAGCGACGCCGACGTGTACGCCGCCGGCGATGTGGCAAACCAGCTGCATCCGCGGTTCGGCCGCGTGCGGGTGGAGCACTTCAACAACGCCGAAAAACAGGGGCGCGCGGCGGCGCGGTGCATGCTCGGCGCAACCACGCCGTACGACTGCGTTCACAGCTTCTGGTCCGATCAGTACGAGCACAAGCTGGAGTACGTCGGTCACACCGCCGACTGGGACCAGTTCGTCGTTCGGGGGAGTCTGGAGGAACGGCAGCTGCTCGGGTTCTACCTGCGCGAAGGTCAAATTCAGGCGGCCGTCGGTCTCGACCGCGGCGGTGACCCGGAGCTCGACGAGGACTCCGAGATGGCGGCATGCGCACGACTCGTGGCGCAGCGAGCCAGGCCAGCTCCCGCCCAGTTTGCGGACGAGCAGGTGGACCTGTGGTCGCTGGTGCGCTAGCGGGGAGTTTCCGGGTCGTCCCGCTAGGCGTTTGAGAACAGCGGGATGTTGGCCCCGCTGGCGGCAACCAGGGGGCTGTCGAGCAGTGCCACGATCAGCTGCGCGACGTCACTGGGCGTGAGGCCCGGGCGGAGCTCGGGATTCGCCTTGCGCAGCATCTGGGTATCTACGGCGCCGGGGCTCAGGCAGATCGCACTGATGCCAAGCGGCTTACCCTCAACCGCGATCGCCTCGGTGAGCCCGATCACCCCGTATTTGGAGACGTTGTATGCGGCCAACCCGGGGAACTTCTCCGTGGCGTAGATGCCCGACAGCGACGCGATGTTGATGATCCGTCCTTCTCTGGCGCCGCGCATCGCGCCGAACGCGGCGCGGCAGCAAAGAAACGATCCGGTCAGGTTCACCGCGAGCGTTTGCTCCCAGATTTCGGGGGTAGTCTGCTCGAACGGCGCCGAGGTCAGGACCGCGGCCGCGCAGACGAGTGCCGCCAGCGGGCCCAAGCGCTCAACGGCATCAAACAGCGCTTCGACCTCCTTCGGCTCGGCGACGTCCGTTGGCACCGCTCGGGCGTCGCCGCCCATGTCCCGGATCCCGCGGGCGACTGCCTCGAGCGCCTCGCCGTTGCGAGCAGCCAGGACGACGCGGACGCCGGCCACCGCGAGTGCCTCCGCGGTCGCAGCGCCGACGCCGCGGCTCGCACCCGTGACGAGCGCGAGGCGTCCGGCAAGCCAGTGTGGCGGCTCAGGCACCGATTCGCGCTCCGACGCCGGAGGTGGCAACTCGCTCGTAGAGCCGTTCGTGGGCGTCGAGGCTGCGTTCGATGTCGAGATGGCTTTCGGCGTGCTCGCGGCATGCCCAGCGCGACAGTGCGGGCACCCTGCGCACGGCCTCGGCTGCGGCCTGGTGATCGTCCGGTTGCACCAGGAAGCCGGTCGTGCCGTCGACGATCACGTCTGGAAGAGCGCCACGTCGGAACGCGACGACGGGAGTTCCGCATGCTTGCGCCTCGGCGGCGACCATCCCGAACGGCTCCTCCCACCTTGCCGGGCACAGCACCACCGCCGCGCGGGCCATAGCTTCCCAGAGCGCCGGTTGCGAGACGGCCGGGTGGACGGCGACGCCTGGTTCGGCACGCCGCGGGTCGATCTGCTCGCGAGCGTATTCAGGCTCATAGCTCTCGCCGAAGACGTCGATCTCGACGCCGGCGATCCGTGCGATCGCGATCGCGTCCGCGGCTCCCTTCTCCGGGCTGAACCTACCGGCGAAGACCGCGCCGGATCCCGCCGCCGGCGAGAAGTGGATCTGGCGAGTCGGGATGTACGGCGGCAGGATCGCGTCGACCGGGACGATCCGGCGCCACGCGTTCGCATGGCTGACGGACACGCAGGCCACCACGGGCGGGGGACTGCGCCGCAGGGCCTGGCGTATCGCGCCGGCAACCGCCGTATCTGGCGGCAGGTGGATGGTGTGCACCACGGGCGCGCTCAACGTTGACGCCAGGTCGACCGCCGGCGCGTCGAAGGCGTGGTTGTGAACAACATCGTATCGGCCTTCGCGCACCAGCTTGTAGACACGAGCGAACGCCCGCTCGGCAACGGTCGAGCGGGCGACGCTCCCGCCCGAAGGTCGGTAGAGCGTGGCCGCCAGGTCGCGATGATCGACTCCCGCGTCGATCACCTCGACGCCCCGCACCGCCGATCCCGAGGCGGCGTAGAGACGAACCTCGTGACCCCTCTGGACGAGCCCGCGAGCGAGCTCTGACACGAACGCCTGCGAGCCACCCCGCTGCGGCTCCCGGATCGGGCTGACCAGCGGGCTGACGATCGCCAGCTTCACCCGGCTATCACCTTGAACGCGACGTCGCGCGGGGGGTTGACTCCCAACGTGTCGAACGACACCCGCCGCCGAGCGCCGCGACGTACCTCTGCTGCCGCCCCGGGATAAAAGACCTCGCTGAGCTCGACAGCCTCGTCGAGGCTCGCGAACTCGACGAACATCTCATCGTCGCCGAAGCTCACGTACCGATAGGCGCGGGCGGCAAGCCAGCTCAGGTTGTTCGGCCAGACGATCGCGACGCAGCCACCGGGCCTGCAGACCCGCTCCATCTCAGCCAGGCCGGCGTCGCCACCGTGCCCCGCCTCCGGTGTGAACGCCGAACAGGCGACCACGAGGTCAGACCAACCGTCGGGCACCGGCAGGTCATCGAAGAAACCAGCAACCACCCTCGCGCGGCGGCCGTGCTCCGTTACCGCGAGCCTTTGGATCAACAGGTCGCGCAACGGCGCCGCAGGTTCGATCGCCACGATCTCGCCGGCGCGGCCCAGCAGCTCGAGCGTCAGCCGGCCCGTGCCGGCGCCCACCTCCACGACCCGATCGACGCACTCCGGCAGCCACCGGAGCACGGCGGGATGGAGTCTCTCGGCGTGGACCAGACGGTCGTACAGCTTCGGCTCGAGCCGGTACAGAAGCTCCCACGCGAGCGCGACATCAACTCGTGGATCGCGCGCGTGACCGATGAACCGTCGCTCCTCGTCCGCAGTGAGGACCCGCAGATCCGCGACCGTGTAACGCCCGCGCAAATCTCGCGCGCGTCGCGGCGGGGCCTCAGGCGCGCTCACCGACCTCGGCCCAGTTCTTGTCAGTCTCCCACAGGCGAACCGCTTGCAGCGAACCGGCCGGGAGCTCCGAGCGGATCCTGTCCCAAAACGCCACGGCCAGGTTCTCCGCGGTCGGGATGAGGCCCTCGAGCCAACGCACATCGGTATTCAGGTTGCGGTGATCCACGTCTTCGATGATCCGCCTCGATATCACGTCCGACAGCTGCTTGAGGTCCAGGACATAGCCCGTCGCCTGATCGATCTCACCCGCCACCACAACCTCGAGGACATAGTTGTGACCGTGGAGGTTGGCGCACTTCCCGTACAGCCGCCGGTTCTCAGCTTCAGATAAGCCGGGATCTCGCAGCTGGTGAGCCGCGTTGAACGCTTCGCGGCGACTGACCAAGACGGTAGTCGAGCTCGTCGCCGCTCCCCGCCCGGCGACGGCGGTCCGTACATCGTTGAAATCGCGATATGCCACCGGAACCTCCAGAGGTGCTCGCCAGGCAGAGGCAGGACGACTCGACGATACCGTCAGCGGGAGCTCGGTCACAAATTCTCGTTCCGGTGCGCGAAAGACCCCGTCTCGCATCAGTGCAGGTGCGCGTCGGCCGCTACGACGGATCCCGCTGACGCGCGCTGCTCCCGGTCGCTTCGAGCTCGGCCCGCGCCCGGTCAGCCCACAAGGGCGTGTTCATGCCGTCGAATGTCGCGAGCGCGTCGCGGAGCTGGACCCGCGCCTCGATCTTGCGCTGGGCCGACGTGTATGTGAGCTATTGAGCGGGGGAGGGTGTGGGTATGGCGCGACGAATCACATATCAGCAGGCGATCAATGAGGCGCTGGCGCGACCCGCGCGACCCCGGCCTGACGCTTGGCGGCGCGATGGGCGCGGAGATCCAGAAGCTCGGGATGCCGAAATGGGCCCTGTCGATGACCGAAGGCCTCTGGTGGATACGATGCTCGAGAAGTGAGCGATCTGCCGATTGACACCCCCGAAGGCGTCGCCGGGGTGCCCGAGATGCGCGCCTCGGACACCGAGCGCGAACAGGCCGTCGAATTGCTTCGCCACGTCGCGGCGGAGGGCCGGCTGACGGTCGACGAGCTGGAGGACCGGCTGCGCAGCGCTTATGACGCGCGTACGCGGAGCGAACTCGATCGCTTGGTCGCTGATGGGCGGCGGTGAGATCCGCGTGCCGCACGGGGTGGAGGTCCAGGTATCGCAGTTCGCGTTCATGGGTGGCAACGACGTCGAGCTCGGCGACGATACGCCTCCTCCGACTGGTCCGGTGATCCGTGTGCGCCTGGTCTCGATCATGGGCGGCGCCACCGTCCGCCGCGGTCCGAAGCAGAGCAAGGCGCAGCGCCGCAAGGAGCGCGCGCTGCGCAAGGCCGAGCGACACGGCGAGCTCGATCCGTAACCCGGTGCCGCGCGCCCGCACCGCGCCGACTCCCCGGGACCGCGGTTGATCAGCCCGCCCGCCGCGTTCCGGCGAGCGAGTCACAGGACTCGGTACGGCGACTGTCGCGCGGTTGGGATCGCTGGATTGTCGGCGGCGTCGGTGCAAATCCTTGCGACGCTGGTGTGGGCCGACTCTTGACGCCGCAGCAGGGCCGCCCTACGCTGCTCCCCAGCGATCAGACGGGAGTCGACCGATGCCCGACCCAACGGGACGCTGGATCAACGAGCACCAATGGCAATGTCCCGCCTGCGGAACTGTGAACGGCGACATCAACGACGGCTGCGAGAACTGCGGCGACAGCGTGCGACCGTCGGACGAGGAGCCGATCAGGCCGGTGGATGTGCTGGACATCATCGGCTCCGGGCAACGGATGGACCCTGCCGAGCATGCAGTGGCCAGTTGGCGCCGGAGGCTGCCCAAGTCGAAATGGGCGGGGATGGCGATCACGCACCTGAGGGGACGGGTGAAGGTATTCACCCGTCCCGGGATGGTGCTCGTACGCGTGGAGAATGTCACCGGTCACGCCGCGCTGACGCCAGAGCAGGCCGACCAGCTCGCCGACGATCTCCACACGTTCGCGCGCATGGCACGCGACGACCGCGCTTCGTACGCATAGGAGTCTCACATCGACCGATCGGCGTTGCTCGACACGCCGAGGCCCCTACGGCGCGCTGGCCGCGCACTCCGGACACGACATCGACTCCTACGCCTTGCTTCGAGATGATTAATCGTGGATCCGAAGCAGCTTTTCTGTTCGCGGTGCGCAAGCCCGTTGCATGGGCGAGGTTATGCCGCATTGAGGAGCGCTTGTTTCACTCCGGCAAGGACTGGTTTCGGGCGAGGCCGAGTGGATGGGGAACGTACTCATCGGCGAGCTTGACAGGCTTCGCTCCGTACGGTACACAATTGATGCGCTTATGAGGGCCCTCCAGTCGGGACTGGTGGAAACTTTGGTCGTCGGACTCGCGGCATCCGTCTGCCCTGGTAGCGGCTCCGGTGGCGTCGGCCGGGACGGTCGCTCAGCCATCGATGCCGTCATCATTGTCGACTGCAGGAGCAAACTTGGGCCTTTCCTCGGAACGTTTATCTCCGGTTCTACTAAGCGGGGCCCTGGCGGCCGGGCCGAGGACGCGTGGCCGTGCCATGTATTACGGCCCGACCCAGGGTAATTACACGCTAGGCCAGAAGACCATCGCGCAGTGCGTTCGCTGGCAAAAGCGTGACTATCGCGGTAACCCTTTTTACCATAACCAGCGGACATACCATAATTGTGAGTGGTGGTACGGGTGGATGCGACATTACCTTCGTCAGGTTGGTTATGAGACGCCGTGGAACTGGTACTGCCTGGCGGCAACAGCTGTGATTAGTGCGCCTGCACGCTTGCTGTCGGCGTTTGCGTCGTGGGCGCTCGGCGTGGGCGCTGGCGTTGGCTGCCCGGAGTTCATTTGATCGCTCCGCTTGAGAGGCTCTGAACATCGGGGCGTGAACGCTTGCCGACTCGCGCCCGGCGGGCGCATCGCCATCGCCTCGCAACCCCGAGGCGACGGCGTTGCGTTCAGTCGCTTGTTGGAAAATCACGTCGGAGTGGTCGATGCCGTACACGTGCCCCGCAGGGCCAACCCGGCGGCTCAGCTCGGCGATCGCGCGACCCGGGCCGAAGCCGACCTCCAGGACGCGGTCGGCCGGCTGCACGTCGAGCAATGAGGCGACCCTCTCGTTGCGCTGGCGCGATGGGCCATCACCCAGGGGCCACCTTTCCGGTCGCGCCCCGTGGGTGTCCGAACTGGCGGACGATGACTAAGGGCTACTCAGGTTCGCGTAAGGGAGCAGTGACCTCGTCTCGCTCCGTTTGCCCGATGTGCCCGCTTCGGGTCAAGTGCATGGCCTCGGGAGATCGCTGTGGACGACACTGATCCCGGAGGGAGACTCAATGGCTTCAATCTGCCGAGAGATCGTTATCGATGCGAGCCCCGACGCTGTGTGAGACGCGGTCCGCGACTGGGGAGCACTCCACGAGCGGCTCGCGCCTGGGTTTGTGACGGATTGCCGCGAGAACGGGAGCGACAGAATCGTCACGTTGTTCAACGGCTCGGTCCTGCGCGAGCGGCTCGTCTCCTGTGACGACGCAGCCCGTCGACTCGTCTGGTCAATCGTCGACGGCCCGTACTCGCATCACAATGGGGCAGCTCAGGTGTTCGGCGAAGACGCCGAACGGGCACGGTTCGTATGGACGACCGACCTGCTGCCCGATGAGCTCGCGGCCCGCACTGCTCAACTTATGGACCAGGGGGTGAGCACCATCAAAGGGACATTGGATTCGGAACCAGGCGCGGAGGAAGCGAGTATCGCCACCACCAAACTATCGTGAGTCCGCACGGCAGGCCGCGGCATGCGCACCGGCCACGTGCTCGGAGTTGACCCAGGAGGAGTCATGGAAACGGTTCGCTCACCAGATGGCACTGAGATCGCGTTCCAGCGCTCGGGTGAGGGCCCGATGCTCGTTCTCATCGTCGGCGCATTCAACGACCGCGCTTCGACCAACACGCTGGCCTCCGGCCTGAGTGATGCCTTCACGGTGTATGAATACGACAGGCGCGGGCGCGGCAACAGCGGCGATACACCTCCGTACTCGGTCCGACGAGAAGTGGAGGATCTTGCCGCTGTGATTGAGGCGGCCGGCGAGCCGGCGTTCGTCTTCGGGCACTCCTCCGGTGCGGCTCTGGCCCTGGAGGCCGCTGCGACAGCGGTCCCGATACGGGCGCTGGCCGTCTACGAGCCCCCGTACACGGGGCGCCCGAATATGGCCTTCGCCGAGCGGCTGGAGAAGCTGGTCGGCGAGGGCGAGCTGTCCGAGGCGGCTGCGACGTTCCTCGAGCTGCTGGGGACCCCGCCGTCGGCGGTCCAGCAGATGAAGGAAGCACCGCACTGGGCGCACATGGAGAAGTTCGCCCCATCGCTTTCCTACGAGATCCGCCTCTGCAACGACGGTGAACTGCCCGTTGATCGGCTGGCGAACATCGACGTTCCCACGCTCGCCCTCGCTGGAGAGACCAGCCCGCCGTGGGCGAAGGAACGGGCGCGGGCGCTCGCTCGCATCGTACGAAACGGTCAAGCCCGGGTGCTACAAGGCCAAAGCCATCGCGTCGCTGACGACGTGCTCATTCCGCTACTGAAGGAATTCTTCCTCTGACCGACGGCCATCTTGACCGGTCCTCGACACCAAGCGCCGGCGCTCCTCGGATCTCAGCGCCACGGCTGCTCTCGCGACCTGGACACGCGTGGGATCCGCGCGCCGAACGGCCGCGTCGAAGGCCACGTTCGGCGGTCTCACCCGCGACGCCGCCCGCGGCCCGCCACCGCCCAGCCGACAGACGACGGCTTTGGCGCCCAGGAGCCCAGCACGGCGTACTCCGCCTGTGTGTTCTGGCCGCGGCCGAACACCTCATCACCCGCGGACACCCCTGTGACTCCTTCGCCGGCCTCGTCCACCACGCCCGCAGCGTCATACCCGAGATAACCCGTGCCGCTCAGCGGCTGGCCCCCGGACTGGGGACCCGGGCACTCCTCGCGCCGGCTTGAGCATGGTCGGATGCTCGCTGCAGTCACTGATCGAGACCGAGCTGGCCGCTACACAGCGACGCTGGCATTTGGCGATCAGGCGGACTGAGCGGCGGGATCCGCGAGCGCTCTGGGTAGCTCGGTGCGCTTGGTGATGTCGAGCTTGCGGCAGGCGTGTGTGAGGTGCATCTCGACAGTCTTGACGGTGACGAACAGCGCTTGCGCGATCTCGGCGTTGCTGGATCCCGCGGCCGCGAGGAAGGCGATTCGTCGCTCGCTCGCGGTGAGGGACTCGGCACCGCTGAGCCGTTCGCGGCGGAGCCGGACCCCGCTGGCGGCAAGCTCGAGGCGGGCGGTTTCAGCGAGGCCGTCGGCACCGCACTCGCGCGCAAGCTCATACCCGGCACGCAGCGGCTCGCGCGCGGCGGTGCGGCGGCCGACGCGGCGCAGAGCTGAGCCGAGGTCGGCGCGCCGCTGCGACGACTCGGGCCGAAACGTCGAGTGAGCTCCGCGTAGTCGGCGAGCACGGCGGCGTGCCGGCCCAGCGCGCCGCGCAGCTCGAGGCGGATCCCGAGCACAGCGCCGTATGGCGGGAACGGCGGGATCTGCTCTCCGCACCCGATCGCGTCGTAGGCCGCTTGGGCGGCGCCGAGATCCCCTTTGGTGATCAGGCAGTCGGTCAAAGCGACAGACGCCATCACGAAGCTCACGCTGCCTGGCGGGGCTGCGGCTGTCGCCTCGGCGTCGGCCTCGGCCTGGCGCAGGCGCCCCCGCGCGCGGTTGAGGTGCGAGCTGTGCATCCTGGCGGCCGCGAAGGCCTCCTCAGAGCCTTGACGGCGAGCGATTTCCGTCCACTGCTCGGTCACGCGTTCGGCGGCGTCGAGGTGATCGGTCCAGCGCAGCGTCAACAGCAGGCCGTGCGCGCGGCTGTCGCGGACACCAGCGGCGAGCAACTCGTCGGCGTGGTGGGCAGCTCGCTCTGCGAGCGAGCCGATCTCGGCCGCGTTGAACGCGCTGTTTGGCGCGAGCAGGCCGCGTTGAACGACGGACTCGATCAGGCCGCAGAGCGCGATCGACTCTGACGGGGTGTCGCCCGGGAGCTGCGCGAACTCAGCGGCGATCTCGCTGACGCGAGCCTTTTCCCGCGATCCCGCGGTGAAGGCCGCGGTCAGCAACGCGCCCTTCAGCCTCAGCTCGAGATCGCGGTCGAGCTCGAGCGCGGATGCGCGGGTAAGTGTGGCCTCGAGCAATGCAAGGAGCTCGCGGTGAGCCGCAGGGTCGGGACCGATCGTCCGGCCGAGTTCGACCAGGGCACGCGCCCGAACGATGGGGGCATCCGCGAGGCGGACTGCTTCTCGGAGCCGCTCGGCCACATCGGGAAGCTTTCCGGCCGCTCGCTCCGCGTCACCGAGCTCGAGCAACACTTCGACCCGATCCTCGCTCGTCAGGGCCTCGTCGAGCGCTCGGCGCAGGAACGGCACCGCGCTCGCGGCGCGCGCCGCCGCGCGGCTCGCGAGGCCGCGTCACGGAGCGTCCGGGCGTCCGCCGCACTCCCGGAGGGGGCGGCGACGAGCAGGTGAACGGCGATCTGCTCGGGTGGCGCGTCGCGCGCGCGCAGCAGTGATGCCGCCGTCCGGTGCGCCGCGTCGCGCTCGAGCGGCGTGATGCTCGTGTCGACGGCCGCGCGCAACAGCGGGTGCCGAAACCGAAGCACACGGTCGAAGTCGACCAGGCCGACCCGCGTCAAGCCCTCGGCAGCACGAGCCCCTTGGGCCGGTGTGATCCCGGCGAGCTCGGATGCCAGCTCAAGCGCAGCGTGATCGCCGAGCACCGTCAGCGAACGGGCGAGCATCGCGGCCTCCGGCTCCAGCCGTGCGAGCCGCGCGCGCGTCGCGCGGGCGACCTGCGGCGGAGCCACGGTCTCGACCCGCTCCGCGCTGCCGGCGGTGAACGGCACGCCCTGCTCGCGCAGCGCCCTGATCAGCTGATCGAGAAGGAATGGGTTCCCGCCCGTCGCGTCGTGACAAGCACGCGAGAAGGCGTCTTCGGCGTCGTGTCCGAGCAGTTGCGCGACCGCGAGTTCGCTCAGTGCCGCTGGCATCAGGAGCTGGCTGCCCGGATCGGCCAGCAGTCCGCTCAACGCGCCGCTCTCCTCCTGCTCGCCGGAGGGGCGCGCCGCGATCATGAGCGCGAGCGGGAGCGAGTCGACTCGCCGTGCCAAGTAGGCGAAGAACCGCAGCGACGCGTCGTCGGCCCAATGCGCGTCATCGACCGCGATCAGCAGCGGCCCGGACTCGCAGAGATTGGCCAGCAGCCAGTACAGACCGTGCAGCGCGCCGAACGACGCTTGGGGATCAGTGCCGATGAGGTCGGTCAGCAGCGGCTCGGCGAGTGCTGCGGCGCCGGAGAACATGCGCGTGCGCTCGGCCCGATCGGCTGCCCGGATTGCGGGCTCCAAGCACTGCCTGACAACGCCGAACGCGAACCCAGCCTCGAGTTCCACGCCGCACGCATGGAGCACTCCCAGACCGGCCGCGGCGGCGCCCTCGCGCGCGAGTGCCAGCAGCGCGGTCTTGCCGATCCCCGGCTCGCCCTCGATCACGAGCGCAGACCCAATCCGCATCCTCGCCCGCTCCAGGGCCGCGTCGATCCGCGCGCGCTCGCCGGAGCGCTCTAGAAGCGACTCGCCGACCCCGGCCCTATGTTCCCCGGTCGAAATCGTAGGGTCGAAGTCTAGGGTCGCCCCCGTCGCGCTATCGCCCAGTTACGAGCACGATCGCGGAAGTCCGAAACGACCGACAGGAGATCCGATGACGACCCTCCGCCACGCCCTCGCCAGCGCGCTGCGCGCGATCCTCCGCGGCCTCGCACAAACCCCGGACATGGGGCTGTGCGGCCCGATCCCACGGCCGAGCGAACTTGACCGCGAAGCGTCGGCCCGACACCGCCGATGAGCACCGTTCGTGTCACACCGGGGGCGATCCGCGAAACAGGCCCGCTACTCGCGGCGCCCCCCTCCGTACCTCAGCCATCGTTCGAGGCCGCGTATGCGTCGGTTGCCGCTGAGCTGCAAGACCTGATGCCGTCCGGCGCGATCCTCGACGCGCACACCCATCTGGGAACAGACGAGGACGGCCACTCGCTTGCGATCGATCGCCTGATCGGATACCTCGACCGGGTCGATCAGAACGCGCGAGCGATCGTGTTCCCGCTTCATGACCCTGACCGTCGACCGGCATACCGGATCCCTAACGACCGGGTGCTGCAATCGGCCCGGGAGTCCGAAGGCAGGCTGGTTGCGTTCTGCCGGCTGGACCCCGCGGACGATCCCGTGGGGGAGGCAAAGCGATGCCTGGCCTTGGGTGCGCGAGGGATCAAGCTGCACCCCCGCGCCCAATCGTTCGGCTTTGGCAACGCGGCCGCCGAGGCGATCTTCCACGTCGCCCGCGACGCGGGCGTGCCGATCCTGATCCACGCCGGTCGCGGGATGCGCCGATGACCCCACTCGCCGATCTTGCGCTGCGCTACCCGGACGTCTCGCTCGTGCTCGCGCACGCGGCGATCGCAGACCAAGGGATGTTCGCCACCCTGCTGGCCGACCCTCCTCGGGTCGTCTACGACACATCGTGCTTCTCCACGCTCGACGTGGTCGAGCTGTTCGCGCGCGTGCCCGCTGAGCGGATCGTGTTCGGCTCCGACGCGCCCTACGGCCGCCCCGCCGGTGGCCTGTTCCAAGCGATGCGCACTGCCGCATACGCCGGGCTCGACGACACCGAACGCGCGCTGATCGCCAGCGGCACGATCACCGCGCTTCTGGAAGGACGGCGGCTGGCCGCGGCAACCCCGCCCCGCCTCCCGCAGGTTCGGCCGATCAGCGGCAGCCTGGCGCGGGTCAGCGGGTATCTGTTGATGAGCTTTGCCGCGGCTGTCAGCGCCGGGCCTCCGCCGGACCCGGCGCGAGGGTTGGGCGGGATCGAGCTGGCCCGAGCAGTGTGTCGCGATCCCAACCCGGGCGCAGCCCGTTCAGCGCTCGAGCGCATCGACACGCTGCTCGCCGCCGCGGAGCAGCTCCTCGTCGGAACGCGCGAACAGGTGTCCCTCGCATTCGGATTGGTCATGACCGCCAGCGCGATCGCCGCGACAGAGCCGATCGACCATCCCGCCCAATTACCAACCGCGGCGCTGCGAACCGGAGGAGGCCAAATACCCGCCCCCGCGCACGAACCTCATTCCCGAAACAAAACGGAGGCCCATTGACATGGGAGCGGCGCCGTCTCTCAAGCAAGCTAGGACGGTTATCTTCTTGTAACTATTCAGGTACCTGAAGCCTGAAAATCGTTGGTCTGGGAGTGCGGCCGAGAAGGATCTCGGTCGGTTGCAGGGAATGTTGCGGGCATGCCGTCTGCGATCGATGTTTCACGTCGCCCGTCGTATGCCGAGCTGGAGGCGCTGGTCGCCGAGCAGGCGGCGCGGATGGCTGAGCTGGAAGCGTTGGTCGCGGAGTTGCGGGCGCGGCTTGATCAGAACTCGCGCAACTCTTCCAAGCCGCCGTCGTCGGACGGGTACGCCAAAGAGCCGGCCGCGAAGAGGAAGAACAAGAAGCGCAGCTTGAGGCGGCGGTCGGGTCGCAAGCCGGGCGGTCAGCGCGGGCATGAGGGTCACCGTCTGCAGCGGCGTGAGAATCCCGACCGGACGGAGCTGCACGAGGTAAAGACGTGCGAGTGCTGCGGGCGTGATGTATCGGCGGCGCCGATCGAGCAGTCACAGTGCCGCCAGGTGTTCGACCTGCCGGAGATGCCGGCGCTTGAGTGCGTGGAGCACTGGACGCAGAAGCGCCGCTGCGAGTGCGGGCACCTGACGGGCTCGAGCTTCCCGGCCGGGGTGACGGCTCCGGTCTGCTACGGGCCGCGGATTCGGGCGTTGGGGATCTACCTGGTCTCCTATCAGCATCTGCCCTACGAGCGGGCGGCGGAGATCCTCAGCGACTGGGCGGGCGCGCCGATCTCGGTCGCGACGTTGCAGGCGTTTGTCGCCCAGGGCGCTGAAGGGCTGGAGGACTTCCTTGAGGAGATCCGCTCCCAGCTTGCGGGCGCGGAGGTGGCGCACTTCGATGAGACCGGCGGCAGGATCGACGGTCGGCTTCAGTGGATCCATTCGGCCTCGACCGAGGAGCTGACGTTGTTGACCGTGCACCGCAAGCGTGGCGTGAAGGCGATGCTCGCCGCAGACGTGCTGCCTGGCTTTCGCGGCGTCGCGGTGCATGACAACTGGGCGCCGTATCGCAAATTCCAAGACGCTGAGCATGCGCTGTGCGGCGCGCACCACCTGCGTGAGCTGATCTGCGCCGAGGAGCAGGGGCACGCGTGGGCGCTGGCGATGGGCTGCCTGCTGTTGGACACCAAGGACGCCGTCGAGCAGGCCAAGGCCGCGGACCGCAAACGGCTATCAAAAAAGGCGCTGGCCGAGGTTCACTCAAGCTACCGCGGGATCATCAAGCTCGGCTACGAGGAGAACCCCACCCTCGCCGAGCACGGTGATGGGCCCCATCGCAAGCGGACCAAGGCGCAGAACCTGCTGCTCCGCCTAGATCAGCGCGAGGCCGAGGTGCTGCGCTTCGCCCGCGACTTCCGGGTGCCGTTTGACAACAACCTCTCCGAGCGCGACCTGCGGATGGTCAAGCTGCAGCAGAAGATCTCCGGCTGCTGGCGCACCACCGCGGGCGCCGAGCGGTTCCTGGCGATCCGCTCCTACCTGTCCACCG
>Ga0187766_10000674_pt1 | contig 19352 bp, 16 predicted proteins | sample 0216_QUI02_MP05__4_FD_132971 | JGI IMG/M metagenome (GOLD analysis project Ga0187766, IMG submission 132971) | Tropical peat soil microbial communities from peatlands in Department of Meta, Colombia - 0216_QUI02_MP05_20_MG | ecosystem: Environmental > Terrestrial > Soil > Wetlands > Peat ... | reverse complement strand
CCCGTTCAAAGATACGGCGGGGCCGGCGATCAACTCGCTGATCAAGGTCCTGAACACGATCTCGATAGTGTTCATCTCGGCCATAGTGCTGTACGCCGTCTTCGTGTAGGCGCGCATTCACGAAGCTGCAGTATTGGTCAAGTGACTGGACGGTTCACCCTCTGGGATTCAGTGGGAGTCAAGAACCCAACCAGGTTACTTCAACGAGTCAGCAGCACCTCGTTAGCGTCAAGAGATGAAAGATTGTTCACGAGGTGGGGGTGGGAGCTCCGGCGATGCATCCAAGCATCGCTTTCGGACCCACGTGAATACGCTCACTGACGGCAGTCACTGCAGGCGTACGCGTAACCGCTCCGCCACCCCACCGCGAGGCCGCCTCACCACACACGATAGATAAGCAGTGTTTTCCGAGATGGAGCCATCACATGCCCAAGCCCGCGGATAATGAAGTAATTCTGTGAATAGCAGATTCTCCTGTCAAAGCTTATAACCGGATATTAGTGCGGCGGCAAATAGCGCGGCCTAATGTATTCGGGTTCCCTTGCCGTCCCTCCAACCACTGCTACATTTGATTTCCTGTTCAACTGGTACCTGGTGTCAGGAATAATCGCAGGAGGGTTCGTCATCGGTCTCCTCCTCTACTTCGCGGTGAAGTACAGGGCAAGAGAAAGAGGTCCGCCGGCGTCTAAGGGCCCAGAGAGCCTTTGGGTTGTTGTAGCCGTAGTCCTGATAATGGGCGGTGTCCTTGCCGCGGCAGGCTACCAGAGTTTCGCGAGCGCATCCAACATCGAGATACCGAGTTCACCAACCGCCGTCACGATAAGGGTGACAGGCTTCCAATGGGGATGGAACTTCACATATCCCAATGGGCACTTCGCAATCGACAATCTGACCGTGCCGGCCGGGCGTGACATCATTCTGAATGTCACCAGCAAGGACGTCTATCACGAGCTTGGCATTCCAATGCTGGCCGTCAAGGAGGACGTCATCCCCGGGAAGGTGAACCAGCTCTGGTTCGAGGTCCCTGACCCCGGCGTCTACGTCGACGCCATTCACTGCTTCCAACTCTGTGGGGTCGGGCACGCCTTCATGATTGCCAACCTGACGGTCGTGAGCCAGGCCTCCTGGGACGCCTGGATGAGTGAGTGATTCGGATGGACGCGGCTTCCTGGTTGCGGCGCTGGATTACTACTACCAACCACAAGGACGTGGGTCTCCTCTATCTATTCACTTCACTCTACTTTGGGATGGCCGGCGGAGCCCTGGCGCTCTTGATGAGGGTGCAGCTCACTGTTCCTGACAACAATTTCCTGAGCGCACTCTACTACGACCAGGCGGTCACCATGCACGGGCTCATCATGATACTGTGGTTCCTTTCCCCGTTGGCAATCGCTTTCTTCAACTACCTTGTCCCTCTGCAGATCGGGGCAAAGGACCTCGCCTTCCCCAGGCTCAATGCACTGAGCTACTGGCTGTTTCTGAGCGGCGGCATCCTCGCAATCACAAGCTTCTTCGTCCCCGGCGGTTCTGCTGCGTCTGGCTGGACGACCTACCAGCCGCTTTCCTCCCCGACCTTCCAACCCGGCCCAGGACCCACGCTAGTCTACGTTGGGTTGCTTCTGCTGGCCGTGTCCGTGACGCTCGGGAGCGTCAACATAATCACGACAGTCCTCTGGATGCGGACCAAGGGGATGAGCTTCACCAAGCTTCCGATGTTCACTTGGTTCGCCCTCTTCACAACTGGGGCTATGCTCTACGCTTTCCCGACGCTGATCGCGGCATTTGTATTGAATGTATCAGACAGGCTCCTTGGTACTGCTTTCTTCACGAGCCCTGCCGTCCTCAGCATCCCTGGCATCGATCCATCGATACTGTGGGACAATCTCTTCTGGTTCTTCGGGCATCCAGAAGTGTACATCGTTCTTCTGCCTGCCTTTGGTGTGATCGCCAATATCATCCCGACCTTCACTGGCAGACCTCTTTCGGGAAGGAACTGGATTATTGTCTCGACTGCACTAGTCGTCCTTCCGTTGAGCTTCGGGGTATGGATGCATCACATGTTTCTGACTGGCATCCCGTTATCCTTGCAGGAGTCGTTCGACGTGTCGACAGAGGCCATCTCCATACCATTCGGCATTATCGTCATATCCTTCATTCTGTCTCTGGTGAAGGGAAGGATCCAGTTCAAGACTCCTTTCCTCTTCGCCATCGGGGCCGTAGTGCTCTTCATAATCGGGGGCATAATGGGGGTCTTCCTCTCCTCCCCCGTACTCGACAGGCAGTTCAACGGCTCCTACTTCGTCGTTTCGCACTTCCACTATGTGATGGTCGGGGCCACGATCTTCGGCCTTATCGCGGCTATCTACTATTGGCTCCCCCGGATGACCGGCAGAATGTACAGCGAGTCCCTCGGGAAGACGCACTTCTTGATCTCGTTCATCGGCTTCAACGTGCTGTACGGGCCGATGAGCCTGCTCTCTGACATGCCGAGGCGTGTGTTCACCTACCCGAACACGGGGGACCTGAGCATCGTGAACGAAGTCGCCACACTCGGCGCCTTCATTTTCGTGTTTGTGCAGGTACTGCTTGCCTACAACGTCGTCCACACTTGGTTCAGGGGGCCCCCCGCAGGGCCTAATCCGTGGGGCTCCAGCGACCTCGAATGGACCACGGACGCCGCGGAAAGAACGCCCGCGGTCACATCCGAGACGCCGCCTGTGGGGGGGTGGATCGGCCACCTCTCAGCGTCCCCCTCTGCTCCCGCCCAGGGGAGTGCGCAGGGTTCGTCCCACGGCGGTTCCGGTCACACCAGTGTGCGACCGTTCACACTAACACTCGGCATCACCCTGTTCTTCCTTGGCGCACCGTTCTATCCCTCGGCGTCGGGACTGGCCGTAATGATCGTGGGGGGAGCCGTCGTCCTCTACACGATGCTTTCCTGGGCCAAAGACGACCTCGGAGAGCGGTTCTCCGTGCCCGACGAAGGGGAGGAGAGGTACCCGTTCTCCGCTCTCCCTAAGGTCAAACTCGGAATGTGGGTCTTCCTCTCATCGGAGGTCATCCTGTTCGGCAGCCTATTTGCTGCGTATCTCTTCCTCCGGGAGTCAGTCGTCGGCTGGCCCATCGCATCGTCCATTCACGACATCCCGCTCGGAACAGCGAACACGCTCATCCTCCTGACGAGCGGCTTCACCATGGCAATGGCAATCCTGTCCATACGGAACGGGAAACAGAGAGACTTGCTGGTCTGGCTTGCCACCACCTTCGTGCTCGGCTCCGTATTCATGGGTGTGAAGATCTCTGAATGGTCCAACCTTGCGGCCGGAGGCTTCACCATCACTTCTTCAAACCCGATGTACCAGCTGGCCGCCAGCGCCTACTACTTCTTGGTCGGGCTTCACGGGGCACACGTTGTGGCAGGCCTCGTAATCATGCTGTACCTGATGAAGAAAACACTCTCCGGCGCGTACACCAAGGAGAGCCACGGAGCGATCGAGAACTTCGGCCTCTATTGGGCATTTGTGGACATAGTGTGGTGCTTCATCTTCCCGCTCTTCTACCTTCTATGAGGCTTTGAGATATGAGAAACATCGTCCTTGTTTCGGTTTGGCTCTACACCATGCTAGCCGTTATCGCTGAAGTCTACACTTCCCAGATTGTGTCGAATAGCCTGACCGCTGCCTCAGCTATCATCGCCTTCGCCATAAGCCAGGCGGCAGCTGTTGTAATCTTCTACATGGACATCAAGGACGAACCGGGTTCTCTCCTTCTGATGGTCCTGATCCCCGTGATGTTCCTCGCCGGCCTTCTTATTTCCGTGGTGGCGTCCCTGGGGTGAGTGAACTTGGAGGCTGAAGAAGAGAGTTACTCTCCAAAGTGGATCCTACTCGCTCTCCTGGCAGCAGCCCTGGTGTTGCTCGTCGGCGTCGCCGCATCTCTTGCGGTCCCATTGCAGCCGACTCTGGGAGGGGGCGGTGCTCCCGCAGGAAGCGGGAACATTGACATGCCGTCGGGGGTTGGGTCGAACACGAGACTCAACTTCTCCCCAGCAGTCATCACCGTGATTATCGGAAGCAACAACACCGTGACCTGGGTGAACAGGGACGCGGCAACTCACACTGTCACAGCCACGGACGGCAGTTTCAACTCCGGAGACGTTCACGCCGGTTCGTCTTGGAGCTACACCTTTTCCACGCCTGGGAACTACACTTACTACTGCATCTACCACTCCGCCTGGATGAAAGGCACAGTCATCGTGAGGTCCTCCTAGGCCACATGTCCCGTCCTTCAGACTTGGTCGACAGTCCTTGAAACAGGAGAATGGCAAGGGGGAGGACCAGGGGAACGTGTTCCCAGGGAACTGGGACGTCGTCTCTGACACGCTTCTCCGGACCTACGAGCTCTGGTTCCCTCAGAACTGGAGCCCGGTCGACCTTCCCTGGGGCGAGTGCGACGCCAGCAACTTCTCTCAGGACGAGGCCGTCGCCCAGGCATACTGGCTCTCCAAGCTCGCTCTCTTCGAGAAGTCGGGCATAGGCGCCTTCGGGGCCGCGGCGGTCCAGGCCGCGACGCACGATTTCGAGGACCCAACGAAGAAGTTCCTCTCGGCGGTCGCCTTCGACGAGTGCAGGCACGACGAGGTGTGCAGGCGCGCCTGCTCCAGGGTCTGCCCCGGCTTCCCCTACAGGTTCAAGCCCAAGTCCCCGCTGGAGGAGAAAGCCCACGCGAACATCATGGCGCTCTACGACAACGGTCACAGGTACTGGAGCGCCTTCAGCAATGCCTGGGGGAAGTACCCGCTGGAGCTCATCTTCTCCAGCTTCTTTTTCGCGGAGATCGGGGCGCAGCTGATTTTCAGGGAAGTCGGAGAGCGCTCAGCCAACAAGGTCTACGCCACGGCCTTCCGGAACATCACGCGCGACGAGTCCCGCCACCTCACTGGGACCCTGGCGATGCTCGAGCGCCTGGCGGAGAGGATGTCGAAGGACCAGAAGGGGATGATTTCGAGGCAGCTCAAGCACGGCTTCATCTATCTCTCCCCGCTTCTCTTCAAGCCCATGAACGACTTCTGGAAGCTCCCCGACGATTTCTTCGAGTACGACCAGAAACTGGAGGATCTCGCTGCCAAGTCAGGCCTGGGCGTGCCGAAGGTCGAGGAAAGGTCAGAGGCCTGGCTGCAGGCGATATCGCGTCACCGGTCCAAGATCGAAGAACTCGGGATCCCGGTCCCGGAGATCAAGGAGATAGGTCTGGCGGGGCTGCGAGTGGATGTGAAGAAGGGTGACGAGATAATCGCTACGCCCCTCTAGCGCGCCAGTGCTCCACCATCAGGAATATCGGGAACCCGAACGCCAGCGTCAGGACGGCGCTCCACATCCATGCCTGATGGTATCCGAGCGCTTCCACTACGAAGGAGAAGAAGATCGGCGGTATAACCGACCCCGTGAGGTGAAGGCAGTTGACCCAGGCGATGGCAAGCCCCTCGTACTCCTTCCCTGCCCGCTGCAGGTCCCTGGCGCCCGCGAACCCGAAGGTGTACCCCACGCCCGTCACCATTCCTGCGAGCGTTGCGCATGCAACTGCGGCGTAGAGCGAGGGGTAAGCCCCGAATGCCAGAGCCGCCGCGCTCCCGACGACGGCCAGCAGCATGGCGAGCCGGTGCTTCTCCATCGAGTCGTAGAACCGCCCTCCCCAGATTGAAGTGAAGATGGGGACGACCGTCACCAGGGAAGCGACCAGGCTGGCGGTGGTCGCGGACGCCAGGTTGGTGCTCACGAGGTAATAGATCATGAACCCCGAGACTATGGAGTTGCTCATGTCGAACGCGAGCATCCCTGTGCCGATCTTTGCCAGCTGCCAGTCCTTCAGGATGGCCAGCAGCGGCCCTCGCCGGATCGTGGAGACCAGGCCCGTTTCGTCCCTGGGAACGAAAAGGAGGGTGAGGATTCCGCTGACCACGCCGAGCCCTCCGCTCAGGGCCAGGCTCGACCTCCACCCGGTGACGCCCGCGACGACCACCCAGCCGAAGAGGGCGAGCACTCCTCCTACGTCGTAGGCAGAGTTGTAGAGGCCGACCCCCATGCCCGATTTCCCTCCGCGGAGAAGCCTGGCGATTATCACGACCCCGGGGGCGAACACGAACGCCATGCCTGCCCCGACGAAGAAGCGAAGCACGGCCATCTCGGGGATCGTGCCCATGACAGATGTGCCGAGGGCGGAGAAAGACGACAGGAAGACGCCGATCACTGACACCCTCTTCGGTCCCCACTTCGCGGCCAGCACCCCCGCCGGAAACTGCAGCAGACCTATGCCGAGGTAGAATGACGCGGTTATCGTCCCCAGGCCGGAGACCCCGGCCCCGAGATCGGGGCTCATCAGGAAGAATATCGCCCCGACGTTCATCCAGTTGATCGCGTAGATTATTCTCGCGAAGATCATGGACCACAGAGCCTTCGCGTCCCTGACCGAGCTTAGCAAGCGACGGATTGGCTGATTTTGTCACACTATAATTCGCTTCCCCTAAGCGCAACCGCAGAGCTTTTTTTCTGACTCTGATGGCGCAGCCTGCCAAAAAGCTCGCCTCTGGGCGTCAAATCGGCTCGGGCTCTTGGTCGAGCTTGCTCTGGTCCTCCCGTCGGACTTCCCTCGATTGGCCAATACGGTGTCGACAGACGGTAGCGCTGGCCAATCGCTGGCAATTCCTGAATAATCAGGGGGGCTTGCTCTTTGGGACGGAGGCGCTTGAATCCCCAATCGCCCCCAAATCAGCATTCGACCCGAAAAAGCCTCATTTTGAGCCCCGTTACGAGGGTTTATATAGCAAATCGGGCGAATCGGCCGCGAGGCAACTCGCAGTGGTCACTGGCTACTGTGTCTATGAAAAGAAGAAGAATCGGGAGATCAAGAATCCCAAGCAAATCAAACTGAAGAACGGCAGGCCGGCAATCAAGGGCACCTGTGCCTCTTGCGGCAAGCAGATCTTCAGGATTGGTAAGCTGAAGTAGATCTTTCTCCCGTTTCCCTTTTATTTTCATTCCTTCGACCGCACTGTGCCCAGCAACATGTTGAACCTATTCAACAGCCTCGGAAGGGAAATGCAGGAGTTCGTCCCCATCAACGAGGGGGAGGTCAGGATGTACTGCTGCGGGCCGACGGTCTGGAACTACGCGCACATCGGCAACTTCAGGACCTTCGTCTTCGAGGACCTCCTCCGTCGCTTCCTAAGGTTCAAGGGGTTCAGGGTCTACCAGGTGATGAACATCACCGACGTGGAGGACAAGATAATCAAAGGGATCAACGAGTCGCACAAGCCCCTGAAGGAGCTCACTCGGTTCTACGAAGCCGCGTTCATGGAGGACCTGCGGTCCCTCGGGGTGGAGAAGGCAGACGTCCATCCACGGGCCACCGAGCACATCCAGGAGATGGTGAGCCTGATCAGGGTCCTGCTGGACAAGGGCTTCGCCTACAGGGCCCCTGATGGCTCCGTCTACTTCAGCGTCTCGAAGTTCAAGAGCTACGGCGCCCTGTCCGGAGTCAGGCTCGACTCCCTGAAGCCCGCCGGGAGGGTCGCGAGCGACCACTACGAGGAGAAGTTGGAGGCCGCGGACTTCGCCCTCTGGAAGGCGTGGGACCCCGGGGACGGCGAGGTCTTCTGGGAGACTGAGCTCGGGAAGGGGAGACCCGGGTGGAGCATCGAGTGCTCTGCCATGTCAATGAAATACCTCGGGGACACCTTCGACATCCACACCGGCGGGATGGACAACAAGTTCCCCCATCACGAGAACGAGATAGCCCAGTCTGAGGCCGCCACAGGGAAGAAGTTCGTCAACTACTGGCTGCATTCTGAGTTCCTCAACGTGCGCGGCTCGGAGATGCACAAGTCCGTGGGGAACGTGGTCTACCTGCGGGACCTCATCAAGGCGGGCTGGGATCCCATGGCGGTTAGGCTCTTCCTCATCTCCTCGAGGTACAGGGACCCAATCGACCTGACCGACTCGTCTCTGGAGCAGGCGAAGGCGCAGAGGGAGCGCCTCGTAGACTTCGTCCTAAGGTTGAAGTCCGCCGGCGCCCCTGACTCGAAGGCGTCCAACCTCCCGGAGGAGTTCGTCAGGCAGTTCGAGGAAGCAATGGACGACGACCTCAACACACCGAAGGCGCTTTCTGCCCTTTTCACGTTCGTCAAGAGGGTGAACACGCTCATCGATTCAGGGTCCGTCAGCAAGGAGGACGCCTCGAAGGCCATCGATGCGCTGAAGCGCGTCGACTCGGTCCTGGGCGTGATGGACTTCAAGGACGAGGAACTCCCTAAGCACCTGGCCGATCTAATCTCCAGGAGAGACGATGCAAGGAAGAGAAGGGACTTCGCAGAATCGGACAGGCTCAGGAAGGAGCTCCTCGCCGAGGGGATTGCCGTGGAGGACACGCCGTCGGGGAGCCGCTGGAAGCGGGTCGAACGAGGTTAACTGATAAAATCCACTCGCTCAATTTCGGTAAATCCTCTCGATATTATCCGGCCCGCAGCCCTCACCGGGCGGAATGGTGGCCACCGCGGAGTCTCTTCCTTCCAGGACCCAGGGGCTGAGGTCCTCGGGGCTGAGGCGGCCCATGATGCTGCAGTCGAGGGCGTGCCGGATAGTCATAGACCCAGACGGGTCGGTAAGATACTTCGAATCCTTCCAGGAGAAGCGCGCCCTCTTCGGGTTCGAGCAGCTCTGGTTCTACAAGGTCCAGGCGGGCATCGTTGTCCATGCGCAGAAGCCCGACTGGGCGATCCGGGTCACCCCCCGCTCTGCCCAGCTGAGTGGGAGGGTCTTCGACGGAGTCGAGGTCGCCCAGTCGCTTGACTTCTACAGAGGGCAGTCGCTGGGGTACCTGAGGCGGCTTAAGCTCAGGAACGGCGGCCAGGGGCAGATCAGGCTGCGGGTGATCGAAGTCGCAGATCCCAGCGCCGCCCACTTCGGGGGCTCCGGCAGGAGGTGGGGGTCCCTCGGTGTGAACGCCTTCAACAGGGAGAGCCACGTCGCCATGGACGAAGTCTCCGACCCCCCGTCTGCGAGGGTCGTTGGGGCATCCCCGTCGCCCTCGAAGGTCTACATGACCGCGAGCAGGAGCAGGGCGCAGGAGCTGGTCGCCGCAGGGGAGCTTCCCGAGGTGACCGCAGGGATGTCGGGCCAGGTGCTCGTCCTCTCGTCCCACGACATGGAGCTCGCTGCCGGAGAGGGGAGGGACGTCCTCTTCACCTTCCTCTACAACCCGGGCAAGCTCGAAGAGGCGCTGTCCGAATTCAGCCGGATCCAGTCAGGGGAGAAGCAGCCCTCGGTTTCCCGCCCCTTCCTCGCAGCCTCCGACCCTGCAGTTACCGAAGCCTCATCCTGGGCGGTCGCTGCCATCGAGGGAGGTTCCTACTCCGACGACACTCTGGAGCGCTACGAGACCTTGCGCGCGCTCGCCTCCGTAGACCCGGCCGGAGCACGGCGGCTGATATCCGACGCCAAGGCCGCGATGCGGAAAGACGGCTCTCTCCCTCACTCCCTCGAGCCGTCCAGGCCGGGGGTGCTCGAGACCGCCCTTCTGCTCAGGGGGGTCGCCGCCTACGCAGCGCTTTCTCAAGACAGGAAGCTGGCAAGAGGGGACTATCCCCTCGTGAGGAAGATGGCCTCCTACCTCGTCGCACTGTCGAAGGACTTCCGTGTCGAGACGGACGCGTCTCTCCCCCAGGGGTGGAGACGGAGCATGGGGAGGGGGTATCCGACGGGCGAGATCCCCGAGGTGTCCCTGGCGGTCGCGGGGGCGCTCGAGGCAGCCTCCCAGGTCGCGCGGTTGGTGTCGAAGGCAGACGACGCCGCCAGGTTCCGAGAGCGGGGGGAGATGATTTCTGAGCAGGTGAGGAAGAGGCTCATCGACGAAAGGGGCTTCCTGGCGCTCTGCCGAGACTCCGCGGGGAAGCTCCGCACCGACGAGACCGTCGACATGGCGGTCGCAGCCTACAGGCACCCGTTCATGGGCTCGGCCGAGCTCGCCGCTGCCCACAGGCTCCTCGAGAAGGACTTCGACACGAAGTACGGGCCCAGGTGCGTCCCGACCACCAACCAGGTCTACTTCAACCCGTCCTACGGCGAGGGGCAGCTCGGGGGCGTCTGGCCGCGAGCGGTGCTGTCAGACTCGCTCCTCTGCTACAGGGCCGGGCTCGCCGGGGTCGGGAGCCTGGCGATGCTGAAGGTGGCCCGGCTGGTGGCAGAAGACTCGGTAAAGCTCGGCGGCATCCCCTGCATGTTCCCCCGCTGGGTCGACGTCGACGGCGGCGAAGCCCATGGAGACGAGCCCGATGCTGTGGGAGCGGCGCGATTCGTCGAAGCGGTCCTCGAAGGCGAGCTGGGGCTGCCCGCGGGCGCCGAAAGAGCGTCCCTTACTCCCGCATCGACCTCGGGCCTCGCATGGGTGATGGCGGCGGACATCTGGGCCGGAGACCAGACGTGCGTCTTCCTCGGTAGGGGGGGCGGCAAGCCGCACCTGTTCTTCAGCGGAGCCAGGGCAGAGTCGAAGGTGGGGACGAAGTTCGCCAAGGGGGAGCGGCTGGAGGTGCCCGTGAGGGGAGTCCACGCCCTGATGTTCCACACGCCCGGGCAGGTCATATGCATAGGTAACAGCACGCCTTCGCAGGCCCGCTTCGTCGTCGGCTTCCCGCCGAAGGCGGCGGAGCTGTCGAAGCACCTGAGCGCCACCCTCGAAGCCTACGACCCCGCCAGAGGCAACTGGTCGAAGGTGGGCGGAGTCCGCGTGTCCCCTACGATGAGCTTCGAGGCCTCCGTCGAGGCCAGCGACTGGAAGGCGTTCCGTCTCTCGACTCCTTAATAGGGCAGGCCGAAGTCAGCGCCGCATCTTGGGGGGCGCTTCCGTAAGTGCCAACGGCGGCATCCAGGTCGAGCTCGGGAAGACGCGGTACGTCCTCGACCCGCACTCGCGCGTCCGCGCCGACTACACCTTCGTGTCGCACGCCCACATCGACCACATGCACGCCCCCTCGAAGAACGAGCGGGTGATCGCCTCGGAGGAGACAAGGGAGCTGGCCAGGGCGAGGGGGTACGACCTCGGCGACACTGTGGATGTTGCCGAGGGGGTGGAGCTGCTGGACTCGGGGCACATCCTGGGGTCCAGGGCGATAAGGATCCAGGACGAGGTCTACTACACTGGGGACGCGTCAGGGCGTGCCAGGGCCTTCCTGGGGAAGTGCAAGACGCGGCAGGCCAGGATCCTCGTGATGGAGACCACCTATGGCGTGCCTGAATACGTCTTCCCGTCGACCGCGAAGCTGGTCAAGGACGTTAACGGGCTGATAGCCTCAGCCTACGACAGGGGGGCGCCGGTCGTGCTCATGGGCTACCCGCTGGGGAAGGCGCAGCTCCTGTCCTACTTCTTCTCGAGCTGGGAACCCATCTACTACCACGAGAGCGTCGACACGATGAACAGCATCCACATGGCGCACGGAATCAGGCTGAAGCCAGGGAGGAGGTTCGACCCGGCGAGGGACCAGGACAGGCTGCCCAGGGGCCCCTGGGTCATGGTCAGCCCCATGTCGAGCGGCAGGAGCAGGCTGATGGCGCACCTGAAGAAGGAGTACGGCGCGGTCCTTGTTGCATTCAGCGGATGGGCCCTGGGCCCCGGGTACAGGCACACAATGGGGGCCGACTACTCCTTCCCTCTGAGCGACCACTGCGACTACCAGGAGCTCATCAACCTGGTCCAGGCGGTCAGCCCAGAACTGGTCTACACGGTGCACGGCTTCGCCGCCGAGTTCGCCAGGGACCTCAGGAAGATGGGTTTCTCGGCCAGACCGCTCTCGGCCTACCAGTCTTCCCTCTCTGACTACCCCAACGAGTAGCCCCCATTAAATATGGCACTTCCGGCGCTGCGATTCTTTGAACTCGACCGTTACGGCTCGCCGGAGAATCTTCACCCTCGACTACTGGAGGAGATTCATCAAGTTCAACCTGGTCGGGCTCACGGGCGTGGTAGTCAACGAGGGGCTGCTCATCCTTCTGGTCTCCAGCGGGGCCTACTACCTCTACGCCAGCGCGATCGCGATAGAGCTTTCGATAGTCTCCAACTTCGTGCTCAACGACCTGTGGACGTTCCGCGACCGGAGGCACGGCCACATCGCCACGAGGATGCTGAAGTTCAACGGTCTTATGTTGATCGGCCTGGCGGTCAACCTGGCGATCCTCTACCTCGGAACTGACTACGCGAACGTCAACTACGCGGTGTCCAACCTGGCGGGGATAGCGGTGGCCTTCGTCGTCAGGTACTGGCTCAGCGTCAGGTACGCCTGGATAAAAAAGGAGGAAGAGTCTGTGGTACCTCCCGGACCTGATCCGACCCCCGATCCCAAGAGCGAGCTGCTCTAACCCACTTTCAGATAGATCGGGCGGCCGTCGAGGTCCGCTTCCTTCCACCCCTTGCCGGTCTCCTTCCTTCCGGCCAGTTCAACGCTCCTCACTCGCACGAGGAAGGCGATCTCCTCCTTCTTGGGCTGAAGCAGGGCGAGGTCTTCGTCTTCGAGCCCGCACACTTTCGCGTATGCCAGCAGGGCCGTCGGGACGTAGCCGCTCTCTTTCCTTAGCGCCTGCAGCCTGCGGGCGACGTCCCTGACCAGCCCCTCCGCTACGAGAGAGTCGTCCCTCTCCTTCCTGATCGCGACGAACACCCCTCCTTTCTCTGCGACCTCGAAGCCGTCGTGGGCCGACGTCACCAGCTCGAAGGCCGAGAGCGGGACGTCGAACTGCCCCGCCTTGACCGGCCGGCCGCGCGAATAGGCCCTGAGCGCCTCGCTCCCTTCCAGCGGGTGCAGCTCCCTCAGCACATCCCTCGTCTTCTCTTTGAAGAGGGCTCCCACCCTCGAAGTGTTGGCCTTCAGCGCGAAATCAGCCGGGAACCTCGCTGCCGAGGTCGCCACCTCCACCACCTTGACGTTGCAGAGCAATGCGACCGTCTTCTTCGCTTTCTTGGCCACGCTGGCGCCGGAAGGAGGGACAAGCACCTCGACCGACCGAAGCGGCCACCGCCTCTTGAGCTTCGCCTTCATCCTCGCCGAGTTGCACGCCTCTTCCACCTTCAGCGCGAAGTCCACGGTCTTCTCCGCCTGGGACGCGCCGGAGGCGCTGCTCCTGCTCTTGCCGGCAGCGAGGAGGGGCGCCTTCCACGCCCTCGTCGCGAAAAGCTCCTGGTAGAGGTACTCGGTTGCGAAGGGAGAGATCGGGTGCAGAAGCTCGTCAGCCTTCAACAGGGCGCTGCCAAGGACCGCGTATATGGCCAGCCGCCTCCCCCTGGCCTTGGCGTCCTCCTTCCAGAGCTCGCCTCTCACCAGCCTTACGTATGTCTGGCTGAGGTGGGTGATCACCAGCTCTTCGACCGCCTTCGCTCCGTCGTTGAACCTTGCCCTCGAGTAGGATCCGTAGACGGCTTCCTCCGCCCTCGACAGCTTGGCGAGAAGCCACCTGTCCACGATGGTGAGGAGCTTCCTCCCTGCGGCCCAGGATGCCGTGTTCTTCCCGGGGTCGTAGCCGTCCAGGACCCCGTTCTGCTGCAGGTACAGGTGCAAGTGGTAGAGGGTGTTGAGCACCTGGTAGGGCCTCCCCGACATCTCCTTCACGTCGAAGTTCACAGAGTCCTCCGGGGACGCCTTGGAGATAACGTAGAACCGGGAGACGTCCGCGGAGTTGTTCCGGAGGAGGTCAAGGCCCTGGAGCACGTTCCCGAGCCTCTTGCTCATCTTCTGCCCCTTCTCGTCGAGGACGTGCCCCTGGAAGAGGAACTTCCCGTAGGGGGCCTGAGGCCTCCCCGTCAGGATCACGTTGAGGAGAAGGAGGGTGTACGCCCACCCCCTCGTCTGGTCTATGGCTTCCGTGAGGAAGTCGACGGGGACCAGGGCCTTCACTTCGGCGTCCGTGAAGGACGCGTAGGGCGAGGCTCCGCTGTTGTGCCATGTGTCGAGGACGAAGGGCTCCCTGTACGCCTTCCCTCCGCACTTCGGGCACCGGAGCACAACCCTGTCGACCCAGGGCCTGTGCAGCTCGAAGTCAGCGCCGTCCGGGAGCTCGAGCGCCTGGCTCACGATGCTCTTCCGCGAAAACGCGCCCACCCTCTCGCCGCAGTCCGCGCACACCCATACCGGCAGAGGGGTCCCCCACACCCTCTCCCTGGTCACGCACCACGGCGGCGACTCCGCGAGGCCGGCGAGGAACCTGTTCCGCGGCCCGTCGAAGAAGTACTCGACCTTCTCCGCAGCCTTCACGACGTCCTTCCGTATCCTGTCCACCCAGTAGAAGTACTCGCGCCTGGCGAGCCACACGATCCTGTCGTCCGACCTCCAGCAGACCGGGTACTCGTGGACCAGCTTCCCCGCTTTGACCAGGCACCCCTTCGCCCTCAGCTCTTCGGTGACCTTCTCGTCCGCGTCGCGGGCGAAGAGCCCGGAGAACTTCCCGGCCTCCGACGTGAAGTGTACCCTGTCGTCGAAGGGCGCGAAGACCGGGAGCCCTCGCTTCTGGGCAACGGCGAAGTCCTCCTCTCCGTTGGCGGGGGACATGTGAACCAGCCCCGTGCCCGTTGTGACGTCGACGAACTCCTCTGCCACGACCCTGTGGGCCTTCGCCACCATCTCCGGGGAACGCTGCCCGGGTATCTGGTCCGCCAGCGGATGCTCGTAGGCCAGGCCTTCGAGCTCCCTCCCCTCGAGCCTCTTCATCGTCCTGCCGAAGGCTACTCCGAGCTCATTGGCCAGGGCGTCCTTCCTCCCGGTGCACACCACCCAGACCTCAGGCCCGACCTCGACGTACTCGTAGTCGGCGTCCGGCTTGACTCCCACGAGCTCGTCCGTGATAACCGTGAAGGGCATGGTGGTCCACACCACGAGGAAGGCGCCGTCCTCGAGCCTGGCCTTGTAGTAGAGGCTGGGGTCTTCCAGCTGTTCGTAGCCGCCAAGGGCTATCTCTCCCGCGCTCAGGGCGGTCTGGCACTTCGGGCAGTAGGGGACGACCTTGTATCCCTCCCCCAGGAGGCCGCGCTTCCAGGCGGTCTCCAGGTACCTCCACTCCCTCTCTATGTAGCCGTCCCTGTACGTCATGTAGGCGTGCTCGTGGTCTATCATGAGCCCCATGAGCCGGTCCGCCTCCTCCCAGTCCTCCTTGTACTTCGAGATCAGGCGCTTGCACTCGGCCACCAGCTTGTCGACCCCCACCTTGTTGAGGTCCTCCCACTTGTTCCCCGAGAGGCCCATCTCCTTCTCGGCCTGCAGCTCCACGGGGAGCCCCTGGGTGTCCCAGCCGCCGCGGAAGACTATGTTCTCCCCTTCGAACGTCCTGTACCGGAACCAGAGGTCTTTCATCATCCGTCCCCTCACGTGCCCTACGTGGGGCTGGTTGTTCAGCGTCGGCGGGCCCTCGACGTACCCCACGGGCCTGCTTCTCGCGACCTTCCTCGCAACCTGCTTCCTCGCCCTGGGGTCGGCATAGAACTCCCTGACCCTGTTCTCGATCCTATTCCAGTCGTAGTCTTGGCTGAGTGCTCTGGGGTTCCTAGTTCGCCGGACTAATTTTTGAATCACTCAAGCCACACATCCTTCCCCGGAGGGGTTATTTCAAGTCCCCGAAAAAAGCCTGCTTGCGTGCGGCTCCGGCAGGCCAGCTTCCAATATCTTGGAAGCCGCCCCCTGGACGTCGTACTCCACCCTGCGTAGGTCCACCGTGGCCCCCCGGCCCTCGATTGAAACCAGAGCGAAGGATGCCCTCGGGTTGCCGTCCCTGGGCTGGCCAACTGACCCCGGATTGAACACCTTCCTCCCCCCCTCCTCCCAGACGTAGGGGACGTGGGTGTGCCCGAGGCCGATCAGCCCGACTTCCAGCCTGGACAGGTAATGGCCGAAGAGGTTCGAGTGCGTCCTCGGGTCCACGTACTCCCAGAGCCTGTCGTCGGGGCTACCGTGGGTGAAGTAAGCCTCCGCCCCTTCGAGCGAAGTGCGTGATTCGGGGGGGAGAGACCGGAGGTACTCCAGGTTCTGGCCCGTGAGGTGCCGCTGCGTCCAGATCGAGGACATGGCCGCCCTGGCGTTGAACCGGCTGGCGTCCCCGTTCGCTGCGGCCCAATCGTGGTTTCCCATTACCGTCCTCATGCCCCTCTTGCGCACGAGCTCGACCACCTCGTTTGGGTTCGCGCCGTAGTCCACCAGGTCGCCGAGGCAGATGATGTCGAGACCCCGGGTCTCCTGCAGCACGGCCTCCAGCGCTTCGAGGTTCGCATGGACGTCTGAAATGACCGCCAGCTCCTTCAAGCTCGATGGAGCCTCGGGGCATCCGATAAAACCCTGTCTCTGATGTTTGGTCGAAGTGTCGAAGTGAATAAAGAACAAATCTTAATGTGATTGTTAAGGAGATTAAACTACCCACCACTTAGAGAATTTGAGAGCGCGTGATATTCGAAGCTATCCATGTCTGCGTTCGCAGGAAAATGGGAAAAGCAAAACACCCAGAGTCTGGGCGGAAGGGTAAGGGACTCCGTCAGGAACCCCGGTCCTCTAAAGCCAAGACTCGACCTCGCAGTCCGACAAATACAAGTCCAAGTCGCCAAACTCGACTCCACCTCCACAAAACTCAGAGAGAGAGACAACTCGATCTTCGCGAAGGTCGTAAGCTCTCTACAGAAGCACGACACACAGCACGCGTCTGTCTTCGCCAACGAGCTTGCCGAGATCAGGAAGATGAACAAGATGGTCACTCAGGCAAAGCTCGCTCTGGAGCAGATAGTGCTCAGACTCAACACGATCACGGAACTCGGTGACATCGTCGTCACCCTGACCCCGGCGATGGCAGTGATACGCAACGTCAAGCAGGGCTTGGTGGGCGTGCTGCCTGAGGCGGAGAGCGAGATCGGCGAAATCTCTGGGCTGCTAAGTAGCATCCTGGTAGACGCAGGGACAGTCGGCGGATACTCACTGAACTTCGAAGCGGCCAACGAGGACGCAGAGAAGATCCTTGCCGAGGCTTCCGCTGTGGCGGAGACTCGTATGAAGGAGAAGTTTCCGGAAATACCGACAACCCTCCCGTCCACCGAGACTACCACCGAGGGTACCTCGTACTAAAACGAGGAACCCTCTTCCCTTGTTTTCTGAATCTCCCACTGCGGCCTAGGCTTCTCTCACGATTGTCAGCGCAGTCAGAATCATGCACGAGAACGCGACCAGGATCATGATCCGTTCCGCGAGCCCCGCCGCGTCGAGGGCCATCGCCGTGTCGACCACTAGGGAGCCCACCCCCAGGGCGACTGCAAGCACCGTCAGGGAGAACCTCTTCCCCCCGAGACCGCGGGCGACCAGCAGCAGGGCGACTGGGGCCGTGATGAAGAAGACCACTCCCGCCAGTCCGTGGACGGTGCCGTGGAAGGTCTGCGCCGCCCCCTCGACGTCCGTCTCGTAGAACGCGTTCAAGAGCAGCGCCGCGCCCGCGGGGAAGAAGAGGGCGGATCCGGCCCTGGCCGATCGCCCCTCCATGCCGAGCAGGCCGGCCACGGCAAGCGAGATGGTCCCCACCCCCGCCAAGAGGAATCCCGCGTTCATCTCGGCTGCGTAGGCTCCGACGCCGTAGTCGCTCGCGACCTGGGTGATGGGGCTGTACTCCGTGGTGAAGGCGCTCAGCAGGAGTATGACGAGCCCCAGGCATCCCACGCCCACGATGGCCAGCGAGGCGAGCAGGGTCTCGACCAGAGACTTTTTGCGCGGTACGTCGGTTTCAAGGTAGGCGTTCGGGAACGCACGGAACACCCACGTGTCCGAGTCACTGGCCGCAGTCTGCCCCGTCCCCTTCGTCAAGCCCCGACGCGGCTCCGGGGCCGCGATTTAGGCGCTGTCCTCCCCTGGTTGCAGAACGCCAGGGGCGGGCAGGGGGCGCAGAAACCGCTTCGCACCCTGTTCGGAATAATCTTTTACCACATTGTATCGCTTTTGTTGACCTAGCCCGTGATTATCGCATAGCCAATCTGAAGCAGCGTATTTGTCCGCCCGCGCCCCTCTGAGGTTTATTGGCATAGGCAGAGAGGAGAACGTGAAGCCGAAGATATCTTCGACCATCAAGGAGATCGAGTTCCACCGCAAGGAGCTCGAGAACCTCCGTGTCAGGCTTGAGCAGAGGCGGAAGTCCCTCTTCGACACGACGGTCAAGGCGATGATGACGAAGGACGAACCGAAGGCAAACGTCTACGCCAACGAGTGGTCCGAGCTCCGCAAGGTCGGGAAGGTCGTGTACGCCAGCGAGCTCGCCCTCACCCAGGTCGTGCTCAGGCTGGAGAGCATTCTCGACGTCGGCGACGTGATGTTCCACATGAGCATGGCCTTCAAGGTCCTGCGCAAGGTCAACAAGACGGTGCAGGGACTGGTGCCTTCGCTCGACCAGGCTTCGAGCGAAATCAACAACGCGCTCACGGAGACCATGGCGGGGATGGAGAACATCTCGCCTTCGATCTCGCTCAACATACAGACGGAGACCGGGGAAGAGCTCGTGGAGCAGGCGCGCAAGCTGGCGGAGGAGAGGTCGGAGGAGATGAAGCGCTCCCTCGGCGTCTCCCCCCTGCACCTTCAGCTGCGCGGGTACGACCAGAGCTCCAGGGTCCCGCTCCTCGCCGGCGGGGAGGATGACGACGAGGACTCTGCCATCCTGGGCACGGTCTACAAGCCCAGGCCTGCGGAGGAGAGCGAGGAGCAGGTCCTCCAGTACGCGGCCATCCACAACGGCAACGTGGACATCACCGACGCCTCGTCTGTCCTCAAGATGCCGTCCGACGAGGTCGAGCAGGCGATGCTGGTCCTCATGGCCCAGGGGAAGGTGAAGTTCAGCGAAGGGGGAGGCCCGAAGTGAGCGTAGTCGCCGCCAAGGAGCTCGAGGACGACGCCAAGAAGTACGCCTCCGAGGCCATCAGGCTCGACTCCCAGGGCGCGCACGGGATGGCCATCCAGATGTACCAGAAGGCCATCTCAACCCTCGTCCAGCTCGTCCACCTTTACCCTGACTACCGCCTGAACAAGCAGTATACAGAGCGGGCCATGGCTTACCAGGAGCGCGTAAAGGCGATCCAGGCCGCCCACGGCCTCCTCCCGCCGGACCAGACCCAGGAAATGGACTGGACCCCGCCAACGACCGGCGGAGGGGGCGGGAGCGCGAACGGCGGGACGAACGCGTCCCAGAACTCCGCGAAGGGCCCCCAGGTGGTCCAGCAACTAAAGGCATCCTTCAGCGAGCTCGTGGTCACCGAGAAGCCCAACGTCAAGTGGGACGACGTGATCGGGCTGGAGGACTGCAAGCAGGCGATCCGGG
>Ga0187766_10000671_pt1 | contig 19373 bp, 23 predicted proteins | sample 0216_QUI02_MP05__4_FD_132971 | JGI IMG/M metagenome (GOLD analysis project Ga0187766, IMG submission 132971) | Tropical peat soil microbial communities from peatlands in Department of Meta, Colombia - 0216_QUI02_MP05_20_MG | ecosystem: Environmental > Terrestrial > Soil > Wetlands > Peat ... | reverse complement strand
GTCCAGGGCGCGCACCCCTCCGCGTTCGACCACGACGTCCTCGAAGGCGAACAGCACACCCTCAGCCGCCATCACATCACCTCCATCCAAAGCGGAGGGGAGGTCTATCGACCTCCGATATTTACTCGGGATATCGTGCGTCTGTTCGTGCCCCGCCATTATCGCGTGACCACGTCGGCACCCTGGGCCGTCGACCGCATCGTCGAGGTCGCCGGTGTCCTTCACGCTCGAATACTGCACAGCCGACACGCTGGTCTAGGTGCACGCAATCTGCTTCACCTGGCATGCTGCCAGCGTCCCGGGGTCACGCAGATCAAGACGTTCGATCAGGCACTGGCCAGCGCTGTTCAGGCCAGGTAGTCGTCCGGCAATGAGTCGAACATGACTTTGGTCATCCGTACCGCGTACTCCGAGCTGCCGGCGCCGACGATCAGCGCCGCAAACGCCATGTCCCCGCGATACCCGGCGAACCAGGAATGCGATCCGCCCGGGAATTCGGCCTCACCCGTCTTGCCGAACACCGCGCCGCAGTCGGAGATGTCCTTGGCGGTGCCGTTTGCCACCACCAGCCGCATCATCGGGCGCAGAGCGTCGAGCATCTTGAGGGTGATCGGCGTGCTATTACCGGTGACCGCGGTCGGCCGCCCCTCGATGAGCCGCGGCAGCGGGGTTTTCCCGGCGGCCACCGTGGCTGCCACCAGGGCCATGCCAAACGGACTGGCCAGCACCTTGCCCTGGCCGAAGCCGTCCTCGGTGCGCTCGGCCTGGTCCACTGTGGGTGGCACCGACCCGGTCACCGTCGGGATACCGTCCACCTGAAAGTCGAGCCCCAGACCGTACTGGGCGGCGGCCTGTGACAGACCGCGAGGCGGCATCCGGCTGGCCAATTCGGCGAACGTCGTGTTGCAGGAACTGGCGAACGCACGCGACATCGGCACCACGCCGAGATCGAATCCGCCGTAATTGTGAATGGTGCGATGCCCGATATCGATCTCACCGGGACACCCCAGCATCGTGTTCGGGGTGGCCATATCGCGTTCGATGGCCGCGCCCACGGTGACCATCTTGAACGTCGAACCCGGCGGATACAGGCCGGTGGTCGCGATCGGGCCATCAGCGTCTGCGGCCGCGTTTTGGGCGACGGCGAGGATCTCGCCGGTGGATGGTTTGATCACCACGATCATGGCTTTGCCGCCCCGGGTGTCCACGGCGTGCTGGGCCGCGGTCTGCACCACGCGGTCCAAACTGATCGAGATCGACGGCGCCGGCGACGGCGCGACCTCGTGGAGCACGGCGACGTCGACGCCATTCTGGTTGACGCTGACCACCCGCCAGCCCGCCTGGCCGTCTAATTGGTCGATCACGGCCTTCTTCACCTGGCTGATGACGGCCGAGGCGAACCGGTCGTCGGTCGGTAGCAGGTCGGCCTGCGGGGTGATCACCACGCCGGGCAGGTTGCCGATCGCCGGCGCGACCCGGTTGTGGTCGTCGGGGCGCAGCGTGATCAGATCCAGCGGTTGGGTCGACGAGCTGGCTTGCTCGGCGAGCCGTTGCGGGTCCAGCGTGTCGTCGAACGGTCGCAGCGCATCGACCACCGCGCGGGCTGTCCCGATCAAGTGGCCGCCCGCCCGGCTGGCGTCGAGCATGTAGTGGTAGAGGTTGCCCGGCACCAGCACATCGGTGCCCCCGACCTCGTTCACCGAGGCGCGCCGCGGCGGGTCGGCCCGCAATGCGAACGTCTGATGTTCCCCCAGCCTGGGATGCAGACCGGTGGTGGCCCAGCGGACCTGCCATCGCCCCTCGTTGCGGGCCATTTTCAGCTGCCCGTCGTAGGCCCAGGCCCGGTTCTTCGGCAGATGCCAGGTATAGCGATACTCCACACTGCCGGTGTCTTCGGTGTACTTCGAGCTCAGGATCTCCGCGTCTAAGTGGGTGGCCTGCAGTCCGGCCCAGGCGGCATTGAGCGCCTCGCGGGCAGCGTCGGGGTCGTCGCTGAGCTGGGCGGCCGTCGCGGTGTCCCCGGTAGCCAACGCAGCGAAGAACCGTTCAGCAGCCGGGGTCGGGCCGTCGGGACGCGGGGTGCAGGACGGCACGGCGGCAACGGCGACGAGCGCGGTCAGCAGAAAAGTGGCTCCTGATGCCAGTATGGTTTTTGTTGCCATTGGGGCTGATGTTAGGAAATTGCGCTGTGCGACCGGCGGAGGCACACCGAGACCGAACCGTTACGTGCAGCCTCCGATGGTTGCGATCTCGGCTGCGGCGAGACGCGGGGCGCTGTCGGGGCGGGCGTTATATTTGCCCGGTGAGCGCTGCGATGGCCAGATCGGCGGCCAGGCCGGTCCCGGAAAAGACGGCAGGATCCAGCGTGGTTCTCGGATTGCTGGCATATCGCGACGAAGTATGCGTCGGCCGTTAGCGCATGCTCACTGTCGGATCGTCGGTTGCCGGTTACCGCATCGAGCGGGTGCTTGGCACGGGCGGGATGGGCACCGTCTATCTGGTAGCCAACCCCGAGTTGCCCCGGCGGGAGGCGTTGAAGGTACTCAGCGCCGAGTTGTCGCGTGACGCGGGCTTTCGGTCCCGCTTCATCCGAGAAGCCGACGTCGCCTCGCGTCTGGAACACCCCAACATCGTGTCCGTCCGCGCGGACAAACATCCGACGGCCAACTGTGGATCGCCATGCAATTCGTCGACGGCACCGACGCCGACGAGGCCCGACGCCGCGGGCAGATGACCCTGGACCGGGCTATCCATGTCGTCGGCGAGGTCGCCAAGGCGTTGGATTATGCTTACCGGCACAACGTGATCCACCGCGACATCAAACCCGCGAACTTCCTCCTCTCGGGCCCGGTCGGTCCAGACGAGCGGGTCCTGCTGGGGATTTCGGCATCGCCCGAGCATTTGACGACGCCAGCGTGACCGGCGCCGGGGAGGTGATGGCCACGCTCGCTTACGCGGCTCCCGAAGTCATCGCCGGCGACCCGATCGACGGGCGCGCCGATCTGTATTCGTTGGGCTGCACCCTGTTTCGGATGCTGACCGGCAAGGCCTATTCGCCGACGCCCACGGGGCGCCCGTGGTGATGATGGCCCACCTTATGCAGCCGCCACCCCGGGTCACCGAGCGGGTGCGCTGGCTGCCGCCGGCGTTGGACGGGGTGATCGGCACCGCCATGGCCAAAGACCCGGCCCAGCGCTTTGCCACCGCCAGCGAACTCGCCGCTGCTGCCAAAGCAGCCCTGCACCAACCCGCTGACCGCAGCTCCGCACTGACCCTCCTCGTATAGTCGGCCAACCACCGGGCCCACCGCCCCAGCAGTACACACCACCCCCCCGTCGCACCCCAGGCGCGGCCGTCGCAGAAAGATCATCGCGGCATTGGCTGGTGTCGTCGTGGTTGCCGCCGCGACCGTCACCGCGATCACCTGGCCAGCCGGTAAACCCGGCCCGACACCCGGACCCGCCCCCCACGAGCACCACAAGGGAAAACCGGCTGGATTCCATCCGAGTTGCCGAAGGCGGTGCAGGTGATCGTGGGAGTAGTGGTTTTGCGCACGGCTGCCGACGCCGACGCGCTATTCACAACGTTCTCTCGGCAGTGGGAGCCGCTGCAACGGCACGAAGATCACCCTCTTCATGCCCAACGAAGACGTGGTCGCTGAAACCCTGCTGACCACCGATATTCGGGTCGCCGACCCAGTGCTGACGGCTAGCTTTCAAAGCAAACACCAGTGGTTTGCCCCCGATTATGGAGACGCGGGTTCTCGGTGTCCGGGTGAACTGCATTGTGGAGTCCAGTGTTCGCTACGGCCGCGAACCCGACAGCAGCGCCGACACCATCGCGCGGGCGATGATGGACAAAGTCAGCGACCTGAGCTGACACCGCGACAAGAGTCGCAGCTTAGCCCGCTTCAGTCCAGGAGCACGGTAGCGAAGCTGCCGACCTCGACGAAGCCGACGCGCTGGTACGCGGCGCGGGCCACCGTGTTGAAACTGTTCACATACAGGCTGGCGATGCGCCCCGTCCCCACGATCACCGCCGCCAGCGTCGCGGTGCCCGCGGTGCCCAGACCCTGACCGCGCCGCTCGGGATGCACCCAGACACCTTGGATTTGGCCGACGGCCGAAGACTGCGACCCCACTTCGGCCTTGAAGATGACCTCGCCGTGTTCGAAGCGCGCCCAGGCCCGTCCGGCCGAGATCAGGCTGGCCACCCGGCGGCGGTAGCCGCGGCCGCCGTCGCCGAGCCGCGGGTCCACACCCACCTCGCCGATGAACATGTCGACCGCGGCCACCAGGTAGGCGTCGAGTTCGTCGGGCCGCACCTGGCGCACGCCGGGGTCGATCGCGCACCTGGGCATGGAAGTCAGGGCCATCAACGGTTGGTGGTCACGCACATCACGTGCCGGACCCCAGGCGGGCTCCAGCCGCCGCCACATCGGCATCACCAGTTCGGCCCGTCCGACCAGCGACGAGCATCGCCGCGACCCGCGCATCGCCTCGTCGGCGAACGCATTCAAGTCGGCCGGGCCGCCGCGCAACGGGATCAGGTTGGCGCCCGCGTAGCACAGCGACTCCTCGGCGCCGCGGCGGGTCCACAATTCGCCGCCGATCGAATCGGGGTCGATGCCGTGGTCGGCGACCCGGGCGGCGACCATGCACGACCCGACGGGGTCCTGGTCAAGAACGCGGCACACGGCGGCGGCATCACGCACCACCGACACCCGTCGCTCGCCTACCGGGCGAAAGATGGGCGGAGCCGACATAGTGAGTCTTTCTTCGACGGCCAGGTGGCCCGAATCGGCCTCCCTCAGCTTACGGTCACAACGGGCGAACCGCTCGCCGTTGTGTCCGGACCGTTTCCTGTGCCCGCTTCTGCAGCGAGCCGCATGGCCTCCTCGATCAGCGTCTCGACGATCTGCGCTTCCGGCACCGTCTTGATCACTTCACCGCGAACGAAGATCTGTCCCTTGCCGTTTCCGGACGCGACGCCGAGGTCAGCCTCGCTGGCCTCACCGGGACCGTTCACGACACACCCCATCACTGCCACCCGCAGCGGCACGTCGAGGCCCTCGAGGCCGGCGGTCACCTCGTTGGCCAGGGTGTAGACGTCGACCTGCGCGCGGCCGCACGACGGGCAGGACACAATTTCCAGCGAACGCGGTCGCAGGTTCAGCGACTCCAGGATCTGGTTGCCGACCTTGACTTCCTCCACCGGGGGCGCAGACAGCGATACCCGGATGGTGTCGCCGACGCCGCGTGACAGCAGCGCGCCGAAGGCGACTGCGGACTTGATGGTGCCCTGAAAGGCCGGACCCGCCTCGGTGACACCGAGGTGCAGCGGGTAGTCGCACTGGGCGGCCAGCAGCTCATAGGCGGTGACCATCACCACCGGGTCGGTGTGCTTGACGCTGATCTTGATATCGCCGAAGCCATGCTCCTCGAACAGCGAAGCCTCCCACAACGCGGACTCCACCAGCGCCTCGGGCGTGGCCTTGCCGTACTTGGCCATGAAGCGCTTGTCCAGCGAGCCGGCGTTGACGCCGATGCGGATCGGGATGCCCGCGTCACCTGCGGCTTTGGCGACCTCCTTGACCCGGCCGTCGAACTCCTTGATGTTGCCAGGGTTGACCCGCACCGCGGCACAGCCGGCGTCGATCGCGGCGAAGATGTACCTAGGCTGGAAATGAATGTCGGCGATCACCGGAATCTGGCTGTGCCGAGCGATCTCGGCCAGCGCGTCGGCGTCCTCTTGGCGCGGGCAGGCCACCCGGACGATGTCACATCCCGCAGCGGTCAGCTCCGCGATCTGCTGCAGGGTGGCGTCGACGTCGTGGGTCTTGGTGGTGCACATCGACTGCACCGAAATCGGATAGTCACTGCCGATGCCGACGTTCCCGACCATCAGCTGGCGTGTTTTGCGCCGCGGCGCCAGGGTTGGTTCGGGCGATGCCGGCATTCCTAAGCCGACGGTCATCATCTCTCCTACTGGAACAGCCTGATCGGGTTGACCAGATCGGCGGTCACCGTCAACAGCATGTAGCCGATCACCAGCACCAAGACTATGTAGGTCGCGGGCATGAGTTTGAGGTAGTTCACCGGCGCCGCCGCGACCATGCCCCGGGCCGACCGGATCATATTGCGGATCTTCTCGAACACCGCGATGGCGATGTGGCCGCCGTCGAACGGCAGCAGCGGCAGCAGGTTGAGGACGGCCAGGATGAAGTTCAGCTGCGCCAAGAAGAACCAGAACGCCACCCACAGCCCGTGGTTGACGGTGTCGCCGCCGATGATGCTGGCCCCGACCACGCTGATCGGCGTATCGAGGTCACGCTGTCCGCCGCCGATCGCGTGCACCAGCGCACCGACCTTGGTTGGGATGGTGACCAGCGCCTTGCCCAGCTGCACCGACAGGTCTGCGGTGAAGGCGAAGGTGGCCGGCACGGCCGTCAGCGCGTTGTACTGCGTCGGCGGATACACCGGCGGCGCCACCCCGATCATGCCGACGGTGGCTGGGGCGGAGTTGCTGCCCTTCCCATCAGCGACCCAGCGCTGGGTGGGGGTGACGTCGACGGACAGCGTCATCGTGGTGCCGTCACGTTCGATGACGATCGGAACGGTGCCGTGCAGCTTGCGCACCGCGGCCGCCATTTCGCCGAAGTTGGCCACCGGGGTGTCGCCGACCTTGAGCACGACATCGCCACGCCGGATCCCGGCGCTCGCCGCCGGCCCGGGGCCGTTGCAGTGCTCAAACTGGCCCTTCGCGATTTCCCGTGCCACACAAGCGGTTTCGCCGACAACCGCACGAGTGTCGGGGTGCAGGTTGGGCAGACCCCAGACCACCGCGATGGCGTAGATCAGCAGCAGGCCGATGAGGAAGTTCATACCGGGGCCGGCGAACAACACCGCCGCGCGCTTCCAGGTCGCCTGCTTGAACATCGCGCGGTCCCGTTCGTCGGGCCTAAGCTCCTCGACTGCGGTCATCCCGGCGATGTCGCAGAAGCCGCCCAGCGGGACGGCTTTGACGCCGTACTCGGTTTCGCCACGCCGCGTCGACCACAGGGTCGGGCCGAAGCCGACGAAATAGCGGCGCACCTTCATGCCGGTGGCGCGCGCGACCCACATGTGGCCACACTCGTGCAATGCCACCGAGATCAGGATGGCAAGCGCGAACAGCACGATGCCGATAACGAACATCATCGGGTTGGCATGACCTCCTGTGTGACCGCGCACGCGCGTTCGCGGGCCCAGCGCTGCGCGTCGAGTACATCATCCACGGTAGCGGGTTGGGCAGCCCATTGGTCAGCGTCGTGGAGCACCTCGGCGATCGTGCGCACGATCGCAGGGAAGCGGATCCGGCCAGCCAGAAACGCGGCGGCGGCTTCTTCGTTGGCGGCGTTGTAGACGGCGGTCATGCAGCCGCCGGTCTGGCCGGCGTGGCGGGCGAGCTCGAGCGCGGGGAAGACGTCGGTGTCCAGCGGCTCGAACTCCCAGCGGGCAGCGGTCGAGAAATCGCAGGCGACGGCCGCGCCCGGCACCCGCGCCGGCCAACCCAACGCCAGCGCGATGGGCAGCTTCATATCCGGCGGACTCGCCTGGGCGATCGTGGAGCCGTCGGTGAACGTGACCATCGAGTGCACGATCGACTGGGGGTGCACGACGACCGCGATGCGCTCGTAGGGAATGCCGAACAGCAGGTGGGTTTCGATGAGCTCGAGCCCCTTGTTGACCAGCGACGCCGAGTTCAGCGTGTTCATCGGGCCCATCGACCAGGTCGGATGCGCGCCGGCCTGTTCGGGGGTGACGCGCTCGAGGTCGGTGGCCGACCAGCCCCGGAACGGCCCGCCGGAGGCGGTCAGCACCAGTTTGGCGACCTCGTCGGCGGTACCGGCGCGCAGGCATTGCGCCAGCGCGGAGTGCTCGGAGTCGACGGGCACGATCTGGCCGGGTCGCGCGGCCCGCAGCACCAGCGGACCCCCGGCGACCAGCGACTCCTTGTTGGCCAGCGCCAGTCGGGCGCCGGACGCCAGCGCGGCCAGTGTCGGCCGCAGCCCCAGCGCCCCGACCAGCGCGTTGAGCACGACGTCAGCCTCGGTGTCCTCGACCAGCCGTGTGACCGCGTCGGGTCCGCGGTAGGTGACGTCGCCGACCGCCTCGGCCGCTCGCTCGTCGACGACGGCGATATTGGTCACCCCGGTCTGGGTGCGCTGCCGCGCGAGCATCTCTGGGTGCCCGCCGCCGGCGGCCAGCCCGACCACCTGGAACCGGTCGGGGTTGGCGGCGATGACCTCCAGCGCCTGGGTGCCGATCGAGCCGGTGCTGCCCAGCACCAGCACGCGCAGGCGCCGCTCGGCGTGCCCCCCAGCAGGCTTTGTCATCAACTTATTGTGCCGCGCATTCGTCATCCTCCCACGAGCAGACGTGAAGTTGCACTTTCGACGCCTTGGGTTCTGGGGGTGATGCTCAGGCTCACGCTCACCCGTCGACGCCAAGGTCACATGTGCCACAATGTCGACACATTGCCAATCCGAAGCAATCCGAACCGGAGGGATCGCCGTGGTCAGTACCGAGGTGGAGCGCGACACCGGGGCCGACACCGCCGACGTGCCCTCCGCGAACTGGGGCTGGAGCAGGATCAATCACCGCACCTGGCATATCGTCGGCTTCGTCATCTTCGTGTTTTTGCTCTGCATGCTGCACGGCAACCATGTCGGCCACGTCGAGGACTGGTTCCTGATCATGTTCGCCGCAGTGGTGCTCTTTGTCCTGGTGCGCGACCTGTGGGGCCGCTGGCGCGGCTGGCTTCGTTAGCCGCTTAGCATGCCGGCGCCTGGACGGCCCGGTGGATGTCGACGTCTCCGGAGCCGGTGCGCACCCGCACGACGAGGGTTTCGTCGCCCTGCTCGGGACCGTCTGAGGATTGCAACCGGTTGGTGACGACACCGGATCCGGTCATGATGTCGAGCTGCGCGGCGGTGCCCTCGGGTATGCCGATCTCGACAGCGCCGCTGCTGGTGTGGGCGACTAATGCGCCGCTGACGGCCGTACCGATGCTGACCGAGCCGGACGCCGTCTGTGACTTCACGTTGCCGGTCAGCCGGTCGACGGTCAGTGCTCCGCTGGCGGCCTGAAACTTCAGATCGCCGTCGAGGTGGTCGACGGCGGCATCGCCGGATGCGGTTGCGATTTTCGCACCGCCGGTTATCGACTCGACGGTGAGATTCCCGCTGGCCGAGGCGAATCGGAAGTCGGCGAATTCTCCGTCGGCGTGCACGTCGGCGGAGGCCACGGCGGCATCGACCCGGGAATGTGACGGCAATTCGATGACGATGTCGACGGCGCCCATCCGGAGACCGAGGAAACCGAACTTTGCGAACGTGACCCCGAGCTTGCCGTTGCTGTAACGGACACGGGCCTGCTCGGCGGCGCGGACATCGGCTTGGGGGGATTCGTCGCGCGGACGCACCTCGACCACGGTGTCGGTACGGTCACCGGCGATGAGCCGGATCGAGCCTGCGTTGGCCTCCACGCGTGCGGTGATGGGTCCGGGGGTCTGAAAAGTCGGCATCTGTCATCTCCTTCGTCGTATCAGCGCACCCAGCCGGTGAGGTGGCGGGTGCTGCCCGGGGTGGAGCGGCCGGCGTGGTACTGGGTGGCCGCGGCCGCCGCGCGGACCAGCCAGCTGTTCAGCGACGACCCGTCGCGGCGAGCGGCGGCTTCGACGGCCGCCCGCAGGCCTTCGGGAAGCCGCAAGGTGACCCGCCAGGTGCCGCCGTCGTCGACCGCTGCGGCGACGAACGGTGCGTCATTGGGTGGCTCGTCGAGCGGGGCGCCGACGATGAACTCCGGGTTGCGCCCCCGCAGCCGGACCTCCACGGATCGCGGGGCCAGCTCGCGGGTGATCTCTTCGGCAGCAGCTGATAGCGCTTCCAGCAGCGCCAGCCGGATCGCGGACTCCAGTGGGGCGCTCAGCCGGTCGGCCAGGGCCTGCGCGTCGGGCCCGCCGGCTGCCGCCGCCGCGTTCAACTCATGGCGGACGGCGTCCACGTACGGCTGCAGATCCATAGTGTCATGATGACATCAATATGGTGTCACGACAAGCGTCGAAATGGTGCTGCCGACATCCGGCTACCGCCGGACGCGTCGGTACCAGGCGCTGGCAAGGGCGGCGAGAACCAGCACGGCCAATGCCAGAACCCACGGCCATGCGCCATGCTGGTGCACCCAGCCGGCCAGCACGCCCCGAATGCGGCCAGCCGCCGTGATCACCGCATCCTGGGGATTCGCGTGAGCATGTTTGGTCGCGGTCAACCGCACCTCGTAGAGGCCGAAGTAGCCCACGTACAGCCCGACCAGCACCAGCAGCGCGCCACTGATCCGATTGACGAACGGCAGGATTCGCCGCAGATGGTCGGTCAGCGCCGAGCTCGCGGACGCGGCGGCGACAGCCAGCACGCCGACGACCAGCGCGAGGCCGGCGACGTAGGCGAGATAGATCGAGATGCTGCCGAGAAGAGAGCCGCCACGAAAGCCGGCCCCGGTGACCGCCAAAAACGGGCCGATGGTGCACGACAGCGAGGCGATCGCATAGCTGAGGCCATAGCCATACATCGATCCGAGCCGAACCGTCGGAGTCCAATGCCGCCCCGGCAGTTTGGGTGTCAACAACATCAGCTCCCGGCCTGACAGCAGCCAGACTCCCAGGGCGATAAGCACAACGCCGATCAGTACGGTGGCGTACGGCAGATACCGCTGCACTGTCGTGGCCGCCGATATGGTGAGCGCTCCGAAAACGCCGAACACGGTCAGAAATCCGAGTGCCATCCCGACAGTGGCCGCCAGCGCGCGGCCCACCGAGGCTAATCCGCTCAGCCCACCTGTTTCAGCCCGATGTCCGTCGGTGCCCTCCCCACGTACCACCAGAACCAGGTAGGCGGGCAGCATAGCAAAACCGCACGGGTTCAGCGCTGCCACCAACCCGGCGGCGAAGGCCAACCCGACGAGGCCTTGGTCCACGAACGGCGCCAGGATCGTTTGAATGGCCCGCCTCCTCCCCGGGCCGTTCCGGCCCGCATCGTCGCCGGGCTAGGCCCTGAGCGCGGCTACCCGGTCGGACAGCTCCTGCTGCGACATGGCCGAGGTGGGGTTGTTCACGAACGTGGACGACCCGTCCGCGCGATAGAACACATAGGCCGGCTGCCAGGGCACGTTGTACCGCGCCCAGATGGACCCGTCGGCGTCGTTCAGATTCGTGAAGTTCAGGTTGTACTTCGAGACGAAGTTCTGCATCGCCCCGACATCGGAGCGACCGGCGATGCCGACGAATGTGACCGCCGGATTGGCCGCTGCCACCTGGCTGACCCGAGGGGCTTCTGCGTTGCAGAACGGACACTCCGGCCTCCAGAACCACAGCACGGCCGGCTTGCCCTGCAAGCTTGCGCCGTTGAAGGGCGCGCCGCTGAGGGCGGTTCCGGTGAACTGCAGACGGTCGTCTGCTGCCAGCGAGCGCGGTGCGTTGGTCAGTCCGAACACCAGCGCTGCGGCAACCACGGCCACGGCAAATGCTTTGACCGGGGAAGAAAGGTGAATTCTCATGGGCAAACCTCATTTCCTGTGTTACGCCCAGAGTGACGCAAATCGCGCTGATCAAGTTCAATTTCGCCTATCGGCGCTCTGTCGATCATGTGCGAGTAGTAGCGCCGTTCCGTCAGCTAACTGGCCGCGGGCGATGATCAATTTTCGGCGGCCAACTGGCCGCAGGCGGCGCTGATCTCCCGGCCGCGGGTGTCGCGCACCGTGCAGGACACCCCCTTGGCGCGGATCCGCCGCATGAACTCGCGCTGCACGGGCTTAGGGCTGGCGTCCCAATCGCTGCCCGGTGTCGGATTGAGCGGGATCACGTTGACATGCGCCAGCGGGCTGAGGACACGATGCAACCGCTTCCCGAGCAGGTCGGCACGCCAGGGCTGGTCGTTGATACCACGGATCAGTGCATATTCGACAGACACTCGCCGACCGGTGACGTCGGCGTAGTAGCGGGCGGCGTCCAGCGCTTCGCCGATCTTCCACCGGTTATTGACCGGAACCAGGGTGTCGCGCAGCTCGTCGTCAGGCGCGTGCAGCGACAACGCCAAGGTCACTCCGAGTCGTTCGTCGGCAAGCTCGCGGATCGCCGGGGCCAGCCCGACCGTCGACACCGTCACCGCGCGCGCCGAGATCCCGAACCCGTGCGGCGCTGGCTCGGTGATGCGGCGCACCGCGGCCACCACCCTGGTGTAGTTGGCCAGCGGCTCCCCCATGCCCATGAAAACCACATTCGACAACCGGTCACGGAAGTCGTCCCGCAGCGCCGCGGCCGCGGCACGAACCTGCTCGAGAATTTCCGCGGTCGACAGGTTCCGGCTCAGGCCGCCCTGCCCGGTGGCACAGAACGGGCACGCCATTCCGCAGCCCGCCTGCGACGAGATGCAGACCGTATTGCGCTGCGGGTAGCGCATCAGCACCGACTCGAATGTCGTGCCGTCAAGGGCCCGCCACAACGTCTTGCGGGTCTGGCCGGCATCGCACGCGACTTCCCGCGCCGCGGTCAGCAGGTCCGGAAACATCGCGTCGGCGATCTGGTCGCGAACGGCTGCCGGAATGTCGGTCATCTGCCGCGGATCGGCGGTCAGCCGGCCGTAGTACTGCTGCGCGAGCTGTTTGGCGCGGAATGCCGGCAGGCCCAGCTCCGCGACGGCAGCTTCGCGGCCGGCCGCATCGAGGTCGGCCAGGTGCCGCGGCGGCAGTCTGCGCCGGGGCGCCTCGAATACCAGCTGTTGCGTCATGTCGTGTCCAGTATCAGGCCTCAGCAGTGTAGCCGGGCTCGGTCTGATTGCCCGGCTCCTCCTTCCCGCCGCATAGCGGCGCGCATCGTCGCCGGGCTGACCGAGTCAGGGCACCAGCGTCAGGACGATCCAGGCTGCCACCGCCGACGGCAGGAATCCGTCGAACCGGTCCAGCAACCCACCGTGACCGGGTAGCAGGCTGCCCATGTCCTTGATGCCGAGGTCGCGCTTGACCTGGGATTCCACCAGGTCGCCGAGCGTGGCGGTGATCACCACGACCACGCCGAGCAACACGCCAATCCAGACCGGCTTGCCGGTCAGATAGGTCACGCTAAGGGTGGTCGCGGTAATCCCGAACACCAGGGAACCGACGAAGCCCTCCCAGGACTTCTTTGGGCTGATGGTGGGGACCATCGGGTGCTTGCCGAAAAGCGCGCCCACGGCATAGCCACCGATGTCGGTGAGGACGACGCCGACGATCAGGGAGAACACCTTCCCGGCGCCGTGCGCGGGGTAGATCAGCAACGCCCCAAAGGAGGCGAATAGCGGGACCCAGGCGGCCAGGAAGACGGTCGCGGATACGTCCCGTAGGTAGTTCGTCGGGCCGGCGGGATCGTAACCGCGCGGTGCACTTTGGCCGTGGCGGCTCAGCAGTCGCCACATCATGCAGACGAGGGCCGTGCCGCCGAAGCCGGCCAGCGCGCCGCCCGCATGGAAGGGCCAGGTCAGCCATAGCGTGGCCTGGCCACCGATCAGCAGTGGGATAACCGGAATCACAAACCCGGCGGCACGCAGCCGCCGCGCCACCTCGAGGGTGCCCAGCAGGACCCCGACGGCAAGCACTCCGACCCACCCATACGGCCGCGCATACATCAAGCTCGCAATGACGACGCCGCCTAAGACCGTGCCCACGAGGATCGCAACGGGCAGATTGCGTCCCGCCCGCGATGTGTTTCGGATAGCCTGCGACGCCGACCCACGCGCCGGCTTGTCGGGCGGGGTCCCTGCGCCGGTTTCAGTGTCTGCCACGGACATTGGTTGCTGAACGGCCGCTAGACCTCCAGCAGCTCGCCTTCTTTGTGCTTGACCAGTTCGTCGATCTGGGTGACGTACTGGTGCGTGGTCTTGTCCAGGTCCTTTTCCGCACGGCCGACCTCGTCCTCGCCGGCCTCCCCGTCCCTGCGGATGCGGTGCAGTTCCTCCATTGCTTTACGACGGATGTTGCGCACCGAGACCCGGGCGTCCTCGCCCTTCGCTTTGGCCTGCTTGACCAGCTCCCGCCGACGTTCCTCGGTCAGCTGCGGTACCGCCACCCGGATGAGGGTGCCGTCATTGGTGGGATTGACCCCGAGGTCGGAGTTACGAATGGCCGTCTCGATGGCATGCAGCTGTTTCGCTTCGTACGGTTTGATGACGACCAGCCGCGCCTCGGGGACATTGATGCTGGCCAGCTGTGTGATCGGGGTGGCCGCGCCGTAATAGTCGATGACGATCCGGGAGAACATGCCGGGATTGGCCCGGCCGGTGCGGATGATCGCCAGGTCGTCACGGGCCACCGACACGGCCTTTTCCATTTTCTCCTCGGCGTCGAAGAGAGTCTCCTCGATCACGGCATCCTCCCCTCAGGTGGTGACCAGCGTTCCGATCTTCTCACCAGCGACCGCCCGGGCGATATTGCCATCGGTTAACAAGTTGAACACCAGAATCGGCATGCCATTGTCCATACACAGGCTGAACGCCGTGGCGTCGGCTACCCGCAGGCCGCGGTCGATGACGTCGCGATGACTGATCACGGTAAGCAGCTCGGCTTCGGGATTCTGCCGCGGATCCTCGGCGAACACACCGTCGACCGCCTTGGCCATCAAGACCACTTCCGCGCCGATCTCCAGCGCCCGCTGCGCAGCCGTGGTGTCGGTGGAGAAATACGGCAGCCCCATGCCGGCACCGAAGATCACCACCCGTCCCTTCTCCAGGTGGCGGCGGGCCCGCAGCGGAATGTACGGTTCGGCCACCTGCCCCATCGTGATCGCGGTCTGGACTCGGGTGGCAATGCCTTCCTTCTCCAGGAAGTCTTGCAGCGCAAGGCTATTCATGACGGTGCCCAGCATTCCCATGTAGTCCGATCGCGTGCGCTCCATGCCGCGCTGCTGCAGCTGTGCGCCACGGAAAAAGTTGCCACCGCCGATCACGACGGCGACCTGTACACCCTCGCGGACCACTTCGGCGATCTGGCGGGCGACGTGCGCCACCACATCGGGGTCCAGTCCGACCTGTCCACCGCCGAACATCTCGCCGCCAAGCTTCAGCAATACTCGCGAATACTTGGGCCGACTCGACGGCTGGCCGGCAGGGGATTCGTTGCCTGGCGCAAATGCCTGCATGCCGTTGGTGCTCGTCGGCTCCGTCATCAGACTCCTCGCATGAGAGCGCCATTGGTGGCGACCAGGTGGCGACCACCCAGGACAGCCATCCTGCCTTATGGCCGCTTTCGGCGGTGCCTGGGGTCACCAGTTCATAGCCGGCCGCTGTGACATTGCCCACGCAGAGCAGTTGCGCGAGCTGTTTAGAGCGTTGCGGTCGAGGATGTTTGGGGTGTCCGGGGCGGGACCGCGGATTCCAGGGCGGGATCAGATGTTTGAGTACGCGGCGCCACGGGAATAGGGCGGAACGCGGCGTGGACATCCACGGGCCAAGCAGGCGGCCACGCCGAGAACCGATCGGCACATCGGTCGGAACTGAGTGATTGCGCTCAGAGCACAGAAGCAACGAGGAGGGTTCATGGCGGAAGAGAACAAGAGCGGCCCTGAAGAGGCCGTGCGCGGCGTCGTCGAGGACGTCAAAGGTAAGGCCAAGGAAGCCGTCGGGAATGTGGCCGGTCGAGACGATCTCGCGCGCGAGGGGAAGGCCCAGCAAGACAAGGCCCAAGCCCAGCGCGATGCGGCGAAGAAGGAAGCTGAAGCCGAATCGGCCCGCGGCAGCGCTGCAGCATCAGAAAAGCGCGAGCAGTCCCATCAGCGGTAGCTTGCCCGAAGGATGGGCCCGGTCCGCGACAGGACCGGGCCCATCTGCTGTCTAGACCCTGCGATGTTTTCCCCAAGCGCCAGAGCGTTTGCAACCCGAAATACAAATAACGACGTCGGAATAGTCCGGCTTGGAAGCGGGTACTCAGTAGGTCGCCTGTTAGAGCCATGTGCTTAGTCGGGCGCATCTCTCCGGAGGTGCCGGCGCGTTAGGGAGTGGGAGCGTGCCCTCAAGAGGGTTGGAGATCTCGTTTGGACGTTCTACTACTCACCGATGAGGCCAATTTCGAGTCGGCCTTGCCGACTCTGGAATTGTTCGCACGGGAGGTGCGACGCACGCGGCTAACCGACGATGGTGCGGGCGAATACGAGACGGTCGACGTCGCGATCATCGACGCGCGGACCGACCTGGCGGCAGCGCGCAACGCTTGCCGTCGGCTGACCGCGAGCGCGCCGGCGGTCGCTGTGGTGGCCGTAGTGGCCGCAGAAGACTTCGTGGCGGTTGACCTCGACTGGCATTTCGACGACATGCTGTTGGCCGACGCCAGCGCGGCCGAGCTGCACGCTCGGTTGCGGCTGGCTATCGCACGTCGACGCACCACTGTGGAGGGCACACTGAAATTCGGCGACCTCGTGCTTCGCCCGGCAAGCTACACCGCATCACTGGCAGGCCGCGAGCTCGACCTAACCCTCACCGAGTTCAAGTTGCTGAATTTCCTTGTGCAGCATGCGGGTCGGGCGTTCACCCGGACTCGGCTGATGCGTGAAGTGTGGGATCACGAAAGCAGCCGCCGTATCCGTACCGTCGACGTTCATGTGCAACGACTGCGGGCAAAGCTTGGCCGCGACTACGAGTCGCTTGTCGACACGGTCCGCGGCGTGGGCTATATTGCCGCGACCCCGCCACAACCGCGATGGATTATCAGCGACCCGGCGGTAAGTCGAGCCTTGGCATCAACGGCTGCGCCGGCGTAGGCGCCGATCATGTTGTCCCGCTCACAGTCACCCGAACAGCGGTAGGGCGCGTTGGCGGGCCAGCGCATCCATCCCGTGCTGAATGCTGTCTTCAACCTCGCGGTATTTGCGGTCGACGTACCCGTCGTCCTCGGCACACGTGGCGTCGTGGTCCAACTCGACCGCCGGCATGAACCGGGTGCGGATCTTGGCCGGCAGCGGCAGCTGCGGCAACGCCGCCGGCGCAATGCCCCAGGGCAGTGAGATCGCCAGCGGAAACACCTTGAGCCGCAATAGCCGGTCCAGCCGCAGCAAGCGGGAGAGCCGGTCACCGCGAATCAGCACCGGCATAGCATCGGCACCGCCGACGGTGGCGATGGGCACAATCGGCGTCCCGGCACGGATCGCCATTTTCACGAAGCCCTTCCGCCCGGCAAGGTTAGCGCGGTCGCGCTCACGCCAGGGCCGCAGCGAATCTACTTCCCCGCCGGGCCACAGCGCGACATCGCGTCCCTCCGCCAGCGCGGTTGCTATGGCGTCCGGGGCGGCCGGAAGCACGCCCATCGCGCGGAAGTATCGGCCGAAGCCCGGCATGGCCATCAGCGCGTCGTGGGCGGTGCCGTGCAGCGGGCCGCCTGGACCGAACCGTCGCCACCGTTGCAAACCGACGGTCCACCCTCCGCGCAAATGCGACCTCCCCGCGCCAAAAGTTGACGCGGGGAGGTCTTCTTTCCTGTTCTCACGCGCTCACAGGTTTCACACCCGTGCTACGTGTTGTTGGTCCAGATCAGCACATCCTGGACTCCGTCGTTGTAGACGACACCGTTGGGCGGTGCGCCAGTGGCCGAAGTTCTGGATGTTGGGGTTGGCAGCTGCGGTCGCTCAGGTGAAAACACCAGCGGCCGCGATTGCCGCGACTCCGATTGTCGTTTTCACAGCGGTGCTGGCTAACTTCACGCTAACTCCTCTCGATCGATTTGTTCGAGCGGTGACCGCCCCTACCGAGAGCGGTCGCCGCACGTGGGGTGGAATTACCCATCCGCGCTCGTCCTCAAACACGGCCCCGCTGAGTCACGGCGAGGCGTGCCAGGAGCACGCTGTCTGGCGAATCGCTACGGACGAAGCTTCGATGCCGAGTATTGGTTGCGCCGTTGCCCTCGCCGGGCGATAGTTGAAAGGCAATCTCGGGCGTTCAGCATGTAGCGCCGGTGGCGCGTATTGCCGCCCCTTGTCACTGGTGGTGACGGCCATCGAGCAGGTGTTGACTCTTGCCTGGACGTGTCCTGACCGCGGGTGCCCAGTAGCGCCAGAACGTGGTGCCGCAATTGAGTGGAAAGGCGGATGCGCGATGGTCGAGAACGTTGACGCTCAGTTCGTTCAGCAACCCGCTGACCTGGGCGCCGCTCGTCATCCGCAGGTGTCCGAAGCGCCCATGCCCGACGGGGAGCTCAGTGATGTCGATCTGGTGATCGGTTTAGGCGAGCCGCAGCGGGTGGGCCGGTTCCGGTTCTTCCTCGACGGCCAGCGCTGGGAGTGGTCGGATGCGGTCGCCCGCATGCACGGCTACGAGCCGGGAATGGTAGTGCCCACTACCGAACTGTTGCTCCAGCACAAGCATCTCGACGACCGCCAACAGGTCGCGGCCATCTTGGACCGAGTGCTTCAGGGCGAACCGTTCAGCAGCCGTCACCGCATCATCGACACCGCCGGACACACCCATTGGGTGGTCGTGGTGGGCGAGCGCATGCTCGATGACGCCGGCGACGTTGTTAGCACCTCCGGGTTCTACGTCGACGTCACCGAGTCGCTGCAATCCGACGTCAGCGCTGTCGTCTCCGAAGTCGCGGGCTCCCGCGCCCAAATCGAGCAGGCCAAGGGTGTGCTGATGGCCGCCTATGGCATCTCCGCCGATCGAGCGTTCGACATCCTTGTCTGGCGCTCGCAAGAAACCAACATCAAGGTTCGCGATCTGGCCGCCCGTTTTCTGAGCGCAGTCGCCGGCAGCGTGTCTGCCGACACGCGCACTCACGTCGACCACGCCCTGCTCACTCTCGAAAAGCCGCCGAACACCCGCAACTGAGCGAACCTCGCGCGGCCGTTAGGCGGCGTTCGCTAGCCGGCGTGTGGCGCTGTCGGGTATTGAGCTTCAAACAATGGGACAGCGCCACCAAGCGGGCCCCAAGACCGGCCGACATGTGCTGCAGATCCTGCAGAAGCGGCGAGTTGTCCTCGACGCCGAGGATGTACAGGTCATGCGGGACGTGGTCGACACGGTGCACGCCGAGTACAGCCCGCGCGAGGACGACCGCCTCAAGGAGAGCTGCGCGGCGCGCTACAGGGCAAGTGGCCCAGTCGAGCCGAGGAATGGCGCGACCCAGAGCCTCCCGCCGACGACGATCCCGAGATTGCCACCGCTGGTCCGCCGCCGCAGTAAAACACCTACGCCACTTACCAATTGGACATTCAGAGAACGCAGCGCTGCGTCGGATCAGGCGGGCACCGAATCGGTCTTGCGGTCCCATGCTCGGTGCTTGGCCAGTGCGGACGCGAAGGCTTCAAAGAATTCGTCGGCCAGG
>Ga0187766_10000670_pt1 | contig 19379 bp, 15 predicted proteins | sample 0216_QUI02_MP05__4_FD_132971 | JGI IMG/M metagenome (GOLD analysis project Ga0187766, IMG submission 132971) | Tropical peat soil microbial communities from peatlands in Department of Meta, Colombia - 0216_QUI02_MP05_20_MG | ecosystem: Environmental > Terrestrial > Soil > Wetlands > Peat ... | reverse complement strand
TGCCGCGATCCATTGCGCGGCATTGCGGGTCAATAACTTTGCGAGCTTTGTGCAAAAAAATGTCAAAGCGCGTCGGCGATGAACACCTAAGCAAGATCCCTGACGACCTCGATACCAAGCCCTATCGCGACGAACACGACTAGGACTTGTTGAAACGGATGCTTGATTGCATCGAGAGGAATCAAGTGCCCCAGTCGTTTCGAAGCCAGCAATTGAAAGATACCGCCAATGAGTTATGCCAATATTTTCGATAACGACAGAAGTTAAGTGTGCATTCCCCGAAGTCGTCAAAAAAGGCGGTGCATACCAAAAGATGCAAGTCTGATTTAGTCCAGCATTAGTGCACAATTATTTATATGCGCGATCATTACCGATCGGCCCTTGAAGAGTCCACGGATCGAGGGATCGGATCGCGCAGACTCCCAGCTAGTGCTCGAGTGTTTTCAGGTACGCAATGATGTCCCCAACCTGACCCGGATCGAACCGAAACTCCGGCATTGTTGGATGGCCGGTGATAATCCCCTCCGCGAGCGGTTCTTCGAGGTCCTCAACGGGGTAGCGCTCGTGGAGAGTGCGGAAAGGTGGCGCTATCTTCAGTGGACTCTCACCGATTTTGCCGATCGCATGGCAGCGCGAGCAGTTGGTCTTAAGAATTACCAATCCCCGCTGCGCTGCCGGGGAGAGCACTTCGTCACCCTTAGCGTTCGACAGTATGAACATCAAGGGTATAGCGATGGCGCTAGCAGCGCAGGCGCGGCTGATGCACAGTTGCACTCTTCTTAACATGTAAATCCCCAGTCTTTCCGTGGATCTCTTCCATAGCACACATAGCTGCTCAGGGGCGCTCCATTGTCTCGTCTTCGATCGAAGGAAGTGTCATGCCAGACATCGGTTCCACCCACACAAGATGGTCGCGCACCTTCTTGACGCCGGCGACGTTTTCGACCGCAACGACGAGGCCTCGGCGTTCGCGTTCGTCGGCGATGACGCCGTATAGCTCAGCAACCCCGTCCTTGACGATCACGTTGATGCGCGGTGCCCAATCTTGCTTCGCAAACGCGGCTAAAATGTTGGCGCGGATCGCCGAATCGCCGCCGGACGGAGGAGACAAGTTGGGTGCATAAGTGGCAAGGGCATGCATCAGATTGGCGCGGCTGATGATGCCGACCATGCGACCGCCACGGGTCACGGGAAGCCGCTTGATGTGATGACGCTCCATCATCTCTACCACCGCCTCGAGCGTATCATCGTCACGAATGGTCAACGGATTAGGGGTCATGACGTCTTCGACTTTTCTTCCCGACGTACGCACATATTCTTCGGCGAGTTTGCCAGGTCCGAGGATGAATTCGAGCCATTTGGGTCGGCGTCGCTGCGTTCCTAGTTCGCCGCGGCGGAGAAAGTCGCCTTCGGTGACCATTCCAACCAGTTCACCTTGCTTATCGACGACCGGCAAACCGCTGATACGGTTTTGCAGCATCAAGCTCGCGGCTTTGACGATCGGCTCGTCGGCACCGACGGAGATGACATTGGTCGTCATCATATCTCTGACTTGCATAATCTGAGCGCTCCCTTCTAGCGCAGCGTTCTCGTATTTCCAAACGTTGATCTACTAGCGCTTCACTCAGGCGTTCCTGCGCATGGGTCGGTGGGTGTGACTTGACCGAAGAAGGCAATCGAGCGTTGCCCGCCAAAAGATGACGTTTGGGCGTTTACCGACAATACCCGCTGAACCCATCGCTGCGGTTGATCCAGATCAAGTCATTCCCAAATCAAACCCCGTATGGATTTCGTAATCTTAATCCGACGAGTGCAGCCGTTATGACCAAGCCGATTAGCGACAAAGCCGAAGTCGCGGTTGAATATCCAGATAAGCTGTATATCGGAACGTTTGCGCATACCGCACGGTTTGAGGCTCACCTCGACCAGACAGGGATAGCACTAAGCCTTGAAATTCCAGGACCAGAAGAGCAGCGAAAATCAGTTCGCATGCACTTTCATTACGCACTGTTTGCCGAAATTTTGCGAGACTTGGCAAAAACCGTCGCAGCTTTGCCATCGGAAGATATCTTGCATCGCGAGGCGTTACGCGATTCAGCTGAGGCGCTTTATCTAGCGCTTGAGACCAATTCAAACAGAAAATAAATTGCTTCCCGGCAAAAAACTTTGATTAATCGAATCATAGCTTGCGCGCTCAAAGCGTTCACTGGAAAAGGTGGTTACGTCCTGATAGCCTTTATCCGCGCGCCGTCAACTGGTTCCACAACTTGATCAGTCACAACGCAGAAAGGCTGTTCACGGGACTCCTCAGCGAACGTTCGGGCTAAGTTCTGCGGCGGCAAAACCAAACCTGGCTTGATGTGGATCAAGCGCCCGTGCCACCGTAGTCGTCATAATTATGGACAAAGAATTATGGACAAAGACTGAAATTCTCGGACCCCGCCAAAAGTCAAACAGCGAGCGAGAACCCCGAAAGGATGAACCAAAACAACAAGATTATCGAGACCATGCTGCCGAGGGAGGGCGAGCACCAGGACTTGCTTTCTTCGCAGACACGCAATCTGGTGCCGGCGCGCCCATCAACCGACCTGCCAGTGCCCGTTCCGCGGCGCGTACGCGGCACCAAATGGCGGCTTCGTACTGTCCTCTTGCTGGTCGTCATTCTCGCCGGCGCTGGCGGCACCTATTATTGGTGGCAGAAGCTGCACCCGCCGTTGCCGCCGGGCATCGCGTTCGGCAACGGGCGGCTCGAGGCAAACGAAATCAACATCGACACAAAATATGCAGCCCGCATCAGTGAAATAATGGTGGACGAGGGCGATCTGGTCAAGGCTGGCCAGGTACTGGCCCGCATGGATACACGCGATCTGCAAGCCTCACTTAAGCGAGCGCAAGCTTCCGTGCAGCAAGCACAACGTGCCGTCGATGAGGCAAATGCCAATGTGGACCAGCAGGATGCGCAGGTTCTCCTGGCGAAACAGGAAATGGACCGCGCCCTCTATACGGTGCAAAGAGGTGTCGAAACCAAAGAACTTTTAGATCAACGCAAGCAACAGCTCGACAGCGCCAACGCCGCGCTAATAGCTGCCAAAGCTCGGGTTACGCAGGCCGAGCACGCGTTCGAGGCCGCGACCCATGACGTAGAACTTTATACCGTGCAGATCGATGACAACACCTTGGTTGCGCCGCGTGACGGGCGCATCCAGTACCGCATTGCGAATATAGGCGAGGTGCTTCCAGCGGGTGGACATGTTTTTGCGATGCTTGATACCTCGGACGTCTACATGGATATATATTTGCCTACTGAACAAGCGGGCAGGGTGAGATACGGCGCCGAGGCACGGATCGTCCTGGACGCTTATCCGAACGTTGCGATACCGGCCAAAGTGTCATTCGTTTCCAGTCAAGCTCAGTTCACTCCCAAGCCGGTCGAGACGCAGAGCGAACGCGACAAGTTAATGTTCCGAATTCGCGTCCAAATCGATCCTGAACGGCTGCGCACGCGGGCCGAGGTTGTGCGCAGCGGCTTGCCGGGCGTCGCTTACGTGAAGACCAATCCGACAGTGGCGTGGCCCGCTTCGTTGCAAAGGCTGCCGCCGTAATGACCGAAGATGCCAGGCCAGTCGCGCGCCTGGTTGATGTCACGCAGCTCTATGGACGCGTGGCTGCGCTTGACTCCGTTACTCTTGATCTGCCGTCCGGTTGCATGGTCGGGTTGATCGGACCTGATGGTGTCGGCAAATCGACGCTGCTCAGCATCATTGCCGGGGCGCGCCAGATTCAATCCGGTCGCGTTACCGTTCTCGGCGGGGACATAGCCGATGCCATGCACCGCGACGCAGTCTGTGCGCGTATTGCTTATATGCCGCAGGGACTGGGGAAGAACCTTTATCCGGATCTCAGCGTTGCTGAAAACATCGAATTCTTCAGCCGTCTTTTCGGGCAATCGCGCGACGAACGGCAGGGCCGCATTGCGGAACTATTAAAGAGCACGGATCTTGAAGCTTTCTCCAATCGTCCGGCGAAAAAGCTTTCGGGCGGGATGCGACAGAAACTCGGCCTTTGTTGCTCGCTTATTCACGATCCCGATCTTTTGATACTCGACGAGCCAACCACTGGCGTCGACCCATTGTCGCGTCGACAATTTTGGGAGCTCATAGACCGTATCAAGGCGCGGCGCGAGAGCATTAGCATCGTGGTCGCTACCGCGTATATGGAAGAAGCTGAACGCTTCGACTTTTTGATCGCGATGGACGCTGGTCGAGTCATGGCAACAGGCGCGCCGGCCGATCTCAAAAAGCTGACGAACGCCGACACCGTCGAAGAGGTATTTGTGGCACTCCTTCCTGAGCAACGTCGGTCAATGCGAGGAAAACTCAATGTACCGCCGCGCCGCTTCAGAGACGCGGAACCGGTGATCGTTGCGCGCGATCTCACGCGCCGTTTCGGTGATTTCGTCGCAGTCGATCGGGTGAATTTCACGATCGAACGCGGCGAAATATTCGGGTTCGTCGGCTCGAACGGGTCCGGCAAGACCACCACTATGAAAATGTTGACTGGATTGCTGCCGCCAAGCGACGGCGAAGCATTGCTGTTCGGTAAACCACTGGACGCACGTGACATGGCGGTGCGGCTTCGCGTAGGTTACATGTCGCAATCGTTCTCGCTCTATACCGAACTCACGGTCCGGCAGAACCTCGAGCTTCATGCGCGGTTGTTTCATATCCCGCCCAAGAAGGCCAAGGCCCGGCTCGCCGATTTAATCGACCAGTTCGCGCTTTCAGACCATCTTGATCAGCGCGCTTCGGATTTGCCGCTGGGAATTCGTCAGCGGCTGTCATTAGCGGTCGCGATCGTCCACGAGCCGGAAATATTGATCCTCGACGAGCCCACATCAGGTGTCGACCCTTTGGCGCGCGACCAATTCTGGGAAATGCTGATCGATTTATCGCGCAATAAAGGCGTAACGATATTCGTGTCAACACATTTCATGAACGAGGCAGAACGCTGTGACCGCATATCGTTGATGGATTCGGGCCGAGTTCTTGCCACGCAGATGCCGGCTAATCTCATCAAAACTCGCGGTGTTAGCACGCTGGAAGACGCCTTCATCGATTATCTCGAACAGGCGGGTCGTTCGTCGCGAGTCGATTCACCCGATCAATCGCGCGCAACGGCGATGACTATTCGAGTGTCGCCTCGAGGCAACCGCGCATTCAGCCTACAGCGACTTTTTGCCTATACCATCCGCGAGACGCTCGAGCTTGCACGCGACCCGATCCGCCTAGGCTTCGCCCTGTTTGGCACTGTGTTTTTGATGCTTGTTTTCGGTTTTGGCATTTCCACCGATGTCAATAATCTAACGTTCGCGGTGATTGATCGGGATCAAAGCCACGAGAGCCGAGCCTATCTGGAGGAACTGCGAGGCTCCAGTTACTTCCGCGAAAAACCGCCGCTAGCTGATTACGGCGACCTGCAAAAACGCCTGCAGAGCGGCGACATCGACGCTGCTATCGAGATTCCGCCCGGTTTCGGGCGTGATATCGAACGCGGGCGACCCGTTTGGGTTGGGGCTTGGGTCGACGGTGCAATGCCATTTCGCGCTGGTACGATCGAAGGCTATTTGGAAGAAATGCATCAGCTCTATCTGACCGATCCCGCGGTGAGGACGAGCGTGCCGGCGGCGCGGCCCCCGGCTCGGATCGAAGTCAGGTTCAAATACAATCAGGATTTCGACAGCATCTATGCAATGGTGCCATCAAGCATCTCGTTGCTTCTGGCGCTATTCCCGGCAATCCTTATGGCTCTGGCGATTGTCCGCGAAAAAGAACTAGGCTCCATTACCAATCTCTATGTGACACCGGTGCACCGGATTGAGTTTTTAATTGGCAAGCAAATTCCCTATGTCGGCGTCGCCATGATGAACTTTTCGCTGATGGTGATAATGGCATTGTTCGTCTTTCAGGTTCCTCTCAAGGGCAGTTTTCTCGCCCTGTTGGTCGGAGCTCTTATCTACGTAACCACAACGACGGCCTACGGGATGGTGATATCGTCTTTCGCGCGAACTCAAATTGCTGCGTTGTTTGGAACGGCCATTTTGACCGTACTGCCCGCAACGCAATTCGCAGGCATGATGACGCCCGTCTCCTCGCTATCTGGTATGGCGCGCATCATCGGTAGCGCCTTCCCCATGACCTATTTCGTGCCGATCAGCGTCGGCACTTTCACCAAGGGCTTGGGCTTTGCAGATCTCGCCGGCACCATGGCGGAGCTTGCGGTGTTCATTCCGATTCTCACTCTCATAAGCCTTCTGCTTTTGCGCAAGCAGGAACGTTAGAACTGGGGGAACATGCGAACGATAGCAAATATCTTTTGGCTCGGCACCAAGGAGCTCCGTAGTTTTATGCGCGACTACGTGCTTTTGGGTCTCGTCATCTATGCGTTCTCGCTCGCGATTATCAGCCAGGCGCAAAGCTATTCACAAGAAGTACATAATGCTTCGGTTGCGATCGTTGATGAGGATCATTCGGAATTATCGCGGCGGATCGCCCACGCGTTCTTGGCGCCGTATTTTCAGCCACCGCAGCCGATAACGGAACGTGAAATTATACCTCTTATGAACGCGAGAAAATTTACTTTTGTGATCGACATCCCACCAAACTTCGAACGCGACGTCCTGGGCGGACGCAACCCCGCGCTGCAACTGAATGTTGATGCGACCGTGATGGTTCAGGCCGGTCTCGGTTCAAGCTACGCACAGCAAATCATCATGAACGAGATTCGAGACTTTCTCTCCCGCAGGGAGGGAGCACCATTGCCAGCAATCAATCTCGACGTTCGCATCGCGTTCAATCCGAACATCACGACGGCATGGTTCACAACCGTCATGGGAATCATTAACAGTGTGACTATGCTAGCGATCACTCTCGCCGGTGCAGCGATTGTACGCGAGCGCGAGCACGGCACGATGGACCACCTGCTGGTCATGCCGGTCACCCCGTTCGAGATCGCCATGTCGAAGGTGTGGGCGAATGGTTTGGTAATTACGATAGCAGCGGGTCTTTCGCTTTACGGCGTCATTCGCGGCTTGCTTGGAATTCCAATCGCCGGCTCGATCCCGCTGTTCATGGTCGGCGTTGCGATTTACCTGTTTTTTGCTTGTGCTATTGGGATTTTCCTCGCCACGATCGCGCGTTCCATGCCGCAGCTCGGTCTATTGTACATGTTGGTGTATATGCCCATGAATTTGCTTTCCGGCAGTAACACGCCCCTTGAGAGTATGCCGCCGTGGCTCGCTACCGTGATGCAAGCCTCACCATCCACACACTTCGTGGCCTTTGCTCAGGCTATCCTTTATCGCGGGGCCGGCATCGACGTCGTCTGGCCGCAATTTATCATTGTCGGGGCGATTGGCGGATTGTTCCTCGCTTCCGCTGTGTTACGCTTTCGTAAAAGTACGGCATCGGCGGCATGACGACGCTCTGGCTTCCTACAGCGGTAGGTTCACGACCGCGATGGACGAATCCTCCGGGTCAGAGGTGATCTGAAAGCCGAGCTCGCGGCACATCTGTAACATTGTAGTATTCTCCTGCAGCACCTGGCCGCGAATGAGCCTCAATCCCTCGGCGCGCGCATATTCGATGATCAATTCCATCAGCAGCCAGCCGAGACCGTGGCCCTTCAAATCAGAACGGATAAGGATCGCGTATTCGCCGCTTTCATAGGCGGAATCGGTGTGGAAGCGTACGACACCGAGCATCTGGCCGTTTGCCTCGTCGATGGCGATGAAAGCCATGGCGCGTGAATAGTCGATTTGGGTAAATCTCGCGATAAATCCGTGACTGAATTCCTTTATCAGAGCAAAGAAGCGAAGCCGCAAATCTTCCGGCGTCACGGCGTTGAGAAACTGGGGATACAAGGCTTCGTCCTCCGGACGCACAGGCCGTACGAAAATCTTCATTCCATCCTGCAAGGCGAGATGCCGTTCCCAGATCTTTGGATAGGGTCGTATGGCGAAGCGAGGATGGCCCGACGGCCCGCGACGGGCGCGCTCCACGGCGGCGACCAAGACTCTTGCGTCAAGGGCGATGACGCCGGTCTCGTCTGCCAACACTGGGTTTAGGTCGATCTCGCTGATTTCCGGGAAGTCGGCGGCCAGCTGCGAAAGCTTGACCAGGAGCAGCGCGATAGCCGCTTCGTCGGCCGCGGGGACATTACGATAGGCTTTAAGAATGCGCGACACGCGAGTATGCGCGATCAGGTCTCGTGCGAGAGCGAGGTCGAGTGGGGGTAGTGCCAGCGCTTTGTCGCTGATCACTTCTACCGCGGTGCCGCCTTGGCCGAAGACAATGACGGGGCCGAACGTTGGATCGTCGGCGAGCCCGATAATGAGTTCGCGCGCCTTGGGGCGAACGATCATCGGAAACACGGCCACGCCGGTGATCTGGGCGAGGGGCTTGGCAACTCGGGCGCGGTCGAGAATTTCTGCCGCGGCCTGGCGCACAGCTCGCTCACCGGTCAGGCCCAGCCGCACGCCGCCGATGTCCGATTTGTGCACGATGTCGGGTGACACGATTTTCAGGACGACTGCACAGCCCTCGGCGAGATGGGGCTTCGCTGCGGCGACGGCTTCGTCCGGATCGCGTGCGAGGCTAGTCGGGGTGACGGCGATGCCGTAAGCCGACAAGATCTTGCTGATGTCAAATGGATCAAGCCATGCCGATTTGCTGTCATGCAATGCCGCATCGACGATCGAGTGAACCGCCGAAACGTTCGGTTCAAAATCCTGCGGCAGACTGGGCGGTGTCGCCATCAGCTGCTCGCGGGACTTCCGGTAGCGCACGAGATGCATGAAGCCAGCCACCGCATGCGATTCGGTTGGGTAGTCGGGAATGCCAGCGCTAGCGAAGGCCTCGGACGCGCGATCGCCACCGCCGACCCAGACGGCGAAAACAGGTTTCCCCGGAACGCGCCTGTTACGATCCTGCTTGGTCACGGCGATGACCGATTTTGCGGCGTCGGCGGCAGATGCCAAACCGGTTGGAACGTTCATCACCAGGACAGCGGAGTTTTCATCGTCGTCGAGCAGGCACCGAAGAGCGACGCCGTATCTCTTGTGATCGGCGTCGCCAGCTATATCGACGGGATTGCCGCGCGACCAAGTTGGCGGCAGCGCCGCGTCGAGCTTTTTGATCGTCTCGGGCGAAATGCCGGCTAGTTCGCCGCCGAGATCGGCAAGGCGGTCGACGGCGAGGACGCCTATCCCGCCGCCGTTGGTCAAAATCGCAAGCCGATTGCCGGCAAGCGTCGTCAAGTGTCCCAGCGTTTCCGCGGCAGCAAACAGCTCATCAAGGTCCGACACGCGGAGAAAACCCGCACGACGGAATGCTGCGTCATAGACAGCGTCCGAACCGGCAAGCGCCCCGGTATGCGTCATGGCCGCCTTGGCGCCGGCGGCGTGGCGACCCGATTTGATGACGAGCACAGGTTTGGCACGTGCGGCGGCGCGCGCCGCCGACATGAACTTGCGTGCGTCCTTGATCGACTCGATGTACAAAAGAATCGCACGCGTAGCGCGATCCATGGCGAAATGATCGAGCAGATCGGCAAAATCGACGTCGATGCTGTCACCGATCGAAACAACTCCGGAAAAACCGACGCCGCGCAGTGCGGCCCATTCGATCAGCCCGGTCGCGATCGCGCCCGATTGCGAAATCAGACCGAGATCACCGGCTTGTGGCATCGAGGCGGCAAAGCTGGCATTGAGTTTCGCACGCGGCGCCAGCACGCCGAGGCAATTAGGACCAACAAGCCGCATTCCGCCCCGCCGCGCAGCTTTCTCGCATTGGTCGGCAAGCGATCCCGCTCCGTGACCGAGACCGGCAGTCAAAATGATACTTGCACGGGCTCCCTTTGCTGCCGCGGCGTCTACGACGGATGGGACGTCGGGTGGCGGGACGCCGATCACCGCAATATCGGGCGGATCAGGCAGTGAATCGAACGATTTGACCGCGGCAACGCCTTCGATGTCGTCGTAGTGCGGATTAACCAGATGGATCTGACCGGCGAAGCCACCGCGCCGCAGGTTTTTTAGGACCGCTCGGCCTGGCGACGTCTCGCGCGGGCTCGCACCAACAACGACGACGGATCGTGGCGCAAATAGCTTATCGAGATTATAAGTTGACATTTGCCTTACAGCCTTCGGCAATTCGTTCTACACTCGCGACCGGCCTTGTCCGCCTTAAATGGGTTCTCTGACGTTCTCAAGACAGAATATCTGGCAATCCAACTGGGCTAATCGTTGATCTTCGAGCTGCGAGTAGGATACGGAGTGAGTGATGCAGATCAATCACACGGTGTTGGCGAGATAGCAAGACCTACAACAACTTTGCAATTCGGACTCCAGCTCCACATGATAAGGTCTAAAGAATCCTCCCTTTCAAACCAAGCACAACGGCAATCGGCTTCGTATCGTTTAGCTGAGCTCGATCAGGATTTTCTTCTCAGCAGTCCTATGAGGGGCGTGCGACTCCAGCTTGAATATTCTAAAGTTGAGGAGAGCCTCCAGTCTTGGTCGGTTCGATCGACCGTAGTCGTATTCGGTGGGTCTCGTATAAGGGCCGAAGGGCCGGCTCATCACAGGAAGTGGTACGAACAAGCACGCGCCTTTGGCCGTATCGTTTCGCAACGGGGCGGCGCAATTTGTGCAACTGGCGCGCCACGCGACAATGTGATCGCGACAGGAGGCGGTCCTGGCCTGATGGAAGCAGCAAATCGAGGTGCCGCGGATGCGGGAGCGCCTTCAATCGGATTCAACATCGCGCTAGCTCACACGCAGGAACCCAATTCCTATTCCACTCCCGAACTAACCTTTCGTTTTCAATATTTTGCGGTCAGGAAATTGCACCTCGCTCTGCGAGCCAACGCACTCGTCATCTTTCCGGGCGGATTTGGTACGCTTGATGAAATGTTCGAGCTCTTGACGCTCAAGCAGACCGGAAAAACTGCCTCAATACCGATCGTGCTTTTTGACAAGAGCTACTGGCGCTCAATCGTGAACTTTGACGGTTTAGTCCGGGAGGGAACGATTGCCGAAGACGATCTCGGGCTCTTCGATTCCGCCGATGATCCGGAAGATGCTTGGCGCCGGCTTGACGGATACATGAGGAGGGGACCGACGGGGTGTTGACCAATATTCCCGTGCAGCGGTGGCGACCAATCGGAGGACCGCGATCATATCTAACAAAGGCCGATAGCTATCCAGGTAAGCATTCTGGCGCTAGCTCAAAACATTGTAGAAGAGGTCAAAAAGAAGCACGTTCTTTGATCTGACGCAAAGGGTTGCGCTACGCTACTGTGGCTGTGTCGGTAGCTGTTGAGGTCATGTACACCAATGAGCGCCATTGCTTAGTTAAATCACAAACGGAATTTGACCCTGATCAATAGACAGCGGGATCTCTCTGCATATAATTTTACGCCAAAGAATGCTCTCATGAACGTTCGTGTTGCAAGAGACTTCCGCCGTCTTCGCCAAGAAATGGTTGAGACCTCCATTTTTGGCCGGGGCGTTCGTTCCGAATTGGTTCTCAACGCCATGCGCAAGGTGCGGCGGGAGGCCTTCCTACCCAAAGAGTTGCGTGAGTTCGCCTATGAGGATACCCCACTGCCGATAGAGGGCGGTCAAACAATATCACAGCCTTACATTGTCGCGTTCATGACCGAGGCCCTTGGCCTTGAGGGAGGTGAACGGATCCTGGAGATCGGCGCTGGCTCCGGTTACGCCGCAGCTGTCCTGTCGGAGATTGCCGGCGAGGTCTATACTGTTGAACGCATTGGCCAACTTGCCGAGAAGGCAGCATCCACTCTGCATGATCTCGGATATCACAAGGTCCGTGTGCTTCACGGCGATGGAACGAAGGGATGGCCCGAACATGCTCCTTACGACGGCATCATCGTCGCGGCTGGCGGCCCAGCCGTCCCGGAATCGCTGAAGGAACAGCTCAAGGTAGGGGGCCGGCTCGTTATCCCAGTCGGACGGGATCCTCGGGTGCAAGAACTGGTTCGGATCACCCGAATTTCCGAAGACGAATACAAGCGCGAGGATTTGGCAGACGTTCGCTTTGTGCCGCTTGTCGGAGAAGAAGGCTGGGCAGCGACAGAGGAGCAGTTCGAAACTGCGCGGGTAGTAGAGCCAACTAAGAGAATACCCCTCCGGAATTTGGCGCAAGAAATTGCTGCGGCTTGCGAGCCTTTTGAGGCGATTGAAACTGCGAAATTGGAGGGATTGCTGTCGCGCATCGGTGATGCGCGAGTTGTCCTGCTTGGCGAGGCCACCCATGGGACATCTGAGTTCTACAGAATGCGTGCTCGGATTTCGCGGGAGCTGATCGATAAAAAGGGATTTCGCTTTGTGGCAATCGAGGGCGATTGGCCGGACGCGGCGCGTGTCGATCATTACATTCGTCATTTGGAATATCCGCCTTCGGAATGGACCGCCTTCGCCAGATTCCCAACCTGGATGTGGCGCAACAATGAAGTGCGTGAGTTTGTGGATTGGCTACGTGCCCACAACGCACCGCACAAACCGAGCGATCGAACCGCCTTTCACGGGCTAGACCTCTATAGCCTCTATGATTCAATTCGCGCAGTGTTGAAATATCTTGACGAGGTCGACCCTGCGACTGCGCGGGCGGCACGGGAACGGTATGGGTGCCTGACGCCCTGGCAATCCGATCCGGCGACGTATGGCCATGCCGCCCTCACGGGTGCCTATCCCACTTGCGAGTCTGAAGTTGCTGTGGTCCTCACTGAACTTCTCCACAAACGGCGCAGTTACGCCGAACACGACGGCGAGCGATTCTTGGATGCCGTGCAGAATGCGCGCCTAATCACGAACGCCGAGCAATATTATCGCGTTATGTATTACGGCTCGCGCGCATCGTGGAATCTGCGGGACAGCCACATGTTCGAGACCTTGAAGATGTTGCTCGCCTTTTATGGACCGAAAGCAAAGGCAATTGTCTGGGCACACAATTCACACTGCGGCGATGCCGCGGCGACCGAGATGATGTCGCGCGGCGAATACAATCTGGGCCACCTGTGCCAAAACGAACTTGGCCGGCAATGCTACGCAATTGGATTTGGCACCAACACTGGCACAGTGGCGGCTGCATCCAACTGGGACGGACCAATGGAGATCAAGCAAGTTCAACCTGCGATTCCGGGAAGCTACGAGCGATGCTGCCACGAGTCCGGCGTTTCGGCATTTTGTCTTGATCTGCGACCATCACACTTGAAAATAACGCAGGGTTTGCGAAAGCCACATCTGGAACGAGCTATCGGCGTGATTTACAGGCCGGAAACAGAACTTGCCAGCCATTATTTTCAAGCCGTGCTACCGGCACAGTTTAACGAATATATCTGGTTCGACGCGTCGAGCGCTATCACGCCATTTGCAACGAAAGAGCTTGAGGAAATGCCGGATACTTACCCATTTGGTCTTTGAATCAGCTACTCGCATTTTTTTACGGATCTTGTCGGCGATATCAGTCACAAGATTCTACGTATATCGAGAAGCTCGGAACCGGCAACGTCTCAGTGGACGCGACTTTGCTGGTAAAGAGTGGGTCTCATGCCCAATCAGATCTCAAATATGATCCGATAATCACTCACTGTTGAAGCACATAAACACCGGGAGCATCGCCAAGGGGCGGGTAGCCTGATTGCGGTGCGCCCATGAGCGGCGGAAATGTCGGCATTCCAGAGTGTTTATCGAGCCACGCAAGCCATTCCGGCCACCAGGACCCATCGGTGCGCTGGACCTCGGTTAAGAACCGCTCTGGATCGGTGTAGTGATCTCCTGCCGTCTTGGTGTTGACGCGGAAGCTACGTCCGGCGTGGCCGGGTTCCGACACGATTCCGACATTATGCCCGCCGGTCGTGAGCAGGTAGGTGATATCGGTTTCCGTTTGCAGATTAATTTTGTAAGTCGAACGCCATGGCGCGACATGGTCCCGTTCCGTGCCAACGGCGAAGATCGGAACACGGATATCACTCAGTGTCACGGGTTCGCTATCTGCTACCAATCGGCCCTCCGCGAGATCGTTGTTGAGAAAAAGCTTGCGGAGATATTCCCCGTGCATGCGATAGGGCATACGGGTCGAGTCAGCATTCCATGACATTAGATCCGTCATCACCTGGCGCTCACCGAGCAAGTAGTCGCGGATCAGACGTGACCAGATTAGGTCATTCGACCGCAACATTTGGAAGGCGCCGGCCATTTGCCGACTGTCAAGAAAGCCCTGCTCCCACATCATATCTTCAAGGAAGGCGAGCTGACTCTCATCGATGAACAGCGTCAATTCACCCGCCTCAGTGAAGTCCGTCTGTGCTGCAAAGAGTGTCAGCGTCTCAATCCGATCATCTTGGTTGCGAGCCATTGCTGCCGCCGCGATCGACAGCAGCGTGCCGCCAAGACAATAGCCAACTGCGTGCACCTTCTGCCTCGGTACGACTGCGTTGACGACATCGAGTGCGCTCATCACGCCCAGTGTTCGATAATCCTCTAAGCCCAGATCGCGATCATCGGGACCAGGATTCTTCCAGGAAATCATGAACACTGTAAACCCTTGCTCGGTGAGATACTTCACAAGGGAGTTCTGGGGCGAAAGATCGAGGATGTAGTACTTCATAATCCAGGCAGGAACGATGAAGATCGGTTCCGGCCTCACCTTCTCGGCCGCCGGTGCGTATTGGATCAACTCAATTAAACGATTGCGATGGATGATTTTGCCCGGGGTAATCGCGACATCCCGGCCAACGACAAAACTATCCGTTCCGATGGGCTTCTTGCCGCTGACGGCGCGCTCCCAATCTTCGATAAAATTCTGGAACCCTTTCGCCAAATTGACGCCGCCAGTGCCGATGGTACGCCAGAGCACTTCCGGATTCAGCAGCGGGGAATTGGATGGTGCAAACATATCCAGGATTTGCCGAGACCCAAATTCAACCATATCCTCGTGCCGCTTGGAGACGCCGCGCACACCCGTCGTCGCATTGTGCCACCATTGTTGTTGCAGCAGAAACGCCTGATAAATGAAGCAGAATGGCCATTTCTGCCAATCCTCATTGATGAAACGCCGATCTTGCGGCAGTGGCTCGATACAGCATTCCGTGCTTTCCAGCCCGCTCAAGCTACGATTGAGGTAACTTCCGAATCGAATCACTTTGCGAACTGCCTTGTCGATAAGCTGAAGCCGTTTGCCAGGTGCGTTGGCCAAATGCGTTGCCCAGTCGAGGTACGCTTGTGTGAGCGCGGCGGGCGAAAGTCCGCCGGTAAGGTGGGCAACCGCCGCATGCAGCGAACGGTCCGTGATATCTGCGAAAGCTGTCATGCTAAAGGAATCGTGATCTTGCGGTTCGGTCACACGCGCCGCGAGGACCTTGGGTTCGCTCATCCGCTGATTCGACAGAACCGCCTTTTTTGCCGGCGCGACACTGGATGTTGCCTCCTCTCTTAGCGCCATAACATTTCCAGGCTCAGAAACCGCTTCAAGTCTGCTCATTGGCCTAGCTCCGAGAATTAGAGTAGCATTTTACACTCGCCTTCGAGCGCACCATGATTTATGTCAAAGCAAAAATCCTGTCATCCATGCGACGGGAGGGCGACAACGATCGATCGTAAATGCTTGAGTGGATCAAATCAGAGGGAAATTCGAGAAAAATTGGGCGCAACCGAAGTGAAAATATTATTGAGGTGGTAACCGGCTTGCAGGCAAAAAAATTGCGGCGTTTAACGATAACATTCAGAGCCAATCGCAATGGTCCTAGTCATTTGGATCGACAGCAAGGCTCGAACACGCTTTATTTGTAAAGGCTCAAAACATACGCAACGATTTCCTTAATTTGGTAGTCCACCAATTCAGGGTTCGGCATCCCCTTCGGATTGTCGAGACCGCGATGGGTTGTTGTCAAGAAATGCGTCAGCGAGTCCTCGTCAAAAGCCCTTTGTCGCACAATAGACGCAAATGCAGGCGCCGGAGGTGCCAGTAGGGGTTGAGTCGGCTGATCCGGCGCCACGAGGTGACAAACCCCACACACCCTAACCGCTAAACTGTGTCCCTTTTGCACATCTTCTGAATTCAGCGCACCGCCCACCTGAGCCCATGTGGGACCTATGGAAGATAATGCAAAGGCCACCAGTATCGCTATAGGCCGCATGGTGAAAATGATCGGTTGTTGCGTTAATGGCAAGGTTGTTACAGCCGACCAACCACACTATTGATTCAAATCAAAGCAAAATGAAATTGTACGCCTAGACTGAATAAAATTCTGGAGGATGTGCCATGGCTGAAACGAGCAAATTACCTTTGAGAACTGAAAAATCATCTACACCGTCTATACAAGCACGGTTCCCGTTCGAGAACCTCCGCCGCGAAGTTGATCGCCTATTCGATGCTTTCACTGGCGGGTTTGGAGCGGCACCCTTCCGTGGTTCTGTCTTTGATATTGGTCCCTTCTGGGGTCGCGAAATGTCGTGGCCGACAACACCGGCTGTCGACCTCACCGATACCGAGAAAGCATACGAACTGACGGCTGAATTACCTGGCATGGACGAAAAGAACATCGAAGTGAAGGTTGCCAACGGCATTTTATCGATTAAGGGTGAAAAGCAGGAAGACAAGGAGGAAAAGAAAAAGGACTACTATATTCGCGAAAGGAACTTTGGCTCGTTTGAGCGGTCCTTTCAGATTCCAGATGGTGTTGATCCCGACAGGATCGAGGCGAGCTTCAAAAAGGGTGTGCTTACCGTAACCCTTCCGAAGAAACCTGAGGTTCAAAAGGCAGCAAAAAAAATTGACGTTAAAGCGGTCTGATTACAGGTTCGGTTTGTCTTTCCCGGAGCGCACTGCTGCACTCCGGGCATTTCTCCTTCTGGACAATTGTGCAAAATCTCAATCGAGCGCCGGTGTAACTTTTGCGCCGAGGCAGCCGCTATCGCATTTTATCTCAATTGGCTGACGATACATCGCCTCTAACCGTGGTGATAACATGATTACGCTTCAGGATTGCATTGGGTTATGCGGATTAACCGAAGAAGAGGTACTAGCGATTGCCGAGCACGAACACATCCCCGAAATCGCCGCTACTGCACTAGCTCAATACCTTTTGGCTCAGAAGCACGGGAGCGAAAAAGTTCGAGAAATGATTGTCGATGACATTCGGCAGGCTCAGTTCACCGGCGACAGTAAAGAGAAGGTGCTAATTCTGTTACATGTCCTGCACCATTTCTTGAAGACGCATCCTGAAGCTAGACCAACCAACCATCCTTGGAGCAGTCGTTTCTGAACTCATCGTCAAACAGGCATCCAAATTCCTGGCGCTTGGTGCAACGATCTAAATGCACTCGGAGTTTCATCGAGCGGATACAGGACTTGGTGCCCTCGAGCCGAGTTATACTTATACAGAGCTGCGGCACGCGTCTCGCGTATGCATACTCCTTCTGCCGTTGCCTCTAATGCGACAGTAGAACCGGCACTGTCATCGACTGAAATGTTGAACGGGTGACGCCGCCGAGCATGAATTCGCGCACTCGCGAATGGCCAAAACCGCCCATAACCATGAAGTCGGCAGCACTGTCGGCGGCGTACGATAACAGGGCGTCGGCGACATCGATATTGCCCCCGGGTATCCGTCGGACATCAGCTTTGAGTCCGTGGTGAACGAGATGCTGGCGGATATCAGCTCCTTCGATGTCGTATTGCTTGCTCGGCTCGTTGGTGACGATGACGATTTCAATACGATCGCTTCCTCTGATAATTGGGATTGCATCGCCAATGGCGCGTGCAGCGGCGCCGCCGCCGTCCCAGCAAATCATCACGTTGTCGATTTTGAACGGTTCCTTCTGGATATAGGGCACCGCAATCATCGGGCGGCCAGATTCAAACAGCGTGGCCTCGGCAATGTTCCACTCCATTCTGCCCATTTCCGGCTGCCCAACGATGGCGAGATCGAAGCATCGCGCCATCCGCGCAAACCGGTCGGCTGCCTTGGCGAAACTCGCGCGCAACCTTAGCGGTTCGGCCGAAGTTCCGGCGCGGCTGCTCGCTGCGGTGAAGCTATTGATTGCAGATTCGGCGGCCGTCTCGTTGCCGACACGCTGCGTTTCGATCACTTCAGCGGGAATGTAACCGCCAACGGAGATGGGGACGACGGGATCATAGATAATGGCGACGCCGGTCAAGTGCGCTTCCATGGCGCCAGTGATCGAAGCGGCATATGTACCAACCACGCTACCGTTCTCTGTGAGGCTCAGATTCACGATGATGTCTTTGATCACATCGACATCTCCCTTCCGAAGTTATTGATCCGAACTCAAACAGGCGACAGGCGCCTCTTCACGTTTTTTTTCAACCTCGTTTATTACTTTGGTATAGCTATCGCCCAGTGCTTTTAGTTGTTTCGAAAACGAATTGAATTGCGTTTGCACGAATTCAAATTGTATTTGCATTACCTCTGGGAGACTTTTCGCTTTGCTAAGTTTCGAAACAAACTCGAAACTAGCGTGAACGTTTTTTCACTGCAAATCGCTGCATTTGGTCGACAAGCGCCGTGCCGCCCCATGGATTCATTCCAATCGTCTTTTGAAAAATCTCAAAAGGGCGGTCAATTGCGCCGCGAGCGTTCTCCATGGATTGCTCAACGATCTTTCCAACCTTCTCTAATTCCTCCGCCATAACTGCCTCCCTCTTTCGCTTGTGGCACGTTGTTGCCTCGCTTGCCGAGATGACCCGCAGAGAGCGCACGGAAGCGAGTCCTGCATTGTGTTTTTCTATAAAAATCGACGCGCGTTCAAAATAGATCGCATGCGGCCGGATATATAAAAACATAGCCAACGCTTCCGAAATTGATACAGATCAAACCACGTCTGGTGCTGCAATAGGCCGAGGTCGGCTCCGTTCACAAAGCCAAGGGGGGTATTGGCTCGAGCCCGAATCACGTCAGTTCAATGCTGCCATAAGCGAGTCAGTCCGCGACGGTAACATTAGGCCCAGAACAGATCGGATGAGCGAACTCGGTCCTTATCGCTCCCCCTCTACGTACAACAGGCACCCACCGGTCGCCTCTCAGAGTAGATTTCTAGGCCGATCCTCACAATCGTCGCGCCGGGCGCTCGAAATTAGTCTGGCTGCTCGTGCGCCGATCCCCATCCTCAACGAACATTAACAGGGGAAGGATTTGCGCCGGAAGACCGCCAGAGCGGATCGCCAAGTGGGAATCCCGATCCGGGGAGAATCTCACAATTGCATCAGTGCCGTGACGTGTGCTGCGACCGACTGTGCCAGACTCTTGAGGGCGTAGCCGCCTTCAAGCACTGAAAT
>Ga0187766_10000669_pt1 | contig 19404 bp, 23 predicted proteins | sample 0216_QUI02_MP05__4_FD_132971 | JGI IMG/M metagenome (GOLD analysis project Ga0187766, IMG submission 132971) | Tropical peat soil microbial communities from peatlands in Department of Meta, Colombia - 0216_QUI02_MP05_20_MG | ecosystem: Environmental > Terrestrial > Soil > Wetlands > Peat ... | reverse complement strand
GTGGAGGGTCGGGACTGGACCGCGGAGGGTCGCGTCTGGACCGCGGAGGATCGGACTGGACCGCGGAGGGTCGGGACTGGACCGCGGAGGGTCGGGATCGGACGGCGGAGGACCGGACGGCGGAGGACCGGACGGCGGAGGACCGGACTCGACTGCTCCGGACCGCACGGCTCAGGCTCAGGTACTCCCGGTGGACGGCTGGCTCAGCGCCCACGCCACCGAGGCGTGCGCTTCTCGGCGAACGCGCGGACACCCTCGCGGAAATCCTCCGACGAGAAGCAAGCGCGCCGAAGCTCGATCAGCTCGCGCTCGACGTCCGGGTCCAGCGAGGCGTGCGCATCGAGCACGGCCCGGATCACGCGCTTGTTGCCGAGCTGCGCCAGCGGGGCGTTGGCGGCGATCTCCTGCGCGAGCTCGAGCGCCTCGTCGGAAAGTCGCCCTGACTCCGCGATCGCGTTCACCAATCCCCAGTCGCGCGCCGTGCGCGCATCGAGCCGGCGGCCGACGAGGAACAGCTCGCGGGTGCGGGGTGCGCCGATCGTGTCGATGAACTTACGGATCCCGGTGTGGGAGTAGACGAGCCCGAGCTTTCCCGGCGGCATCCCGAGCGCGATCGTCGCGGCCGCGAGCCGCAAATCGCACGACAGCGCCAGCTCGAGCCCACCGCCGATCGTATGGCCGTTGAGGGCCGCCAAGGTCGGGTACGGGTAGCCCTCGATCGCGTCGATCGCGGCGGCGAACGGATGCGCCACCAGCCGTTCTGCTTCGTTTGCGAACACCGCATCGGGGAGGTCGCCGATGTCGTAGCCGGCCGAGAACGTGCTCTTCTCGCCGGTGATGATCACGCAGCGGGCCTCGAGCGTCGGCATAATCGAGGCGAAGCGATCGAGGATCGCGTGATCGAGGGCGCCGCGCTTGCCCGGATTGGAGATCGTCAGCCGCACGACGCCCGGCGCGGGCTCGTCGACCAGCAGCCGCCCCCCGCCCTCGGCGCCACCATCTGGGTTACTCGAGGACAACGAGCGCGTCGCCCTCCGACACCGACTGACCCTCCTCGCACAGGATCGTCTTGACAACGCCCGGATCCTCGGCCTCGACCGGCATCTCCATCTTCATCGACTCGAGGATCACGACCGTATCGCCTTCCTGCACGTTGTCGCCAACCTCGACCTCGATCTTCCAGACAGTGCCCGTGATGTGGGCCTCGACGTCGGGCAACTAGCCCTCCTGTGCTCGTGGTACGCGCCGGAGGATAGTGACGCCAGCCGCCGACGCAGCGTGTGCGCCATGCAGCTGCTCATTTTCCGCCACCGAGCCCAACGTGCCGGCGCGTCGATGCCTATCTTGTCATGTGGATGACGGAACTCCCGCTCACCGGCGGTTGCAACTGCGGTGCGGTCCGATTTGAGGTGACCGCGCCAGTGCTCGGGGCTTCGTACTGCCACCGCCGCCGCTGAATTCGTCGCCTACGCCGCGCCGTGGAAGCCGATCCCCGACGACGGGCTGCCCCGCTACCCCGAAGCGCGTCCGCCGGACGTCCCCTGAGCCGGTCGGGCGCCCGCCCCGGCGCCGAGAAGCCCGCCCCGGCTTCATCGAGGCCCGTGGCAGGCGAGCGCCTCGGCGCCCGAGCTCCAGTCCCGCCGCGTATCGCACGCGCCCGGCGTCGGGCTCGAAAGAGATTTAGGCGTACGCTTGACGGAGACCAATGGCTTCTGAGCTCGACCTCGATCTGCTCGCCGCGTCGTTGCGGGCCGACTCCAGTGACCTCGGTGCATTCGCGGAAAGCCTCGCCGTCAAGCTCGAGGAGGCGCTGCCGGGACGGACGCGAGTCGAGCGTCGGCGCACGGGCATGTTCGGTCCGAAGGCGGTGTCGAGGATCATCGTCGACGCCGGCGGGCGCCGACTCGAGCTGCGCGCGGTCGATGGGTCGTTCGAGACGTTCTGCTCGCGCGTCTCGGGCGGCATCGTGCTGAAGAGCGAGCCGCTCGAGACACGCGCATGGCTGACGGCGCTCGGTGAGGCGCTCGCGGCGGAAGCTCGACGCAGTGAAACAACCCGGCAGGCGCTGGAGCGGCTGCTAATTCAATAGGAGGCGTGATGGGGTTCTTGAAGCGCGACGAGGAGGGTGGCCGCGCCCAGCCGGCGCAGACGGAGGCGCCATCCGCAGCGATTGAGGATGCAGGGCCGGCCGAAGCTCCGCATGCGGCCGCGTACGAGGCCGGCTCGCTCGCCGGGATTCCGGAATCGGGCCGCGAGCGGATCGAGCGGATGCGGCACGAGGTCGCGCGCGGGTTCTTCACCAGCGACCTGTCGATCAACGAGTTCCTGCTCGTCAAGCAGTCCGGCTTCGAGCCGCTTGGACTGGTGCTCGGCAGCTCGATCTACCACATCGGCATCCAGATCGGGACCTGGAACCGGAACCAGGAGCTCGGCGTGCTCACGCAGGCGATGTACCACGCGCGCGAGCTGGCGATGACGCGGATGGAGGAAGAGGCCGACCAGCTCGGGGCAGACGGCGTCGTCGGCGTGCGGCTGGACATCGGGCGCTACGAATGGGGAGCGGATCTGGCGGAGTTCATCGCGATCGGGACGGCCGTCAAGCACCGCGGCGGCGAGCTTCACCGGGCGCCGAACGGCCGGCCGTTCACGTCCGATCTGTCCGGCCAGGATTTCGCCACGCTGCTGCGCGCGGGCTATCGCCCGGTCGGACTGGTGATGGGCAACTGCGTCTATCACGTCGCCCATCAGGGACTGCGGGCGGCGTGGAGGCAGCTGGGGCGCAACCAGGAGATGCCGCTGTACACCCAGGCGCTGTACGAAGCGCGCGAGCTCGCGATGGAGCGGATGCAGGTCGAGGCCGAGGAGCTCCAGGCGGCGGGCATCGCCGGCGTGAACATCGCCGAGCGCAGTCACGGCTGGGGCTCGCACGTGATCGAGTTCTTCGCCGTCGGCAACGGCGTGGTGCCGATTCGTGAAGACCACGAGGTCGACAAGCCGGCGCTGGTGCTGCCGCTCACCGGTTGAGCGTGTGCGTGAGATTCGCTCGGAGCAACCCTGAGAGTCACAGTTAGACGAGATGCCCGACGTCGAGCTGAAGCCCCAGGTCTACAAGGATCCTCGTCCGAAGGAGTACTTCGACCGCTTCCACGAGCTCGTCCGTTCCCGCGAGCCCGAGGCGAGGGTGTACGAGGTCGTGCGTGTAGCCACCGTGGCGTGTGCGCTGATCGCGTTCCGCGCGCGCGGGTTTGACACCTACAACGTGCCCAACGGGCCGGTGATCCTCGCGCCGAATCACGCCTCGTTCATGGATCACTTCTTCACCGGCGCGTTCATCCGCCGGCGAGTGCAATTCATGGGTAAGTCACAGCTGTTCAAGGGAATCGGCCAGTGGGTGTTCAGCCACGGCGGTGTGTTTCCGGTCAGGCGCGGCTACCACGACGAAGAGGCGTTTCTGACCGCGTTCAAGATCCTCGACCGTGGCGGAGCGGTGGTCATGTACTGCGAGGGGGGGCGGTCGCGAACCGGCAGATTGGCGAACGAGGCGCGGCCCGGCATCGGGCGGATCGCGCTCGAGTCCGGAGCGCCGGTCGTGCCGGTTGGAATCCTGGGCTCATATCAGGTGCGCAACTGGAAGCGGCTGCAATTCCCGAAGGTGACAGTGCTGTTCGGCGAGCCGTTCCGGTTCGAGATGATTCCCGAGACGTCTCGGGAGCAGCAGCAGCAGGCGGCGGATCAGATCTTCGCGCGGGTGAAGGCGCTGCACACGGAGCTCGACCGGCTCGGCCACCGCGGGGCGCTGAAGGCGTCGCGCAAGCACTCGGCGAGACGGAGCGCCACGTATCGCGGCTCATAGTCGCGCGGAAGCGCCACTCTCCCGCCGGTCCGCGGACGCGTCCGCCGTGGCGATGCCGGCAGCGGAAGCGCCACTGTCCCGCCGGTCCGCGGACGCCTCCGCCGTAGCGATGCCGGCAGCGGAAGCGCCGCTCTCCCCCCGAGCCGCTGACGCCTACGCCGTAGCGACGGCGGCAGCCTGCTCGAGCCCGAGCTCGTCGATCGCCGTCTCACGCATCCTGAACTTCTGGACCTTCCCGGTTACGGTCATCGGGAACGAGTCGACGAACTTCACGTACCGCGGGATCTTGAAGTGGGCGATCTGCGCGCGGCAGAACTCGCGCAGCTCCTCCTCGGTCAGCGTCGCGCCCGGCCGCAGCACGATCCACGCCATCAGCTCCTCGCCGTAGCGTTCGTCGGGCACGCCAATGACCTGGACGTCCGCGACGGCGGGGTTCGTGTACAGGAACTCCTCGATCTCCCGCGGGTAGACGTTCTCCCCGCCGCGGATCACCATGTCCTTGATCCGCCCGACGATCCGCACGTAGCCGTTGTCGTCCATCGTCGCCAGATCGCCGGTGTGCATCCACCCCCCGGGGTCGATCGCCTCGGCGGTGCGCTCGGGATCGTTCCAGTAGCCGCGCATCACCACGTAGCCACGCGCGTGGAACTCACCCGGCTCACCGCGTGGAAGCGTGCGGCCCGTGAGCGGATCGACGATCTTGACCTCGACGTGCGGGCCGGCCTGGCCGACCGTGCCGCACCGATTCTCGAGCGTGTCGTCAAGACGGACCTGGGTCGTGACCGGGGAGGTCTCGGTCATCCCGAACGCGATTCCCATCTCGCTGACGCCCATGTCCGAGCTGACCCGCTTCATCACCTCGACGGGGCACGGCGAGCCGGCCATCAGGCCCGTGCGCAGGTGGAGATCGAGCGTGGCTCGTGCCGGGTGATCCAGCTGGGCGATGAACATCGTCGGCACGCCGTACAGGCTCGTGCAGCGCTCCGCGGCGCACGCTCTGAGCGTCGCCTCGGGCTCGAACGTCTCCGCCGGATACACGATGCACGCTCCGCTCGAGGTGGCGGCAAGGTTGCCCAGCACCATGCCGAAGCAGTGATACAGCGGCACCGGGATGCAGACACTGTCGCGCTCGGTGTAGCCCAGCAGCGCGCCGGTGAAATAGCCGTTGTTGAGGATGTTGTGATGCGTGAGCGTGGCGCCCTTGGGAAAGCCGGTGGTGCCGCTCGTGTACTGGATGTTGATCGGGTCGTCGAAGTCGAGCTCGTCGCTCAGCGCGCGGAGCTCCTCGCGCCGGTCCGGATCGCCGGCCACGAGCTCGTCCCACTCCGGGGTCTCGAAGAAGATCACGCGTTCGAGCTCCCCGAGGTGTGGACGCACCTGCTCGAGCATTTCGACGAAGTTCGAATCCTTCAGCTGCTGGCTGGCAAGCAGCCACCGGCATCCGGATTGCCCGAGCGCGTACTCCAGCTCCGTGACCCGATAGGCCGGATTGATGTTGACGAGGATCACGCCGACCTTCGCCGTCGCGTACTGGATCAGCGTCCACTCGGCGCGATTCGGGCTCCACACGCCGACACGGTCGCCCTTGTGCAGCCCCCCGGCGAGCATCCCACTTGCGAGCCGATCAACGGCTTCGCCGAACTCGGCATACGTGTACCGCGCGCCTTGTTGGCAGGAGATCAGGGCGTCCGCGTCGGGCACGCGGGCGACGGTGCGCTCGAGGTTGTGACCGATCGTCTCCCCGAGCAGCGGCTCGATGTAGGCCCCGTGTGCGTAAGACAGCATCGTGTTCGCTCCTTCCTCGTCCTGGCGCGATCCTACCCGCGAGCGCGTCAGCGGTGTACCGATTAACGACCGAGGCGCACGCCGGCTCGACCGCCGAGCCGGTTGCGCTCATACGTCTTTCTTAGCACTTGCTCACGTCGTTGCGACGGTCGAAGACGATCCTCTCGCTCATCGACACGACCAACAACGAGGATCGACGATGACAGACAAAGACGACGCGAGGATCGGGCGCGGGCGCGCAATCAGACAGGCGCGGCTGATGCGAGTGCGAACGATCCGCCGCCGCGTCATCAGTGGCGCTGTCGCGCTGTTCGTCGCGACGTGGCTACTGATCGCGATCGTGCTCGTCTCCGGCCACGACCCAGCGCTGGCGCGCAAGACGTCGAGCGTGGTGTCAGTGCCGAATACCGGCACGAGCACATCCTCGGGCAGCGGCACGAGCTCCGCGGGCAGCGGCACGAGCTCCGCGGGCAGCGGCACGAGCAGTTCGGCGAACGACAGCAGCACCGGCGGCACGGCGTCCTCGAGCAGCAACACGAGCTCGGGCGCCTCCACCAGCAGCGTGACGACGAGGCAGTCATGAGTCCGCTGGCGCTGGAACCGTCACCGATCGAGCCGCCCGCCACGGCGATCGAGCCGCTCACCCCCGCCACGCCCGTCGAGCGGAGCGCCACGTTCTCATGCTTCGGTTCGGAGTGCGCCGTGATCGTCGCGGACACGCACCCGGATCGTGCTGAGGACGCGGTCGTCCGCGCGCGACGGCGACTGCTCGAGTGGCACCACCAGTTCTCGCGCTTCGAGCCCGACAGCGAGCTCTCGCGCCTGAACGCCGACCCGCGCGAGACGGTGCCCGTGAGCCCGCTGATGCGCCGGATCGTCGAGGTGGCCATCGGGGCGGCGCGCATGACCCGCGGCCTCGTGGACCCAACCCTGGGCGAGCAGATCCAACGCGCCGGTTATCGGTCGCACTTCGAAGGACCCGGTGTGCCGCTCGAGATCGCGCTCGCGCTCGCGCCGCCGCGGGCGCCCGCAGTGCCGAGCCCGGACGCGAGCTGGCGCCTGTTCACGGCCGACCGCCGCGCCGGCACCCTGACGCGACCGCTCGGGCTGAAGCTCGATGCGGGCGGGATCGCCAAGGGCGTGTTCGCCGATGAGCTCGCGGTCACGCTCGCCGGCCTGGGCGCGTTCGCGCTCGACTGCGCCGGCGATCTACGGCTCGGCGGCAGCGCCGGGACCGGACGGGAGGTCCACGTCGCCAGCCCGTTCGACGGCTCGATCCTGCACACGTTCGCGCTGACGCACGGCGGCGTCGCGACGAGCGGGATTGGCAAGCGCAGCTGGCTGAACTCCGACGGGCAGCCCGCCCATCATCTGCTCGATCCGAGCACCGGTCGCCCGGCGTTCACGGGGATCGTCCAGGTGACCGCGCTCGCACCGACGGCCTCCGGTGCCGAGGCGCTGAGCAAGGCGGCGCTTCTGAGCGGCCCCGACGGGGCTGAGCGGTGGTTACCGGGTGGCGGCGTGATCGTGTTCGACGACGGCGGCCACGAGGTCGTGGCCGCGCGCTGAGTGGTCTCGCCCGCGCCAGTCGAGCCGCGCCCGCCCGCGGCGCAGCGCTATAGAGACTCGTCGGCCCACGGCACGACAACCGCGTCCTCGTGCGGCGAATCCCGGGCGACGACGTACTCGGCAGCTTCGGTATCGGAGACGTTCTCCAGCACGTGCGTCTCGCGCGGCGGGACGTACGCGAGGTCACGGGGCTCGAGTGTCAACTCGCGCTCCAGGTGATCGCCCCACTTGACGAGCAGCGTGCCCGAGAGCATGTACACCGCGCTCTCGCAGCCCTCGTGGTAGTGCGGTCGCGAGCGCGCGCCCGGCGGGACCCGAAACACCGCCATGTAGATGTTCTGCGCACCGGCGGTCGCCTGCGAGATCTCGGCGCCGCCGACAACACCACGGGGCACCTCGCGGTCGGGGCCGGGCTTAACGACTCTCATCTCGCCTCCGCGACCCTCATGCGAGGCGAGTCTACCGCCGCTCGGGACTGCGCTCGGCTTGCAGGCGATCGCCCTGTGGCGCGACCTCGATCTGCAGCGGCCCCTGGTTCGCGGCCTCGTGGTCGACCTGGAGCGTGGTGTGGCGCACCTCGTAGCGCTCCTCCAGCAGCCGTTGCAGGCGCCGGCGTAGCTCGTGGCAGTCTTCGCCTGCGCCCACGACCACGTGCGCCGACAGCGCCGGGAACCCGGACGTCACCTCCCACACGTGGAGGTCGTGGACCTCGACCACGCCGGGCTGGGCAGCGAGCACGCGGCCGATCTCGTCGGGCTCCAGGTTGGCGGGTGCTGCCTCCATGAATACGCGCCCCGATGCTTTCAACAGGTCGTAGGCGGCCTTCAGCATCAGACCTGCGATCAGCAGCGACGCGATTGCGTCCGCGCGCGAGAAGCCCGTCGCGAGGATCACGACCGCAGCGGTCGCGGTCGCGATGAACCCGTACAGATCGGTGAGGATGTGGCGGTATGACCCCTCGACGTTGAGGCTCCGCGGCTCGCGCGGTCCGGCGAGGATCCGGGCCGCCGCCACGTTGACGGCAATGCCCGCGAGCGCGATCACCAGCACCAAGCCTCCCTTGACCTGCGGCGGCGAGACCAAGCGCGTGACCGCGCCGTAGATGATGAACGCGGACAGCACCAGCAGCGTCACGCCGTTGGCCTGGGCGCTGAGGATCTCCGCGCGCCCGAGCCCGTACGTCATCGAGCCGCGGGCGGGCGCGGTGGCGAGCCTCGCCGCCGCAAGCGAGAGCGCGAGCGCGGCCGCGTCGGTCAGCATGTGGGCGGCGTCGGACAGCAGCGCGAGCGACGACGCGACCAGGGCCGCGACCACTTCCGCGGCCATGAAACACAGAATCAGCGCCAGCGCGACTCCGAGCGCGCGCCGATCCCCGTGCCGCGACGCCACGTGGACGTGGTCGTGTGCCATCTACGGATCGTACGACGAGGGTCAGTTGACGGACGGGTCGGGCGGCATCCGCGCCACGAGCGCGTAGCTGCCGCCCTTGCGCGTCAGCACGTTGACCCAGAGGTCGCGGGGGACGGCGGTGAACGCGTCCTCGCGCCGGGCGGACTCGAGGATCCAGTCGCCGCGCTCGAGCTCGCCGTCGAGCTGACCTGGTCCCCAGCCGGCATGGCCGACGAATGCGCGGCTGCTGCGGACTCCGCCGACGAGCTCCTCGGGGGGCGAGCTGGTCCCCAGCACGCCGATCTCGTCGAACGCGATCAGCGCTGCATCGGTCGGGTCCTCGAACTCGGCCAGCACGATCACCGAGGACGGCTGCACCGGACCGCCGATGAACAACTCGTCACCCGGATCGATCAGCTCCTCGAGTTGCGGCACCGCTTCCCCGACGGTCGTCTCGGATGGACGGTTGAGCACCAGCCCCAGCGCGCCTTCATCGTTGTGCTCCACCACCAGCACGACCGTGCGCCAGAAGTTCGGGTCCAGCAACGAGGGGCCGGCGATCAGCAGCTGGCCGCGGACGGAGTCCATCAGGCGGCCTGCCTTCCGGGCATCGGCCCGGGCCGTCGGGGTCCGCCTCGCGCTGCCGGGGCGGAACTTATCCCTCGAGCTGCTTGGGCGCGAGCTGTCGCTGTGCGCGGTCCGAGAGCTCGAGCGCCTCCGCCGCTTGCGACCCTTCCTCCAGGTCGAGGCCGGTGAGGTCCGCGATCACCTCGAACAGGTCGATCCCGAGGCACACCTCGGGCTCTCCCGCCCGGTCGGCTGGGCACACGTGAAACGTGTCTCCCTCGTGCCACACGAGGATCTTCGCACCAGTGCTTGCCGTCAGGGTCAGTCTCATACGCCATCCGTGGCACGAGTCGTCTCACACCCGTGTCCCACCTCTCGCCCGCGCCGCAACCCGGTTGCGGCTCGGCGGACGACCTCTGAACAGCGATGTTACAACGCCAACGATCGACCAATGATCTCCCTCATGACCTCGTCGGTTCCGCCGCCGATCGCTGCGATCGAGTTGGTGTTGAGGCGGACAGCACTCGGGCCGTGAACCCTACCGGGACACGCGCACCGCGGGACGCTCGCCGGCTTAAGCTGATCGGAGCGGGATCGCCGCTCGCTGCCTGCCGACGTGCATCAACGCCCACACCGGCTAGAGCCCGTACGAGCGCCCGATCACGTCGAGCATGATCTCGTCGGTGCCCGCGCCGATCCGGTTCAGCCGCAGGTCGCGCCAAGACCGCTCGATCCCGTACTCCTTCATGTAGCCGTTGCCGCCGTGGATCTGGAGGCACTCGTCGGCGACCTCGCATGCGACCCGCGCCGCGTACAGCTTCGCGATCGTGATCTCGCGCACCGGGTAGTCGCCGTTTTGACACCGCCACGCGGTTGCGTAGACCATCTGGCGCGCGGTCTCGATCTTCGTCGCCATCTCCGCGAACTTGTGGCGGATGACCTGAAAGTGACCAATCGGCCGCCCGAACGCGCTGCGCTCGCTCGCATACTTCAGCGTCCGGTCGAACACGTACTGCGCGCCGGCGACCGAGCCGGCCGCCCCGATCAGCCGCTCCCCCTGGAGCTCCCACATGATGTGGTAGAAGCCCTTGCCGACCGAACCCAGCACGGCCGACTCCGGCACGCGGACGTCCTGGAACGCGAGCAGCGCCGTGTCGGACGCGTGCATCCCGAGCTTCTGCAGCCGCTTCTCGCGGATCACGCCCGGCGTGTCCATCGGCACCACGAACAGCGTGAAACCCTCATACCCGGCATCCGGGTCCGTCTTGGTCACCAGCACGATCGCGTGCGCGCGGTGGCCGTTGGTGATGAACGTCTTCGACCCGTTGATCACGTACTCGTCGCCGTCCTTGACCGCGCGAGTCTTGATCCCCGCGACGTCGGAGCCCGCATCCGGCTCGCTGATGCCGAGGCACAGGATCACCGTCCCCCGGATCGCGGGCACGACCCAGCGTTGCTTTTGCTCCTCGGTGCCGAACGCGAGGATCGGCGGCATCGCCATGTCGGTCTGGACGGCGACCCCCATCGCGAGACCGCCGCAGTGCGCGTGCACCAGCTCCTCGGCCAGCACGAGCGCGGCGTAGTAGTCGCCCCCCTGGCCGCCGTAGCGCTCCGGCTTGTCGAGCCCGAGGAACCCGAGCTCGCCCATCCGCGCGAACACCCAGTCCGGAAACGTCGTCTCCTCCCACTCGTCCGCGTGCGGTTGCAGCTCGCTGATCGCGAACCGCCGGATCGAATCGCGCAGCTGCTCGTGCTCGTCGGTGAAGATGAAATGCCTTCGCCGGCCGGCGAAGTCGGGCTTGAGGACGTCGGCCGCGGTCATCGCCCGGACGGTAACGGGCCACCCGCAGAAAGTAAACAGTAGGACTTCCTACTTGCTACTTTGCGCCGATCATGCCATACAACACGCTTCGCTACGGCGTCTCGGACACCGGCGTCGCGACGATCGCGCTCGACCAGCCGGAGACCCGCAACGCGCTCTCCGACGAGCTGCTGGGCGAGCTGATCGCCGCGCTCGAGGCGACCCGCGACGACGAGGCGGTTCGCTGCGTCGTGCTCACCTCGACGCATCAGAAGGTGTTCTCGGCCGGCGCCGACCTGGCCGGGTTCGCGGCCGAGGTGCCGCTCGTCCACAAGCACCTCGCCACCGAGCGGTTCTCGCGCCTGTTCCGCCTGCTGGGCGAGCTCGGCAAGCCGTCGATCTGCGCCGCTAACGGCCACGTGCTGGCGGGCGCGCTCGGGATCGCGCTCGCGTGCGACCTGATCATCGCGCGCGACGGAGTGCGGTTCGGGACCCCGGAGATCAACGTGGGCGTGTTCCCGTTCATGATCATGGCGCTGATCTACCGCAACGTGTCGCGCAAGAAGACCAATGAGCTGCTGCTGCTGGGCGAGCAGATCTCGGCGCAGGAAGCGCAGCGGATCGGGATCGTCAACCGGGTCGTGCCCGCCGAGGAGTTCGACGCGGCGGTCGCGGACTGGGCGCGGCGGCTGGCGAGCAAGTCGCCGGTGCTGATGAAGCTCGGCAAGGACGCGATCTTTCGCCAGCAGGACATGGCGTTCGCGGACGCGCTCGACTACCTGCGCGCGCAGCTGACGATCGCGTTCTCGACCGAGGACATCCAGGAGGGGGTGAGGGCGTTCTTCGACAAGCGCCCGCCGGAGTGGCGCGGGCGATGAGGAGGGGGGCTCTGCCTCGCGGGCCGGCAGCAGGCGGCGCTGTGTATCGCCGAGAATAGAGCGATGGCCACCGACGCGCCGTCCACCGGCATGCTGCGCCCGCTCGCCGACGACCTCCGCGCGCGCCGCGAGCAGATCAGGCAGGGCGGCGGACCCGAGAAGATCGCGGCGCAGCACGCGCGCGAGAAGCTGACCGCGCGCGAGCGCCTGCAGCTGCTGATCGACGCGGGCACGTTCGTCGAGCTCGGGCTCCACGGCCGCCCGCACTTCTCGCAGCGCGCGATGGACGGCGTGCAGGCGCCGGCGGACGGCGTGATCACCGGCTACGGCAAGGTCGACGGCCGGCTGGCGGCCGTCGCGGCGTACGACTTCACGGTCATGGCCGGCTCGATGGGGATGACCGGCGAGCTGAAGGTCACGCGGCTGCGCGAGCTGGCGCTGACCAAGCGGATGCCGCTCATCTGGCTGCTCGATTCGGCGGGCGCGCGGATCCAGGAGGCGGTCGGCTCGCTGTTCGCCGGTACCGGCCATCTGTTCCGCGAGGAGGTCGTGATGAGCGGGGTGATCCCGCAGGTGGCGGCGCTGATGGGGCCGTGCGCGGCTGGCACCGCATACATCCCCGGCCTGGCGGATTTCGTGCCGATGGTCAAGGGCCGGGGTTCGATGGCGCTGGCGGGCCCGCACCTGGTCAGGGCCGCGATCGGCGAGGACGTCACCCAGGAGGAGCTCGGGGGCTCGCGCGTCCACTGCCGCAAGTCGGGCGTCGGCGATCTGGAAGTGGGCGATGACGTCGAGTGCATCGCGCGGATCAAGGAGTACCTGAGTTACTTCCCGCAGAGCTGCCTTGACCCGCCCCCAATCAAACCCACCGCGGACCCGATCGATCGCGGCGACGATCAGCTGCTCGACATCCTGCCCGACTCGAACCGCAAGCCCTACGACATGTACGAGGTCATCCGGCGGATCGTCGACGACGGCTCGTACTTCGACCTCAAGCCGCAGTGGGCGAAGACGATCATCACCTGCCTGGCGCGGTTCGGCGGCCGCCCGGCCGGGATCGTCGCCAACCAGCCGAAGCAGCTCGGCGGGATCCTCGACAACGACTCCGCCGACAAGGCCGCCCGGTTCATCAACCTGTGCAACGCGTACGGGCTCCCGCTCGTGTACCTGATGGACGTCCCCGGGTTCATGGTCGGGACGAAGGTCGAGGCCGCCGGGATCATCCGCCACGGCGCGAAGATGCTGTACGCGACCGCCAACGCAACCGTCCCCAAGGTCACCGTCGTGCTGCGCAAGGCGTACGGAGCGGGCTACTACGTGATGTGCGGGCGCGCGTACGAGCCGGACCTGATCGTCGCGTGGCCGAGCGCCGAGATCAGCGTGATGGGGGCCGAGGGGGCGGCCGAGATCATCTTCCGCAGACAGGTCGAGGAGGCGGCGGATCCGGAGGCCAAGCGCCGGCAGCTGATCGACGAGCTGCGCAACATCATCGACGTCTACATCGCGGCCGGCAATGACATGATCGACGACGTGATCGACCCGCGCGAGACGCGCGCGACGATCTGCCGGGCGATAGGGATGTCGGCCGGCAAGAAAATGCAGCGTCCCTGGAAGCGCTCCGGCGTGGTGCCCGTATGAGCCTCGAGGATGGAGTTGTGATCACGTGCGCGATCTCGGGCGTGATCGCGAACCGCGACCAGTGCCCGGCGATCCCGTACACGCCGGCGGAATACGCCGCTGAGGCGCGCCGGATCGTCGACGAGGGCGGGGTCCAGATCCACATCCATGCGCGCAGGCCGGACGGCACCCCGAGCTACGAGGTGGAGGACTTCGCCGCGATCGGCGACGCGATCCGGGCGGAGATCGGCGACGCCGCGATCATCAACTTCTCGACCGGGACCGTGGGCGTGCCGGTCGCCAAGCGGATCGCGTATCTCGAGGCGTGCCCCCCGGAGGTCGCGGCGCTGAACATGGGCTCGATGAACTACGCGAAGTACTCGCGCTCGCGCAAGGAGTTCGTGTTCAAGTTCGTGTTCGCGAACCCGCTCGAGGAGATCGTCGAGCTGCTCGCGGCGATGCGGCGGCTGCAGATCAAGCCCGAGCACGAGTGCTTCGACCTCGGCCACGTCGGCTCGCTCGCGCCGCTGCTCGACATGGGCCTGATCGAGCCGCCGCTGCACGCCGACTTCGTGCTCGGGGTCGTCGGGGGCGTGCCGGCGAGTGCGCGCAACGTGGCCGCGATGGCCGACAACCTCGCGGCGGTCGGCCCCGGCGACAAGCATCACTGGGCGGTGATCGGGATCGGCCGCGAGCAGTGGATGCTGCTCGCCGCCGCGCTGACGCTCGGCGGCTCGGTCCGCGTCGGCCTGGAGGACAACTTCTACCTCCCGGACGGCGAGATGGCGCGCTCCAACGGCGAGCTGGTCGCGAAGGCGCGGCAGATGACCGAGGACGCCGGCCGGCGGCCCGCGAGCGCGTCCGAGGCGCGCGAGCTGCTCGGAATTCGGCCGCGCGAACGGGAGGCGAGCACCGCGTGAGCCGGCCACTGGAAGGACTGAGCGTCCTCGATCTCACCCGCCTGCTCCCGGGTGGCTTCTGCTCGCTGCTGCTGGCCGACTTCGGGGCCGACGTGGTCAAGGTCGAGGACACCGGGATCGGCGACTACATCCGCTGGTCGCCCCCGTACCACGACGGCGCCGAACAGACCGCCCGCAGCGCGCTGTTCCTCGCGCTGAACCGCGGCAAGCGCTCGATTCGCATCGATCTCAAGACCGATCCGGGACGCGAGGTGCTGCTGGCGCTGGCGCGCGACGCGGACGTGCTGCTCGAGTCCTTCCGCCCGGGGGTGCTCGAGCGCCTCGGCGTCGGCTACGACCGCCTGCGCGAGGTCAATCCCGGTCTCGTCTACTGCGCGATCACCGGCTACGGCCAGGACGGGCCGAATCGCGATCGCTCCGGGCACGACATCAACTACCTCGGGCTGAACGGTCTGCTCGGGCTGACGGGCGAGGCCGACGGGCCGCCCGTGCAGGCCGCGGGCCAGATCGCGGACGTCGGCGGCGGCGCGCTGACGGCCGTGATCGGGGTGCTGGTCGCGCTGCGCGAGCGCGAGCGCTCCGGCGAGGGCCAGCTGGTCGACTGCTCGATGTTCGATGGCTCGCTGTCGTGGCTCGCGATGCTCGCCGCGGAGGCGCTGGCCGGCGGCCGGGCCCCCGCTCGCGGTCGGCTCCAGCTCGCCGGAGCGCTGACGTGCTACCGGCCGTACGCGTGCGCGGACGGGTACGTCACGCTCGGCGCGCTCGAGCCGAAGTTCTGGGCCGCGTTCTGCCGCGGCGTCGGTCGCGAGGACCTGCTCGAGCACGCATTCGACCCGCCCGGATCGGACGCGCACCGAGCGGTGTGCGAGATCTTCGCGGAGCGTACGCGGGAGCAGTGGCGGGCGTTCGCGTCCGCGCACGACTGCTGCCTCGAACCGGTGCTCGACCTCGACGAGGCGCTCGACTCCGAGCTCGTCGCTGCCCGGGAGATGGTGGTGGAGCTCGCCCAGCCAGGGGTCAAGCGGCCGGTCAAGCTGCTCGGCCTGCCGATCAAGCTCAGCCGTACCCCCGGCGACCCGGCTCGCGGTCCGGGGCCCGCGCTCGGTGAGCACACCGACGAGATCCTCGCGGCCGCCGGCTACAGCCGCGAGCAGATCGCCGCGCTGCACGAGGCCGGAGCCGTTGCCGGGCCGGCCGGGACCGTGCTCGGCTCGTTCCTGAGCTCATGAGCATCGCGACCGACGGCATGCTCAAGATCAGCGAGCTCGCCGACCGCTCGGGCGTGAGTGCCGGCACGATCAAGCACTACCTGCGCGAGGGGCTGCTCGGCTCCGCCGACGAGGTCGTCCGGACCTCCCGCAACATGGCTTACTACCCGCCGGAGTTCGTCGAGCGGATCCAGCTGATCAAGCGCCTGCAAGAGGAGCGGTTCATGCCGTTGCGCGTGATTCGCGCACTGATCGCCGATGACCCCGAGCGCGCGGTGCGGATGATCGAGCTGGAGGACAGGATCATCGAGCGCGCGATCGCGGCGCGGGAGACCGGCCGGATGTCGCGCGCCGAGGTCCGCAAGACCTACACCGTGCCGCGGAACGTGCTCGACCGCCTTCAGGAGCTGGGCGTCCTGACTCCGTCCGCGCGCGGCTACGACGTCGACGACGTCGCGATCATCGCCGCGATCTCGCGCTTTCGCGCCGGTGGCTACGAGCAGGCGCTCGGGTTCACCGTCTACGACACCCTCCGCTACCGCCAGGCGCTTGCGCCGCTGGTCGACGAGGAGGTGCTAGTGCTGCTCGACCGGCTCGCGGGCAAGGTGGATGTGGACCGTGCCGCCGAGATCATCGCGTCGGGCACCGAGCCGCTCCGCGAGCTGATCGGCGCGATGCACTCGAAGCTGCTGTTGGCGGCACTGCGGCGCCACCGAGGGTTGTAAGGGCGACGCTCGTTATCCTTCTCCCTGGTAGCTGACTGACTGGTCAATCAGGAGGACCGCGATGCGCGCGGGCGCGATCCAGCTTAACTCGACCGAGGACGTCGAGCGCAACCTTGCGAGCGCCGACCGGCTCGTGCGCGAGGCGGCGTCACGTGGCTGCGAGCTCGTCGTGCTGCCGGAGAAGTGGACCGTGCTCGGCACCGCCGAGCAGCGCTCCGCGGGCGCGCAGCCGCTCGGCGGCGCCGCGATCACGTGGGCTCGATCGGCGGCGCGCGAGCTCGGCATCGACCTCGTCGCCGGCTCGATCGCCGAGCGGGTGCCGGGACGCGAGAAGTCCGCGAACACGAGCGTGCACGTCGGCTCCGACGGCGAGATCAAGGCGATCTACCGCAAGATCCACATGTTCGACGTCGAGGTCGACGGGGTCGTGTATGCCGAGTCGGAGACCGAGGCGCCGGGGGACGAGATCGTGACCTCCGAGGTCGGCGGCGTCCAGCTCGGGATGACCATCTGCTACGACCTTCGGTTCCCCGAGCTGTACCGGATCCTCGCCGTGCGGGGCGCCGAGATCGTCACCGTTCCGAGCGCCTTCACGCTGGCGACGACCCGCGATCACTGGGAGGTGCTGCTGCGCGCGCGGGCGATCGAGAACCAGTGCTTCGTGGTCGCGCCGAACCAGATCGGCACGCACCCGCCGGGTCATCGGTCGGGCGGGCGATCGCTGATCGTCGACCCGTGGGGGCTCGTGCTGGCGAGCGCCCCCGACAGCGAGTCGATTGCGGTCGCGGATCTCGATCTCGAGCTGTTGCGCGCGATCCGCCGCAGGCTCCCGTCGCTCGCGAACCGTCGCGCGGAGGCGTACAGGTGGAGCCCGGCTTGAGAGCCGCCGGTCCGACCGACAAGCGCCGCGTGATCCTCGACGCCGCGGTGCGGGTGTTCGCGCGCCAGGGCTTCCACACTTGCCGCGTGTCCGACATCGCGGACGAGGCGGGCGTGGCGTACGGCCTCGTGTACCACTACTTCTCCTCCAAGGAGCAGATCCTCGACACGCTGTTCCTCGAGCGCTGGGACGTGATGCTCGCGGCGATCGCCGAGGTCGACGCGTCCGAGCGCTCGCCGCGCGAGAAGCTGTACGCGATCGCGGGTTTCATCATCGACTCGTACCGGCACGACCCCGAGCTGATGAAGGTGATCATCGTCGAGGTGACGCGCGCGGCGAACACGTTCGGGCGCACGCACCTGGGGAAGATCCGAGACGCGTACATGCAGATCGCGTCGATCGTCGCGCACGCCCAGGCCGAGGGCAGATTCCGCTCGGAGATCACGCCGGAGTTCGCGGCGCTCGCGTTCTACGGCTCGATCGAACAGGTGCTGACGAGCTGGATCTTCGATCGCGAGCCGGTCGGCGAGGAGGAACTCGAGCGGGCGAAGATGCTGATCGTCGAGACGATCTGCCGCGGGCTCGAGCGGTGATCGGAGCCGCGGGCACCCGGCGCCATCGCCACGCCCCCGGCGATCCGCAGCGCCATCCGAGGCCGGCTCGCGAGGCAGAACTGCAACCCGGGCTGAAGCTCGCATGCACCCTGGGCAGAAGCTCTCACAGTCAGGTCGCCGGGTCTGCTTGAATCCCGGTCGATGACCGAGAGTCCGTTGGTCAAGCGATTGCTCTGGTCGGGACTACTGGCCGGCGTGGGCGCGCTCGCGAGCCTCGCGGCGTCGCGGGTCGCGGGCGTGATCTGGACGCGCGTGTTCGGCGAAGAGCCGCCCGAGTGACCGACCAGCCTGAGATCCCGAAGCCGGGCGAAGACGCGCCGACGGTGATTCGTCCGGCGGCGACCGAGTCCGCGCCGCAGGCGGATGTTCCGGCGCGCGCGATCGAGGACGCGCCGACGGTCGTTAGCCGGACACCGATCGAGTCCGGGGCGCAGCCTGCGGAGGCGGCGCCCGCGGAGGTGGTCCCCGCTGAAGCTGGGCCCGCGGACGTCGCGCCCGCTGAAGCTGTGCCCGCGGACGTCGTGCCGGCCGCGCCTGGGCCGGCGAATGTCGTGCCCGCGGAGGCTGCGCCAACCGATGTCGCGCCGCCGGACGCCGCGCCCGCGGACGTCGCATCCACGGGCCGCCCGTCCGCCGACTACGCGGCGTCCGCGTCGGTGGACGGCGCTTCCGTCTTACCGATCGATCGCCCCGAGGTCGCCGTTGGTGCCGCGTTCGCCGGCGGGCTGCTGCTCGCCCTGATCCTCCGACGTTTTGCCCACTGAAACCGACGGCAAGCCGGACAACATCGCGACGGCGGTGACCGAGGTCTCCGAGCGGGTGACGACGCTCGTCCGCGAGGAGGTCGAGCTGGCGAAGGCGGAGATGCTGCAAAAGGCCTCGACGATGGCCCGGGGGGCGGCGGCGATCGCGGCCGGCGCGGTGTTCGGCGTGTTCGCGCTGGTGCTCGGACTGTTCACGCTCGCGTGGGGACTCAACTCGGCCTTCAGCAGCCTGTGGGAGGGGTTCGCGGTCGTGTTCGCGTTGCTGATGGGGCTCACCGCCGGCGCCTTCATGTTCGCCCGCAGCAAGCTCAAGGTGGGCGCGCCGACACCGACGATGGCGATCGACGAGGCCAAGAAGATTCGCGCGACGGTCGAGTCCAGCGCGGGCGGTAAGGGCTGATGGCGACCCGCACGCCCGAGGAGATCCGCGCCTCGATCGAGCAGAATCGCGTGGAGCTCGGGACCTCGCTCGAGAAGCTGCGGGTCGAGGTCGTGCAGCTCACCGACTGGCGCGCGCAGCTGCGCCGTCATCAGCAGCAGGTGATGATCGGTGCCGCCGTGGCCGGCTTCGTGCTCGGCGGGGGCGTCGCCGCGCTCGGCGCGCTCACGTTCGGGCGCGGTCGCCGCCGTGGACGCCGCGGGCGCTGATCCGCAGCAAGCTGCTCTCATCCCGCCCTGGTCACACCCCGGCAAACCTCTGACGCACCATCGCTAGTGGGGCTCACCTCAACGTTCCACCCGTAATGCCGGTCCGGATGACCGCCAGGCTTTGTCCTCGGATCCTCGCGTAGCGCTGCTACGCGTCGGATCCTGCGTCCTCGCCTGACGGTCCCC
>Ga0187766_10000668_pt1 | contig 19411 bp, 23 predicted proteins | sample 0216_QUI02_MP05__4_FD_132971 | JGI IMG/M metagenome (GOLD analysis project Ga0187766, IMG submission 132971) | Tropical peat soil microbial communities from peatlands in Department of Meta, Colombia - 0216_QUI02_MP05_20_MG | ecosystem: Environmental > Terrestrial > Soil > Wetlands > Peat ... | reverse complement strand
TCCTTGTACTCAAGAGGATTGTTTTCGATTCGAGAGGGTGTGCGCAGCAGACAGGCCTGCATCGTTCATCCCCAAATTCTGCCCGCTTCGCACACCAGAAAAGGCGGCCAACACACGTGTTGGAAGCATATTACCGCGAACTTTGTCGCAGTGAAAGACCTAACCATTCGCCGACTGCCGAGGGAATCGGCCGCTCGGAAATTCTGCTGCCGGCGTTCCTTCCAACTTGCTTTCCGGCACGGGAAATCCTAACCTGATTTTCTTATGCCAAATCTCAGTCCCCAGTTCCTGCTCCTCGGTTTTATCTACTATGTCGTTTTTCTTTTCTCCACGACATGCCACGAAGCGGCTCACGCTCTGGCGGCAAAACTGGGCGGGGATAACACTGCCGACCTGGGCGGCCAGGTTTCGCTGAACCCGGTGCCGCACATCCGCCGTTCCCCGTACGGCATGGTGGTCTTTCCGCTTTTGAGCTTTTTCCTTCTGAATGGTGGCATGATCGGATTTGCCAGCGCGCCCTACGACCCGAACTGGGCGCGGCGTCACCCGCATCGCGCGGCGGTGATGGCCCTCGCCGGACCCGCCACGAATTTTACCCTTATGCTCTTGGGCGCGTTTGGCCTTCGCGTCGCCGCTGTCATGCACCTGTTGGAGTGGGATAACAGCGGCGGACCCCACAGCTTCGTCGCCGTCGTCCTATTTGTCCTTTTTTCTTTGAATCTTCTTCTCGGCGTGTTCAACCTTCTTCCCGTCCCGCCGCTGGATGGAAGCTCGGTAATCATGCTGCTAATGAGCGAGGATCGGGCCCGGGGTTATCTGGATTGGATTCGCACGGGAACCTTCGCCATGCCGGGCATCCTCGTCAGCCTGATCATTTTCCGGTATATCTTCCCACCCGTGGAAAACTTCATTCAGTCTCTGCTCCTCTAACCGGAATTCTTTGCTACTCGGAACTCGATCTTCACTCCAACTGCACAAGACACAGCTGACTCATAATGTTGTGCCGGCACCCTGGCGGCATTCGCGGTGCTCGTGTTCAGCTTGATGGCAGTCGACACACAGGGTTACGAGGTTTTGTGCTGTGTCGTCCCCCAACCTGCTGCGGAATTTCTGGTGATGGACTTGCAGGTTCTTAGTGGACCCGCACAATTGACATCGCCAACCATCCCTCTGTAAAACCAATTCGCGAAGAAGGCGATACTCTTTGGGATCGAGTTTCCGTCGAGGTTCCCGCTGCCGAAGTCTGCTCATAGAGGCTCTAAATTACTCAGTCATCTAAGTACTCTGAGTTCCGCCATGCGTTAGTTCATCCCAGTTGGAATGAAACGGCTTATCGAACATCTCTCTCCAAATGTGCTCCTGCCAGAAAGTCAGCGCAGATCATCTCCAGGCAATAACCCCGTGATTTGTCGGTTCCGAGCATTAGCGCTGCCGCCTCGAGAGCTCTCTCGATGACCGACAGCTGACTCTTATAAACCTTGAAATAGAGAATCTCCCATGGCTCAGTTTCCTTGCCATTGAGGTGCCGTTCCACCGCGACCTTGAATCCGTCCTTTGGCATTTCTTTGGCTTTGTGCAACCAGGTTGCACAGTCAAACTGTTTTCCATCCCTCCTCGCCACCTTGACGAGTTCTGTGGCCTTGCTCCAGCCCACCTGACGCAGATCGTGTCTGGGGATTTTCGTCAGGTTCTCGTGTATCGCCATCAGGTAATAGGCTTTCCGCCGTGAATCAACAAAGCGTTTCTCCAGAAATTCATCAAACGATTTCAGATTCTCCAATTTCCAGTACTGCTTTGCCCGCACTTCGCACAGGTATTCTCCAAGCTCGACGAAACGCACGTCTTTTTCCTGTTCCTTGGTCTTCTCCCAGGACAAGATTTCATCGATTCTGCCGAGCACGAACACGGCGCGCCGCCGATTGATCTCAGGAGTCACCATAAGCCCCCTGTTAATCCACAAGGTCGTCAAGCCAGGCAAGATCATTCCCTCCCGAAATGCGGATCAGATTCCCGTCAATTAGGGCTTGATTGTCGAGGCAGAGGCCCAGATGGGGGCAGCTTACGCACCCATTTTGGGGAAAGCGGATCCCGCTGTTGGGTGGAAACTGAGCAGATTCTATCTGCCTGATCGTGGTGTCAAGCAGCCTGCCAAATTCCATCCGCTGTTCTTCCGAGATGTAGGTTTTGAGATACTGAATTTCAGGCTGATGCTTGCGCACAAAAACGACGAGCGCCGCGTCAGAGATGCCGGTGATCCAGGAATAGCAGATCAACTGCGGATCGAGCGACAGCAGCCCTATTGGCTCTTCGGGATAACGACTGGTTGTGGTCTTCCAGTCCATGAGACATCGGACGCCATCGAGTTCACCGATGGCGTCAATGTAGGCAACAAACTGATTTGCCTTGGGGAGCTCCCGAACCACTTTGATTTGAAGATTCTGTTGTGGCTGGGAAATGCGGATTCGGTTGTCCTGGGCAAAGCGCTCGAGCAGATGCACGCCCTGATGGACTAACCGATCCCAAGTCTCTCCCTTCTTGTACTCGAACGGAGTCTCGCGGAAGGCACACCACTCCCGATACAGTGTCGCTCCGCAATCGTCGCCGCAGAAATAAGACTCCAGTGCCTTCTCAAAACAGCGGCCGAAGATCATGCCTGCCCGTGTCTCCTTCTCCCGCCAGCCCTCGAGATAGCGGTAGCGATAACTGCGCGGACAGCGGAGGTAGTTCCTGATTTGGGTGTGGCTAAAGATCACGTTTTCTCTTCCCTCGGCTCAGTTACCTTGGCAGTCGCGCACGAGAGCACTTCCCATTCGCCTGCCGGTGCGAACGCATCGAGATTCTGGTAATGACGGCCGTTGACGACGGAGCGAGAGATTCGCACGACGCCCCGTAGCTGCAGGAGAGCGTTTATATCGACTTGATCCTGAGTGAGCAGTTCTGCGTCATAACCAAAATCACGCAAAAACCAGCTGAATTTCCAAAGTGCCTTATCTGTGCAGTACAATCGTCCAACGAAAGACTTTTTCTCTAAGGCATGCGGTTCCAAGACAACAAATCGCAGTTCGAGAAATGGCTTTTTCGGCTGCCAGCGGAAGAACGCTCGCTCGACGCGAACGAGGAAGAGACCCTCCAGAAGGTTCCTGTCATCGGGTTGCCAGGAATGGAGGCCTGGGATATGTCGCTTCACGAGTTCACCTCCGGCGCTTGGGCGTAGGCATTCAGCCTGCAGACGAGGCTGTCTCTGTTTTCCTTCGCGGACTTGGCCAGCTGGGCGATAAAGCGCTCGACGGAATCGCGACTGGCTTCGCTTAGAATCTTGGTACCGCAGAAGTCCGCGGCATAGGCCTTGACGAGATTGGCATCGAGGTTGTATTGGCGAATCAAGAGGCAGAGCTTATCGCGAAGCCGGGGTTGGCCATTACCCGAACCGTGGGAGGAAGGAGACCCGTTTGACGGCGCCGGAATGGAGGAAGCTCTCGGCGAACTCGAGAGCGCGCCTAACTCTTCGACAGAACAAAGGCCGATGCCATAGGCTTTTCGCAGGGCGCGGTTCACGGCGCGAGTTTCAGCAATGCGCAACTCGGCGCCTCGAACCATAGAAGAGACATTTGAAGGATCGGCATCACCATAGCCGACAAAACCCCTCGAGTTACGTCTCCGATATACGGTTGCCTTAAACACCCATCGACCGACAGTGGGCTCGCAAAACTCGCGTACTTGCTGAACGCGGATTCCGGCGCAATGACTGCGTTGAGCGATCCCAAGGAGTCCAGCGTGAGTTACATACCATCCCTCGTATAAGTACTGCAGCTCCCCTCCGGCAACAGATAAGCCGTACCGCTCGATTAGCTCCTTAAGTCGTATAAGGGCAGGCCGCGAGAGTGGGCCCCAAAGAGAACGGGCAAGCTGCACATCCCTCGATACTCCTCCATGTGGATTCTTCACGAGAAGCCTCCTTAATACATAGGCGCTCAAGTATTCTGGATTTTACTTGCCCGCCTAAGTACATGTCAAGGCTTTATTTGGGCGTTGATTTCTAACAGTTGTTGTGAATAAGGTGTGTCTATCATGGCAAAAAAGAAAAACCCGCATGCTGTCGCCTTGGGAAAGATCGGAGGAGCCAAGGGAGGCAAAGCGCGGGCGACGAAGTTGTCACCAGAGCGACGTAGCGAGATTGCGCGCAAGGCAGTTTTGGCTCGTTGGGCGAAGCGAAGGAATCAGGATCAGACACAAAAATAGGCAATTGAGATCTGTACCGAAACGCCAAGTAGGCGAATCACGTTTCGGGTCTGCGTCGCCAGTTTGCCGGCCTCATCGCGGGGCCAGGCCAAGGTGCCAGCTCCTCGCAAGGTTAATGGACTCAACCGCTGTAAAGCCGGCGGACCCCCATCTCACTCCGCCGGAGATCCCATGGCCATGGGTATAGCGGTTGTCTAGCTTCCTGCGGCTTGTTGGCGTGCTATGACGGCCGTTGCCGAGTGGGCCTCCGGGACGGGTCCGCGGCCGACGTTAGGTCACACGGCCGGACCGCGCACCGGCCGAAGGCCGCGTGTGAGGGCCCGAATGTCCGGCGGCGGGTAGACCTTCCCGCCCGACAATGGAGAGAGGAAAACAACTACCAGACCCTCTTGTAGATCAGGACACGCCCAAGTTGCCCTGATCAGGAGGTGGGCTCATGTCCCACGAAGCAAATGAAGGTCAAGAAAGCAATCCCGTGACGAGCGGGACTCACGGGGAGGTTAGCAACCCGAAATTCGAGGCGACGTCCGAACAATCCCAGAGCGAGCAGGCTAAGGGAGTCTCCCCGCAGAAGCTGGCTGCCAACCGTGCCAACGCCCAACATTCTACGGGTCCGAAGACACCCGAAGGAAAGGAAAAGAGCAAACAGAACGCTCGCAAGCACGGCTTCTTTGCCCGCCAGCCGCTCCCGCCTGGGGAAGAAGGCGACAAGCTGTGGCAGGCATACGGTGATTTGGTAGCGGGCATCTGGGAGCACTACCAACCCGTGGGCTATCTGGAGGGTCTCCTCACGGAGAAAATCATTGCCGAGTCCATTCGCTTCTCCCGCCTCTTGGCTTATGAGGGTAAGGACGTAGGTCAGCACCGAGCGTTCCATTGGGAAGGTGTCGACCGCATCCTGCGCTTTCAAAGTGCCGTCAACCGCCAGTTGTTCCAAGCGATGCACGAACTCGAGCGCCTGCAAGACAAACGTAAAGCGGAACCGAACCCATCGAACCGTTCCGACCAAATGCCAGACGACGAAGGCAATGATTCGGGCACCGCCCGCACACCAACCGCTCTGCCCCGTCCGCACGTGCCAAATTACGAAACGAACCCAACAGAGGCGGACCCGGGGAAGTGAAATTGTTTGGCGCCCTCGGGCACAAATTACGGAACGAACCCAACTCGGAGGTAAGCAACGCAAAACAGGGTGACGGCGTGTTCGAAAGCCTGGACTAGTTGTGCTGTTCTCCGCTCAGGACTTGCGCAGCGCCCAACGCAAGCTGTATCAGATCAGCTTTGCCGCACTTCCGCGCGTGGACGCCGCTCTTTCGCTGGTAAAACAGGCATTTTCTAATCTCCTGTTGACATCTGGTCTACGCGTTTGCGAAAATTCATACCTCTCTCTCGAAGCCTCAAGAGCGGTCTGGGTGAAGACGGTGAGCACTTTGCAAGTCACAACCGGCCCCTCCCGCAGACGCACCTCTCGCATCTCCGCCAACGATGTCTGGGTGTATTGGGAGTCCTCTGCCGGTCGCGATATCTCGCGAGTCAAGGATCTTAGTCCCTCCGGCCTTTTCATTGAAACGCGCGCGCGAAAGCGCGAGGGCGACCTAATGAATCTCCACTTTCTGGTTCAGGAAGGACAGATTCGCGCGGAAGCCGTCGTAAAACATGCGGATGCGGGCCGTGGGGTGGGCATGAAAATCAATTCGCTTCCCACGCAGGATGCGATGCATTTGCATCGGTTGCTGATTCGCCTGCGCGAATTTCCCCGGCAACAAGCGCCCTAGTTTTTTTTGCGACTACAGTCACTTTTTGTGAGCAGTACCATTGACACGCAGCGCTCACGAGACTAACTTTTGTTTTGGCCCTTCCCTAGGCAGTAATCCTTCCGACGAGGTCTTCTTTATGTCCGCTCCGACCGCAGAATCGCTCGCCACCCATTCGCACGATTTCGAAGATCGCTGGGCAAAGATGCGTTCTCACAAGCGTACCGTGGCCAGCCTACGCTTCCTTGTGGAATGGGAAGAAGGTGAAAAGCGCCGCTGCGCAAATGGCGTCACCGTCGACGTAAGCCACTCCGGCTGCATGGCTGTTGTTGGGGCCGATCTGCCCCTTCACCGCCAGGTGCGCATCGTGCTTCCCGACGCCGGACGGAGCACCCAAGGCGAAGTGGTGTGGCGTGGTCACGAGGCCTGGGACATCGGTATTGCTCTCACCAAACCAGACGCCGCCTTCTGGGGCGTCAAGATCTAAGAACGGTCAATCCTCACGACTTGTCTGCACTTAGAATTAATGGTGCGCCCCGGTGAATAACGGCAGACCGTGCCGATTACAGAAGCGCGTTGACAAGCACGTTATAGAGACTGAAGTTGTCTAGCGCGAAAAGCGAACGCGGAGGCGAGACACGCTGCAGCTAAGGCGACGAAAACTACGGCATACGATGCGGTGTGAGGTCCATTGGCGGCGCCCGTAAAATCCAGGCCGGGAGTGTGGTTCATTGGACCGACGTACCAGAGCAATGTAAGAAAGCCTTCGAATGGTTTGCTTGTTCCGCTTGAGACTCCCAGAAACAGGGCCAGCGAAGGGAGAAAAAAGGCGCCCGCCAACCAGGCAAGCACGCCTGGATAATCGCCCACAATGACAATCCGTATGGCTGCGCCTGCTCCTATCAGAAGGGCTATCGACAACCCTGCGAGAAAACACCCGAGCAACTGGCGCGGAAGGATATTCGCGCAAGAAAAGAGGAGTTGGCGAGTGGAATAGAGCGATTCGCGCGCTCCCATCGGCGACCAGACAAAGACGGACCACATCCAGGCACTGGCGAGGATGGGACCACGAGAAGCCTCCAGTGGAGCGACGAATTCCGCGATCAGCAAGCCAATCGCAATCGCGTACCACCACCAGCGCCTGCCGAAAAGGGCGAGGCGAAGTTCCGCGGCGAAGATGCGGCCCAGAGCATTTGCACGTGGGCTGCCCGCGAGCGGGGTGAGATGAATCTGGGCGGGCGAAGAAATGGCACTTGGCGCCAGCGCCTCTTGCTGAGGCGTAAGGACCGGAGAACCTTTTTGTTTCCGCTTCCCTTCTCCGCCGGACCTGGCCGTATCAAAGCGATCGAAGACGAACGCGGCAAGCGGCACGATGGCAAAGGCAACCGCAAACCACATCAGGCGCAGAAGAATGGAGCGAGCGTCCCACGGGATGCCCGGCCAGCGCCATGCCTCAACAACCTTCACGTGCTGGCCGATGTCGATCTGGAAAGACATGCCGCCGTGGTAGTTCGGCACGTAACGCCTCGCTTCCGCACCCAGGGAATTCATGACGGTAATGAGCCCACTGGGATCGAGCCAGTTACGGCCTGTGATGATGGGCGTGGTGAGACCGAGATTCCAAACGAAAAACCAGGCGACATTTCCAAAGCCGCCACGCAGAAAAGACAGCATTTCAAAACAGAGTGCAAGTACCGCGGTAAGCGCGATGGCAGGCAGCGCCAGCAGGAGAAACGGCGAAAGCAAGGCCCAAAGATGGATGTGCCTGTCTTCGCCGACCGAGAACTGCACGACGAGCGCAGCCAGGGCCAGGATGGCCACCATGGTGGAAAGCACGGCAAAGTTGCTGAGAAATTTGCCGAAGGCATAAGTGGTCTTCGAAAGAGGTGTGGCGGCGAGAATCTGCCCGACGCCGGTGGAACGGTCGCGCTCAACGGAGTTCTTCACGATATAAAAGCCGACGAGAGACACAAAGCAAGTAATCACCAGGGCGACGAGAGTGCCGATCCATCCGGAGGTATAAACGCCGCGATATTCGTCGAACTGCAGAAAGATTTTTCCGGTGGCGGCCGCGTAGCCGAGGAAAACGGCGAAAAGGAACGAAAGAAAGAAGCTGTAACGGCGCGTGCGCTCGCGGAAATCAGCGAGGGCGATGGCGATCATGCGGCGCAGAGCAATCACGCAACAACTCCGGCCGGGACAGCATTTCGATGGGTAGCAAGAATGGAAAGATAGGCATCTTCGAGAGACGGCTCGAGGGGCCGGGCTGCACCGGAAGGCGCAGAATCGGAGACGACGCGAGCGTGGACACCATCCGCGCGATGAGCGGTACTGCTGATGAGATGTTTTGCGCGCAGAGCAGGAAGCTCGGCGCTCGGGACCACGACTTCCCATATCTTCCCGGTGACTCCGGCAAGAAGCGTTTCCGGCGCGCCGTGAGCGAGAAGCTGGCCGTGCGCCAGTATGGCGATCTCCGTCGCAACGGCTTCCACGTCGGAAACGATGTGAGTCGAGAGAATCACGAGGCGTTCCCCGGAAAGTTCGGAGAGGAGATTGCGGAAACGAACGCGTTCCTCGGGGTCGAGGCCAGCCGTGGGCTCGTCGACAATCAGGAGTTGTGGATCGTTCAACAGGGCTTGCGCGATGCCCACGCGCTGGCGCATTCCGCCGGAGTAGCCGCCAAGGGGCCGTTTCGCTGCGTCCGCGAGATTAACAAGCGCAATCAACTCGGAAATGCGCCGGCGAGCGTCTGCGGCCGGAATGCCTTTGACCGCGGCGAGGTAGTCAAGGAACTCGACCGCGTTGAGATTCGGATAAACGCCGAAGTCCTGAGGCAGATAGCCGAGAGAGGAACGAAGCGCGTCCGGATGCTGCGCAATGTCAGAATTATTCCAGAGGACACGGCCTGAGGAAGGTCGTGTGATGGTTGCCAAGATGCGCATCAGCGTGGATTTCCCGGCGCCATTCGGACCGAGCAGACCAAGCACGCCCGGCTTGAGGGCGAGGTTCACTCCGCGGAGTGCCTGCACATTCCCGCAATAGTTCTTGCTGAGATCTTCGACCCTTAATTGCATGGGGGATCCGTTGCGCGGAGAAGGTCATCCGCTGGTTGCTGGAGAGTATACGAACAAGCGTGTGAAAAAGTCGCGGAGTTTAACCCGAGGCCACTTCTGCTGCTAGCTGTGCAAATAGGATAAGACCGCCCGCAGGATCTCCTTCTTCTTGTCCGCGAGCGACAAAGTCGCCGGCCTTTGGGACAGGGCGGCGTGGGAGAGCGACTCCACCATGTTTGCGGCCACGAAAGCGAGCGCGTCCAGATTGCGGCCTTTCTTCAACTCCCCTGGCCTCGCAGCGATGGCAAGCCTGAACACGCCATGGAGCCGAACGGCAAAATCCATTGTTCCGTCCGCCCGGTGCGGAACCTCCGTAGATAGCAGGTGGTACAACGCAGGGTCGCCCGCATGTGCGTCGATCATGGCATCAATCATGGCGCGAAGCAGGCCTTCGAGTGAGGAAGAGGCATTCTCGACGAGCGTGCGCTGAATCCGCCGGTCGATCTCCTCGATGTGTCGCCCGTGCAGGGCCACGAAAATCGCGCGCTTGTCGGGGAAGTATTGGTACAGGGAGCCGATACTTACTCCTGCTACTTCCGCGATGTGATTCGTCGTAATCGTGTCGAATCGCTCTCGCTTCAGGATCCTTACGACAGCATCGAGAATGGCCTCGACGGTTTGACGGGCGCGCCGCTGCCTGGGCTTGCGCCGGGTTGTCTTTCGCCTGCCCGGTGATTTCATGGGAACAAGCATAACTTAAATGTGAGCATTTCTATACCTACTATTGAATTTCAGCCCTTACTGTCACTCCGGCTGGAGCAGAAAGCGAGTATTCAAGCACAGCAAAATAGCCTAGCCTAGAAAGCAAGAACATGAGCATTCCTACAACAATTCTAAAGCCCATTGCCTTGCCAGGAGGACCTGTGACCTACCTCATTACAGGTGCGACAGGCGACGTCGGATCGAAAGTCGTCTGGGAATTGATTCGCCGGGAAGAACGGCCGCGCGTTTTCGTCCGAGACACGGCGAAAGCCCGCCAACAATTCGGCGATGCGGTCGAAGTTTTTGTCGGTGACTTGGCAGACTCGGCTGCGCTGCAGCGGGCGCTTGAAGGCGCCCACAAACTCTTCCTCGTCAACTCCGGCCCACGCATCCCCATGCTGGATGAGTTGGCAGCCAAGGCTGCGAAGGCCGCAGGCACGCAGCACATCGTCAAGCTTTCGTCGCTGGATGTGGAACAGCACCTGGCGATTGGCGCGTGGCACGAAAAGGGAGAAGCGGCTATTCGCGCGGCCGGGATTCCGTACACTTTTCTGCGCCCTACCGGCTTCCTGTCCAATCTTCTGGCATGGAAGCACTCGATCGCAACGGAGGGCGTCGTTCGTTCTTCGGCCGGGAACGGCAAGCGGCCCTTCATTCACACGGAAGACATTGCTGCGGTCGCCGTAGAAGCGCTGACAACGCTCAAGTATGTCCGAGAATCTTTGCCGCTTACCGGACCGGAAGCTCTGAGCTTTCCTGAAATAACCGTCAGGATTGGAGCCGCAATAAAGCGCAAGCTACAGTTCGTGCCGATTTCTGACGAAGAAGCAAGCAGGCGATTCTCAGCGACGGGTGCGTCAGCAGAAGAGACCAAGGCTCACGTCGAGCTCTGGCGTGCCATTCGGGAAGGACGCCTCGCCTCCGTTACGGACGGAGTTCGTCGCGTTCTCGGCCGCGCACCAGTTTCACTCGATCATTGGCTCATCGAAAATGCCGCCGAATTCTGCAAGTGAAAATCCAGCTCGCCCCCTAGCGGCGATTTGCCTTCGCCAACGTTCTTCCCGCCTCACACGACCATAAATCATAGTCGTCCAAAGACTTACGGAAAGAAGAAAAACTACTTGCATTCGATATAGTGTTATAGTTAACTATAACACTAGAGGACTTCAGACGCAGAATGAATCGTCAGTGGAATGACAATGAGCCGATTTACCGCCAGCTTCGAGACCGTGTTGTTGCGATGATCCTCGACGGCGTGCTGAAAGAAGGCGATCCCCTGCCTTCCGTACGGAGCGTGGCGGCAGACTATCGCCTGAATCCACTGACCGTTTTGAAAGGTTATCAGGAGTTGGTGGACGAGCAGCTTGTGGAGAAGAAGCGAGGGCTCGGTATGTTCATCAAGGACGGAGCACGCAATCTGCTGCTGCAGGGCGAACGCAAAAAATTCCTTTCCGAACAGTGGCCTCGTATCTACGCAACGATTCAAAGGCTCGGCCTGAAACCAGAAGAACTGCTGGAGTCCGGTCCAAACAGCGGGCCATCGACGAAAACCACAAAGGAGGAACGCTGAAGCCATGGCATGCATAGAAGCGCGCGGCCTCCGCAAGGCCTTCGGCACGACCGTCGCGCTGGACAGTGTCGACCTGCGCGTCGAAGAAGGCCGCATCCTCGGACTTATCGGTCCCAATGGCGCTGGAAAGACCACCGCGCTCAACGCGATTGTCGGGCTGGTCCCATTTCAAGGACAACTCAGCGTGCTCGGACGAAACCCCTGGACGGACCGCGATCAGCTTGTCCGCGACGTCTGCTTTATTGCCGATGTGGCCGTGCTGCCGCGCTGGATTCGCGTTTCGCAAGTGCTCGATTATGTCGCGGGTGTGCATCCCCGATTCGACCGCGCCAAGGCAGAGAGTTTTCTGGCCAGAACAACCATCAAGCGAACCAGCAAGGTCAGAGAATTGTCGAAGGGCATGGTGGCCCAGCTGCACCTCGCGCTGGTCATGGCCATTGACGCGAAATTGCTGGTTTTGGATGAGCCGACGCTCGGGCTGGACATTCTATATAGAAAGCAGTTCTACGATTCCCTGCTGAACGACTACTTCGATCGCAAACGCACCATTCTTGTGACCACCCACCAGGTGGAGGAGATTCAGGACGTCCTGACCGACCTCATGTTCATCAACCGCGGCCGCATCGTGCTGAATTGCACCATGGAAGAATTTGAGTCGCACTATGCCGAAGTGACCGTGAATCCCGACAATCTTGCCGCGGCGCGCGCACTCAAGCCCATTCACGAACGCCAGGTGTTTGGCCGCAGCATCCTGCTCTTCGATCGGGCAGACCGTCAGCAGCTTGCCGCGCTTGGCGAAGTTCGCACACCCAGCATCGCCGACCTTTTCGTTGCCGTGGTGGGCAACAACGCGGGCCAAACTCAAGGAGCGAGTCAATGACTACTCCATCGAATGCCGTACCCGACTCATCCTTCGAATCGCAAGCCGTTGCATCGGCTGCTCTGGCAGAAACTCGGCCTCTCTATTGGTCCGTACGGCGCGAATTGTGGGAGAACCGCGCCATTTACATCGGGCCACTGGCCGTTGCCGCCGTATTTCTGTCCGGCTTCTTCCTGAGCACGGTTTGCCTGCCGCAGAGAACGCGTGCTCTGTCTGCACTGGATGCAGCGCACCAGCACGAAGGGATGGTCCGGCCGTTTGACTTTGCGGCGGGATTGATCATGCTCATTGCTTTTGTTGTGTCGGTCTTCTATGCGCTGGACGCGCTTTACGGCGAGCGCCGCGACCGCAGCATCCTGTTCTGGAAATCCTTGCCAGTTTCCGATCTGACCACGGTGCTTTCCAAAGTCTGCATTCTGCTGATCGTTCTGCCGCTATTCAGTTTCGCGCTTACGGTTGTCACGCAGCTCATCATGCTGGTTTGGAGCTCCGTGGTTCTGCTGGGTAGCGGCCTGAGTGCGGCGACGCTCTGGACACAGGTTTCGCTGCCGCAAATATCCGTGATGCTGCTTTACCACCTGCTGACCGTGCATGTGCTCTGGTACGCGCCGATCTATGCCTGGCTTCTGCTGGCCTCTGCCTGGGCCCGGCGCGCGCCCTTTCTCTGGGCCGTCTTGCCGCCTGTTGCGATTTTTGCCCTCGAGAAGATTCTGTTCAACACATCGCATTTCGCCCACTTCATCGGATATCGCTTTGGTGGCCCGGAAGCATTCACCTTCCCTTCGAAGATGACCATGCCGATGGACTCGATAACATCGCTCGATCCCGTGAAGTTCTTCACTACGCCGGGCCTGTGGCTGGGATTGGTCGCCGCCGCTGTTTTTCTCGCCCTGGCCGTCCGGCTGCGCCGCTATCGCGAACCGTCCTAATCGGCATCGCAAGGAGCACCACCATGAGGCTGATTTTGCTGTATCTCCACATCGCCGGCGGCACGTTGGGAATCCTGTCTGGATTTCCTGCGATGTTCCTTCGCAAAGGCTTCCGCTGGCACCGGCTTGCGGGCAATGTGTTTGTCATTTCCATGCTGACCATGTCTGCCTGCGGGACCATCCTGGCGATCAGGAAAGATCAAGTAGGCAATGTGTTCGGCGGTGTTATCGCGTTTTATATGGTGGCAACAGCGGCGCTGACCGCTAGACATAGAGACGGGGAGACGAGCCTTCTCGATTGGGGCGGGCTTCTTTTCGCGTCGGCTGCAGGAATCGGCATGGTGACCCTGGGGCTGAGAGTCGCCAGCAACCTGATTCCCCCGGCCGACGGGGTTCCCACGGCTATGTACTTTGTGTTCGGCTCTATAGCCCTGCTCTCTGGGGCGGGCGACCTTCGCATGCTCTTGCGCGGCGGTTTGTGCGGAGGCCAGCGCATCGTGCGGCATCTTTGGCGCATGTGTTTTGGGTTGTTCGTCGCGTCGGCGTCCGTGTTTCTGGCCAGGGCACAACTATTCCCTGCCCTATTTCGCAAAACGGGCGCGCTAGTCTTTCTGACTCTTCTACCCCCGCTGGTGGCGATTTTCTGGATCATTCGTTTTCGCCTGAAAAAAGGATACAAGGCTGCGGCTGCACCTGCTGGCGCGCCACAGGGCCGACCTGCAACGGTGGCAAAAGCACCGGCCATGGGTGTGTGAGTTTTTGCCGGCAAACAGAATTTGTGTCGGGCCCAACTCGGTCGCAAGGAGAAGGAAAATGAAAGCCATGCGTTTTGTTCTGTCCGTTGCTCTGCTGCTGCTGGCCGCGCCGGCCTTCGCTCAATCCGATGCGGAGAAATCGTTCGAAAAGCTGAAGAGTTTGGCAGGGACCTGGGAAGCCACCATGGACGGCAAGCCCCTGCAAGTCACCCTTCGCGTCACTTCCATGGGTAACACTTTGATGCACGAGATGAAGAGAGAAGGAGGCCCCGAAGATCCGGTCACGATGTTCTATCTGAACGGAAACCAATTGTTCCTGACCCATTTCTGCGATGCCGGAAATCAGCCCCGGATGGCAGGCAAGGCGCTCCCGGATGGAAAGACTTTCGAATTCGATTTTTTCGACATAACCAATTTCAGCAGCACGCAAATCGGCCACATGCAACGGGCCGTCTTCACCATGGTCGACGCGAACCATCACATAGAGGATTGGACCTTTGCCGGGCAGGATGGAAAGCCTTCGATGCAGGGACATCTCGATCTGCATCGCGTGAAGTGACAATCAGCTCGCATCGGATTGCTCAAAATCCGCGGTAATCCTTGTAATTGTCGTAATTGTCTCAAACAAAAATGAAGGAGAAATGGAACATGAAAGTACCTGGTATCGCGCTGTCGGTCGTCATGCTGTTGTTTGCCACCGCCGTTTATGCTCAATCCGATGCTCCAAAGTCCGCCGAAAAAACCAAAACAGCGGCGACCTCTTCGGAGAACAAGGTTGCTCCAGACCAGGCTCCGCAGGCCAATCCGCTGAGCTCATGGAACAAGATGGCCTATGGACAGGTGAAGATCATCTTGCTGCGCTCGGCTGAAAAAATGCCCGAGGAAAATTACAGTTTCAGGCCGACGGACTCCGTGCGCAACTATGGCAGCATCGTTGGTCACATTGCCGACTCGCAATACTACTTTTGCTCCACTTCCCTCGGCGAGAAAGACCCTTCTCTGAACATCGAAAAAACCAAAACATCGAAAGCGGATTTAGTAGCCGCGCTCAAGGATGCCTTCGCTTACTGCGACAAAGCGTATGACAGCATGACCGACGCATCCAGCGTCCAAAGCGTGAAACTCTTCGGACAGGACATGCCGAAGCTGGACGTGCTCACCGTCAACAACATGCACAATATGGAGCACTACGGAAACCTGGTCACTTATATGCGAATCAAAAACATTGTTCCGCCGACCAGCGATCCGCAATTCCGCCCACAGCCCTGAAAATTGCCCTGCTTGCGCTTTAGCGGGATGAAAATGGGAAAGCGGCGGCTCTAAATCTATTCCGGATACTGCTTAATGCCGGCCACCTTGTCTCCGATGAAATGGATGAACACCGTTTTGTCCGGCGGGTGGCCGTAGATCCAGTCTTCTGTGTCGTTGCCCTGCGCGTCACGCTCGCGCACTTTACGATCCGGCTTGCCGACGGAGGCAACAACTTCGTCGCGGTTCATTCCCACGACGGGGTGGCGGTCGGTGATCGCCTTCTTCATCTCCGGCGGCAGAGTATCGATCCACTGCACCGAGGCGGAATGTACCTTGGAGAAATCCAGGAAGGGTGAAAGAAGAGCTTTCAGATCTTCGGGCATGAGGTCCGGCACATTCTTCGAGAACTGCAGGAAAATGGTTCCGCCGTGGCCGGGTTGAATCCCTGGCGGGCCCTGATCCTGACCGTTCGTTGGGGTCGTGGTGGTTGAAGTCGTAGGAATATCCCCGCCCATGCCGAACTGAATATGCTCCCACCAATTTTTCTTGGGCCTGCCGCCGCCGTTCACGTCGACGATAATTTCGTGCTCGTGGAACTCCAGCTTGGTGATCTGACAGTTGTCCCCGGTATTGACCGCCGCGCCATGCATGGAAACTGCGCGACTCAAGACTTCCTCATCTACGGGTTTGTCCACGTATAAGATAAAACCGTCTTTTCCGCCGGGCAGCGGTTTCTTCGCTTTGGCGAATTCTCCAGAGACGTAACGGATCAGCTCGAGCTTCGACGTCTCTTGCAGCGTGTCGCTCTTCTTCGAAGGAGAAGATGCAGGTTTGCCCTGGTCCTGGGGATCACTGGTGACGATCGAAGGATAAAGCGGGATACGATCTTCCGAAGTGAATCCAGCGGCCTTTGACTGGTTCGGCGGAGTCGAGGGAAGCGCATGCGGGACGTCCGGCACGTCAACGTAAACGCTGAAGAGCAGAGCCAGCGGAATGGCGAAACGGAAGTACATAAGCTCCCAGGAGGCCCTTTCCCGGGCCCTTCTTATTTTATGATGCCGCGGGCCACTTGAGTAGTGTCGAAAATTTGTTTAAATATCTGCCTATTGGGCTACGACTTGGACGCCCTGCCGGTCAACGTGCATGGGCAGAAGTTGTCCTCCGGCTTCCACTACGGCCTTCTCCACACGTTCCCGAGCGTCCGGCTCGACCAGCAAAACTACGCAGCCGCCGCCTCCCGCGCCGCAGACTTTGCCTGCCAACGCACCTTTGCGCCGTGTCGACTCGATGATCCGGTCAATCACCTTCGTGGAAATGGTCGGCAGGTTCTTTCGCCGGAACTGCCACTCGGTATGCATTAACCGTCCGGTCTCCGACCAATTCCCCGCCTCGAGCGCCGTCCGCATCTTCTGTGCGATCTGCGAGATGCGCTCCAGGTTGCTCACCACGGTCTTCTTATTGTCGATGTGCGCCTTGAACACGCCCCAATTGTTGATTGCTGACTGCCTTGGCTTCCCTGTGTAACAGACGACCAGCCGCCGTTCCAGTTCGTCCAGGTTCACGTTAATTTCGATGCGCCGCTCTCCGCCGGGAATCAATTCGATGGCGGCCGCCCCGCCGAAGGCCGGCGGATAGTGATCCTGCATCCCGGTGGGAATATGAATAACAATGGCTTCCGCGTCTCGGCTGATATGCACCCAATCGACTTTGCTGCGGCCCGCTCCGGTGAAGCGGTCGAGCGCCGCGCAGATGGCCACGGCCATCGCGCTCGAGCCTCCAATCCCGGCACCCGCAGGCGCTTCCGAATTGGTGGTCAGAGAAAATCCCCCTTTGGGATGAAAGAACTTCACAATTTCGGCCAGCAGCGGCAAGCGGTAGCGCTTCGCGCGAAAGAGATGCTCCAGTGAGGAGAAAGATTCCGAGCGGTTGGTGTCCAGCGACACCAGCTTGATCCGCTCGTCTCCCGCGGGGTGCGTCTCCACTACGCACGACGCGTAGCGCGAGATGGCCGCGTTGATCGTCACTGCTCCCGGATGGAACAAGTACAAAGGCCAGATATCCAGTGTCCCGCCGGCAAGGTCGACCCGTGTTGGTGCTTTCGATTCGATGCGCATGCTGATCCTATGAGCGTGAAATGGCAGTGCAGGGTTTCTGGAGCGAATTCTACTACGCGTCGCCCGAGACGGCGCGATTCCGCGTCAGGACTTGAGGTCCATTTTCGCGGCGCGCATGGGCGGGGTTCGGTTCAAAGCAGCGCCGGCACCGCGCCTCATACGAGTCGCTGGCGCCAACGACGATCAGTTCTTCGTTTTCCACCATTCGCTGTGTATGCACCGCGGGGTTTCCGCAACGGACACAGATGGCAAGCAACTTGGTTATCTCTTCAGCCACCGCCAGCAGGTGCGGCATCGGCTCGAAAGGACGTCCACGAAAATCCGTGTCCAACCCTGCGACGATCACGCGTTTGCCCAGGTTGGCGAGCTTGGTGCAGACGTCCACCAATTCGTCCCCCAGAAATTGGGCTTCGTCGATGCCCACAACCTCCGTGCGTGGCTGCAGTTTCTCCAGGATTTCGGAGGCTTTTGTCACATTATCGGAAGGAATACCCAAACCGGAGTGAGAGACGATTTCGTTCGCCGCGAATCGTGAATCGATCGCAGGCTTGAAGATCTGCACCCGCTGGCGCGCAATTTCCGCCCGCCGCAACCGGCGAATCAGCTCTTCGCTCTTCCCTGAAAACATCGGGCCGACCACAACCTCGATCCAACCCATGTTGCCCTTCACGATGTCCACGCGCCCCCCCTCCATCTCTTCCAGGCGAATTCCTACTGTGGCAGGTCACTTTACAGAATACACTTTCCTCAAAGACTTTCCCATTGGCTGGACTGTTCGTTTTCCTCTTTATCCACTGGCCGTCAGGGAGGCGCGGTACATCTTTGCGTTATAGAACGGCGCAAAGGCGGCCACCACCGCCAGGCGGAAAGATTCCTGTCGAGAAATCAGGTCACGCGAGAGCACACCCCACGCGCCTTGACCGTCACGGATTCCCACCGCGCCCGCGAATTGATCAATCGCCACGGAAAGCTCCGTTCCACGCGTCAGGACCTCTTCCGCGAGCGACTCCGGCAACTCGATGCTGCCGGAGCAGCCGAAGTGGCCCCTGCTGCCATCGCTCACATAAGCCCAACTCTCCAAAAACACCCGTCTCACGTCATTCTCCACCACTACATCCAGTCCGCCCTCGAGGCCAATAAAGAAGCCGGCAAGCGTCGCTTCCGCGCGAAGGCTCTGCTGCAAAGCCTCTGCGCGTTGCCGCGCCCCCTGCATCAACTCCTCGCGCGAACACGGCGTATGATTCACTCCGCTTTCCACTTCATAGCCGGCGACTTGGAGCACAACACCCTCACCGAGCAACGGGCCGATGGACGCCGCTGCTTCGACCACAGCATTCAGCTTCGGGCACCGCGTGCTGCCCACCGCGATGTGCAGAGTCTTCATAAGGACTTGGCCTCTCCCGCGAATCTTAGCGGGAATCGCCGAAAATGTTCAGAGCGAAAGTGAAGTAGGCTGAGGAAATTCCGTTTATCAACCGAATCGCGATGGTCAACAACTGCGAAGGAAGGAATCAATGGCGCGGCCTATGGGGAATTACCTTCATCTTTTTAAGCAGACGAGCATCGAATGGTCTTTAAGGACTTGAGCCGCGATCGAGCCTGTCTTGATTCCTCTCGGCATGAAGAGTCTGGGGGGAGACGGCCAGCCGATTCTATACGGCGTTGTGAGGGCAGAAGAGGCGCTGCGGTACGCGATGAGCCTGCCCGTGGCGACGACAATTTGCGGCATCGACTCACTGGACGTGTTGCGTCAGAACGTGGGAATTGCGCGCGGCTTCCAGCCGATGCCGCCCCAAGAGATGCAGGCGATCCGGGAGCGATGCAGACCTTCTTCAGGCGATGACCATCTCGAACTGTTCAAAACAACAAAAAAATACGACGGCAGAGTTGGGCGAGAGCAGCATGGTTATCCACCGCCGGAAGAACTCCCGATCTGAGGCGGTCCGATCACTCATTCTACCGAAGCCTCTTAGATAGTGACTCTTGCTTCGAAGCAGGGAGAGATACTGCTCGCAGACTTAGCAGCATGCTCCAAAGCGTTTGGTAATCAATTGGAAATATTGGAAACTGAGGCGGCTGGGGTACTATGAGCAACTCGTCCGGT
>Ga0187766_10000666_pt1 | contig 19424 bp, 21 predicted proteins | sample 0216_QUI02_MP05__4_FD_132971 | JGI IMG/M metagenome (GOLD analysis project Ga0187766, IMG submission 132971) | Tropical peat soil microbial communities from peatlands in Department of Meta, Colombia - 0216_QUI02_MP05_20_MG | ecosystem: Environmental > Terrestrial > Soil > Wetlands > Peat ... | reverse complement strand
TCGCAACGGCAGCCAGGTCTCTTCAGCCTAGGGGGTTCCTGACCGCTACACCCGAGGGAGTGAAGCTGGTACCTCAGAAGCTCAAGGCAGACACCTTCTCGCGCTTCGAGTCTATGTTCTCTCTTACCGCGAGGGGGGTGACCCAGTACGCCGTCCATGGCTACGCCGGCAGGGTCGGGCCATCAGTCTTCAGCAGGGAGGCGCTCTCCAAGCTGAGGAGGATGAGAGAGAGCCCTGGGCCATTCGCTCCCCTCGAAGAGCCGCGTTCGCTCCTCAGGCTCGAGCAAGGCGCGGTAATTCCTGATTCGTCACTTCTGGTAAAGGAGCTGGCGAGGATCCTCGGGCTCAGAGCCTACTCAACGAAGGAGAAGGACATAGGTGAGCCATATTCGACGACGCGGGTCCTCACCTTTACAAGCGATGCCCACGAGAAGTCGGTAGTCGTCAAGAACTACACCGACGTGAGAGCGCTCAAGTGGGCGCTTCTCGGCATTTGGGCATCGACGGCCAAGAAGTTCAGCGCGTCTGCGAATTCGCGCCTTGAAAGGGAGTACGGAATGACGCTCAGGCTTCAGTCGATGGGCATTCTCGTGCCTCGGGTGCTCGCCGTGGCGCCTGGGGAACGGATCATGGTGAAGGAGTTCATCAGGGGCCCAACACTGGCGAGCGTGATCAACTCGTACATGAAAGGCGCGCCAGAGGGGCTTCGAAGCGTGCACGCCTACGGCGATGTTATCGCAAGGGTGCACGCTGGAGGGATAGCCCTGGGAGATTCAAAGCCGAGTAACGTAGTCGTCGCCAGCGACGGCCTGTACCTGACCGACCTCGAACAGGCCTACCCGGGGGGAGACCAGACCTGGGACATAGCCGAGTTCCTCTACTACACGCCCAAGCTTTCTATTCGGGAGGAGGCCATGAAGAAGGTGGCCCAGGCATTCCTCGATTCGTACGCTAAATCAGCCGACAGGACAAGAATAGCCAGAGCACGCGGTCAGAAATATTTTGGCCCGTTCAGACCGTTCCTCACGCCTGGCATGGCGAAGATGTTACGCGACACGCTCTCGGGCTACGCCTGAGGCTTCGTGTAAGTCGTGTACCCGCAGTGGCCGCAGGTGAGCCTGTTGCCATGTTGCGCCATGAAGTACCCCTTGCCGCACCTCGGGCACTCCTTCCTCAGTCTCGAAAGTGAGTCACCCTCCACCTTGTACAGCTTGTAGGATTGTATCCTTCTCTTGGGAGCCTTCGGTTTCTCCTTTTTCTCTGGCTTCTTCTCTTCGGATGGGGTCACTGTCTCCGCCGGTGCAGGCGCAGGTGTCGCTGGTGCAGGGGGTGCCTTGGACATTTCTACTTCTTAGCCTCGGGGGCAGGCGCTGCCGCCGGCGTCTTCGCTTTCTTCCTCTCCTGCTTCAGCTTCTCCCTCTCTTCCTTGGTGAGCATCCTCTCTTCAAGATACTTCGGGTGGATCTTCTTCTTCGACTCGGGAGACCCATAGATGTAGAACCTCCCCATGACCTTCGTAGTCCCTGACTCGCCGTCGATCCTAATGAGGCCCACGTTCTCCGCAGGCACTCCGAGCTCCTGAGCCACCGCAGCAATCGCCTCCTTACGGGAGATCTTGCCCGCCTTCCCCTCCATCGAGAACTCGACGTACGACCTGTCGAGCAACTTGGACTCGGATCTCCTGTCTACGGGCAAACTGGGCCACCCGATTTCAGCGTGGATATAACCCTGAGGGTCAATGTACCCCCTTGATGCCCATCTTCGCAAGGGCCGCCCTGTTCCTGGACTTCGCCACGGCGTTCGCCTTAACGGCCACAACCCCGACCCCCGGCTGCCCGTAGAAGACCATCGCCGAGACGGGCGCCATCGCGATCGCCAGCATCGCCATTAGGTCCTCCTCGCCTTCGACCTGGACCCTTACCGGCTTCTTCCCCATGAACGCCTTCCTCATCCCGTTGATGGCGTTGGCCGTCAGCGTCCCTGCTGGATTCTTGACCCTGATGAGTCTGGCGTACGGGACGGTCGGGACCTGCCGCCGAATTCTCCTCTCGAACCCGTCCACCACCTGCACGTCCGGTGTCCTACCCATCGCGCCCAGCGTGTCAGTCACTCTATCGCCCACTGTAACAGTCAGCGGGGCGCTCCTGACAAGCTTCTCGAAGTCGGGCCCCCTGGTTCCTTCTCCGGAGTAGACAGTTCCGAGGGGGGTGGCGAGCTTAATCCTGAGTTCCTCCGGGAGCCTGTACGTCCTGCGCAAAGACTCAGCTTACCTTGAGAGCGTATCTTCCAGGCTTCGTGATGTTCAGGGTCTTGGCTACCTGGGACTTCTCCGGGTTGATTATGATGATGAGGCCCGACCACTCGTTGCTAAGCTCCGAGGAACCGTCGTTGGGGCAGGCCTTCTCGGTTGTCAGCATCCTGCACTTCCTGCACGCGAGCTCCTTCATGGTCCTACTTCTCCGATCTTGCTTCCGCCTTCTTTGCCTTCGCCGCCTTGATCACTTCATCGTCTATCCATTCCAGTGCCCCTAGGAAGGGCTGCCTGCAAGTGACCCCGATCTTCCCCATGGAGATGCCGTGACCGAGGCTGACCGCCGTTATCCTCACTCTCACCTTGCTCCCAACCCTAAGCGTTCTCTTGCTCTGCGAAGCTGTGATTATCCCGGACTTCACGTCGCTCGTCAGGTAGTCGTCCATGATCTGGCTCAGGTGAAGGAGCGCGTCTGCGGGACCAATTCTCACGAAGGCGCCGAAGTCGGTGACCTCGACGATCTCTCCCTCCACTATCTCCTGCTTCAGCGGATAGAAGGAGAGCACCTCGAAGCTGACCCTGTGATATGTCGCCCCATCTCCCGCTATGATCTTGCCCACCTTGTCGACATCGACCTTCGTGACGAGAACCAGGTAGCCATGCTCCGGGTTGATGGTGCTCTCGTACTTCAGCTTCAGGAGGTCCATGGCTACCCTCTCGAGGGGGGAGCCAAACCTGTCGGGAGGGACTCGTACCACGTCTTCGAGGTTCACTAGCTGAAACATGAATTAATCAGGAACGAAGCCACCCCTTTGAGTCAGCGATTTTAATGTTTAGCGCGCATGAGACACAATCTCGGGTTCAGGCCAACGAGGGAGGGAGCTTCCGCTTGTGCTCCGTTTTCACGTGCATGTCGAGAACCTTGTTCACCACGCTGAGGGGCAGGCGGGCCGCCGCGGCCGCCTCAGCAGGCTTCGCTTTTAGGTCGTAAAGACAGTGCAGCGCGATGTCGAGCCTCTCGTAGCTCGCGGGGATCTCGTCGATTGCCTTCTGGCCCGTCCAGAGCTGGGGCGAGGCAGGCTTCTCGACAACTGCCCTAGGGAGCCCAAGATAGGCGCCAAGGTCTCTGACCTGGGTCTTGTAGAGGTGCGCTATGGGCAGGAAGTCGGCACCTCCGTCCCCCCACTTGGTGAAGTACCCTATCAATTCCTCGCTCCTGTCTCCGGTCCCTGCCACCAGGTATCCGAGCGAGTTCGCCCGATAGTAGTTGAGGATCATCCGAACGCGTGCCTGGACGTTCGCTTTCGCTACCCTGGTGCCCTTTTCCTTTGTCGACTCCGTAATTGCTTCAACGAGGCCTGAAATGGGGGTCTCCTCCCTTCTGATTCCCCAGGAGTTCGCGAGCTTTCGAGCGTCCTCCAGATCTTGACGTGGCGTATGGTCCGACGGCATCAGGAGGCCCAGCACCCTGTCATTGCCAAGCGCCCTGACACAGAGCGCTCCCACAACGGCGCTGTCAATTCCGCCACTAAGACCTACAACAACCCCGTGGGCGTGTGCATCCATCACCGTCTTGAGGATGAAAGCGGAAATCCTTTCGACCTCCTTGCTCGCCCGGACACTGAGGCTCACGGCACTCCACCCTCGGCAAACCGGAGAGGGTCTGTTTTTATCGGTTACCGCGCTCTTGACAAGAAGTCAGCGCACGAGGACCCTGCCCCCGCTCAGGGAGACGACCCGGACGTGGGCCGCCTGCGCGCTCCTTGAAAGCCCCTCATCGGCAGTTGCAACCAGAGCCTTGCCAGCAGATGCAGCGGAGACTATCTCATCATCAACCAGAGCGCCGCCGCAGGGCCGATTCTTGAAGGCAGTCGCCAGGTCGAGGGCCACGCGGGCCGTCCTCGACTTGTTACCCCCGCCAGAAGCGAGCTTCTGGAGCTCGGCCGCCACGCAGTCGAGCAGCACCGGCTGGAACTTACCTATCTTATCCACGAGGTCTTCGTACCAGGTCGTGGGCCTCTCGACGACCGCCATCAGGAAGCTGCTATCAAAGATGACTTCGGTCATGCGCTACTTCAGGACACCGGAGCCGATGAGCCTCCACCGCTCAGCTATCCTCCGGCTGATTGCCGCACGCATCCCAGTCTCGACGGAAACGGGCTTCTTCAGGTCAGCTTCGACTAGGTTCGCCCTCACCGAGGTGGCAACCGCGAGCGTCGATGCGGTCCCAAGGTTCAGCCGGAGTGTCTCAGAGAGTTTCACCCTGTCAACCTTGACCAGCTCGGTGGCGCCAACGGCGGTCTCCAGCAGCGTCACATCGAGTGTGACGTGCTCGAGCGTCTCCGGAAGCGTCCCCGGTTTCCCTATCACGCTCCCTACCATCTGGTCGCCCTTGGTGTAGGTGGGGTCGAGGTGTGTCCCGACAGCTACCAGTCCACCCGGGCCCACCCTATCAGCAGAGCCTGCGCCTGTCTGCAGGCTAGAGACCTTCGTGATTATGGGGACGTACTTCCCGCTTCTCTCATCGATCATTCCCGGCTTCAGCTCCACCTCTTCCCCAACCTTCAGCTCCCCCCGCGTGAGACTTCCTCCCAGTACTCCTCCCGCGAGCCCCGCGATTTCCGCCCCTGGCCTGTTGACGTCGAAGCTCCTTACGACGTACATCAGAGGGTTCGCGGCTGCATCCCTTTCTGGCGTGGGGATCACCTCTTCCAGCGCCTCGATCAGGGCGTCAATGTTAAGCCTCTGCTGGGCGGAAATGGGGATTATCGGGGCTGATTCGGCGACGGTGCCCTGGACGAACTTCGTGATCTGAGCCTCGTTCTTCTTCGCCTCCGCGTCATTGACCAGATCGACCTTGTTCTGTGCTATCACTATCCTCTTCATCCCGAGCATCTGTAGTGCCTGCAGGTGCTCCCTTGTCTGGGGCTTTGGGACGGCCTCATTGGCCGCTATGACGAGGAGGGCCCCGTCCATCAAGAATGCGCCGGCGAGCATGTTGGTCATGAGGCTCTCGTGCCCGGGGCAGTCGACGAAGCTGACGGCCCGCAGGAAGGTAGTCTTCCTACCGCAAACAGGGCACTTCTCGCTGGTCGAATAGGAACCCACTCCGTGGTCAGTGGCGCACTTGTAAAACGCTGCATCCGCGTATCCGACCTTGATGGTGATGCCCCGCTTCAGCTCTTCGCTGTGGGCGCTCGCCCAGATGCCCGTGATAGCTTGAGTCAAGGTCGTCTTGCCGTGGTCCACATGCCCGGCTGTTCCTATGTTGACCTCGGGCTGCTTCGGAAGGTGGGATTTTTCCGTCGTTGGCTCGACGAGCTTCTGCTCCGACAAGAAACTCCACCAGGCCCACAGGGGCTTTTTAACTAATCTTGGAATGGTTCGCCGACCCGCTGTAGGGCAGGCCCACCCTGTCAGCCCCGGATGACCTATCCGGAGTACGGAGCGGTCCTTGAGAGGCGGGCATCTCCTCTTCACGGCACAATGATGAACCTCGTCCCGCTGTGGTGTTAACTAGCTGAGCCTCAGTTCACAGAGGGCCAACCTCCGTCATTCGTGACTGGATCTTGTGCAATTGCTGATGACTTTCGCTGAACCCACTCGGCCCGCCTCCCCTTCGAACCACCCCCAGGATTCGGCCAATTCGTCTGGTGATTATTCAGAAGGGAAGGAATGTATTTATCAGGAGGATGGAGGGTGCGAAATTAGAATTCGGGGATTGCATTGAGAGCGATAGTGTTGTCCGGTGGCCTCGGGATGAGGCTGCGCCCGCTAACGGATGACAAGCCCAAGCCCCTGATTCAGGTGAAAGGGCGCCCTCTTGCCGAGTACCAGATCGAGTGGCTTGCCAAGGGAGGCGGGGTGGACAAGGTCACATTTGCCTGCGGATACAAGTGGGAGAAGCTGAAAGAGCACTTTGGTTCCAAGTACAACGGAATCCCCATTGACTATTCGGTGGAGGAGTCGCCGCTGGGAACCGGGGGGGCGGTGAAGAAAGCGCTCTCCGAATCCGTGCCTGACGAAATCTGCGTGGTGACCAACGGGGACATTATTACGGACCTTCCTCTCCCACGGATGATCGAGGCTCACAAGCAGGCGGGAGAAATCTCTGCTTCGATGCTGGTCGTCCCCTACCGATCGAGGTTCGGGGTGGTCAAGATTGACAAGCTGAGGATGGTCAGGGACTTCATAGAGAAACCGTCATTCCCCGACGTCTGGATCAACGGGGGCGTGTACATTTTGAATGCGAAGCGCGCTCTGAAGTATCTCCCCGACAAGGGCGACATCGAGAGAGAAACCTTACCCAACCTGGTGACGCGGGGGGAGCTACTATCATATCCATATTACGGCGACTGGGTCTTCATCGACTCGCTGAAGGATCTCAAGGAGCTAGAAGAGAGCCTGCAAGTTCCTTCGCAGTAGCCATTCCCACTACTGCTCACTACCCCCACTCGCGGCATGTAAGTTTTTTACCCATTTCGCCGCTCCGTTCACCCATGGCCGATTTCAATAAGGCAGTCGAGGCTTCGAAGGTTCCCCTCGACACTATGCTCACCGTCGAAGTCGAAGGGGAGTCGGTCCTCATCGCGAATGTTGGTGGGAAGTACTACGGGATGGGCGCGATCTGCACCCATGAGGAGTGGGACCTGTCCGAAGGGACTCTTGAAGACACCGCAGTGACCTGCGCTGGCCACGGAACCGTGTGGGACCTGAAGACAGGGAAGGGAGTCTTTGATGAGCCCCTCCAAGACGAACCCCTCTACGACGTGAAGGAGGAAGGGGGGTTCATCTACGTCAGGAAGCGCTAGCTTCCGGTCCGGGCAGGACAGAATCGCTAGAGCACTCGAACGCATAATTACACCACGTCGGGAGGGCCTCTCGTTTGTCATCGGGCACTCCAGGGCATCGCCGCTCTACGCCCTTCAAGAGCATAGGGGCATTCGTGTACAAACGGAGGCGGGTGGTCATAGTCGCCTGGATTCTTGCCCTCGTGCTGCTGATACCCATTATCATATCCGTGACTAACTCCACCTCGCTAAACGAAGGGTCGGCGTCAGGGAGCCAGTTGGAATCAGTGAAGGCGTCGCAACTCATCTCGGCCCAGTTCTCGAAGACTGTGGCCAACAGCACCCTCTTGGTGGTCGTGAGAGGGACGAACGTGAGCTCTCCGGCCACCCAGGAGTTCGTCTACAACCTCGTGCGTTACCTGGGTACCGACTCGAGCCTGAAAGGGCTGAACGAGACTCTCGATGTCTATTCGCCTATCTATTCCGCCATCGAGGGTGTTAACGCGGCGACCTACTCAGCAATCCACGGCGCTAACTCAAGCGCCAGGCTGCTGCTGGGAGTTCCGGCCCTCTACTTCGGGGCATGGGAGCAGGCGTACAAGACCTCCGGCAACACGACCTATGCGGATGAAACTGCGTTCAGCTACGCCGCTGGGACGCTCTCGAATGCGAACTCGACCGCCTACCAGGACTACTCATCCCATGTCCTTCTCCTGTTCAATTCATCATGGGCGTCCTCTTGGTCGAATCCGCAGCTCTCCAACTCGAGCCTCCTCGCCAGGGCTTCGTTTGCAGCTCGCGACGCGGGGATGGAGTATGTTGGTACCTACTTGCCAGCGTCCCGGCTGTTCAACGACGCCCTGCTCGGATCTGTTACCCTTGCGGAGTATCTCACGGACAACGGCACCCAAGCGAACGCGAGAATCGTAACCTTCGCCCAGAGCTACGTTTCCAACTCAACCGGGTTCTCGCAGCAGTTCGTCAGTGCCAGCTACGGGCTCGGACGGACCTACGACAACGCTTCCCTCTACGCGCTCGCGGGGGGCGTAGTCTGGAAGCCGGACGGATACAGGGTCGGCAACGCGCTCGACACGCTGATTTCATCCCTTGTATCGCCGGCGCGAGACATCACCCTTGTCACCCTCAACCTGGACACGTCATCGAACGCAAACGTGATCGCCCTGAGGTCTGCGGTCTCCGCTGTGCTCAGCCAGACGGACGCGGGTCCCGGGGTCCAGTCTGCGCTCGTCACTGGAGGGGACGCGATCTCCTACGACTTTGGGCAGTCGGCCCAGTCTGACCTGATGCTCATCCTCCCCGTGACGATCATCCTACTGATCGTCGCCACCGGGCTATTCTTCAGGTCCGCCCTCACACCATTCGTAACGTTGGGCGGAATCGGCGTTGCACTCGGAATCTCGCAGGTGTTCATCGTCCTGGTTGCCACCCTCATCGCGAAGGTTGACTTCACTGTCCCCACCATACTGCTCACCATCCTCATTGGAGTGGGCACTGACTACAGCGTTTTCATCCTTGCAAGGTACAGAGAGGAGAGGGTGAATGGCTCCTCCGTTCAGCAGGCGGTCGAGACCTCCGTAACATGGGCCGGAGAAAGTATCACAACCAGTGGGGCCACCGTCATAATCTCCTTCCTGGCGCTGACATTCACGTCGGTCGTCTTCCTCAGGACCATAGGCTACGTCGTCGGTCTTGCCGTTCTGGTTGCCCTGCTGGTCGCTCTCACGATGGTCCCCGCAGTAGTCAGCGTTGTTGGGGGCCGCGTCTTCTGGCCTTACTCTGGCGAGCGCTTCACCAGATACTCCCTGTCCGTGCACGAGAAGCTCAGGACGAAGAGGGGCTACTTCTCCAGGAGCGGAACGTTGGCTGTCAGAAGGGCTGGGGTTCTCATCGTGCTTGCCCTCGTTGCTACCGGTCCGGCGCTGTACGTCTACGCCACCACGACTCCGACCTTCGACTTCCTATCGGCGGCACCCGCGAACCTCGACTCCGTGGTGGCTTCTAACCAGTTAACCGCCGCTTTCGGCAGTGGTACCCTGTTCCCCACCTACGTGGTCTTGACTTTCTCTTACCCTCTGATACAGGGCGACGCCTTCAACTCGTCTGAAATGGCCACGGTCCAAGCGGTCACCTCGTATCTCGCCCAGTCTCCCGATGTGAGAAACGTGACCAGCCCGACCTTTGTCTACGGCCAGCAGATCTCCTACCAGAGAATCAATCTGTCAACGATTGCAGGTGAGAAAGTTCTCCAGGGTGTCCTCCAGGACGTGGGCCGTGACAACAAGACCGCACTCTTCACGATCAACTACAGCATCGATCCCGATTCATCCAAGGCAATCTCAGACGCTCAGTCCACGCGTCAGTTCCTACACTCCCAGTATGGTTCGGCGCCCGGCGTCACCGGGGTCTACGTCGGAGGCGAGACCGGCTCCATCCTCGACACCAAGAACGTCTTTGATTCCCAATTCGACACCGTGGTCCCAATTGTTGCTGTGGGCGTCGCCATCGTCCTACTCGTCGTCCTGGGATCTCTCTTCCTCCCCCTTTTCGCTGTTCTTTCGGTCCTCATGAGTATAGTCTGGACCCTGGCTGCTACTGAGCTAGTCTTCAAACAGGTCTACAACTACTCTCTGCTCTTCATCACGCCGTTCTTCCTCTTCGTGACCCTCCTCGGCCTGGGGATGGACTACAATATCTTCATCCTGACCAGGGTGCGCGAAGAAGCCACCAAGGGAAAGAGCCTCAACGACGCCATAGTCGGGGCAATCGAACAGACTGGGGCGGTGATAACCGCTGCGGCAGTCATCCTAGCCGGATCTCTTGGTGCTCTAATGATCTCCAGCGACCTCCTTCTTAGGCAGATTGGGTTCTCCTTTGCCTACGCGATTCTGATTGATGCCTTGGTGGTGAGGACGTACCTCGTGCCCGCGGTCATGTCGAAGGTCGGGAGGTGGAACTGGTACAGCCCGATTCCCTACCTAAACCGATCCAGGCACCTGTTCGAGGGACAGACGGCCTCCGCAGATACCGCTTAAGGCGCACGGGGGAGTTGCCATGCCATCGTCCGATGCAGAAGAAATGGACGAGGAGGTCCTGGAGGAAGCTTGTTACTACCTGTCCCGTTCGGGGCTCAGCCCGGGACAACTGGCATCCTATTTCGGGTTACCTAACTCGAAGGTGGATGCTCTGGTTAAGGCATACGAGTCCAAGGTCAGGTCCGGCAAGGTTACTCCGGGAGACTTTGACCGCGTCTTCTGGGAAGACGTGAAGAAGGATGCTGAGGGGGACATCAAGCTCACCTTCCTGTCGGAGAAAGGGTTTCATCATGCCTGGAAGTCAGAGTTGCGGAGACTCGACGGGCCCGCCCTCATGTCGATATACGAATCGAGCAAGGACTTTCTGAACGCAGATCCGAATCGGAAGTTCCTCGACTTCCCCCCTCCCAAAGGGTACGACCCCCTGGCCATGGAGAGGGAGATCCGGAAGGCCGTCGGAGTGATAGAGGGGATTCTGGACGAGAAGTGGGCTTCCGAGAAACGTTCCTCAAGTTCGAAGGCCGCCAAACCTTAAAACGCCCGTTTCCCCCGTCGGCTTCGAAAAAGGTTGCCGTTGGACTCGGTCGACAGGGACAAGCTGACCGCGGTCCTCCACCAATTCCAAGGAAGGAAGGTGTTGGTCATCGGCGACCTCCTGGTGAGCCGCTTCGTCGAGGTGGCCGCGCGCAAGCTCGCCCGAGAGGCGCCCGTCCCTGCAGGAGACTTCGTGGGCCAGACTCTGCTTCCCGGCGGCGCTGCCAACCTTTCTAGGGAACTCGTGTCGCTCGGCGCCTCCGTCAGTCTGGTAGGCCTCATGGGCTCCGACGAGTATGGCAACTGGCTGAAGTCAGAGTTCTCAAAGTACGGGTTGAACTCCGGAGGCGTGATCTCAGACCAAGGCAGGCCGACGTCTTTGAGGACCTGGTACATGGTCAACACCTTTCACATGCTCAGGATAGACAAGGAAGATAGGAAGGACGTTCCGCTGGTAATGGCGAAGAAGTTACTGGCGGAGGCAGAGCCTCAGATTAAGGACGTCGATTGTGTAATTCTTTCCGACTACGACCGAGGGGTCATCACGAGCTACCTCATCGGCGGAGTGGTTGCGGCCGCCCGATCTGCAGGTAAGATTATCGTGGGACAGCCGAAGATGCACCACTATCTTGACTTCTCCGGCGTGACCTACGTCAAGTCGAACCTGGAGGAGGCAGAGCACGCCACGGGTATGGCCATGGTGAACGAGACGAGTCTCAGGAACATGGGAGTGAACCTGCTGAGCCGGCTCGACTCAAGGGCGATACTGATTACCCGAGGGGACCAGGGGGTCGCCCTCTTCGACAGGGAGAACGTCACCTTCTTCCCTCCAATCAGGGGGCGGAAGAACCTCTTCAGCAAGGTGGGCGTAAGGGACGCCATGACTGCGGTCTTCGGCCTGGCCGTGGCGTCTGGAGGAAACCCGTACCAGGCGGCGGTGCTGGCCAATGTCGCTGGTGAGGCGAGGAGCGAACTCCCCCGGATTGCGTCGCTCTCCCCCCACGAGCTCGAGGCAAGGACCGAGGGCGTCGAGGAACTCGTCAACAGGATAGTTCAGGCACCGGTGAGAAGGTAGTGGAGACAGCTCAGGAGGTAGTCAAGCTCAAGGAGATTGCCAAGAACACGAGGAAGCTGATTCTGGAGGCTCTTGCGGAGGCCGGGTCAGGTCACCCCGGGGGGTCTCTTTCCGCGGTGGAACTACTGGTCACCCTCTACTTCCACGTGATGCGCTACGATCCGAAAAATCCGAAGTGGGAGGACAGGGACAGGTTCTTTCTCAGCAAGGGGCACGCCGCCCCCCTACTCTACTCGATTCTCGCGCAGGCAGGTTACTTCCCCATAGAGGAGCTGATGACGCTGAGGAAGACTGGCTCGCGGCTTCAGGGTCACCCGTCCATGGGGATTCCAGGCATCGAGGCGCCGGCTGGTTCTGAAGGCATCGGCCTTTCCCTCGCCGTCGGCACCTGCCTTGCGGCGAAGCTGGACGGGAAGTCGTACAGGACCTACGTGCTAATGGGGGACGGGGAACAACAGGAGGGAGAGGTCTGGGAGGCAGCGATGTCGGCGTCGAAGTATCGCCTCGACAACCTTACTGCCATCATCGACAGGAACGGGATCCAGCAAGACGGGTTGACGGAGCAGGTCATGCCACTGGAGCCACTCGCGGCAAAGTGGCGCGCCTTCAACTGGAACGTAATAGAAGTCGACGGCTATGACTTCACTCAGATAATGGACGGCTTCGATCTAGCGTCAAACACCAGAAACCGGCCCACTGTCATCGTGGCGCACACGGTTAAGGGAAAGGGCATCTCTTTCATGGAATGGTCTCCGCACTACCACGGAACGCCCCCTGCCAAGGACAAGCTATCTGACGTGCTAAGCGAGCTGAAGTGACCAATTGAACGAAATCAGGATAGCCCCATCGATTCTTGCGTGGGATCTGGGCAACCTCGAAAGGGCGGTCGGAATCTCGATGGAGGGAGGGGCCGATCAAGTGCACCTCGACGTCATTGATGGTCACTTCGCCCCGAACATAACTTTCGGCCCGGGAACGGTGAAGGCACTCCGTAAGAGATGCCATCTCAAGTTCGACACTCACCTTATGATAGACTCCCCGCACCTCTACGTTGACAAGTTCTTGGACGCAGGCTCGGACCTGCTGAGTTTTCACGCAGAAGTGCTGACGGGCCCGAAGTTCGATGAGCTGTATCGCACCGTCCACGCGAAGGGGAAGGAGGTGGGACTGGCGATCAAGCCGAAGACTGACCTCCCCGGATGGGCGAAGGACCGCCTGGACAAGATCTCGACTCTAGTAGTGATGACCGTCAACCCCGGGTTCAGCGGCCAGTTGATGGACATGTCGGTGATGCCAAAGCTGCAGAAGATGAGCTCACTGGTGAGCGAGATGGGTCTCCGCACGGACCTGGAGGTGGACGGTGGGGTCGAGCCCGAGAACGTGCATGAGGTCGTCAAGAACGGCGGGAACGTGCTGGTGGCTGGCGCTGGAGTCTTCGGAAAGGAGGACCCTGTCAGGGCGATTTCTTTGCTCCGGGAGCGTGCCCTTGAGGCGAAGGGGGTGTCCTGACGGCGATGAAGCAGGCAATCATGAGGGACGCCTACGGGGAGGCCCTGCTCGAGCTCGGCGCGGCAAACCCCGACGTCGTGGTGGTCGGGGCAGATACCACAGGGTCTCTGAAGTCGGGGGTATTCGGCTCCAAATATCCGGAGCGCTTCTTCAACGTGGGGATCGCAGAGCAGAACCTGGTGTCCATAGCGGCGGGGCTGGCACTGGCAGGGAAGATCGCCTACTCTGGGACCTACGCTATCTTCGTCCCCGGCAAGTGCGTCGACCAGATACGCAACAACATCTGCTACCCCGACCTGAACGTCAAGCTGGTCTGCTCGCACGGAGGCATCTCGGTGGGGCCTGACGGCGCTTCTCACCAGCAGGTCGAGGACATCGCGATAATGAGGGCAATCCCGAGGATGAAGGTGATAGTCCCTGCTGACGCCCCCTCGACCAGGAGCATCGTCAAGGCCATCGCGACCATCCCGGGTCCCTTCTACGTGAGGCTCACCAGGTCGGCCTCCCCCGTGGTGTACGAGGGGGGCTTTGAGTACAGGCTCGGGCAGGCCAGTGTCCTTCAAGAGGGGGGCGATGTTGCAGTCTTCGCCTGCGGGATTATGGTCCCAGAAGCTCTGCGGGCCGCGGAGTCGATGAAGGCGAAGGGGGTCTCCGCAGCGGTGATAGATATGCACACGGTGAAGCCCATCGACTCGAACACAATTCAGAGGTTCGCCCGCAAATGCGGGAGGGTAGTGACGGCAGAGGAGCACAACGTGCTCGGAGGGATGGGCTCCGCCGTCGCGGAGGTCCTCGGAGAGGTGTGCCCGACGCCCATGAAGCGCGTTGGGGTGATGGACACCTTTGGAGAGAGCGGAGATCCGGCGGAGCTCCTGAAGAAGTACGGCCTCACAGCAACGAGCATCGAGCAGGCAGCCTCAAACCTGATCCAATCAAAATAGGCTTTAATATCAAACCGGGGAGTCGAAGCTAGAATGAAGCTCTTCCTCGATACCGCCAATCTGGCCCAAATCAGGAAGCTGAACCAGATGGGCATCGTGGATGGCGTAACCACCAACCCCACCCTGGTCGCAAAGGAGCCGGGAGAGTTCGAGGAGATTATCACCGCAATCTGCAAGGAGATCAGAGGGGACGTGAGCGCCGAGGTTGTCTCCACAAACTTCGAAGGGATGGTGTCCGAGGCGAAGCATCTCTCCACCATCGCCACCAACGTTGTTGTCAAGATCCCCATAATCCCGGAGGGCCTCAGGGCTACGAAGGCTGTCAGCGGGATGGGGATTCGGGTCAACATGACGCTCGTCTTCTCCGCGAATCAGGGGCTTCTCGCAGCCAAGGCGGGTGCATCTTTCATCAGTCCGTTCATAGGGAGGCTGGACGACATCGGCCAGCGAGGGATGGGGGTGGTGGAGGACCTCGTCAAGATCAGAGACAACTACGGGCTCAAGACTGAGGTGCTCGTCGGGAGCATCAGGCATCCCCAACACGTCCTCGAGGCAGCGAAGGCCGGGGCCGATATCGCGACAATGCCCCCAGAGGTGATGGATAAGATGATGCAGCACCCACTGACCGATTCAGGTCTGAAGCGCTTCCTTGACGACTGGGATAGGGCGAAGAAGGTAAGGGCTGCCATAACTCAGTGAGCGCAACAACAACTTTTTACGAGGAGGCCTGAAGTCGGCTCCAATGGCTAAAACATACACACTTCCACCTCTACCATACGCCTACGACGCACTGCAGCCACACATCTCGAAGCAGATAATGACGCTCCACCATGACAAGCACCACCAGGCCTACGTCAACGGAGCCAACGCCGCCCTTGACAAGCTGGAAAAGGCACGCAAGGGAGAGCTCCAGATCGACATCAAGGCCGTCCTCAGGGACTACAGCTTCAACGTAGACGGTCATATCCTTCACTCCATATTCTGGCCGAACATGGCACCGCCTGGAAAGGGAGGCGGCACCCCTGGCGGCACAATAGGTGATTCGATCAACAGAGACTTCGGGGGATTCGACAAGTTCAAGGCCCAGTTCAGCGACGCGGCCAAGACGGTTGAAGGGAGCGGATGGGCCCTTCTCCTTCACGACCCCGAGACAAATTCCCTCGTCCTCACCCAAGTCGAGAAGCAGAACTTCATGCACCTGGCCCAGATGACGATCCTCCTAGGGCTGGACGTCTGGGAGCATGCATACTATCTGGACTACATGAACGACCGCGGGAAGTACGTGGATGCCTGGTGGAATGTGGTAAACTGGTCCGATGTGGACTCGAGACTGTCGAAGGTCAAGCGGTGACCTTCGCACCCCTATTTTCTCCTCAGGATGTCGCCGTAGGCACCGCTCGCCCTTACCAGGCGGTCAAGGTCCCGGTCCGTGTGACGGACGGAAATCCCACACGGGTGGCCAGGGAGCACAAAGATGCCTCTCGAGATAAGGTGTAGGCCGTACTCGACCTTTGTCTGTCTCTCCTCTGTCCCCGCCTCCTCTGCGTTCCTGGGTGCCGGCCCGAAGTGAGTCAAGAAGAGCGACCCGAGCCCCGTCGTGTGAGCCTCGACCCCCTGCTCTTCCAGCCGCTCGTCTATCTTCTTCCTCAGCTGCGCGCCCGATTTTTCGAGCCTCGGGTATATCTGGCCCGCCTCCGTTCGCAGGTACCTCAGTGTCGCGAGCCCTGCGGCCATGGTCATTGGGTTCTCGGAAAAAGTCCCCCCGCCGATGGAGACGAACTTCGACCTATCGGTCGGGTCAGCCAGTTTGAGTATCTCCCTCCTGCCGCAGACCAGCCCCAGGGGCAACCCGCCACCTGCGGTCTTCCCGAAGGTGGCCAGGTCAGGCTTCACGCCGTACCACTCCTGCGCCCCTCCCAGAGCGAGCCTGTAGCCTGTGATTATCTCGTCGAACGCCAAGAGGACTCCAGTTCTGTCCGCCAGCTCCCTCAGTCCCTTCAGGTACTCCCTTTCGGCAGGGATGCAACCGCCCGCGCCCAGGACGGGCTCCAGGAAGATGGCGGCAGTGTCGCCGTTGGAGCGCTTCACCTCCCCCTCCGCCGCTTCCAGGTCGTTGAAGCGGACGTTTCGGACGTGGGCCTGCTCCTCTTCGAGGATGCCGGCGCTCTCGGCTCTATCGAAGGGGCTGTGAACCCCCTTGTTCAGCTCCGTGTTGAAGCCGTGCCACCCTCCAGCCATCTTGATGATTGTCCTCTTTCCCGTGAATCCGCGTGCCAGCCTTACGAGATACATCGTCGCCTCTGCCCCCGTGTTGCAGAACCTCATCTCCTCGGCGCAGGGGACCGTCTTCTGAATCTCCTCCCCGAGCTCGACAGAAAGCCTGCTCCCCATCCCGTAGTGTGTGCCCTTGACGGCCTGGGCCCTAAGGGCGTCGACCACGATTCTGGGCGAATGGCCCAGCAGCAGGGCCATGTGTCCGAGCCAGTAGTCTGTGTACCTGTTGCCGTCTTCATCCCAGATGTACTGTGCCTTGGCTCGGCTCACGAAGATGGGATAGGGTTCGTAGAACCGTGCGTTGTGGTTGACCCCGCCGGCGAAGACCCTTTTCGCCCTCTCGAACAGCTTCTCTGACTTCCTGGTCCGCGCCCTGTAGACTCGTTCCAATACCTCGCCGCCTCGTCCCCTGCTATTTCAAATCCATTTTTCTGCGCAAGAGTCAATTAGCGCCGCTTCCGCCTGGGCCCCAGTCCCAATGGAATACATCGTCTCGCTGGCTTCCCCCTTCAGTCTCGAGTACACTCTGGAAAGCGGGCAGCTGTTCCGTTGGCAGAGGAGAGGAGAGTGGTGGTCGGGCGTAGTCTCGGGAGGGGTGCTGAGGCTGAAACAGGAAGGGGACACCCTCAGGTGCTCGGTTAGCTCTGATCGCCTTGACAGCGAGTTCGTGGCTCGATACTTCCGGCTCGACGTGGACCTAGACCACGCACTGGCGTCCGTTTCGAAGGACGAGAGTATTACGAGGGCAATCGAGAAGTTCTACGGCCTCCGCATCGTCGGCCAGGATACCTGGGAGTGCCTGGCCTCCTTCGTCCTGGCTACGAACGCGAACATCCCTCGAATAAAGAAAATGGTAGACGCCATCAGCTCTCGGTACGGGGATACGCTCGAGTTCGAAGGGGAGAAGTATTCCACCTTCCCTTCCCCGGAGGCGCTTGCGGCGGCCTCAGAGAAGGACCTGCTAGCGTGCGGCCTCGGATATCGCGCGCCCTTCCTGAGGAGAATCGCCCTCTCCGTTTCGGAGGGGAAGGTAGACTTCCCAGCCCTGGCAGGCCTCGGATACTCTGAGTCGAGGAAGCTGCTGATGCAGGAGCTGCTCGGGGAGAAGCTCCTCCTCGGAGTCGGCCCCAAGGTTGCAGATTGCGTCCTGCTGTACTCGTGCGGAAAGGACGAAGCCTTCCCGATCGACGTGTGGATCGCCAGGGTCCTCGCCACCTCCTACCCTGCTCTTCTCGGGAGGTCGCTGAAGAAAAGGTACGCAGCGGAAGGAAAGGTGAAATTGTCCCTCTCTGACTACGACAAGATTTCGGCCAGGGTCAGGGCCTACTTCGGGAGGTACGCAGGCTACGCCCAGCAGTACCTGTTCATGGCTGCAAGGGAAGAATCCGAGTGAACTAGGACGCCGCTTTCTTCTTCGGCTTCCGCTTAGCCTTCCGCCGTACCGCCTTCTCCGCTTTCACGGCCTCTTCTTTGACTTCTCTTTCGACCTTCTCTGCTCCCTTCTCCACTCTGACTGCTTCCTTCTTCACTTCTCTCCCGACCTTCTCGATTTCCTCCTCGACCTCCTTCGCCCTGCTCTCGACACTCTTGGCCGTGCTACGGTGTGCACCCCAGCTCTTCAGAGATGCGACATTGATGGCGATAACGCTTCTCCTCCTCAGGTCGAGCCTTGCGCCCCAGTCGGAGGCCAGTTTCGGGGAAAGCCCAGCGCCCACGAGTTCTCCCATTGAGAACCCCCTGCCGAGACGCGTTACGACCCCGGTCCCGTGTCGGCTCGTCACCATGGCTTCGGGCGCCTTGCCCGCGGGCCTCGAGGGCTTCGCCTTTGGGGTGCTGACGGGCCCCGGCTTCTTCTCTCCCTTGACCTTCCGTCTAGAGCTCAATGGGTTTCCAACCCGTCCAGACGGGGGATAAAACGATTCTCTGTGCAGCGCCTACTGTGCCTTCGGCTTTCTCAAGCCCCAGGCCATGGAGATGGCTCCGGCGGCGGTCAGCATCCCCCCGGCGAGCTCGATGTAGACGTTCTTGTAGACCAGAAAGCCAGGAACCAGAACGGCGTCAGCGCCTATCAGGAGAACTGCCAGCCCGAACACGAAGTAATTGCCGCTACCTATCTGAATCGGGCTCACCACTCTTCCGCTCGGGAGCTTGACGGGGGCGGTTGCACCGGGCCCCCGGCTGAATGTGGGCAGCCCTCCCTTCATGAGCCCCATCGGGAAGAATATCGCTCCCAGTGCGAGGATGATGCTAGACGTGCCCTGGGCTGCAGACGGCTCGGGGCTCGAGATGATGCAGAAGCAGGAGTCCGCCGTAGACGGGTTCGAGCACACCTGGCCGCTGCACTCCATCACGGGGGTCATCGAGTGGTAGGGGGAGAACAGGCTTCCGAACAGCAGAATGCCCGTAAGACCAAGCAACATGAAAACCACTGAAAGGGCTAGGAATTCCTTATCCAACGCGCGGTTTCCTGCGGACCGTTCTAGTTTCTTAAGCGTTTCTGGAGGGCGCGGTGCCTACCTCGGGGGGTTTGCCCGCCTGATTACGAAGCCCGCTGCTATGACTCCCACCAACACGACGACAAGACCCACTGAGTTCGTCAGGTTGAACGAGGTAGCCCCCTGAGACTCTGTCACACTGAGCGTGTAGAAGAAGGTGTATGCCACCACTATCAGGGCGCCTACGGCGATAGGAACCCAGAGTTTCATCGCTTGGCGGCCCACGCGGAACCTCCCATTATGTCTTTGGCGGACAGGGTGGCCTTCCATCGCCTTGGGCGTCAGCTGGCCTCCGCTCACAGAACCTGAAGAAGAGGGCCAGAATTCAAGTCTCCGATGATTCAGGTCCCGCAGGTCGGAATCTCAAACGCCTTTCGGCGTCGGATTTGAGCCGACGACACTCCGGTGACTGTGGCCTGAGTAGGCTGAACGGGTCAGCCGATGGCCGACCTCTACAGCCGGAAGCTATTGGCCCCTTCGGGTCTACCAGGCTGAGCTACTG
>Ga0187766_10000665_pt1 | contig 19442 bp, 19 predicted proteins | sample 0216_QUI02_MP05__4_FD_132971 | JGI IMG/M metagenome (GOLD analysis project Ga0187766, IMG submission 132971) | Tropical peat soil microbial communities from peatlands in Department of Meta, Colombia - 0216_QUI02_MP05_20_MG | ecosystem: Environmental > Terrestrial > Soil > Wetlands > Peat ... | reverse complement strand
CGCCTGGATACAATGGCAGCGCCGCATACTCGTCCGCTGGGAATTCCACACTCAAAACTTCCTCGGCTTCGTCCAGCTCGCCTGCCTCGTTATCCTCTTTAGACAATTTTGAGATAGGTTCTACTCATAAACGACAAGAAACTATGTCTTCTTGGCAAACAGCTGACACCAGCCGCTCGGACTAATGTCCCCTTCGACGAATTTGCACGCATTCGGCGGTTGGAAGTTGACGCAGGCATCACAGCGCTGGTCGCCTTTCGGCGTACCCTGATATTTGGCGTCGGCTTGGCTGATCTTCTGCTGCGCCGGTGATTGGGAGACCGCCGTAGCGGCTGCCGCAGCGCCCAGCGCAAGCGCCGTACCGGTCAGTACCACACGGCGTGAGATGCGTTCGTTTTCGCCGTTACGCATGATCGAACTCCTAAAAGTTAACGGCCGTAATGACAATCCTGTTCCACGCTCACCTCTTTCCGTACTCAGTGAAGACGTAATCTCTTGTCTTCACTATCGTGTGGCACGCGACCCCACACTTCGCGTCGTTCCCCTGCGGCGGCATGTCATCTAAGTTGCCGCGCCGAACGTCTGGGACGTGGGGTCATACTCGAACTCAGCATATCCCCATCCGCCGCTGTCGGCGAACCTCTTGCTATCCTTCACCATGAAGTCCACGTCATGCAGGGTGTCCGGCACCATCGTCGGGGCGGGAGCTGTTTCGCTTTTTTTCTGGTCCCAATGGATCTTCGCCATCTTGGCGCCGTCTGGGAAAGGCTGACCATTGCCCGGAATACCCGCCTGGTAGGCGTCGATCATCACGGGATTAGCGAGCATCAAGGCGAGCCTTCCGCTTTGACTGATGGCGACGGCCTGCCAGCTTTCATATCCCCTGAATTCAGAGAATGCGAGCCCGCCCGGGACTTGCACAGTGTATTTGTTCTGAGCGGAAATCGCGACGCCGGCGGCCGAGACGGCGATCGCTACCGAAATACCGACACCGATCAACGCGCTTTTTCTCACTGTCATTTCTCCGTCATTGAAAGTTCAGCGGGGCCCCTTTCGATTACATAACATTCGGCCGGCGATGTCTGCCAGCGCGGCCGAAAACAGATATCGCCGCCCGCTCCGCAATATCCGCTATCTCGCAACGCCGGACGTTCGGTTCGTTTTATGAGCACACGGCCTGGGGCATGATCCGGAAAAGTGGAAACCGGTCTTCCGAAAAAGATCATGCCTCATCAAATAGCGAGAGTCGCAATCGATTCGACTTGAAACAATTGCGACTCTAAAAGCGCTATCTCAAAGCTTTGCTCGCAGGCGCCGCACGAAATCGGAAAGACCGATCTGCCGTTCGCGCTTGAGCCGTTCCGCCGCGAGAATCGCGCGCACTTCGGCAAAGGCGACGGCCTTGTCCCGATTGACGATCACATAATCGTATTCCGGCCAGTGGCTCATTTCATCGCTCGCCTTGGCCATGCGCGAACCGATCACCGCCTTGCTATCCTGTGCACGGCGTTTCAGCCGACGCTCCAATTCGCTCGCCGTCGGCGGCAAAATAAAAACACTGACCAGATCGGTACGCGCCTTCTCGCGCAGCTGCTGTGTGCCCTGCCAGTCGATATCGAACAAAACGTCACGTCCGGCCTGCAGCGCCTTGACGACCGGCCGCCGCGGCGTGCCGTAGCAGTGCCCGAAGACTTCCGCCCATTCGAGGAGTTCGCCCGCGGCCACCATTTCGTCGAAGCGAGCGCGATCGATGAAGTGGTAGTCGCGTCCATCGATCTCGCCGCGGCGTTTTGGCCGCGTGGTCACCGATACCGACAATTCCACTTTGCGGTCTGCCCGCAACAATAGCCGCGACAGCGTCGTCTTTCCCGCGCCCGACGGCGACGACAGCACGAACATCAGGCCGCGACGGGCGACTTTATGCTGATTTTGCCGCGCGCGCGCCATGGCTATTCCACGTTCTGCACCTGCTCGCGGAATTGCTCGACGGCCGCCTTGAGCTCCAAACCGATATTGGTGAGCTCGACGTCGCTCGCCTTGGCGCACAACGTGTTGGCCTCGCGATTAAGCTCCTGCGCGAGAAAATCGAGGCGTCGGCCGACCGCACCGCCCTGCTCGATGAGATGCCGCGCCTGCGCCACATGCGCAGTGAGGCGATCGAGCTCCTCGCGCACATCAGCCTTGGTTGCAATCATGATCGCCTCCTGGTGCAGGCGATCGGCATCGAAGCGCTCGGACTGCGCGAGAAGGTTAGCGACCTGTTCGGCAAGCCGCGCGCGAATTGCTTCGGGCCGGCGGCCTGGCGAGCGTTCGGCACGCGCCGTCAAGGCGGCCAATTCGCCAAGGCGCGCGGATAATATGGTTTCGAGCGCGCTGCCCTCGCGGCGGCGCATCTCGGCAAGCGACCCAACAACCTGTCCGAAGCCGGCAATGACGGCACTCTCGGCGCTGCGCCGCTCGTCTTCGCGCTCCTCAGCGTCGGTGACCTCGATGACCCCCTTGAGCGCCAGCAATCCGTCGAGCGACGGCGGCGATGCTTCGATCTTCCCTTGCAGTTTTTGCACCGTCGTCAAAATCGCGTCGAGCACAGCATCGTTGACGCGAACGGTCGGCGCCGCGCCGCTGCGTTCCACCGTCAGATTGGCCTGAACCGACCCGCGCGTAAGCGCCTCGGCGGCCCGGGCGCGAACCGGCACCTCGATCGCGTCCCAACCCGGTGGCATACGCAGCCGCAGATCGAGGCCCTTGCCGTTGACCGACTTTATTTCCCAGGCCCAGGCATAGGGCCCGCTCACGCCATGGCCGCGGGCAAATCCGGTCATGCTCGAAAGCGCCATGGATCGATCCCCGCCAGCAATTGATTGTCGAACGCGCCGCCGAACTTAACGGCGGCGCTTGGCGGTCACAAGCCGCGATCAGTGATTAGCCGCCGGACGGGGCTTCGACGCGCCGCGCGAGGGCGCCGGCGGCGCAGCGGAGGCAGCCGGGGCGGTCTGTGCCGGCGGGGATGCCATCTTGTCTTGGGCCGGGACTTGATCCTTTTGATCAGACTCGATGGAGTGCAGCCGCGCTACGTTTTTTTGATGTTGTTCGTAGGTTTCCGCGAAGGCATGGCCGCCGGCGCCATCGGCCACGAAGTAAAGCTCGCGCGTGCGGGCGGGGTTTGCGGCGGCCTCAAGCGAGGCGCGGCCCGGATTGGCGATGGGCCCGGGCGGCAATCCATCGATGACGTAGGTGTTGTAGGGCGTCGGTTGCTCGATCTCGCTCTTCATGATCGGCCGGCCGAGCGTACCCTTGCCGCCCACGAGACCGTAGATAATCGTCGGATCAGATTGCAGCTTCATCTTCTGTTTCAGCCGGTTGACGAAGACCGCAGCGACGCGCGTGCGTTCGTCCGGCTTGCCGGTTTCCTTTTCGACGAGCGAGGCGAGAATGACGAGTTGTTCCGGGGCCTTGATCGGCAGATCGGCAGAGCGGTGATCCCAAATTTCCCGCAGCACGCGCTGTTGCCCCTGCTGCATCCGCTGGATCATTTGCTCCCGGGTAACGCCGCGGGCGAAATTATACGTATCGGGCAGCAGCGTTCCCTCGCGAGGGATTTCTTTGATGTCGCCGGTCAAGATCGGGTCCTGCAACAGGCGCGCGACGATCTGCTCGGATGTCTGGCCTTCCGGAACGCCGATCTGATGGGCGACAACCTTTCCTTCGACAATGGTGGCGACCACATCCCGCAAACTCGAATGCGCCTTGAACTCGTATTCGCCCGCCTTGAGATCCTCGCGCGCCTTGAGCACAAGCACGCCGCCGATGAACAGCCACGGCTGATCGATGACGCCTTCACGCGACAAAACATCCGCAATATCGCGCATACCCGAGCCGCGCGGGATATTGACGATGCGATCCTGCGGCAGCGGGCCAGGTGCCTCGAAGCGCTGCTTGCCGATAAAAAGCGCCACCCCCGTCAGTACCGCCAGCAGCACGAAGATGCTGATGATGGCATTGCCGATGACGACCAGCGGGTGTCGGGCACCGGCCGAGCGGCGCGCCGGCAGATCGACCGTATCCGGCTCGATGGCGGCGCGCGGGCTGCGCGGCACGCGCTTGGCATCGCCGGAATTAGAATTCTCGGCCATCGACGGCGACCGCGCCGCCGCGGTGCGGGAGACTGGAACTCCGCTCGGCTGGACCCGCTGCGGCGAGGCTCCAGGAGATTGCAGCCCGGGAGCGCCGTTACGGCCTGACGCCGATCCCGGCTTTGGCGCGGCCGGAGACCGCGTCGCGCCGGCCGCCGTTGCTGCACCGTCTTTCGGCGCGCCGCCGATCGGTGCAGGCCGCGCCTGCGGCGGCGACTGCTTGTTGGCGGCATCCGCGGGCCTGGGCCGCATGGACGGAGCGATGCCGTTGCCGCTATTGGGCGGGGGATTATTCGCTGTCACGGCCACGCATCCAATTTTACCCGCTGCATATTCGACTTTGAAAAAGTGAGCACCCGTATCGAGAACGCACGCTCGCGAATTCTGCCGTGGTCAGCCCGCATTTTGATAGCCGAGATCATCTGTGAATTGCAGGCGAGTGCGGAGCAAATATGGCGGAACCGCGAAACGACATCATTACGCCAATTTTCGGAATACGAGCGAAGCGTTGGTGCCGCCAAATCCGAATGAATTCGAAAGGGCGATATTGACCGGACGCTGGCGCGCCGCACGCGGCACAAGGTCTATCGGCGTCGCAACCGATGGATTGTCGAGGTTGAGCGTCGGCGGCACGATCCCGTCGCGAATCGCGAGCAGGCAAAATACCGCTTCGACCGCACCGGCTGCACCTAGGAGGTGACCGATCGAGGATTTGGTCGATGACATGGCCATGTTGCCGGCGGCATTGCCCACGAGCCGTTCGACGGCCTTGAGTTCGATCTCGTCGCCGAGCGGCGTCGAAGTGCCGTGAGCGTTGATATAGTCGATCTCGGCCGGGGAAATGCCGGCGCGGCGAATTGCAGCCGTCATGCAACGAAAAGCGCCGTCGCCGTCCTCCGCCGGCGCCGTAATGTGGAACGCGTCGCCGGAAAGGCCATATCCAATGAGCTCCGCGTAAATGCGGGCGCCGCGCCGCCGGGCGTGCTCGTATTCCTCGAGCACCACCGCGCCGGCGCCCTCACCCATGACAAATCCGTCGCGATCGCGATCGTAAGGACGCGACGCGCGCTCGGGAGTATCGTTGAAGCCGGTCGACAGGGCGCGGCAGGCGGCAAATCCGGCGAGCGAAATCCGGTTAATCGGCGACTCAGTCCCACCCGCGACCATTACGTCGGCATCGCCCAGCGCGATCAGTCTGCCGGCATCGCCGATCGCGTGCGCGCCGGTCGAGCACGCGGTGACGACGGCATGATTGGGCCCTTTGAGCGAATGCGCGATCGACACGTAACCCGACGCGAGATTGATAAGCCGGCCAGGGATGAAAAAGGGCGAGACCCGGCGCGGGCCTCGATCGCGCAACAATAATGCCGTTTCGGCAATCCCCTCGACGCCACCGATGCCGGAACCGATCAGAACGCCGCTGACGATTTGATCGTCACGCTCGCGCGGGTGCCAGGCGGCGTCGTTAAGTGCCTGCGTCGCCGCGGCCATGGCGAAAATGATGAAGTCATCGACCTTGCGCTGCTCCTTTGGCTCCATCCAATCGTCGGCATTGAATGTGCCGTCTGAGCCGTCGCCCCGCGGAATTTGACCCGCGATCCTGCAGGCAAGGTCGGAAACGTCAAAACTCTCGACGCGCTTGATTCCGCTTTCGCCTGCCAGCAAACGCTGCCACGTTTGCTCAATCCCGCAAGCGAGCGGCGTCACCAATCCAAGTCCAGTGACGACGACCCGTCTCATCAAGGACGCTCCCGCCAAACGCGGCCCAAATACCGCCCCACCGCACGATGCGACATGCGGTTGCCACAGCGTTCCAGGTCAGTCATGCAAGAAGTGGCCGGCCGTTTGCGGCCGTCAGCTTTTTGCGTTCTTTTCCAGAAATTTGATTGCGTCGCCAACCGTCAAAATCGTTTCCGCGGCGTCGTCCGGAATTTCACAACCAAACTCTTCCTCGAACGCCATGACGAGCTCGACGGTGTCGAGGCTGTCGGCGCCGAGATCGTCGATGAAGCTGGCGTTATCGGTCACCTTGTCGGGCTCGACGCCGAGATGTTCCACGACGATCTTCTTCACTCGCTCGCCAATATCACTCATCGTTCCGACCTCATCTTTCAACGCGACCCGTTAAGTTTTCTTTCGATCCCGTCCAAGTCCGGCATTCAAGCTCTGCATTATTGAACTTGTCCTGCATTGAACTTGCCGACGGCCGTGGGTCGACACCGATCAGAGGCAGACGTTGCGCCCGGCGCTCCGGAATTGCGGCACCCCCAGCTCGATTTCGGTTCGGTTACCACACTTCAAATGCGTTGACCAGCGCGCCGGCACGCGGGCCGCGCCATCTGCTAGCGCTTTCAAATCATGGCCATTCCGCCATTCACATGCAACGTCTGCCCCGTCATATAGGCGGCCTCGTTGGAGGCCAGAAACACTACCGCCGCCGCGACCTCTTCGGGACTTCCGGCGCGGCCGGCCGGGATTTTTGCGACGATGACTTCACGCTGTTTGTCGTTGAGTTTGTCGGTCATCGGCGTGACGATGAATCCCGGCGCGACGCAATTGGCGGTCACCCCGCGCTTGGCATATTCCTGCGCCATGGCCTTGACCATTCCGGTAATGCCGGCTTTAGCGGCGACGTAATTGGCCTGCCCGGGATTGCCCGTCGTCCCGACCACGGACGTAATAGCGATGACGCGCCCGAAGCGGCGGCGCATCATTCCGCGCACGGCGGCGCGCGCAAGACGGAAGGTCGCGGACAGATTGAGGGCAATGACCTGCTCCCAGTCCTCATCGCGCAATTGCACGAGCAGGCTATCTCGGGTCACCCCGGCATTCGCAACGAGTATGTCGAGTTGACCCATCGCCTCCTCGGCACGCGGCACAAGCGATTCGGTCTCCGCCGTATCGGCAAGATTGCAGGGCAGAACATGGACGCGTTCGCCGAACTCGGCAGCAAGGCGATCGAGGACCTCACGTCGCGTTCCGGAGATGGCGACCGTTGTCCCTTGGGCGTGAAGGCTACGCGCGATCGCGCCCCCGATCGTGCCGGTCGCCCCCGTCACCACCGCCGTTTTTCCGGTGAGTTCGAACATTGGTTCTCCTCGGCTATTCTCCCCAGCCATTCTTCCGGGCCCTTCCCCCTCAAACCCTCGCCTCGACCTCTTGTCGCCTGCGTAATAATTTCAGCCGCGCGAGGCTTTGTACCGCGTGACGTCCTCGGGCAGACCGATCGCGGAAGCCGATGCGGCATCGGCGATCCGCTTGATCAAACCGCTCAGCACCCGTCCAGCGCCGATCTCGTAAAACGACGTGACGCCGGCCTGCACCATGAACTGGACGGACTCCCGCCAGCGTACCGTAGCGGTGACCTGTTCGACCAGGCATCGGACAATGTCCGTGGGGTCATCGACCGGACGCGCCAGCACGTTGGCGACGACCGGCACCAGCGGCGACCTGACCGAAACCTTCGACAGCGCTTCGGCCATAACATCGGCCGCCGGCTGCATCAGGGGACAATGGAATGGGGCGGAAACCGGCAGCAGCATCGCGCGCTTGACGCCGCGCGCCTTGGCAACCTCCACGGCGCTTTCGACGGCCGCCTTGTCGCCTGACAGAACGACTTGGCCGCCGCCATTATCGTTCGCAGCCGCGCAGACGCCCGCCTTCAACGCCTCGGCGGCGATTGCTTTGGCCTCGTTCAAGTCTATTCCGATGAGCGCCGCCATGGCGCCGGCACCGACCGGAACGGCCTTCTGCATGGCGCGGCCGCGGATGCGCAAGAGCCGCGCCGCATCGGCGAGCGACAGCGCGCGAGCTGCGGCAAGCGCCGAGTATTCTCCGAGCGAGTGCCCGGCAACGAAGGCAACATCCCGTTTGATGTCGACGCCGGCTTCCTGCTCTAGCACATGCAAGGTCGCAAGCGATACCGCCATCAATGCCGGCTGCGCATTTTCGGTAAGGGTCAAGGTGTCCGCTGGGCCGTTCCAGATCGTTTCGCTCAGCTTTTCACCGAGCGCCGAATCGACTTCATCGAACACCCGGCGCGCTGCAGCGAAGCTCTCGGCAAGCGCCCGGCCCATGCCGACGGCCTGGCTGCCCTGGCCTGGGAAAACAAACGCAACAGTCATGCCCCTTATCCACTCACCCTTGGAATTCCGTTCACTCCCTCGGAAAGGGGCGAAAGATACTGGCATGCGAGTGATGTCAAGGCATTCGAGCCGGACAAGGGCGACAGCCACGCGTTTCGGCGGGTTGGTGCTATTGCCTTCTCGCGCGGGGACCGCGTATAAGGCCGCCTTCCGCTCGACCCCGGCCGGGGGCTGAACGGACGGCTGCGCCGGGGGAAGCTCCGCGCGGTAGGACCTTCGGGTTCAGCGTCCGGTGTTCCCGCCTTCAGAGCATTCGAGCCTTTCCCGAAGGGTTCGAGGGGCTTCGCGCCCGGGCGAGCACGGCAGATGAGGAAAGGGCAGCTATGCCGCTCTACGAACACGTTTTTCTTGCGCGCCAGGACGCCAGCACGCAGCAGGTCGAGGAATTGACCGCACAGTTGAAGAGTGTCATCGAAGGCCTCGGCGGATCGGTCAAGAAGTCCGAATATTGGGGCGTAAAGTCTCTCTCCTACCGGCTGCGCAAGAACCGCAAAGCCCATTTCATGCTGATGGATGTCGATGCGCCGCCGCCGGCGATCAACGAGATCGAACGGCTCGAGCGGCTCAATGAAGACGTTCTGCGCTATCTGACGATCAGGGTCGATGCGCACGAGGAAGGTCCCTCCGCGATGATGCGCCGTGCCGAGCGCGATCGCGACCGCGACGAGCGCCGAGGCGAACGCGGCGATAGGGGTGACCGGCCACGCGACCGCGACCGGCGCAGCCGGGACGACTCCGACGATGCAGAGAACGAAGGCACGGAGAACTGACCGATGGCAATGTCACCGCAAGGCGCGGGCGGCCGCCGGCCCTTCTTCCGCCGCCGTAAGAGCTGCCCGTTCTCGGGCGCGAACGCGCCGAAGATCGACTACAAGGACGTCAAACTCTTGCAACGGTTCGTCTCGGAGCGCGGCAAAATCGTTCCGAGCCGAATTACCGCGGTTTCGGCGAAAAAGCAGCGCGAACTCGCCCAGGCGATTAAGCGTGCGCGGTTCCTCGGGCTATTGCCCTACGTGATCCGCTGAGAGAGGCCGGCATGGAAGTGATCCTACTCGAGCGTGTCGCCAAGCTCGGCCAGATGGGCGACGTGGTGCGCGTGAAGGACGGATTTGCCCGTAATTTTCTATTGCCGCGCGGCAAAGCGCTGCGCGCCACGGCTGAAAATCGCACGCGCTTCGAGACGATGAAGTCCGAGCTTGAGGCGCGCTCGCTGACGCTCAAGAGCGAGGCGGCCCAGGTTGCCGAAAAGCTTCACGGCAAGAGCTTTACAGTTCTGCGCCAGGCCTCCGAGTCGGGCCAGCTTTTCGGATCGGTTTCGCCCCGCGACCTTGTCGGCGTAATCGGCGATTCCGGCTTTCGCCTGAACCGCAATCAAATCGCGTTGAACGCACCGATCAAAACGATCGGCCAGCACAAAGTGCCGATTGCGCTTCATCCCGAAGTTGAAGTGTCGATCGCCGTCATTGTTGCGCGCAGTGAAGACGAAGCGGCGCGGATCGCCCGCGGCGAAGACGTGACCCAGTTGCGCGAGCCGACGGAGCAGGAAGCGGCCGTCATTGCGGCGGAAGCCTTCTTCGAGCCGGGGGCCGGAGAAGCCGCTCACGCGACGGAAGGCGACGAGCAAGCGGCAACGCCGCCCACGGCCGAGAACCCCTAGCGCCGCAATCGTTTCAAGTTGAATCGATTGCGACTCTAGATATTCGATAAGGCACGATCTTTTTCGGAAGGCCGGTTTCCCCTTTTCCGGACCATGCTCTAATTCAGATCGCCCAAAGCGGCCTAATATCAGTCAGGAATATTGTCGCGCGGCACGGGCGCGTTGTCGTTCAGTTCTGACTCCGCAGGCGCGGCCGCACTTGTGGTTGGACCGGGCTCCGCACCCGTGGGCTCGGCGGGTGTCGCGGCAACCGGCGTCGGCTCGGGGGGTGGGGTTTCCTCGTGCCCGCGCTGATGCGGAGCGGCTGACGGCGCAGGTGACGGTGCTGTCCTGGCCTCCTGGCCCTTCGGCTCCGGATTTCTGCGCTCTTGGCTCTTGGACTCTTGGCTTTTCGGCTCTTGGTTTTTTGGCTCTTGGTTTTTCGGCTCTTGCCCTTTCGGTTCCTCGGACTTGGCGTGCTCCACGGTAGGCTTTGAAGCGGGCGCATTGCCGCCGGAATTGAGCACATAAGCCGCAAGCGCGGCTGCCTGTTCGCGGCTGGCCGTATAGTGCTCGCGTAAGAAAATTGAAAGCGTCAGGTTGTTGCGGCCATTGGCAAGCCCACGGGTGGTCTTGTGGCAGACCGCGCAATCGCCCGCGAACATTTCCGCCGGCGATTTACCTTGGTCGATATTGGTCTGGGCGCGGGACGATGACGGCGAGATGGCAAGCGTCAAGATCGACGCCAGTCCGATCAGGGTCGCGACATTGACGGGCGTAAGACGCCGGAACACGCCGACCTCCTCAACTCTGTCTGGGCTAGCCGTCATAATTACCCCAAAACCGGGCGAATGGGAGCGCTGTGTTGCCCGCCCCCGGAGGCCTTTTGCAAGCATTGCTGGTCAAGGAGGATTTTGTTTTAATGACGGCAATAACCAAAGGCTCCGCCCGTGCAAGGGGTATGATTGAGCGGCCCGAACTGGCGAAGCGCTAATTGGGCGCCGTCACAGCTTGCAAAAGCGGTATCGGGTGTGGAGGCGGCCGTGGATCGGTTGCAGAACATATTTTTACGCCGGCTTATTCGCCACGGATCCCTTACCGTCACGACTGCGTCAGGCCGCGGCTACACATTCGGGGATGGCACGGGCACCCCAATCGCGGTCCGCTTTACCACCGCCAAGGCGCAGTTCGCGGTCCTATTCGATCCGGAGTTGAAGCTTGGCGAAGCCTATATGGACGGCTCATTCGTTGTCGAGCGAGGCTCGATTGCGGATGTGTTGGCACTCTTATTGGCGCAGAAGGGTGATGTAGCGAGCGGCTGGGCACTGCCGCGGCTGGCCCGCTATCTGTTTCGCCGTTTGCAGCAATTCAACCTTCGGTCCCGTTCGCGCCAAAACGTCGCCCATCATTACGACCTCGACGGCAGGCTCTATTCGTTGTTTCTGGATGGCGACCAGCAATATAGCTGCGCCTATTATGAAACGCCGGATCTGTCGCTCGACGACGCTCAGCTGGCGAAAAGGCGCCACTTGGCTGCGAAGCTTCGGGTGACGCCCGGCGTCAAGGTCCTCGACATCGGCTGCGGCTGGGGCGGACTGGCGCTTTATCTGGCCGAGATTGCCGGCGCACAGGTCACCGGCATAACGCTTTCGCGCGAACAATACCGGCGCGCTGAGAACCGGGCGCTTGAGCGCGGCCTCTCCCGGCAAGCGACGTTTAAGCTCGTAGACTATCGCGATGTCGGCGGCCGGTTCGATCGTATCGTGTCCGTCGGCATGTTCGAGCATGTCGGCGTCGGCTTCTACGACAGGTTCTTCGAAAAATGCGCGGAGCTCGTCGCCGATGACGGCATCGCACTGTTGCATTCGATCGGACGCAGCAGCCCGCCTGGCATAACCAATCCGTGGATCGCAAAATATATTTTTCCCGGCGGCTATATCCCCGCTTTGTCCGAGATACTGCCGGCGATCGAACGCGCGGGCCTTTTGGTCACGGACGTCGAGGTTTTGCAGCTTCACTATGCCAAGACGCTTAAGGCTTGGCGCGAACGGTTTCTCGCCCACCGCGACGAGGTGGTGCGCATATACGATCAGCGCTTCGTGCGCATGTGGGAATTCTACCTGGCCTGCTCCGAAATGGCGTTTCGCGAAGGCGACATGGTCGTCTTCCAGATTCAGATGGCCAAGCAGAAGGGTCTTACGCCGGCTACCCGCGATTACATCGCCCGCGAGGAGGCCCGCCTGCGCGCGCTCGAAGCCGGCTACAGGGTGCCGCTGCGACTCGCCGGTGAATAGCCGACGTCACCGTGCCGAACTTTCGTCAGTCAAGTCCCGCGTCGCAACACGCAATATCCGCCGTGAGTTTCGGTGAGTAGCGGGGGAAAAGCGCGGCGATGGTTTCCCATTGTTCGAGTGCTCGATTATCGAAAGAGAGGCGGTTGCATAACGGTTGCGAGTGCGCGCAATGTGCCCCCTGTCGTTGAGTGGTCCGCGATGTTGAGTAACGAATTCAAATCGATCCATCGCCGTTTTTGGGCGCCATGCCGCAAATCGGCCACAGCACGCGATTCCTCTGACCAGGACCATGCCACCGTTCGATTCGACAGCACGCAAGCAGATCGCGCCGGAACCCGTTTTCCGCGCCGCGCCGCACAATATCGAGGCCGAGCAGGCCTTACTCGGCGCCATTCTCGTCAATAACGAAGCTTTTTACCGGATCTCCGACTTCCTCGAGCCGAAGCACTTTTTCGAGCCGATCCACCAGCGCATTTTCGAGCTTGCCGGCGGGCTCATTCGCGCCAGCAAGACCGCGACACCGGTCACGCTGAAGACCTTCCTGCCCGGCGACGCCGATATTGCCGGTCTCTCGGTCAACCAATATCTCGCGCGCCTGGCCGCCGAGGCGACAACGATCATCAATGCCGAGGATTACGGCCGCACGGTCTACGACCTTTCCGTCCGCCGCGACCTGATCGCGATCGGCGAGGATATGGTCAACTTGGCCTATGACGCCCCCGTCGACTCAACGCCGCTGCAGCACATCGAAGATGCCGAACGGAGGCTTTACGAAATCGCCGAGACCGGCCGCTACGACGCGGGCTTTCAACGGTTCGCGCAAGCGCTGACGACCGCGGTCGACATGGCGGCGCGCGCCTACCAGCGCGACGGCAGCTTGTCCGGCTTGGCAACTGGCCTCGCGGATCTGGACAGCAAGATGGGCGGCTTGCAGGCTTCCGATTTGGTCATCCTCGCCGGACGGCCCGGTATGGGTAAAACCGCGCTTGCGACCAATATCGCCTACAACGTCGCCAAGGCTTGGGCCGGCGAGGTCCGCGCCGACGGTCACATGGCGACGGTCAATGGCGGCATCGTCGGGTTCTTCTCGCTCGAAATGTCGGCCGAGCAGCTCGCCACCCGCATTATCTCGGAACAGACCGGAATACCTTCCAACAAGATCCGCCGGGGCGGAATCGACGAGGGCGACTTTGAGAAAATCAGAGATGTTTCGATAGAGCTGCAGAACTTGCCCTTCTATGTCGACGAAACAGGCGGCCTGTCGGTCGGACAATTGGCGGCGCGAGCACGCCGTCTCAAGCGCCAGCGTGGGCTTGATCTCCTTGTCGTCGACTATCTTCAGCTCCTGCAGGGCTCTACGCGCCGCGCCGCCGAGGGCCGCGTGCAGGAAATCACGGAAATTACCACGCGCCTTAAAGCGCTCGCTAAAGAACTCAACATTCCGATTCTCGCCCTCTCGCAATTGTCCCGCCAAGTTGAGGGCCGCGAGGACAAGCGCCCGCAACTGTCCGATTTGAGAGAGTCCGGCTCGATCGAACAGGATGCCGACGTAGTGCTGTTTGTGTTCCGCGAGGAATATTATCATCAGATGCGCAAGCCGACTGAAGCGAATCGGGAAAAGTTTGCGGAATGGCTCGCGGAAGGCGAACGCGTGGAAGGCAGGGCCGAAGTCATAATCGGCAAGCAGCGTCACGGCCCGACCGGGACGGTCGAATTACAGTTCGACGCCTCCGTCACGCGCTTTGCCAATCTCGACACGGCGCACCGGCCCAATTTCTGAGCGGGCCGGAACTCTCGCTTTGCCGCCGTGGCGATGACGGTCATAAGGCGATGGTCATGGCACGTGTAGACATGGCACGCGTAGACATGGCACGCGCAAAATGGCACGCGTAAATATGGCACGCGCAAAACGCTCGTTGGCACCGGCCCCGACCGCGCCCGAAACCGACGGGAGGCTGACCATCGATCTCGCCGCCATTGCCGCCAATTGGCAGGCGCTGGCGCACAAGCTTCTATCCGTCGAATGCGCAGCCGTGGTTAAAGCCAACGCCTACGGTCTCGGGCTTAAACCGGTCGTCGCCGCGCTGACCAAAGCCGGTTGCAAGACGCTTTTCGTCGCCGACCTCGCCGAGGCGCGAATAGTCCGCGCGCAGGCGCGTAACGCCGTGATCTATGTTCTGCACGGCTTTACGCCAAACTGGGACGACGGCTTCATCGAGCTCAAGGCGCGGCCGGTGATCAACTCGACGACCGAGCTTGCCGAATGGGACGCGTTCGTCGGCGCGCGGTCGTGGCAAGGCGGGGCGGCGCTTCACGTCGATACCGGCATGAACCGGCTCGGCATTTCGGTGGAAGAAGCTGTCGCCTTGGCGCCGCGCGTGCAGACTGAAAATCACGGCATTTCGCTTTTGCTGAGCCACCTCGCCTGCGCCGACATCCCCGACCATCCGCTCAATAAGACCCAGTTGCAGCTCTTTCGTCAGCTCCGCTTGCACTATCCGGGCATTCCCGCCTCGCTTGCCAATTCATCGGGAATTTTCCTCGGCAACGCCGCCCATTGCGATTTGGCGCGCCCTGGAGCCGCGCTCTACGGCGTCAATCCCACGCCCGGGCGGCCCAATCCGATGCAAGCGGTCGTCGAACTTTCCGGGCGCATCTTGCAGATACGCACGGTCGCGCGCGGCCAGGCGGTCGGTTACGGCGCGACATGGACGGCGAAGCACAACACGCGCATCGCAGTCGTCGCGCTCGGCTATGCGGATGGACTATTACGCGCCGGGAGCGCTAACGACGACCGAGCCGGCGGTGCGGCGATCGTCGCCGGCAAGCGGTGTCCGATTGTCGGCCGCATTTCGATGGATCTCGTCTGCCTTGACATTACCGACCTTCCCAACGGCACAGTTCGCCGTGGCGATTTTGCGACGATGATCGGGGGCGAACTGACGGTGAACGACGTTGCCGAAGCCGCCGGCACCATCGGCTATGAGGTTCTGACTCGCCTCGGCTCGCGCTGTCTTCTCACCTATCGGGGTGGCTGAATGGCGACGCGCGCGCAAAATTTCGTCTGCCAGAATTGCGGCGCGGCTTTTCCGCGCTGGGCGGGTAAGTGCGAAGCCTGCGGCGAATGGAATACGCTTGTCGAGGAAAGCAACGAAGGGCCGCGACGGCCGTCGCGCAAGGGACGGCCATTTGCCGTCGAAGCTCTCAAGGGCGCGACACACGAAACGCCGCGGCTTGCTTCCGGCATCACCGAATTCGATCGCGTGACCGGCGGCGGACTCGTGCGCGGCTCGGTCGTTCTTCTCGGCGGCGACCCCGGCATCGGCAAATCGACACTGCTGCTGGAAGTTGCGGCCGCCTTCGCACGCGGCCGGCATCGCGCCGTTTACATTTCCGGCGAAGAAGCCGTCGCCCAAGTAAGGTTGCGCGCCGAGCGGCTCGGCCTTGCCGAAACGACGGTCGAGGTGGCGGCGGAAACTTCGGTCGAGGACATCGTCGCCACGCTGTCGCACGGCGTCACCCCACGGCTCTTGATCATCGATTCAATCCAGACCATGTGGACGCAGATGGTCGAGGCGGCGCCCGGCACGGTGACGCAGGTCCGCGGCTCGGCCGGCGAACTGATCCGTTTCGCCAAGCGCAGCGGCGCGGCCATCGTCCTGGTCGGCCACGTCACCAAAGAGGGTCAGATCGCCGGGCCCCGCGTCGTCGAGCACATGGTCGACGCCGTCTTGTCTTTTGAAGGGGAAGGCTCGCAGCAATTTCGCATCCTGCGCGCAATCAAGAACCGGTTTGGCCCCACCGACGAAATCGGCGTCTTCGAGATGACCGGGTCGGGATTGCGGGAGGTCGCAAATCCTTCCGCGCTATTTTTGTCCGAGCGCGACCTCGGCAGCCCCGGCACTGCCGTATTCGCCGGAATCGAGGGAACACGCCCGCTCTTGGTCGAGATTCAAGCGCTGGTCGCTCCAACCACGTTGGGGACTCCGCGCCGCGCGGTGGTCGGCTGGGATCCGAACCGGCTGTCGATGGTGCTTGCGGTTTTGGAAGCGCATTGCGGGGTGCGCCTTTCGGGGCACGACGTTTACCTTAATGTCGCAGGCGGACTGCGGATTGGGGAGCCTGCAGCGGACGTGGCCGCCGCCGCCGCTCTGGTGTCTTCCTTGGCGCGTGCCCCCCTACCTGCCGATGCGGTCTATTTTGGCGAAGTCTCGCTTTCTGGCGCGGTGCGGCCGGTGGCGCAGACGGCGGCGCGCTTGCGCGAGGCGCAAAAGCTTGGTTTCGCCCGAGCGGTAGTCCCAGAGGCGGCGCGAAGCGATGCGCCCGAAGGATTTGCCCTTTCCTCCATCGGCATGCTCGCCGACCTCGTTGCCGACATCGCGCGCACTGGCACACCGGCCCTGCGGCGAGCCGGACGGCAGGACGGCTGATCCGGCCACCTTCACCCCCGATTTATGGTTAATGGCGGTTTTAATGGGCTCCCCACGCTTCCGACCGGCCGCTCGGATAGCCTCCTGAGGTTCCCGCCGGCCATGCCGTTACGGAAATCGTTGAACGCATCGAGAAGACGGGTGACGGCATGCCGGAGCCCCGCTATACACGCGGCGGAATACCAAGTGCAGCTTAGCATCAGCCGATCCGTAGCCCATGCCGATCACGCTGCTTGATATCGTTCTGATCCTTGTCATGCTGGTCTCAGGGCTGCTCGCCATGGTGCGCGGCTTTATGCGCGAGGTCCTCTCCATCGCCGCTTGGGTGTTGGCGGCAGGGGCCACCCTTTATTCCTATGGCAAGCTCCTGCCCTACGCCAAACAGTACTTCAACAATGACATTGTCGCCGCGGCCGTCGTGGTCGGCGGTGTATTTTTGCTGACGCTGCTCGTCGTGTCGGTCTTTACGATCAAGATTTCCGACATGGTGCTTGACAGCCGCGTCGGCGCACTCGATCGCACCCTCGGCTTCCTGTTCGGGCTTGCACGCGGCTTGATCATCGTCGTCATTGCCTTCCAATTCTTCATCTGGCTCGTTCCCGACCGCAGCCAGCCGCAATGGGTCAAGAGCGCCAAATCGCGGGTCGTCCTCGCCGGCACAGGACAATGGCTAATCTCGATGTTGCCGGACGATCCCGAAAGCACCATCTTAAACAAGCTCAAGCGCTCTCATCCGGAGGACACCGACAATCCCGGTGCCGCACCCGATCAGCAGCAGCACAGCGAGCTCGAAAGGTTGGAGGGCCAAAAATCATGACCGAACCCGCCGCCCTCGACCTCGATGCCGATCGGCTTCGTGAAGAATGCGGCGTGTTCGGCATATTCGGTCACCCTGACGCGGCGGCGATTACCGCGCTCGGCCTCCACGCCCTGCAACACCGCGGCCAGGAGGCCGCCGGAATCGTCTCTTTCGACGGCAAGCGGTTTCACTCGGAACGGCGCCTCGGCCTGGTGGGAGACGCGTTCTCCCGCCGCGAGGTAATCGATCGCCTGCCCGGCAATGCCGCAATCGGCCATGTGCGCTATTCGACGACCGGCGAGACCATTCTGCGCAATGTGCAACCGCTCTTCGCCGAATTGAATGCGGGTGGATTTGCCATCGGCCACAATGGCAATCTCACCAATGGGCTGACGCTGCGCCGCCAGCTCGTGCGCGAAGGCGCGATGATGCAGTCCACCACCGATACGGAAGTGATTCTGCACCTGGTGGCGCGCTCGCACCGCAACCGCTTCGTCGATCGCCTGATCGAGGGTTTGCGCATGTTGGAGGGCTCCTACGCCTTCGTCGGACTGACCAACAAGAAGCTAGTCGGCGCTCGCGATCCGCTCGGCATACGCCCGCTCGTGCTCGGCAAGCTCGATGGCTGCCCGATCCTCGCCTCCGAGACCTGCGCCCTCGACATTATCGGCGCGCACTATGTGCGCGACGTGGAAAACGGCGAAGTCCTTATTCTCGACGAGGACGGCGCGCATTCGCACAAGCCGTTCCTGCGGATGCCGCCGCGGCCGTGCATTTTCGAATACATCTATTTCGCTCGGCCGGACTCCATCCTGGGCGGGCGCAGCATCTACAAGGTCCGCAAGGCATGCGGCGCGGAACTGGCGCGCGAGGCGCCCGCTCTGGCCGACGTCATCGTCCCGGTGCCCGATTCCGGCGTGCCGGCGGCGGTCGGCTATGCTCAGGAATCGCGCATTCCCTACGAGCTCGGCATCATCCGCAACCACTATGTCGGCCGCACCTTCATCGAGCCGACCCAACACATCCGCCAGCTCGGCGTTCGCCTCAAGCACAGCGCCAACCGCGCCGTCGTGGCCGGCAAGCGCATCGTGCTGATCGACGATTCGATCGTGCGGGGCACGACCTCGGTGAAAATCGTGCAGATGATGCGAGACGCCGGCGCCACCGAGGTGCATCTGCGCATTGCATCGCCACCGATCACTCATCCCGACTACTACGGCATCGATACGCCGGAACAGGACAAATTGCTCGCCGCCACGCACGATCTCGAAGGCATGAGGAAATTCATCGGCGCCGATTCGCTCGCTTTCCTTTCGGTCGAGGGCATTTACCGCGCCATGGGCGAAAAGGGCCGCGATCCGGTTCGCCCGCAATTCACCGACCATTGCTTCACCGGCGAATATCCGACCGCGCTCACCGACCGTTCCGGACAGGCGCCCTCCCCGCGCCAGCTCTCGCTGCTGGCTGAGGCGAGCTGAGTTCACGAGCGAAGTCGTTCAACCTTCCTGAATGTCGAAGCCGCTCGCCGACCGCATCGCGCTCGTCACCGGCGCGTCGCGCGGCATCGGCGCGGCGACCGCGCTCAAGCTAAGCGAGGCCGGCGCGCACGTCGTCGCGGTCGCCCGAACGGTCGGCGGGCTCGAGGAACTCGACGACCGGATTCGCGCCGCCGGCGGCTCGGCCACCCTGGTGCCGGGGGACCTCAAGGACGCCGCGGCGATCGACCGGCTCGCCGGCGCGCTCGCCGAACGCTACGGCCGCCTTGACGTCTTGGTCGGCAACGCCGGCATTCTCGGCCCGCTCTCGCCGCTCGGCCACGTCCCGCCGCAGGCGTGGGACGACGTTCTCGCCGTCAACGTCACCGCCAACTGGCGGCTGATCCTGGTCGGGCGTACCACCGGCGGGCTGGAGGAGACCGACGACGCGGTGCGCGCCGCCGGCGGCGAGGCGGCGCTGGCGCCCTTCGACCTCGCCGACGCCGACGCCATCGACCGCCTGGGCGGCG
>Ga0187766_10000663_pt1 | contig 19451 bp, 17 predicted proteins | sample 0216_QUI02_MP05__4_FD_132971 | JGI IMG/M metagenome (GOLD analysis project Ga0187766, IMG submission 132971) | Tropical peat soil microbial communities from peatlands in Department of Meta, Colombia - 0216_QUI02_MP05_20_MG | ecosystem: Environmental > Terrestrial > Soil > Wetlands > Peat ... | reverse complement strand
GGGTGTCAAACTGCGCGAGCGTGCTCGCGAGCCCCTCAAGATACTCGATGAGCCGCGACTCAGGATCGCCGGCTCGGCTTGTGAGGCGTGCCACGTACAACTCAGAGCCTGCCGGCATCAAACGACGAAACTCCGGTTCGACCGTAGGATTAGCCTGCGGCGTCAGCAGCCCGAACCGACCGCCTGCCCCATAGTCGTGGATTGCGCTCAAGTCTGCATCGCCGCGATGCGCAGGCCCGTGATCATTGAGGTCTTCATGAGATGCTCGCGAGCGCGAGTCGGCGAGGCGGCGATCGCTTGCAGCGCCTCGAGGGCCGCGCGGCGCTCTGCGGGGTTGCGCTCTTGCATGCGCGTGCGATTCTCATGCGCCTGTCCGAGGATTTGCTCGGCTGCAACCTTGCGCCGCTGCCGCACGTATAGATCAAGCAGCGTCTCGGGCTCGCCCATCAACACGCGCAGCAGCTTTTCGCACAGGCTGAAGGCATCATGGAGGCCGCCGTTCATGCCCATGCCGCCGCTCGGGCTGTTGAGATGTGCGGCGTCGCCCGCGAGCAGAACTCGCCTGCTACGGTAGGTGGATGCGAGTCGCTGGTGGGTCCGATAGGCCCGGATCTCGAGAATCTCCTCGGATTTCGGGAAGTCGGCGATGCGCTCGAGCTTCGCGCGCACCGCCTCCGGTCGCAGCGCCTCATCGACCGACTCGCCGGCGTCAGCGTAGAGGCTGACCCGCCAGAGCTGCGGCAGCCGCAGCAGACTGAAAGTGCCCTCGGGCGCCCAGCAATAGTTGACGTGCGTGAGACCTTCGAGGTGACGCTCAAAGGGAAAATGTGTGGTCGCGAGGATCGTGGTCTCAGGATAAGTACTGCCCTCGAATGCGATACCGACCGCGCGGCGCACCGCGCTGCGCGCCCCGTCGGCGCCGATTAACCAGTCGCACTCGAGGCGTGTGCGCCCGCCATTAAGATCTTGGATCTCTACGCTGACCAGATCCTCCTTAGAGCAGACGTCCAGCACTTCGACCGACCGCTCGATGATGCAGCCGCTCGCACTTGAGCCGAGCCTCGCCTCGAGCAACTCGCAGTACGCCTGTTGTTCGCACTGTAGGCGATAGGGGTGGCGCGTTTCCCCCTCGAGGAGGGCCAGATTGAACACCGCGCGCTCGCCCGAAGGGTGCATTCGGATTTGCCAGGTCGGCGCCACGAGCCCGCGGTCGATGAGCGGCGCCGCGAGCTCGAGCCCATCAAGCAGATCAAGCGTCGGCGGATGCCAAGTCGAGGCGCGCAGCTCCGAGACGCGCGTCGGCGCCGCCTCGAGGACTCGCACCGCAACCCCGGCCCGGCTGAGCAGCGCCGCGCAGGTGAGCCCCACGGGCCCGCCGCCGACCACAATCACCGGGTGTCGCATGGCTCCAGTGACCGCCAGGGCGCCGCGGGATGCGCGCGCATCAGGCCCCGAATTTCGCGAGCACTGGTCGGTCGATCGCGATCGTGGTGGTCTTCAGCTCGGTGTAGAACTCCGCGCTCGATCGCGCGCCATCGCGGCCGACGCCGGACTGTTTGAAGCCCCCAAACGGCGCGCGCAACTCGCGCACCATCGTCGTATTCACCCACAGCGTACCCGCGCGGATCGCGCGCGTCGCGCGCATGACAGCCTCCAAATCCTCGGCCCAAACATAGCCAACCAGCCCGTAGGCTGAGTCGTTAGCGATCGCGATGGCCTCATCGAGCGTGTCGTACAGCATGAAAGTCGCAAACGGACCGAAGATCTCCTCCCGACAAAGGCGGCTCTGGTTGCTGTCGACCAGCACCGCGGTCGGCTCGAGGTAGTAACCGCGCGCCAGTCCTGGCGGCCGGCGTCCACCACAGAGCAGTCGTGCGCCCTCCGCGCGCGCCACATCGACGTAGGAGAGGACCCGCCGAAGGTGATCGGCGAAGGCGAGCGGCCCCATCTCGGTCGCGGGGTCCAGCGGGTCGCCGATCCGGATCCGTCGCGCGCGCTCGGTAAAGCGGGCGATGAAGTCCTCGGCGATCGTGCGCTGCACGAGGATGCGCGAACCGGCGAGACATTGCTGGCCGTTGTTCGAGTAGATGCCACCAAGCGCGCCGTCGAGCGCGAGTTCGAGGTCCGCCGACGAGTGGATGATGCAAGCGCTCTTTCCGCCGAGTTCCATCAGGCACGGTTTGAGGTTCCTCCCGGCGGCAGCCATGACCGCGCGTCCAGTTTCGGTGCCGCCGGTGAAACCGACCATGTCGATGTCGGGATGCGCCACTAGAGCGGCCCCCGTAACCGCACCCCGGCCGTTGACGAGATTCACCACCCCCGGTGGCAAGCCGGCCTCGTGAAAGATTTCCACCATCCGCAACGTGGACAGCGGCGTGTGTTCGGAAGGCTTGAGCACGCAGGTATTGCCGAAGGCGATGCAGCCGGCGACCCGCATTGAGCCGAGGGCGAGCGGCGCGTTCCATGGAGCGATCAGCGCAGCGACGCCTTTGGGCTCGCGCGTGACGTAGGTCAGAAATCCGCTGAGGCCTGTGTAAGTTTCCCCGGTCAGCGTGCTCGCGATCTCGGCATAGACCTCGAAGTTCCGAGCAGCTCGGCCGATCTGCTCACGCACCCGCGCGATCGGCAGGCCTGCGTTGAGGCTCTCGAGGTAAGCGAGCTCATCGGCGCACGCACGCAGCCGATCGCGAATCGCATAGAGGATATCCTTGCGGGCATCGAGCGTGAGGCGCGGCCAGGGGCCGCTGTCGAAGGCGCGACGCGCGGCACTGACCGCGGCGCCGACCTCTGCCGCATCCGCCTCATCTAGCGCACCGATACGCTCCTCAGTCGTGGGGCATATGACAGGGAGCGCGTGAACCCCGGGAGGTGGCTTGACCCGACGTCCCTCGATGATGCTCGAGGCGTGCACCGCGCTCGGAAATGACGCGCTCAAAGGGCTTGAGCCGGGCGTCGTAGTCGGCTGTCGGGGTTGCGTGGACACGGGGGTTGGGGTTGCGACACGGCTTAGCGCCGTCGGACAAAAATCTACTCTCACCTTGGCCCTATAACCAGTCCAGCGCCGTCCGAGTGCGCGCACAACTCGTGGAGGTGGGAAGGCACTTTCGCTGTGCGCGCCAGCGGAAGCTCTCGCGCCGGGGCTGGAAACGGATTCCGAACGCAGTTAGAAACTGCTGTTCGCCGAAGTAAGGCGGGACCGCAAAAGCACCGTGAGCGAAAGAAGGTTAGGGAAGTTGGTGGAGCGGAAGGAGATCGAACCCTCGACCTTCGCATTGCGAACGCGACGCTAACGCGAAAAATCAATAAGTTATTGCGTGGTTGGCGGGTGATAGAGGGTCTAAAACGGGGGTAGCGGAGCGCAAAGGCAGCACACAGGATTGAGTGTTTGTGGACAAACGGCGAACCGAGGGTCGAATTCGCCAAGCGCGAACTCGACCCCGGTTCTCCCACACCGAGCGACGGCCTCGCGGCTGGTCAGTCGCTATCGTGATGACTCACGCGAGAGGCGCTCCCAGTGATGACCGTGCCGGAACCGGCACCGGCATCGGTCCTAATGTAGTCAACCTTGCGCCCATCCGGACTGACGCGGATGTCGAAGGTGGTGGTGCCATTCAACGCGAGTGTGCCGGTGCAGTCACTGCTTACAGTGTAAGTTACCGCTGCGTCTGCGCTGACGATTGCGCCGTTAAGGCTTACCGTAAACGGATTGGTGCCGCCTCCGTTCCCGTCGAGGTACAGCGTACCAATGAATGCAACGGGGCCGATGCCCAGCACGGTCCCCCCTCCCATGGACATGTAGGTCCCGTGCAAGGTCGCATTACCCCGCGCGCACGGTGCCTCGGCGTCCCAGGCCTTTGCTTGCGGAATCATGTTGACCGGGCGATCGAGCGCCAGCGCCGCGAGCACCGCAACCGAGATAGCTGCTGTTGGTGCGACCCAACCGATTGATTTGCGCATGATAAATACCTCCTCTAAGTGACAGGATGAATTTTCTTTTGACTTGCGGCACTTCTAACCCGTCGAGCCGCCGCGGCAACCGAGCCGAGACTCAGCGCCAGCGGCGACCCGATGTAGTCCTCACCGCGCCGCAAGCTGTGAGGGAACCTCGATCCCGTACGCAGCGGCATCACGCGGCGTATGGTTCGTCAGGTAGATCTGCGTGAGCATCGGCACCTTGGCGGAACGAATTGCGTCGCCGAGCGCCTTCTCCTGGCAACCCTTGCGGTCCGCTACCGGTGCGAGGGCGACCTGCATCCCGTGCGTGCAAACCACCTGCGCGGCGTGCTCGATGCGCTCGTAAAACGTCTGCGCGTCTTTCGGCTGACTCAAATCGAGTCCCTGGGAACTGACCTTAAGAGCAACAGCGAACGTGGAATCGCTCGCTGCAACGCCGCCGGCAAAGAGTAGAGAGGCGACAGTGGCGGCGCTCAGGAGAGCCAGAGGGCCCGTGAGAGTTGTCTTCGTAAACATGTGCGTTCTCCTCATGAACCCGCGTTGACTCGTAGCAGTGGTGTTGCTGTGTAACGCCGCCGTCTTTGAACCTGCATCGCGTTACGATTCCACCTGCTTAATAAGAGCGAACGGATCGAGATTCGGGTACCGCACGGTGAGTGCGTGTGCGATGCAGCAGGTGGCCTGCGGTCCAGGTTTGGTTTTTAGGTACCCGATCTCCGCAGGAACGACTCATATCTTATTAGCCACGGGTTCGCAGGCTCAGCTCACGATGCCCGAAACCAAGAAATCACTGGTGGAACGGCTCTTCACGGAACACGGAACCGCCCTGCAGGCATTCTTGTATCGGCGCGTACGCAGGCATCCCGACGCGGCAGAGCTCGCCCAAGAGGTGTACGTGCGGATGCTGCGAGTGCCGGACGTGGGGGCAATCCGCAACCCAGAGGCTTACCTCTATGCGGTCGCGAGCAACCTCGCGAAGGAGCATGTGCACCGTGAGCGGCGGGACGCGCTCGACGTCGATGATCCGATCGTGCAGGAGCAGCTCGCCGAGCTGCCGGCTTTCACCGGGCAACTCGATACGGAACAACGCATCAAACGGCTGCGAGAGGTACTCGAGCAGTTATCCCCGAAATGCCACGCAGCGGTCGTGCTGCAGTACTGGCACGGATTGAGCTATGAGGAAATCGCGCTGCGTCTTGGAGTGTCGACGCATATGGTCAAGAAATATCTGAGTCAGGCGTCGGTGCATTGCCGACGTCGGATGGCGCGACTGGGGTGAAATGTATGAGTGCAACTAGCGAGCGAGTGCGCGAACTCATTACCCAGGAAGCGGCAGACTGGTTCATCGCCAATCGCGCGGGCCTAACGGCTAATGAGAGCCATACGTTTGAGGCTTGGCTCAAAACCTCCCCGGTGCACGTCGAGGAATACCTGGCGCTTTCGGTGATCGCGCGTGATCTGCGCGAGGCCTGCGCAGATCCCCATACTTCGATCGATGCACTCATCGCTCGTGCACGGACCGCGGAAGACACCGCCCCCAAGCCCCTTTGGCAACGTGTGACCTCTCGTCTCATCGGCAAGTCCTCGGATCGCTGGCAAAACGCCGCGGTCGCGATGGCCGGTATCGCCGCTCTGAGTCTCGGATTGCTCGCGTTGTGGAAGTTACCATCCCTCGGGCACGTCTCGGCCCCCGCCGCCATTACGGCCCTCCATTTTGAGACACGACATGGCGAGCAGCAGACGCGGCGCCTTGCCGATAACTCTTTGCTGCACCTGAACACCGACAGCGCACTCACGGTCCGCTATACAGACAAGGAGCGGGTCATCGAGCTCACCTCCGGTGAGGTCGCTTTCGAAGTGGTGCACCTGCCCGACCGCCCGTTTCGGGTGTTCGCGGGCCCAGCCGAGATCGTCGACGTTGGAACAAATTTTGATGTGCGTCTGCAGCATGAGTCGACGGTAGTCACGGTTGTCGAGGGGCGGGTTGCCGTCGGACAGTCCTCTGAGGCAGCAGGCACGAACTCGAATCAGGGCAATCCGCCGCGATTCGTACAGCTCAGCGCCGACCAGCAGGTACTTGTCGCGCAGAGCGAGTGGCCGCCCAAGCCGGTAAGTGTCGATGCGCGGCGCACTACGGCTTGGTTGCACCGGCAGATCATGTTCGAGCGCGAGCCGCTCGACCGTGTGGCGGCCGAATTTAATCGCTATGCTCCGAAGCCGATCGAGATCACTACGCCGGCGTTACGGACCCTGGAGATCAGCGGCGTCTTCGCCACCGACGACAGCGAAGCGTTCATTGCGTTCCTGCGCAGCCTCGAGGGTGTACGTGTTCAGGTGACTCCGACGCGGATTCTGGTATCGCAGCACTAAGCGTAGCCCTGCGAGATAACATTCATGGCCAAGTGACGTACCTCAGGGGGAAGTGCATTGGGGGGGTCGTTGCGTCGCCCATCGGCAGAGATCACACAAGTGGTCTCGGGCCTGTTGCGCGCTCTTTCGATCTGTGCGCCCGCCACGTTCGGCGATAACCCTTCCGCGCTCGCGCAGACAACCGTTGAACACGCGGCGCTCACCGCTGAAATCCCTGCGCAGCCTCTGTCCGATGCGCTGACAGCGTTCGCCAACCAGACCGGGCTACAGTTGGTCTACGTCTCGGGGGTTATCGGTAAGCAGCGATCCCACGCTGTAACGGCGGGGCTTGGTCCCGAGGAGGCGCTCGCTCAGTTGCTCCAGGGCACGGGACTGCGGTTCGAGTACCTCACACCGCACAGCATCCGCATCCTTGCCGCTAGCGCACCGAAGAGTAGCAGCCAGATCCCAGCGGCCGACGAATTGGCCGAGGTTCTTGTAACCGCCAATCGCCGCGAGGAAAACCTCCAGGACGTACCAATTACGGTTCAGGTGATGACGGGCGTCACGCTCGCCGAGCTGCATGCCACGAACTTCGATGACTTTGTGAGCTACCTGCCCGGCGTCACCGCTCACGGCACCGGACCCGGGCAGAGCAACATCTATATTCGCGGATTGGCCACCTCAGAGCCCGGCTTGCAGCTTGCAGGAGCTGACCGTGCCTTCCCGAACGTCGCGGTATACCTCGATGAGCAATCCGTGCAACGTCCCGCCCGCAACCTCGACGTCTACGTCGCGGATCTCGAGCGCATTGAGGTATTGGAAGGTCCGCAGGGAACGCTGTTTGGAGCGGGCGCTCAGGCGGGGGTCGTACGCTACATCACGAACAAGCCGAGGCTCAACGTAACCGATGGAGCGGTGGACGCCGGCTATGCATGGACGGCGCATGGCGCGCCGAGCTACGCACTCGACCTGATCGTCAATGTTCCACTCATAACGGACAAATTGGCGATCCGCGGCGTGCTCTACGATGAGAGGCGCGGGGGATACATCGACAATCCGCCCGCGACATTTACGCGCTCGGCCAGCGACCAGAGCCTCTACTACGCCTACGCGGGCGGCCAGGTTCCCGCCAATAGTGTCGCAATCAATAACGCCGGCGCGGTCGCCAACGATACCAATTCGGTCAGCTACCAGGGGGTGCGCCTCGAGGCCCTGTACCAATTCAACAACGACTGGAGCGCCCTGCTGACCGAGTCCTATCAGAGCATCGACGTGGACGGGGACTTTGCCGAAATGGCGGTTACTCCTCTCGGCCAATCGCTACCCGATCTCACGACTCAACTGTTCAACCCGTCGTACGCGAAGGACCGCTTTGAGAATACCGCGCTCACGATTGAGGGCCGTGTCGGTGCCCTGACTCTCCTCTACGCGGGCGCCTACCTCGTGCGCAATGTCGAACAGGTTCAGGACTACACGAACTATGCGCACGCAGGGCTCTACATCGACTACTACCAGTGCGTAAATCCTGGTTCGACACCCGCGACTGCGCAATGCTTCACGCCGAGTTCGACCTGGCACAACACGGAGCGCGACACTCACGAAAGTCATGAGTTGCGAATCACCACGCCTGGTGACTGGCGCATCCGCGGCGTTGGTGGCCTCTATTACGAGAACTTTCAGCTTCAAGAGCAGACCGACTGGTTCTATCTCACGGCGCTCCCCTACTTCAATCCGATCGCGCCCCCTACAGGCTATTGGACACTGAACGGGTCAAGCGTGTTGCCGAACGGTCAGCGGGTCGACTTTGGCACGCCTGGTGCCGTCTTCGTGCCCAGAGGGGTAACCTCAAACAACCCGAACGTTCGACCGCTCGGGGATGGCTTCTTTGACGACATCACACGCGATTACAACCAGAAGGCCGCTTATGCGTCAGTCGACTTTGGGCTCGTTCCGCAAAAACTGACCCTGACCCTCGGCACGCGATATTCCACGACAAATACCTGGGAAGTCGGTTCGGATGCGGGTAGTTTCAGTTGCAGCACCCTCTTTAGTTACCCCTCTTTGCCGCCGGCGCCCAATCCCTGCATCAATCGCGGCGACTTTCGTAATCTTGACGCCGCAGATCTCGACCGGACGTACTCTCTTTTCACGAGCCGTATGAACCTTAGCTGGAGACCGCGCGCGAACGCCCTGCTCTACTACACCTGGTCACAGGGCTTTCGGGCCGGTGGCTTCAATCGCCTGCCGGTAACGCCGGGGGGTTCACCGCTCTTCCCGGGCCAGGCGCCATACCAAACCCAAGCGGTCATGCACGGTGGTTGGATACGAACTGACGCCGAGGCCTACGCACCCGATGCCCTCACGAACAACGAGCTCGGGTGGAAGACAAGTTGGTTCGACCAGCACTTGCAATGGGATGGAGCCCTTTATCAAGAAGACTGGAATCACGCACAGATCGGCGCAGTCGATCCCGCGGTTTTCGGTCCCGGTGTGCTAACCGGTGGCAAATACCGGGTTCGCGGCCTCGAGAGCTCCCTGGTCGCGCGCGTCGCGAGGGGCCTGACCCTTGAGGCAAGCGTCTCCTTTCTTCGGAGCGAGGTGACCCAAGAGGCGACCTATTTTTGGATGGACGGCACACCGATCGATTTCAGCACGTTGCACACCGCAACCGGACAGACGCTTTCGAATCCCTCCGGAATCGTTGGGAGTCCCCTCGCCGCGGCACCGCCCTTTCAGGGCAATGTCCGCCTACGCTATGAGACCCGCTTTGGCGGCAACTACAACGGATTCGCACAGCTCGGCGTTGTGCATCAGTCACACTCGCTCGCGACAACCGATCAGATGACCCTCGATCTGCAGGAAAACTCTACCTATTACGAACTGCCCCCCTTTACCACGATCGACGTGACGCTCGGTCTAGGAACGGACCGCCTGTCGGTACAGGCTTTCTGCGAGAACGTGACCGATACGCACGCAGAACTGTTTGCGAACTATGCTCAGTGGTACAAAGCGGTGACCGTGAATCGTCCGCGGACCATCGGAGTCCATTTGAGCTACGGGTTCGGCGGTAACTGAGGCGGGTTCCTTACGTTAGACTGCTTCGGAGTGGGGCGCCCTGCCTGCGACGCCCCGCAATCATCATCGGCCTAAGATCTGGCTCCGCACAAACACGACCGGTGTCGGGTTGACTTCGCGTTGCTCGCGGAGTGGCACGCCCCGTTCCGGCTAACGCAAACCCGCCGCTTTGGAACCGTTGCGATGTGCATGACATTGCATTACAATGCAATGCAGATGGAAACGCAGCTGACAGTTCGCCTCCCCGCCGACCTGTCGGACGCACTGGCGCGTGCCACTCGAAAGTCTGGCCGCCGAGCTTCAGACATTGTGCGCGCTGCGCTGCGCGACTACCTGCACGCGCAGGGGTCATCGGGACTCAGGCCCGCTGAGCGCGTCAAGAGCCTCATCGGTTCGCTCGAGTCCGGTATCTCCGATCTTGCCGAAGAGCACCGCGCATACATCATCGAGTCTTTGACGCGTGCCGAGTGAACTGTTGCTCGATACCGGTGCGCTTGTCTCGCTGCTCGATCGCAGTCAGAAGCGCTACCGCGAGTTTGCGGAGTTTTTCGCTGCCTGGACCGGACAAGTCGCCACCACCGAGGCAGTGCTTACCGAGTCGACTCACCTATTGGATCGGGTCCCGGGAGGTGCGATCGCTTGCCTGGATTTTGTGCTTTCCGGCGGCGCCGTTCTGGTGCCGACCAGCACTGCTGCACTACGCCGCGGACGTCAACTGATGCAACAGTACGCGGACTGCCCGATGGACTTCGCGGACGCGACCCTGGTCGTTCTGGCCGAAGAGTTAGGTACGGACCTGGTGCTAACGACCGACCGACGCGATTTTTCGGTGTATCGCATTGGCGGTAGGAAGCGATTCAGCATCCCGGTTTGAGAGACGAGGCTCGGTGCGCGCGTGCGGTGTTTGTGCCGCAAGCGCCTGCTTGAGTGCCACGCAAGAGAAGTCTGGTGGAGCGGAAGGGGATCGAACCCTCGACCTTCGCATTGCGAACGCGACGCTCTCCCAGCTGAGCTACCGCCCCAGTCGCAAGGCGCGCGATTCTAGCATCGCGGTTTGGCACGGCCAATCAAGCTTTCACGCTCCGGCCCTCATATATGGCTATTATCGGTGGGGGGACGAAGGGAAGACCTCAGGGGATAACGCATGCTGGCCATAGGCTCGCGGGCGCCGGAGTTTACGCTGCCGAATCAGGACGGGGAGAGCGTGTCGCTGAGCACGCTACTCGCGCGTGGGCCGCTCATTCTTTATTTCTATCCCGCGGACTTCACTCCCGGGTGCACGCGCGAGGCCTGCGCGATCCGTGATCTGCACAGCGAGATACAGCAGGTGGGGCTGACCGTTGCCGGCGTAAGTCCGCAAACTCCGGAGAGCCACCGCGCCTTCCGAGAAAAGTATCAGCTGCCGTTTACCCTCTTCTCAGACGTCGACAAGTTCGTGATACGCATGTACGACGTGCGCGGGCCGCTCGGATTCGGCGTGCGTCGCGCCACATACCTCATCGATCAGGCACGCTACATCCGTAGCGCCGTACTCGCCGACTTTCGCATCAGCGAACATGAGGACTTCATCCGCAAAGCCGTAGCGCTGAGCGCGGGCACGGTGCGGCGCGATCGCACCGCTGACGAGCCGCGGTCGCCTAGATCTTAAAGCGCACGAGGTGCGCCCGGCCGAAGCTCGGGACGGCGATGATCACAAGATCGGATTCGTCCTCAAGAGCGGGCGCAGCGTCGGCGGCGTCAAGCGCACGAATAATCTGCGGCACGGTGCCGGCACCGCCGATCACGAGCACCGTGCCCCCCGCATGCTCGCGCAAGAGTCGTGCGGCCGTCACGCGGGCATCGGGCGCGGTGAACACCCCGGGTGAGAGGTGCAAACGCTCGGCGAGCGGTGCCGCGGTCTGCTGTGCCCGGTGGTCGTCGCTCACATAGATCGCATCGAGGCCACCACTGCTGCCGGGAGCAGCGAACATCTCCGCCAAGTGCTGCGCGCGCTGCTCGCCATCAGGGGAGAGCGGGGGGTCGGCAATCGTCCCGGGCGGCCGTTCCACGGGTCGCACCAGTAGCACGACGGTCGTGTTGAGGGTGCGGTAGAAGGTCCAGGCCGCAAGACCGATCACCAGCGCCGCGAGCAAGCTCAACCAAAGCGGGGCGAGGAAAGGGCGACGGTGGCGGGTGATAGCCGGCGGCTCCATGGACAACATAATAGTGTCCCGAGTGCCCAAAGCGTGAACCGACCCACGCTGCTGCTATGCATCAGGGGGGGGTCGGTGGGGGGCGGCGATGCGACGGACCCACGCGCAATTTTTCCCCCGTGTGGGTAATCTCGCGGCCTCATCGGGCAGCTTTGCGAACGGCCATGGCCTCGGGCGGCGGCGGACAAACCACTCTTATTCAACGCATCCTCCAGCGGCGCGCGGAACGCCCGCCTGCGACCCACGAGGAAACCACGGCAACCATCGCCGTCATGCTGCGCGTGGTGCCCCCGCCAAAAGCGCTGCTCATTTGCGGCGACCCCCAACTGCGCCGTCAGATCGAACGGCGGGTGACCGCGGACATGCTCGACATCGAATCGGTCGGTGACGATCAAGAGGGACTCGACCTCTGGAGCAAGGAGTTTCCTCCCGTCGTAGTGACCGATTCGCTCGAGGTCGTGCGCAAACTCCGGGCGCAGCAGCAGACCGATCGGGTGCCTTACGTTCTTTTCGTCTCGGAGCTCGATGACGCGGCCGAGCGCGAAGCCGGGCTCACCGCGGGCGCCGATGAGTGCGTCGCGCGCCGCGTCTCCGAGCGGGAGATGAGCGCGCGCCTGAATGCCGCGCGTCGCATCGCCGAGCTCGAAACGGTGCTCAGAGTGACCCTCGCCGAGAACCGCAAGCTTTCCGCCTTCGACGATCTCACACGAGTGGCGAGCCGGCGCTTCTTCAGCAAGCATTTTCCGCGCGAGGTCGAACGCGCGGCCCGTTATGGGCACGCACTCGCGCTCATTCTTTGTGACATCGATCGCTTCAAAAGCATCAACGATACCCTCGGGCACGTGAGCGGGGATCAGGTGCTCAGGCAATTCGGCGCCCGCATACAGCAGAACGTGCGGCGCGGCATCGACTGGGTAGCGCGTATCGGTGGCGAGGAATTCGCCATCGTGTTGCCCGAGACCGGTTATCAGGGCGCGCTTGAAGTCGCGCGCAAGCTGCGTAATGCAGTGGCCGCGCAGAAATTCAAGAGCGAGAGCCGAAGCGTCGAGGTAACGGCGAGTTTTGGGGTCTGCGGGCTCGATCGCGTGCCCGCCGGCGAGCGGCAGCTCGCGCAGCGCGTGCTGAAAGTCGCCGATGTGGCCCTCTATCGCAGCAAGAACGCCGGACGCAACCGCGTCACCGCCCTGATGTTCGGTGGCGGCGCCTGAGGGCGCGGAGACCGCCTGGCGAAAACGCGTGCACCCTGACGCAAGCCCTTGCCGGTGCTCGGCGTTTGCGACCACCGCGGGGCTCTGTCCACATGGTTATGCACAAATTCTGTGGATAACTAAACGAATTCGTCCGCGGCGCTGCTCGCGCGCTCACCCACGAAGTCACTAAATCCCCCAAGGCGCAACGCCGAGCCTTGACAAGCCGCGGCCAGTTCCGGGGCGATGAGCGCTTCGAACTCCTCGCGGTAGCGGTAGCCGGGAGCCGACCCCGCGTACGGTCCCGTGGCGGGATGAACATAGATCTCGCTCAGCCCGGCGGGCAGGTTACGGATAAGACCGATCAGCCGCCCACGCGTCATCTGTCCGGACCAGCGAAGGCCGAATACACGATCGGCTCCGACCATACCGCGCGCGCGCAAACGCCGACGCAACGCGAGCGCAAAAGGCATGGTAAGCGGCGCGGATAATTGCGGCGCGCGCGGTTCTACTTTGCGTAACACGTCCACCGGTTCGAGCGGCACCCGAACGGCACGCAAGCCGAACCGGAGACCGATCTGCGCCAGCAAGCCTCCGACCACGGGGTGAAGATGGAAGTGCTGATGCGAGTTACAGTGATCGAGCGACAGGCCGCTATCACGGAAAGCCGCGAATTGAGCGGTGATCTCTGCGGCGAGCTGGCGGCGCGCGCGCCGGCTCGCGGCCAGGATGATTCCGGCCACGGCCGGATTCGAACGAAAGCGACCCTCCCGATCCACGAGATGGGGCACCGCGGATGGCGGCAGGACGGGTCGACCGTCAACGAGGACAACATGCAGGCCGACGCGCAGCGAGGGCATGCGCCGCGCCCTTGCGATCGCATCGGCCGCCGCCGGCGCCGAGACCATCAAACTCGCAGCCGTGAGAACGCCTTGGGTGTGGGCCGCCTCGATGGCGTCATTGACTTCGCGCGCCGCGCCGAAATCGTCAGCCGTGACGATGAGCGACTTCAAGCCGCAGCGCGCCGTGGATACAGGTGGTGCAGGAACTCCGCGTCTTCACGCGGGCGATGCTCAAAGAGTGCGGCGCTACTTGACATCGACCCAATGATGAAGGTGGCGGGACGCGAAATTTATCATGTAGCACAAGATCCCGAGTCCGCGCACCGGGCCTGAGTGCGGCGATTTCCCGCCGAGGTCACCAATTCTGGACCCGGAAAGTGTGGCGGTGGCACGCAGGGCGCGCTTATGTGAGACTTGCCAGCCCTTTCCCCTTCGCAGGCCCGCTGGATGAAGAAGACAGGCAGCGAACCGGACACCAAAGCCGAGCCCCTCGACCGCGCACGGCTGCAAGCCGATGTGGCCAAGCAGCGTGTGCGGATTGCGAAGGAGGAGCTCAAACGCGCGCGTAAGCGCCTCAAAGAGGCGAAACGCGAGGCGAAACGCGCTCGCAAGCGCGCTGCAGTCACGCGCAAGGCCTGGAAACGCGCGCGCCGTGCGCAGAAAAACGGTCGCCCGGCAGAGCTAGCTTCGAGCGTGGCGGCGGGCGGCAAGGCGAGTTCACGCGGGTCTGCGCATCGGCGGCGTCGCGCCCGAAAGAAGAGCATGCGCCGCGCCGCAAAAATGCGGCGTCGGACGGCTTTGAAGGTACGCGCTGTCGCGAAGCTACCGGTACGGGCTGCCGCGTCACAGCGGCGCACACCCCAACACGCAGCGGCAGCGCGAGCTCCGAAGCGAGCCCGCACGGCCGCGCCGGCTCGCCCGGCACCGGTGGCACGCAAGCCGCGGGCCACCGCGCCTGCGGCGCAGACCCCGCCGTCTCCAGCCGGTGCAGCCGACAACGCGCCAAGCAGCGATGAACCGACTGTAGTGATTACGCCCAAAAACGAGGCAGCCTGAGCGCGCGCCGCCGCCGCGGCCGCACCAGGAAAAGCACGCCAGGGGATTTGACTCATGCACGATCAGCAGCTACCCGAGGGCCAAGGCCGGAGCCTTCCCGCGCCGGCACCCCGTACCGCCGGAACCTCCCCTTCGAGTTCCCGGATGTTCGCGGGCTACCTCACGAATATCGAGGAGCTTCTCGATGAAGAGCATTGGGACGCTGCCCTGCGCGAAGCGTTCGAGCTGCCCCGCATCGCAGTCGCACTCGCTGATCCGCGGCTGCGCTGCTCGGTCGATGCGGTGAAAACCTGGTGCGAAGAGTGGATTCGACCGCCGGGGGCTGAGCGCGATGCGCATGGCATCGACTACGAGCGGATCGCACGCGCGGTGAGTGAGCGGCTCGCGCGTCTTGCCGAACCCGAAGCAGTACCGACGCGCGCGCTGCGGCGTCTGCAGCTGCAGCGGCACCTGCGCACGCCACCACGAGGCTACACTTGGCGCGGCGATGGTCTCGACGCCCACGAGAACGCAAACCTCGAGATGTGCCGGGCGCTCGTTGATGCCGCACGGCGCTGGTACGCGCGCAGCGGTGTTCACGACCCGACCGTGCAGGGGAATCTCGCGCGGCTCGCCGTGCTGCGCTAGATACCCGCGCGCCACCCCGTGCGATCAGGAGCGCCGCGGCGCTTCCCTCGCCAATCGTTCACGCTTTCTTCTGAATGCGCATTCAATGTATAAGTCATTGGCCGAGATTGCGTGTAACGCCTTATTTTTAAAAGCATATCGTCTCGATCGCATGTGTTCTTGCGTCTCCTTCGGGCTTGATGGAATATAGCTGCGTCGGGGAGTTCACAAGAATTGAGTGCGCGTTCAATGCTCGCACCAAACGGCACGGGGAAGGTCCCTCCGGTAGAACGCAGTGCGCGCCCGCCGCTGCGCGTCGGGGTCGTGCTCGCGCACCACTTCACGCTCTCAGCATTCGCGGTCCTGATCGATCATTTGCGCCTCGCGGCCGATGAGGGCGATCGCAGCCGTCCACTCGCGGTGCAGTGGTGGATCATGGCGAGCCGCCCTGAATCGGTGCCGGCGAGCTGTGGCGTGCTCCTCGAACCAACAAGTGCGCTACTGCCGGCAGACTCACTCGACTATGTGGTCGTGATCGGGGGACTTCTCCATGGCGGACCGCAGATCGATGAGGGCACAGCGCGCTACCTGCGAGAGGTGGGCGCGACTGGCGTACCGCTGATCGGGGTTTGTACGGGGAGCTTCGTGCTCTGCCGGCTCGGGCTGATGAAGGGGCGGCGCTCGTGCGTCAGCTGGTACCACTACCAGGATTTTCTCGAGGCCTTTCCGAACCAGGAAGTGATTGCCGATCGACTGTTCCTCGTCGACGGTCCGCGCATCACCTGCGCCGGATGGGCCGGGGCGGCGGCCCTTGCCACGCACCTGATTGAGCAACATCTCGGCAGGGCAGTCGCGCACAAGGCGAGCCAAGTTCTTCTCTTCGACCGCCCGCGCTCAGGAAGTGACGCACAACCCCATCCACCGCTTTCTGAGACGGTGACCGAGCCACGCGTGCGTCGCGCGCTTCTTCTCATGGAGCAGAACCTCGCTAGGCCGATTGCCGTGGCCGCGGTCGCCGCTGAGCTCGGCCTCTCCGCGCGGCAACTCGAGCGGCTCTGTCGCCAGCACGTCGGCATGGGTCCCGCCTCGCTCTATCGGCAACTGCGCATGCGCTATGCGAACTGGCTCATCGAGAACACTGACCGCTCCGTGACCGACATTGCCAACGAAGCGGGCTTTGCGGACTGCGCGCATTTCTCGCGCCAGTTCAAGGACGCCTACGGCCTTTCGCCTTCGACGCATCGGCTGCAGCCACAGAAGGCGAGCAACGGCAACGTCGCCGGAGCGCGGGTCTTCGAGTAGAGTATTTGTCGCGTCAGCGCATCATCTAGCCCGTGTGCTGGTGAAACGCAGGGACAGAGATTGTGGCGGACAAAGAACACATTCTGACGGATCCATTCAAGCGCCGCACCGCAAAACGGCTTATCTAAAAGTGGTGCGGCTACGGTGTCGACCGGGGAGCTAAGCCATGAATTCAAAGATCTCCTGTGCGGTAGCGGCAATCCTCAGTGGGGCATCGGTCGGCGCGCCCGCGGCCGAACCCACTAGTGGGACAACCGGCGGCGGTACCGATACGCTCGCCGAGGTCACCGTCACTGCCGAGCGACGCACGGAAAATCTCCAGGACGTGCCGATCTCGATTCAGGCACTGACGTCTGAAACGCTCACCGAACTCAACATCTCGACCTTCGACGATTACATCCGCTATCTGCCGAACGTCACCACGGCGAGTAACGGGCCGGGACAGAGCGAAATCTTCATGCGCGGGGTGAGCGCGGGCTCACAGCCAAGCCAGGGCAGTGCTTCGACCGGCCTTTGGCCAAACGTCGCCATCTATCTCGACAACCAGTCGGGCCAGCTGCCAAACCGCAACCTCGACATCTACGCGGCCGACCTCAATCGCATCGAGGTGCTCGAAGGTCCGCAGGGCACGCTCTTCGGAGCCGGCGCCCAAGCGGGCGCGATCCGCTACATCACGAATGAGCCCAAGCTCGATGTGACCGAAGGGAACGTCAAAGCCGAATACGGCACGACGGCTCATGGCGGACAGAACACCGACGTCGTCGGCGTAGTCAACCTGCCGCTCGTCACCGATACGCTCGCGGTGCGGGGAGTGATCTACAACGACAGCCGAGGCGGGTACATCGACAACGTGCCGGCGACCTTCACACGCGCGAACACGGACATCGGCATCCATTACGCAAACTATCCGGCGCCCGGCCCGCTCTGTCCGAACGGCCAGCCGCCGGGCAACGGCTATTGCGTGCCGCCCAACGCGGGCGCCATCAACAACTACAACATCGCGGCGAACGAGATAAATCCGGTCCAGTACTACGGAATCCGTGCGGAGCTGCTCTGGAAGTTCAACCCCGACTGGAACATGCTGATTACGCAGACCTACCAGGTCATGAACTCGCAGGGCGTGTTCTATCAGCAGCCGTACGCCTCAGACGGCGGCGCGCTCAACCCCCTCGAGGTCACACTCTTTAACAACTCCTACAACAACGACAAGTTCGAAAACACCGCGATCACTTTCAACGGTAAGTTCGGTCCGTTGAATGCCGTTTTGACCGGCGGGTATCTCGAACGCCACGTCGATCAGATCGGCGACTACACGAACTACGCGCGCGGTGTATACGCCGATTACTACCAATGCTATGGCCCGGGCACGGGAATTCCCGCCTCCACATGTTTCTCCCCGAGCGCCACCTGGCACTCGCAGGAGCGCAACGAGCACACACAGGTCGAGTTCCGCCTGAGCACGCCGGACGACTGGCGGCTGCGCGGCATCCTCGGTGCCTTCTGGGAAAACAATAAGCTCTACGACCAGACCGGCTGGAAGTACAAGACCGTGCCGCCATGCACCACGGGCGACTCGACAACGGGGGGCACACCGGGCAACACCGGCTGCTTCACGAACATCGGCACGACGCCTGGCGCAGTGGTGCAGAATCCCGGCGTTCAGAGCGACATCACGTCCTTCTATCAGGACACCGAGCGCGGAACGAAACAGACGGCTTTCTTCGCGTCCTTCGACTTCGATATTTTGCCGAAGACCCTGACAGTCACCCTCGGTGGGCGCTGGTTCCGCTTCGATAACAGCTCAGTCGGCAGCGTGTCGGGTAGCTTCTTCTGCTATGAGCAGGGCGCCCCCGGTACCGTCGGCTGTCTAAACGATGCGTTTAACCTCAACGCCGACAATCTCAAGAACACCGAGACGGGCTTCAAGGGGCGGGGTAACCTGACCTGGCATATCACCCGTGACTTAATGGTGTACTACACCTTTTCGCAGGGTTTCCGGCCGGGTGGTTTCAACCAGAACGTCGGCGCGCAGCATGCGTTCACGCCACCTGGCGCGCCGGGTTGCGCCCCTGCGGTGCCTGGAACGGGATGCCCGCAGTTCCAGATCCCCCAGTCCTGGACGTCCGACAACCTGACGAATAACGAGATCGGCTGGAAGACCGAGTTCTTCGATCACCGCCTGGAGTGGAACGGCGCCATCTATCGGGACTACTGGGACAACGTGCAGATTGCCTTCTTCGATCCCGGTGTGGTTGGCAACATCTTCTTCAACACCAATGGCCAGAACTTCACGATCAAGGGACTCGAGACGTCGTTGGCGTTCCGATACGCGGGGCTCACGCTGACAGGCGCGGTGTCCTGGAACCAGACCGAACAGACCAATTCGCCGACGCTCAACAACAACATTCCGGGAACCCCTGGCTACGGACAGCCGATCACCTTCGCCTGCCGCGACGCCTTCGGAGACGGTTGCGCGCAGGTCGTAAACCCCTACGGCCCGGTCGGCTCCCCGGCCGCGAACGCACCGCCGATGCAGTTCGCGCTGCGCGCCCGCTACCAGTGGATTCTCGCGAGCGGCTACGTGCCGTACGTGCAGTTCGGCGCCACGCACTGCGACGTCTCCTTCACGCAGGCGGGTGCGAACCCCGAGCTGACGACCGGACCCATCAGCACCGGCCGGTTGCGATTCGAAAACCCTGCCTACTCGACCTTCGATGCCTCGATCGGCGTCTCGAAAGGTCAGTGGTACCTGAACGCGTACGGCGAGAACATCAGCAATTCGAATGCAAGCACGTTCCAGAGCACCGATCAGTTCATCGTCGCGCAGACGCCGCTCCGCCCGCGGGTGCTCGGGCTCGCCTTCGGATATTCATTCTGAGGACCGG
>Ga0187766_10000662_pt1 | contig 19452 bp, 13 predicted proteins | sample 0216_QUI02_MP05__4_FD_132971 | JGI IMG/M metagenome (GOLD analysis project Ga0187766, IMG submission 132971) | Tropical peat soil microbial communities from peatlands in Department of Meta, Colombia - 0216_QUI02_MP05_20_MG | ecosystem: Environmental > Terrestrial > Soil > Wetlands > Peat ... | reverse complement strand
GCGAAATCCCGAGCGGAGCGAGGGATCTGCCGGTTTGCGGGCGTGAGCGCAGCGGGAGCCCGCAGGCGAAATCCCGAGCGGAGCGAGGGATCTGCCGGTTTGCGGGCGTGAGCGCAGCGGGAGTTTAGCCGAGGCCGAGCCCTGGAGGGGCCGGCTTTCAGCCGGGGCTGTAACAGCTCTTTTATTAGCGCCGTAGGGCGCGACCGAATGTAGCCCGGCACGTAAGTGCCGGGTAAGGATCATGTGAGACGGCAGAGTCCCGCTAGGGACGGCACCCACTTACGCCCTCAACGCCAGACGTGCCCGGCGCCCAGCCCTATATCCCAGGTCTCGAAAATCGCGCGACCTGGGGCACCCAGCCTGGGCTTCTTGCGCTGCTATACTATGCTCACACCTCGAGGGACCGGCATGACGCTGCACGATTACAAGACCGTCCTGTACCGCCAGGAAGATAGCTCTTGGGTAGCTGAAATCCCCGCCATCGCAGGTTGCTACGCTCTGATGCCCACACGGGAAGCCGCATTGGCCGAACTCAGTCGGGTATTTGACATGATCGCCGAAGAGTACCGCGAAAAAGGAATCCCGCTTCCCGCCGACAACACCGAAATCGTTCATGCCTAGCGCCACCGCTCGCGAATTCCAAAGCGTGGCCCAACGATTGGGATTCGAGAAAAAGCGGCAAACTGGAAGTCACGAGCGGTGGAACCATCCTGACGGCCGCTCCGTCACCATTCCTATTCACGGTGGTCGCGAGATCGGACCGCCTTTGTTCTTCAAGATCGTCCGTCAGCTCGGCGTCACGGTTGAGGAATTCCAGAAGATGCGTTAAAGCACAAGAGTGGCCATCCCGAGCGAGCGCGAGTAAGCGCAACGCGCGAGCGCGAGTCGGGGGGACCTGCTCTTGATCTTCTCGCCCGGCCTCGTATCAGGGCACGACTTTCAGTCGTGCCGAAAAGCGCAATAAGAAGGATGGGCTTCAGCCCCTGCCAATACGCCCTCAGGGGCTAAAGCCCAATTTCTTTGAAGCTGCTTGCGGCACGGCTTAAGCCGTGCCCTGATACGAAACTCTCCCCGGGATTGTCATCCCGAGCGAAGCGCGACGCGAGCTCGCGAGCGGAGCACGAGTCGAGGGATCTTGGGTTTGGCCGGCGGAAACCAGGATTCCTCGCGGCTCCGCCCCAGCAAACCAAAGGCGCGTTTCCACCCCAACGAAGCAAAACCGGCTTCGTTGGGGACTCCGGGGTTGCTGGGGACCCTAAAGGCCGCTCGGAAAGACAGCCCGCCTGGGTTCAGACGGCGGTCACCCGCCGCTCTCCGATTTTCGGCGTGCCCCATCAAGTTGGACTGATCCGATTGGCGGTTTTGAGGGTAATTGGAAGTTTAGGCCAGTCAGGTGCGGCCTGCTGCTAAGATCGAGGAATGAAGCTCAAGATTAAGAGTGCCGAGGAGTTCCGTCGTTTGTTGACCGCCCTGCTAGATGACCTAGTTGATGCTCGGTTTCATTTCAGCCTTCACCAAAATCTCGCTAGAGCAACAGAGGAGTACGCAACGGAATTCGCGCAGTCACCCACGTTTTGGGGACTCACGTTTGTCGCTCATATAGATGCTGTAGTGCTTCGCCTTTGCAGAGCCTACGATACCCATGAGCGCTTCGCCCTTAATCTGCGAAATCTTTTGGACACGATAGAAGCGAATTTAAGCATCTTCGATGAGCCGAACTTTCGGCAGCGGTTGAAGGGAAATGCCTTTGTGGATTCGCTCGCGGCTGAGTTGAAGCCACCGGATCAAGCGCAACTCCAGGAAGACATTGAGCGGGTAAGCGATTCCGATCCCCTGGTCCATAAACTTGTAATGTGGCGTCACAACTACATCGCACATCGAAGCAGCCATTTCGCCCTGAACCCGAAAAAGTTTGACGCTCAGTATCCATTGTCTTTTGCTGAGATCGACGCACTCTTAAACAGGGCATTAGAAATCGGAAACCGCTACAGCCTGCTCTTTGATGCAAGCGTCCATGCGACGTTGATGGTCGGGCGAGATGATTACCGGAGCATCTTAAAGGCTGTTCGAGAACACGTGGAAGCATCCGCGCACCGCCTCGAAGAAGACTGGTGCCGGGAGGGGGAACGGACCGCCCCGAAGGGAACGGGGGGCCCATCCTAACACCTTCCCCTTGTCGTCTCTCTTGAGGGTGCCCCACCCGAGCCGGTTTTGCTCGGGTGGGGGTTCTCGTCAACTGCCCCGCCCTAGCAAAACCGGCTAGGACGGGGCACCCTCAGGTGTGTAGTCGGATCGGAGCCTTTGGGCGGGCCACCCGCCCGGGCTACGACGTTGACGTGAAACAGCACCGCTACCCGTCGCCGATTTTTCTTGACAGCTTGCGATTTGTATGCTATCTTATAAAACAATTGAATAGCTCAGAGAAATAGATTTGGGTGGTGGGGACCCGGTGCAGGTCGCTTCCAAAGCCGTATTACCTGGACAATTAGCTTGGGCGGATCAGCGCCCGTTGGCGGTCAGCCCCCGTCAAGGCTGAAAAAGGCCGAAAATCGCACCTATTGAGGTCCGCAGAATATTGTGACACTCAAAGTGGATTGTCATTCCGAGCGAAGCGAGGAATCTGCTTTGGGGTTGGGTTCGAGAAACAGCAGATTCCTCGCGCCAAAAAGCGGGCGCTCGGAATGACAATTTGGTTGGGGTTAACGGAATCGCAAGGACGCCAACTGTGTCACTGTAATCTGCGATTCTCGATAAGTCCTTTGAGGAACGGTTTTTGCGCGTAAGTCCTTTAGATCGACGGTTCGCGACGGTTAACCGTGGCTAAGGGTAAGCTAAGTCACTGATTCTGCAAAGGGCCACGGTTTGGTCGGGGGAGGGGGGTAGGCACCCCGAGGCCTGAGGGTGGCCTTGGTGGGGGTAACGCAAGAATAAGTATGCGGCAATCGCCGGGCAGGGGTCCTTCGACTCGCGCGCCAAAGCTTGCCCTGAGCGAAGCCGAAGGGGCGGGCGCGCTCGCTCAGGATGACAACCGCTGAAGGGGTGGGCTCTACGGGTCGGGCTGTGAAGCCGGCTGCTCTTCTTCTTCGCCGTGCATCAGGCCGAACTTCTTCATCTTGTAGCGCAGGGCGTCGCGGCTGATGTCGAGCAGCTTGGCGGCGTGGGTCTGGTTGCCGTTGGCCTGGCGCAAGGCCATTTCCACCAGCGCGCGCTCGACCTCCTCGAGCGAGGTGCCGCCATCGGGAATGGTGAGCCTCGGCAGGCTGCGGCCGTTGGGCAGAGCGGCGCCCGGGCCGGCGCTGGGCGAGATGTGCTCGAAGGCGGTGACGCGCGCGTGCTGCTGGGCCACGGAAAAGGGCAGATACATCGGCCGCAGGACCGGCTCATCTTCGAGGATCATGGCGCGCTCGATGGCGTTCTTCAACTCGCGGACGTTGCCCGGCCAGTCATAGTTGAGCAGCAGGCGGCGAGTGTCTTCGCTGATGCCGCGAATGGATTTGCGGAACTTGCGGTTGTAGTGCTCGATGAAAAATTCCACCAGCGGCAGAACGTCTTCCCTGCGCTCGCGCAGCGGCGGGATGTAGATGCTGATGATGGTCAGCCGGTAGAAAAGGTCCTGGCGGAAGCGGCCTTCCTGCACGGCGCGCTCCAGGTCGCGGTTGGAAGCGGCGATCACGCGCACGTCGGCCTGCATGTCCTTCACGCCACCGACGCGGCGGATCACCTGGTCTTCGAGCACGCGCAAGAGCTTGGCTTGCAGGAAGGGTGAGAGCTCGCCGATCTCGTCCAGAAATAAGGTGCCGCGATCGGCGATCTCGAACAGGCCCTTCTTCATGGCCTTGGCGTCGGTGAACGCGCCTTTTTCGTGGCCGAACAGTTCGGCTTCCATCAGGGTCTCGGGGATGGCCGAGCAGTTGATGGCGACGAAGGGCTTGTCCTGGCGCGAGCTCTGGTAGTGGATGGCCTTGGCGATCAGGTCTTTGCCGGTGCCGCTTTCGCCCTGGATCAGGATGGTGGAAGCTTCGCTGGCCGCGACCTTTTTTACGAAGGCCATCAGCTCGGTCATTTTTTTCGAGACCGCGAGCACGTCGCGGTAACCGACGCGCCGCTGCATCTCGCTGCGCAGCGACTCGACTTCGCTGCGCAGACGCGTGGCCTCGAGCGCATTCTGCGTGGTGACGTGCAGCTCGTCGAAATCGATGGGCTTGCCGATGAAGTCGAAGGCGCCGAGCTTGATGGCGGCCTTGACGTCGTCCAGTTGCGGATCGGCGGTGATCATGATCACGGCGTGCGAGTTGCCGGAGTCCTTCAGCCGCTCCAGCACTTCCAGGCCGCCGATGTCGGGCATGCGAACGTCGAGCAGGATGAGGTCGGGATTGCCGGTCTGCGCCAGGCGCAGTGCGGTCGCGCCGTTCTCCGCTTCGAGAACGGCGAAACCCCACTCCTCGCATTTCTGGCGCAGCGACCAGCGCACCAGCTTCTCATCGTCGACGATGAGGACGGTTTCGCCTGCCATATCTCTACTCTATCAGGACGCCTTGCGCGGCGCCTCGGGATGCTGGAAGGGCAGCCACAGCATGAACTGGCTTCCCTGCCCTGGAGTGCTGTGGACCTGCACTCGTCCGCCGTGCGCCTCGACAATGCGCGAAACCAGCGACAGCCCCAGTCCTGTGCCTCGCTTCTTGGTGGTGAAGAACGGACGGAAGATGTTGGCCAGGTGCTCGGGCGGAATACCGCGGCCCGTGTCCGAAACGGCCACGGTCGCACAGCCATTTTCAGAGCCGATGCGCACGCGGATGTTGCCGGTATCTTCGATCGCCTGGATGGCGTTGAGCAGCAGGTTCAGCAGGACCTGCTGAATCTGGCCCGCATCGTGCTCGACCGGAGGCAAATCGTGCGCCTTCGACAGCTTGATCTCGATTGGCCGCGAGATGGCCTGCTGCCGCGCCAGCGTCACTGCGCGCTCAGTCGTGGAGTTCAGGTCCGCGGGGCGGAAATCGGGCGGCCTGGGACGCGCCGTCTCCAGCAGGTCGGAAAGGATGCGCTTGATCTGTAGGATCTCCTGCTGCACTTCGCCCAGCACCTCGCGCGCCGGGCTGGACGCGGGCAGGTCGCGGCCGATGATGTCCATCACGCCGGCGATTCCGGCCAGCGGGTTGCGGATCTCGTGCGCCAGGCCAGTGGCCAGCTCGCCCAGGGTCGCCAGGTGTTCGGCGCGCGACATCTGCGTGCGGTACAGACGCTGGATCTCTTCCCGGCTCTCACGAAGCTGGCGGACCATCTCGTTGAAGTCGCGCCCGAGGTCGCCGATCTCGTCATTGCGGCTGGCGAAGTCTACCGAAACGTCGAGATCACCCTGGCGCACGCGCGCAATCTTCTCCTGCAATTCATGCAGCGGATGCTGCAGAAGGAAGGCCATCACCGCGGTGATGACCACAAAGATGACCACCGCGCCCGCGACCGTCACCACGCGGACGCGATATCGCGCCGGTCCTTCCAGCGGCAAGGTGGCCAGCAGGATAAGCAGCAAGCCATTCAGCAACACTCCCAGCACGAGCAGAATGGGCTTCAGCCGCCAATTGACGCGCCAGTGCATGCTTTACACACGCCCCCGCTTACACCCTATTATGGGACAGCGCGACCCTATATGGTGTGACCGCAATCACACCGGACCGTGACTATAAGCACACTGAGTAAAAAGAAGGGGCCAGTTGCTTGACTGGCCCCGCAGCAAACCCTAGGCGTAAGCGTGCAGCCCAGGCAGGAGGTAAGTCACACCGAAGAAGGTGAACATCACCACGGCGAATCCCAGCACCGCGAAGTAGGCGGCGCGGCGTCCGCGCCAGCCGCGTGCGATGCGCATATGCAGATATCCGGCATAGACCAGCCAGGTCACTAACGCAGCCGTCTCCTTGGGATCCCAGCCCCAGTACGATCCCCAGGTCTGGTTCGCCCAATAGGCGCCGGCCGCGATCATCAGGGTCAACAGCGGAAAGGCCACGCCGATGGTTTTGTAAGTGAGACGGTCGAGAGTATCGGCAGACGGCAGCATCTGCTGCAAGCCTTCGCGCCGCCAGCTCAGCATCAGATAAAGAACCGAAGCGAGCAGTCCGCTGAGCAGGCCTGCCAGGATGAAGGGGCTGTTGGCGAGAGCGGTCGGGAAAAAGCCCTCGACCATGGGCGAAGCGTATAGCCCACCCCGCACCCGGAGCACGAATGCCGCCGTGGCCAGCACCTGCAGGACCAGGGCGATAACGAAAGCGCGGTTCGCCCAGGCGAGGCCGCGGTCGTCATGCTTCCAGACCGCCCACGCGTACAAAGCCAGCGGTGCCAGCAGGGCCACCAGCACGATGGCGAACAACCATCCGAGATCGGGGATTATCACCATCAATGGCATGCCGCGTTGGATCATCAGGTCGCCACCTGTTTCCGGATTCCGCGCGACGACCTTGAGGCCGCCGTCGGCGAAGCGGCTAAGCGCCCCAACGTAAACCAAGGCGACGAGCGCGCTGCTGTTCGCCAGGAAGCTTTCGGTCCGCATTTTGTCCTGGATGAGGAACATCATGGCAAGTGCAAAGCTGACGGCACAGGCAGCGTAGGAGAGCATGGCCAGCACCACATGGATATGCAGCCAGAAGGATTGCAGAGCCGGCACCAGCGGCCGCACTTCCGAAGGCAGGAGTTGCATCAGCACCACGCCCAGCACCGCGACCGGCATGGTGATGGTGCCGATCACCTTCACCCCGTACTTACGCTGCAGGAACAGCGTCAGCGCGGCTACTGCCCAGATAAACGCCAGCAGCATCTCGTAGACGCTGGAAAATGGCGCATGTCCTGCGGTGTACCAGCGGTGCGCGCCTGCCAGCGTGTTGCTGATGAAGCCGGCCCACGTCGCCAGCCAGGCGGAGCGCACGAAGCGCTCCGTGCCGGTCACCGCGAAGCCGATATAGAGAACGGTGGAGGCCGCATAAAAAGTCAGCGCAGCGAACAGCAGGTTGGCTTCGTTGAAGATGACCCCGGTTTTGATCGTTCCCAAGAGTCCCATGAGCAGCATGAAGACGGTGCCCAGCGCGACCAGCCCCAGCAGCAGATTGCCGCTGGGAGTCGCAGGAGCCGCGGGACGTTGTTCCATCACTCGCACTCGTGACATTGCTTCCTCCGTTCCCTACTTCACGACCATCAGCTCAGCGCGCTGCAGTTTCGCGGCTGAGCCTTGTGTTTTGAGTTCCTGTTCGACCGCGTCCACCAAACCGTGGAATTTGTGCTCGAAATCCTCACGATTCTTGCTGGCCGAGGCGCCCAGCCAGAGCGTCAGCCGTCCCTGGCCATCGTCCACCGGTAGCGCCCACAGCCGCACGTGCACGAAATAGAACACCAGCGCCAGCGCCGCTCCCATCAGGATCACGCCCGCCCACACCGCCCACTGTCCCGGCTCGTGCGAAACCTCGAGGCCGGTGAAGTAGCCCATCTGCACGTGCTCGACGCGGAAATCGAATCCCGTATTGTTGGCGTGCGTGAACTCGGGAAATTTGGGAAAGAGCCAGATCTTGTTCTCTCCCACCTTCGCCGACTGCACGCTGATCTGCACCGCAGGGTTGTTAGGCTGGTCGGAGCGACTCTCGATGTGGTTCTCTACCACCACAAAGTCGGGGACGAATTGGGTGATGCGCACGGTAGCATCTTTGTCGAGCGGAACGGCCTCATCGAGCTTCAGCCAAAGTTCCTGTTTCGCTCCGCTGCCCTTGGACGTTGCCTGCAGCTTCACCCCGGCAACTTCGCCCGTCGCGCCATAGCTGGCCTGGTAGAAACGCAGTCCACGGTAGGTGAGCGGGTCGTTGACAACAATCTCCTTACGCTGGACCGTACGGCCGTTCTCCAGCACCGTCAGCCGCGACCACCAGCGTTTGGGGGTGCCATCGGCGTAGTTCTCCTGCCCGGCCCCGTCGCAACGAATGGCGAAGGGCAAAGTTTTGTGTGTGCCGTCGCGAAGCTCGAGCTGATTGGTACTCTCGTTCTGGCCAAGGGAGATGAAACCCTTGTAGCCGAAGATGCCGTCGATGATGCCGCCGGCGAGGATCAGCAGCAGGCTTGCGTGGACCACGAACGGCGCCAGGCGCGCGATGCGGAAGCGCTCGGCATAAAGCGAGACCGAGCCGCGGTCGTCGCCCACGTACTGTGGCTTCCATCCGGCGCGGTGGAAGGCAAGCTCCACCCTGCCCATGTCTAACCGCGAGCTCCGCAGCGGGATAGCCTTCTTCATCGCCAGCGAGGCAAAGAAATGGGGCTCGGCCCGGCGCGCCGGGTGCGAGAAGTAACGCCACGCGGCAGGAAACCGCTCAATCGACGCCACTACGATATTTGCGCTCAGCAGCGACAGTAGCAAAACAAACCACCAACTGTGGAAGACGTCGGTGAGGCGCAGCGCGTCTAGAAGACGCAAGGTGTCGGGCGAGTAGACCTGGTGCAGCTTGGCGGGCTCAGTAATGGGCCTTTGCAGGATCAGGGTTCCCGCCATCACGGCGAGGCCAGAAAGGATTAAGAGAATGATGCCGGTACGTACCGAGCCTAGAGCCTGCCAGAGCTGGAGCCGGATTGAACGTGCCTGTGCAGCCATAGAACCTCCCCCGAGGGAGTAGTGCAGTTGGACATCCAGAACCCCCATCAGGCGACGCTCTTAGGTTACAGAGGCTTAGCGGCGGCGGGATGTGATCGTCGTCACTCTAGGATGTGTCATATCACACAGCCGTGCGCGCTAGTCCCCGGAGCTTTATAGGGGCCAAGAATGATCTCATTAGGGACAGCAGGAACCGCAAATCGCGCCTAAAGCGCTAATCGCTCCCATAAATTCTTCCGTGGGCAGCAGAACCACAGCGGCTGCTATAGTACCTGCCATGTCGGCTGTCCCCCAAAGCGTACTCCGTCCGGCCCTTTTTGAGGGCTACGATCCGGGGTCGTACTACGACGAGATGTTCGCTGCTCCCGGACAACCGCGTGCCTACTATGCCAAGATGTTTCAAAAGCTGGCGGCCATGGCTCCGGCGCAGTTTGAGGAGCGCCGCCAGCTGGCCGACCTGGCTTTCCTCATGCAGGGGATCACTTTCACCGTTTATAGCGATGGACGCGGCACCGAGCGATTGTTCCCCTTCGACCTGATTCCCCGCATCCTGCCACGCTCGGAATGGGACCGCATCGAGCGCGGGCTCTCGCAGCGTGTAGTGGCGCTGAACCACTTTCTACAGGACATTTATGGCCGGCAGCAGATCCTCAAAGACCGCCAGATCCCGCGCGAGCTGGTCTGTTCCTGCCAGCACTTTCGGCGGGAGATGATCGGAATCGAAGTCCCGCGCGGCATTCACACCCACATCTCCGGCATCGACCTGGTGCGCGACTCGAAAAGCGGCGAAATGGTGGTGCTGGAGGACAACGTTCGCACTCCGAGCGGCGTTTCCTATGTGATGGAGAACCGCCTGGTGATGACCCGCACCTTCCCCGACGCATTCCAGGCCTGCGAGGTGCTGCCCGTCAATCATTATCCCGCCGAGCTTTGCCGCATTCTGCGCAGTCTCTCCCCGCGCAGCGACCAGGCGCAGATGGTGCTGCTTTCGCCCGGAATCCACAACAGCGCCTACTTCGAGCACAGCTTTCTGGCGCAACAAATGGGCATCGAACTGGTGGAAGGCCGCGACCTCATCGTGGACACCAACGTCGTGTATATGAAGACCATCCGCGGCCTGAAGCGTGTGGACGTGATGTACCGGCGCATCGACGACGAATTCCTCGATCCTCTCGTCTTCCGTTCCGACTCCCTGCTGGGCGTGCCCGGTCTGATGGGCGCTTACCGCGCCGGCAATATCGCGCTGGTGAATGCGGTGGGCAATGGGATCGCCGACGACAAAGCCATCTATAGCTATGTTCCCACGTTCATCCGCTACTACCTTGGTGAGGAGGCGATTCTGCGTAACGTTGAAACCTACCTCGGCGGCCGCGATTTGAGCTACATGCTCGACCACCTGCCAGAGTTGGTTGTGAAGGCGGTAGGCGAATCCGGCGGTTACGGCATGCTGATCGGCCCAGCCTCGGACCGGGCCACCATCGAGCAGTTCCGCGAGCGAATCAAGGCCAACCCCCGCAACTACATCGCGCAGCCGGTGGTGCAGCTTTCGCGCGTGCCCTCCTATCATGCCGGCACGCGTCGCATCATCGGCTGTCACGTCGATCTGCGTCCTTACTGCCTGTATGACGGTCAGAAGGTCACCATCGTCCCGGGCGGGCTGACGCGCGTGGCACTGACGCCGGGCTCCCTGGTGGTGAACTCCTCGCAGGGCGGCGGCAGCAAGGACACCTGGGTCCTGCACGGAGAGTGCTGAGATGCCCGAAATGCTCTCTCGCATCGCCGATTCGCTGTTCTGGATGGCGCGCTACATCGAGCGCGCCGAAGACACAGCGCGGATCCTCGACGTCAACTATCACATGATGCTGGAGCAGTCGGACCAGGAGTACCGCCTGCGCTGGGATCCGTTGATCGTGATGGCCGGTGAAGAAAAGCCCTTCCGGCAGCTCTACACAGAAGCCAATGCATACACTGTCTTCGATTTTCTGGCCTTCCGAGCCGACAATCCCAGTTCCATCGTGCAGTGCATCGCCAAGGCGCGGGAAAATGCGCGCACCATCCGCGAGCGCATCTCGCGGGAGATGTGGGAGGACATCAACGGCCTTTATCACATGGTGAACCGTTTCGAGGCGGCGGACGAGATCGCCGCCGGTCCGCACCGTTTCTGCGACGCCGTCAAGTTCGCTTGCCATCGTTTTCACGGCGTCACCGACGCCACCCTGCCGCACGATGAAGGCTGGGAGTTCCTGCGCGTGGGCTGGTCGCTGGAACGGGCCGAGGCGACCACGCGCCTGGTGGACGTGCAATATCAGAATCTGCTGGAAGGGCCTGCCGTTGCCGCCACCGCCGACAACCACCAGTGGATGGCCGTGCGGGGCTCGGTGGGCGCCTACGAGGCCTATCACCGCCAATACCACTCACCGATCCGGCCTGAGAAAGTGGCCGAGATGCTGATTCTCCACCCGCAGCATCCGCGCTCCATCCGCTTTACCGCCGGCGAGGTGCAGGCCGGACTGCGCGCCATCAGCGGCACGAGTTCCGGTTCCTATGCCAACGAAGCCGAACGGCTGACCGGCAAAGTGCTGGAGGGCTTGCGCTATCAGACTGTCGAGGAGATTTTTGCGCGCGGCCTGCACCTGTACCTGAGCGATCTCTTGCGCAGCTTCCGCGAGATCGGTCAGGATATCGCCAGGACGTACTTCTATTACGCGGTGGTGGCATGAACCGGTATCACCTGACGCATGTCACCGAGTTCCAGTACGACGGCCCGGTTTCGGAAAGCTACAACGAAGTGCGCCTGCGTCCCATGCACGACGACCGGCAGAGCTGCCTGTCCTTCCGGCTGGTCACCGCTCCCAACTCGCATGTCACCGCCTATCACGATGCCTTCGGCAACTGGGTCCACCAGTTCAACGTCTTCGCCGAGCACCACCGCCTGACCGTGCACTCGGAATCCGTCGTGCTGGCGCATGACGCTGCGTACAATGGTTCCGGCTCCATGACCCTGAGCGAGTTTGACGCTGGCGGCAAGGAACTCTGTGAGGAGCACTTCGACTTTATCGCGCCCACTACCTACGTCCCCCAGCTGCCACAGCTTGCCGAATTGGTCGAAGCCGCAGGCCAGGCCAGCGGCGGGAGCGTACTGGGATTCGTTCAAGCGAGCTCGGACCTGATCCATCAGCGATTTCGCTACGTCAAGGGCGCCACCCACGTTAATTCCTCAGTCGCAGATTCACTCTCCCTGGGTGCCGGAGTGTGCCAGGACTTCGCGCACCTCATGCTGGGCGTGGTGCGCACGCGTGGCTTGCCAGCCCGCTACGTTTCAGGCTACCTGGTTCCCGAACCGAAAAACGATGGGGTCTCCAGCCCGGAGGAAGTGGTGGGTGGACAAGCATCGCATGCCTGGGTCGAGGTCTTTCTGCCGGGAACGGGCTGGCTGGCCTTCGATCCGACCCTGGGAAAGCCGGCGGGCTTGCGCCACGTCCGCGTGGCCTATGGCCGGGATTACGGCGATGTGCCGCCTGTCCGCGGGGTCTACAAGGGACACGCTGGACAGCGCCTGTCGGTGGATGTGCGAGTGCGCCCGGCGGTGGACAGCGAGGGTCATGAGCGGTTGCTGGAAACCGCAGCCAGGCCGGTCGAAGAATCCGTTCCCGAGCGGCCTCAGCAACCCCAGCAACAGCAGCAGTAACCTCCCTGGGGCGAAAGGCGACCGACCCGCCGACCTCTCATAAGATATGGTCAGCCATACGTGCAGGCGACTCTCAACATTGGCAATACGGTCGAGACCCAAGTCAAGCGCGGCTATGTCAAGAGGCCGCTTGGCTACGGTGTGCGAATTGGGACGGCGTACGGCCCTTCCTTGATGAAGGCGACGCTCGGGACGGAGCCGTTCCCTCGCGGATGGTTCATGGCGCAGATGAGCGCGTTCTGAACCATAGCGGCCGTCCTCTCGGCATCATCCGTATAGGGACGCTCGGGCAAGTAATCCCAGCCCATGACTCCCGGGACAATCTGCTCCTGCTCTAATTTGGGTAGCGCCGCCGTGCAGTAAATGAGGCCTTGCTCCCCAACCTTGTCGAGAACCTTGGCCCACATCTGTGGCTCCCATTGGTCCTTGGTGAATTTCCAGCCGGCATTACGCAGCATCGACATGTACCCATCGTGCCCTTGCAGCTTCAGCAGGTGCAGCAGCGTTCTATACGTCCCTGGGCCAATAGGATTCTCGTCTCGCTCGCAGGCTGCCAGGATGATCACTCCTCCCGCCTTGACCACGGGCAGCGCGCCAACGGCTGCCTTGGCATTTTGGTAGTGGTTGATGCCCACATAGCCGCCGTGGGTCAGCACCACGTCGTATTCCTGCTCCACTGGAATAGCCACGATCTGCTTGAGGAGTTCTACTGCCTTCGCGTGGGCCAGCTGGAGGTCCCCGGAAAAAACACCGAGCAGTTCCAGGCGGCGGTTCAGCACTGTGTTGATGATGAAATCCACGCCGGCCTTCTGGGCAATCTCCAGCGCCTCTTCATGGCAGGGATTCCCTTCAAGAACAAGGTTGGTGGCTAGGGGGGAATCCAGGAATTGCGCGCTATGGAACTTCTCGATCGTCTTTCTGCTCACCAGCGCGGGGCAGATGGCCTTGCGACCGCCGGAGACTCCCGCCATGAAGTGGCTCTCCACCAGGGCTGTGGCGATCTTGACGTCGGCCGCGTAATAGACCCGGTTGATGAGAATCTCGGTACCACTCTTCGTCGTGCCAATGCTGACCAGCATGGAGGAGTTGTCGCACTCGTGATCCACGATGGCGTATTGGTCCACCACTTCTTTGCCGAACATGGTTTCCTTCTCTTCTCGAGTGCTCGGCCGGTGCGTCCCCGTCCCGACCAGGAGAGTGATGTTCTCCTTGCGGATGCCCGCGCGATGCAGCAACTCCAAGAGCGGCGGCAGGATTCCTGAGTCTCCCTTGTACGGCACCGGCCGGGTGATATCCGAAGTGGTGATGCAGACGGTTAGCTGATCGGCCGGCTTCCCCTTATTCTTCAGGATTTCTGGCAGCGGCTTGGCGCCGATAGGCCTATTGATGGAGGCGTTGATACTCGCCTTCGGGTTGCCGAGGAGCGGGGCTTCCTTCATCTCCAAAATGCGGCAGTCTCTCGGCACGCAGACCGCAAAGGCTCTGGCGCCATATTCGACTTCCACCTTCTTCCACCCGCTGAGGTTTGCGCCGCGAAGGATACTCGCCATTTCAGGCTTCATGGTAGATTTTCTCCTGGTCTGCCCCTCCGCCCCGCTCGTGACATGCTAAGGCAGGCCTGCCTTACGGGTCGGACTCAAGCAGCTCTCCGCCTTTCCCCTCCGGGACAATCCGCCAGTCTGCAGGACGTGGTCTTGGTCGGAAATCCTGAGGGTTCCGTGTAAGTATCTGGCGCAAAGCCCCAACATTCAGTGACTCAAATCACAGCATTCTGATTGCAAACGGCCAGAAAAGATTGATTGCGAGGCTTGCCAAGCTTGTGATGCTTGCAAAGCACGGACGCTACAAATTACAACAAGTCGATCATCGGGAACGCGAAGGCTGAAATTGGAACAGCTCTGTTTCAAACGAGTTGCGAGATGGGACACTGTGGCGGGGGCCCAGGCCCTAACACATTCGACAATCTCAGTAATCCGCGTGACCGGAACATGAAGCTCAGCCGCCAGCGGATATTCGCTGACGTCAAGTCACCGATAGCAGGTGCGGATAAAGCTATGCGTGCACTTGCTCAAGATGCTTCAAAGTCGGCAGCTGCTTAATGGACTTTCCAGTCTTCTTCTGGGCCATGCGCAGCTCATAAAGACTTTGCAGGTTGAGCCAGAACTCGGGGGTCGTGCCGAAGAAGTGGGCTAGGCGCAGAGCCGTGTCGCCAGTGATGGCGCGCCTCCCATGCAAGATCTCAGTGACGCGGTTGGTCGGAACACCGAGCTGCCGCGCGAGCTCCGCAGCACTCATTTCCAGTTCCTTCAGTTCTGCGGCCAGATGTTCGCCGGGGTGAATCGCGGTACGTGCCACAATGTTTTCTCCTAGTGATAATCCACAATCTCCACATTTGATGGACCAGATGCGCCTCTTGGCCATTCAAAGCAAATCCGCCACTGGTCATTTATGCGGATACTGCATTGCCCTTTACGGGAGCCTTTCAGCGCTTCAAAACGATTGCCGGGCAATACAGCTAGGTCTCTCAGTTCGACGGCCGCATCCGAGCGATCCAGCTTCAAGCGGGCGGCGCGCTCGATTCCGGAGAACGTCTTGACCCGTTTACCGGCAGCAAAATCCTCAGTCCGCTTGTCCCGGTAGCTGACAATCACGATTCAGCATAGCGATAATTACGTGTTACGTCAAGCGTAATAAATGCGCATGATTGGGGCGGGACAGCCTTTCTGCCGACTGCAAAGAAACAGGAATTCCTGCAGCAGGTGACGGAGGCCGCGTGAGCTCGTGCTCACCAAAACGTCGCCAGATTCGCCTGGCTGCCGATGCCTACAGCAAACTACATCACTCGATCCTCCAAAGGGATGGCTGGCGCTGCCAAGCCTGCGGTTCGATGCACGGGCTCGAGGTCCATCACATCCAGCGGAGGAGTCAATCAGGAAGCGATTCTGAGGACAATCTCATCACCTTGTGCTCGGGCTGCCACAGAGCGCTTCACACCTGATCAGGCGGCTCCGGCGAAATCATCCGTGACGTGGAATCCCAGCCGATATGACGACCTGAAAGTGAAGCCACGTTGGCTAGGATTGACTGAGATCGCAACCGAGAGAGAAACGTAAGGCCGCGCAGATTTCGCGCATTCGCAGGGAACTCAGGTGGGCTACCCGCCTCCCCAATCGAACCTGAGAAACAGTAACCGCATTGTGTAGATTCACTGCGCACGGCGCTTTCATGCCATCCTCTTCATTCAAAACCACTTCAGACGGCACGCCTCGAATCTTGGATGTGACAGGTGCAACAGTGACACTCGACAAGTAAGCAATTGCGCTGTCGCGAGTCAGCACAACCACGGGCCTTCTCTTGTCTGGCGGAGCAAATTGGTAGAGTCGGACGTCTCCGCGGGCTATTCTGCTGGCCACACCGCCTCCGTTTCCCAAACCAGCAGTTCTGGCGCTTGCGGCTGCTTTAAATAGCCCTCGCGGTCGCGTTCTTCGTTAGCTCGGACCTCTAATCTCCGGAGATGCTCCCGCAGTGCGTCGCGTACCAAGGCGGAACGATTCCGCTTCGTCTGCCGTGCGGCCTGATCGGCAGCGTGTAAGAGCCTCTTGTCGAGAACAATCTGAATTGTTTCCATATGTCGAATCTATTCCACAGTATACTCCACAACCACACGATTGTGCGAACTTTTCATGTGACGTTCCTTGCCAGAGGGCCGCGGTGACACCGGAACTCGCTACCCCGACCAGCCGGCAGGGTTGCTGGCTGGAGATGATCAGCGCCGCTTTCTGGCCGGCGCTCACGTCGACAGCGGCGACTCCAAGATTCTGCTGTTTTCCATGCTCCGCCTGTTCCGCTTCCTGTCGGCTACGCAGAAACAGGAATTCCTGCAACAGGTGACAGAGGCAGCGTGAGCTCGTGCTCACCAAAACGTCGCCAGATTCGCCTGGCTGCCGATGCCTACAGCAAACTACATCACTCGATCCTCCAAAGGGATGGCTGGCGCTGCCACGCTTGCGGTTCCCTGCACGGGCTCGAGGTACATCACATCCAGCACAGGAGCCAGCTGGGCGACGATTCGGAGTGTAATCTGATTGCCCTGTGCTCCGACTGTTACAGAGCAATTCACGCTTGATAAGGCTGCTCTCACAGGTCCGGCGGGATGCTGTTAGCAGCGCGACCACTCAGCGTGTGGGCTGCGGAGACGTCCTTCCAAGAGTGACACATGTCACATGATAAGGTGTCCTGGGGCACAGCCTCGCGATCCTCTGACGCGGTTAAATTCTGATTTGTAGACGAGAGCTCCCCTTGCTGCTGAGAGGTTAGCGTGCTACGGCTTGTCCGGCTTATTCTCGCCGTCTCTCTAGTCGCAATCTCCTGGATGAACCCCGCCATAGCGCAGAGCGGGAGCGCGACGGGAACCGCGGAGGCGGTTGTTCCGCCCGGAAGCGATTTTGGCGGCCTCTACTACCTGGGAAGTTTTGCTTCGGCAAAGGATTTGGTGCCACACAGTGGGATTTGCGGCGCCTTTGGACTTGTGGGAAGGCCGCCCGTCCCCCTTTCCGAGGTCAGCCGGGAAGCGTCTCGTTCTCGTTGCGACATTGTCATTGATGTGGTTGCTGGTAGGCGCGAGTTTGGCCCGGAAGACATGATTTCCTGGCCCTATAAGATAGCCACGGATTCCAAAGACCGCGTCATCGTTGTCGATCGAGATAGATATCCATCGATACACATCTTCGATTTCGCCAAGCGGAAACACTCGCTTATCGCGGGCGGCCCCGGCGAGCGCCTACAAGCCCCTTCCGGCCTGGCCATCGATGGTCAGGACCAGTGGTACGTGACCGACGCGCAACTCGGAGCAATTTTGGTTTACGGCCCGAACGGCAAGTTCCTACGGTCTATCGGTACCCGGAAAGGGGAGCGACTGTTCGCGCGACCTGGCGGAATCGCGGTGGACTCTGCTTCCGGGCACATCTATGTTGCCGACCCTATGCAAAATGTAGTGGTCATGCTGGATGCTGACGGCAACATCCTGGCGAAGCTGGGCACGAGAGCCGGTGGCAGCGGTCCAGGAGAGTTTGCGGCCCCCACCGATGTCGTGGTTCGAGGCCAGGAGCTTTTTGTACTGGACTCGCGCAACAACCGCATTCAGGTGTTCGACTTAGCGGGGAATTTCCGCGCCAGCATCCGTCCGGAATCAATGGGACCTTCGCTGGGTTTCTCCGTAGACAGCCGGAGTCGGATTTATCTCGATGGCCCGCTGAACACAGTGCAGGTCTTCCAACGAGATGGACGGTTGCTTCTTCGATTTGGTTACGCGGGCACCGGTCACGGACAGTTCCAAGAACCGACTGGCATCTGGACGGACCGGTTGGACCGCATCTACGTCGCAGATACTGGGAATCGTCGGGTCCAGTCGTTTGAGTGGGGAGTCAAACATGGAATCACACTGCCGCACCCCAATGAGTAGTCCACGCAACGCTAGATCGATAGTGCTGCCGGTCTCGGGCGCTTGTTAGCGCTAGACGCCACCTCGCGATTTGGCGAGAGGAGGATTCTTGTGTTTCTCGCCACACCTAACCGCGCCTCTTATGCGGCCCTTTGGCCACCGTACGAGCACGGAGGGGAAGCGTGTCGAGCACGCCTGAAATCTAAACTATTCCCGAAGTGGGATTGACCTTACGCCTTTATGGCCTCCTGATCCGCCCGCCACCGCATCTATAAAACTGTTAAAGGTCTTCTGGAGGTGTTGCCATGATTCGACGGCATACCGCAGGAGTCTTACGGGTGCTGTTGTGCAGCGCGATTCTAACGCTCGGCGCCAATGGCTGGAGTAGTAACAACACACCTGGAAATCAGAACATTTCTTACCATTTTGCTTCAGTTCAAACTTACCGGCCCAACGAATTTCATACATCGGTAATGGAGCGGTTGCTTGAATTCTCTGGCATCAACACGCGGCGGCGGCTCCCCTATCGGGTTGTCTTGGATTCTCAAGGACGAATTCTGGTCACCGATCCGGGCTTGTCGGTTGTGCACATTCTTGATGCGAAGAACCATGCGTATTGGCAAATCACAGGTGCTCGCCACGAGCGTCTGGATACGCCTACAGGAATCGCGGTAGACGCCGAGGACAACATTTACGTCACCGATCTGAGGACGCCCAGAGTCGTTGTTTTTCATCCCGACGGTCGTTTTGTCCGAGTGATTGGCGCGGGCACGCTAAGGGCACCGGCGGGCCTGTGGGTTGACAAGCAGGATGGAAGGATTTATGTGGCCGATGGAGGCAAGGATCAGATACTGACGTTCGATCTCGAAGGCAGGTTGGTCGGGGTATTCGGCACCTGGGGTGCAGGACCAGGGCAATTCATCCATCCACAGGATGTGGTGCGCCATCGCAAAACACTAGTCGTTCTGGATGCCGGGAACAGCCGTCTGCAGATGTTCGATCTGCAAGGCAAGCTGCTGGGCATGTGGCCCCTCGGCATTGATCGGCCGACCGGACTTGCCTTCGATGGCGACAGCAACTTGTATTACGTAGAGCGGGAGACGGGGAGTCTGGTGGCGATAGATCTGCAAGGCAAGGTGTTGGCTACCATCGGCCGGCGGAAGCGGATGTTCAGTGAACCGGACTTTTACTGCGCATCGGTTGACGCGCAGGGTGAAGTTGTCGCGGTTCGTTCCCCCTTCCAGCTACACGTGCTCAAGCTTGTCCCCGATTCTACCCCATAGTGACGTCAGTCACACGATGGCGTGATTGTGGCTACAGCCCGGGGTACATGACTCCAGTATTGTGGAAGCAGACGACGCTCTACCGGTAGGCGCTACCGCCCCGAAAAGGAGTCCCATGCCGCACAACGCCCAAAGTCGTTCTACGCACTGGACCAGTACCCAGGCGTACGTGCTCGCCGTGATCTGCCTGTTTGCAGGTGTTGTTATCGGCTATCTGCTTCGCGGCTCAGGCCCTGCTCGGGCATCGAACGCTACGTCGGCGAGCCAAAACCAGGAGGCTGTACCCGGGGGTATGGGTGCCCCAGAGACTGCGCTGCAACTGAAGCATATGGCCGACAAGCAGGCTGAACCGCTGCTGGATGCGTTGAAAACGAAGCCTAAGGACGCCTCATTGCTGGCGCAGGTGGGCAACATTTATTACGACACCCAG
>Ga0187766_10000661_pt1 | contig 19459 bp, 18 predicted proteins | sample 0216_QUI02_MP05__4_FD_132971 | JGI IMG/M metagenome (GOLD analysis project Ga0187766, IMG submission 132971) | Tropical peat soil microbial communities from peatlands in Department of Meta, Colombia - 0216_QUI02_MP05_20_MG | ecosystem: Environmental > Terrestrial > Soil > Wetlands > Peat ... | reverse complement strand
CGGTACGGCGGAAATATGGTTGAGTTACTCAACTGTTGAGGAACTCAGGCAACGGGTCGAGAGGAGGTGAGCGTGGATGGATGAACAGCAGGGCACGGCGCTAGCGCTGGATCCCGGGCTGGTACGGCACGGAGGGCTCGCGCTGGACGCGGAGCCGGTACCGCACGCTGAGCCGTTGTTCGTGACGGAGACGGGCGATCCGGTCAGCGACGACGAGCTGAATCAGCAGATCGCGAACGCGTTCACCGAGCTCATCAAGGAGGCCCACGAGCTTGGTCAGGGCATCGCGTCCGACTTCGGGCTGACCGGCAGCGACGCGAAGGCCCTGTTCTTGCTCGGAACGCCGCTGACGATGAAGGAACTCGGGCAGCGGATGGGCTGCGACCCCTCCTTCGTGACCACCGTCGCGGACGCGCTGGAGAGGCACGGCCTGGCGCGGCGGGAGCCCTCGCAGCGTGACCGCAGGAGCAAGAACCTCGTGCTCACCCCGGAGGGCGTGCGGCTCAGGGGACTGATCTGCGGCGAGATTTCGGCCCGGGCACCGTGGTGCACCACGCTGGACACCAGCGAGCGCCGGTGCCTGCTCGGGCTCATCCGGAAGATGCTCAAGATGGGCGGCGGGAGGTGATGGTGTCACAACCGCGGCGGCTGTCTCGTCATGACCGATGACAACGCAGCCGCACGGCCGTCGTAACTGAGGGCGGCCACACGGGAGGACTTCAGACGTTACGGGGGCTGATCCCACGGTCCGTTCGGCCAAAAAAGAGGTTTTAGACAACACGCACGGCGCGTGGCCGCGGAACTTGGCCGGTCACGACGTTTGTTCAGTGCGCCCTCAATCAAAAGGGAGAGATTCACTTGTCCGCCACATCACCAGACACCGGGCAGCAGGCCGCCCTGAACGGCGCGCCCGTCCGGGAGGTCAGTAGCGCGGCGGTGTCAGACGCCGCCCGCAGTCCGGGCACGGGGGCCCCGCAGCGACGGCTGGGCCTGGCCCTCGCCGTCATCGCGACGGCACAGCTGATGATCGTGCTCGACGCGACCATCGTGAACGTCGCCCTGCCGCACATCCAGCGCGCGCTCGGCTTTTCCGGCACCAACCTGGAATGGGTCGTCAACGCGTACGCGCTGACGTTCGGCGGGCTGCTGCTGCTCGGCGGCCGGTCCGGCGACCTACTGGGGCGCCGCCGGGTCTTCATCGCCGGCATCCTGGTCTTCTCGCTGGCGTCCCTGCTCGGCGGGTTCGCCACCGACCAGGCGTGGCTGCTCACCGCGCGCGCCATCCAGGGCGTCGGCGCCGCGTTCGCCGCGCCCACTGCGCTGGCGCTGATCGCCGTCACCTTCCCCGAGGGCCCGCCGCGTAACCGCGCGATGGGCGTCTACGCCGGGATGAGCGTGGCCGGCGCCGCGGTTGGCCTGCTCGCGAGCGGGCTGCTGGTCACCTACCTCAACTGGCGCTGGGTGTTCTTCGTGAACGTGCCGATCGGCCTCGCGGTCGCGGCGCTGGCGCCGCGCGTGCTCGGCGAGTCCGAGCGGCGCCGTGGCCGGTTCGACCTGCCGGGCGCGATCACCGGCTCGCTCGGCCTGGCCGCGCTGGTCTACGGGCTGGTCAACGCCGCGACCACGCCGAACGGCATCTCGCACTGGGGCGACACCAAGGTGATCGTGTCGCTGGCGGCCGCGACGGTGCTGCTGGTGGCGTTCGGGTTCATCGAGGTGCGCAGCAAGTCCGCGCTGGTGCCGATCCGGGTGCTGCGCAGCCGGGACCGGTCCGGCGCCTACCTGGTCAGCTTGTGCATCGGCACCGCGCTGTTCGGCATGTTCTTCTTCCTCACGCTGTTCATGCAGAACGTGCTGGGGTACAGCCCGCTGCGGACCGGCGTGGCCTACCTGCCGATGGCCGGCATGATCCTGGTGGCGACGGCGGTGGCCTCGCAGCTGGTGAGCCGCATCGGTGCCCTGCCGCTCATGATCGCCGGGAGCGCGGCCAGCACCGGCGGGATGTTCTGGCTGTCCCGGGTCAACGAGCACAGCGCCTACGCCTCGGGCCTGCTCGGGCCGATGCTGCTGACCGCGACCGGCCTGGGGCTGCTCTTCGCGCCGCTTCTGCTGGTCTCGCTGATCAAGGTGGCCAACAACGACACGGGCGTGGCCTCCAGCCTGGTCAATGTCGGCCAGCAGGTCGGCGGCGCGGTCGGGCTGGCGGTGCTCGGCACCGTGGCCTGGAGCGCGGTTGCGAACAGCCTGCGTTCGCAGGCGGCCGCCGCGGCGAAGGCGGCTACCGTGCACCTGTCCGCCGCGCAGACTGCCGCGGCGCAGAAGGCGGCGAGCAACCACGCCATAGCGCACGGATTCTCCCAGGGGTACATCGTCTCGGCCGGGATCATGGCGCTTGCGCTGATCATCACGGTCGTCTTGATCCGGGTCAAGCGCGAAGACCTCTCAGGGATCAACCCGATGGCGGCGCCGGCTGACTGAGGGGGCTACCGGCCCCGGCTCCGTCCCGGCACTGGCCCTGCGGCCCCGGCGTTTGGCTTGGGCGTCGCGGGGCCAGTGCCGTTTGGCGTGCTGCGCCGGGAGCAGGCGCGCGTCCCGGCTTAGGCAACTGTGTCAGTTAAACGATCATGCATGCCTAGACTTGCCGGATGGCAACCATCGGCGGCTCCGTGGGCGCCGGGCCGCGACGGCGCACGCTCATCGCCGCGATTCCGGTCGCGGTCGCCTCTGCGGCGGTACTCGGGTCGGGCGGCTGCGGCTCACCGGCCTCCTCCGCCCCGGTGCTGCGGTTCTTCACCAGCCACCAGGCCGCGGTGGTGACCGAGGCGACGGCGCGCATCGCTCCCGGGCCGTACGACGACCCGGCCGAAGCGGGTCACCCGGGAGCCCGCGAGGCCGGCGTGACGGACTACATCGACGACATGCTCGGCGCGCTCGGCGCCCTCGGCGCCAGCGAGAGCGGCGGAGCCGGAAGCGGGGGCGGGGCTCCGGTTCCGGCAATCTTCGCGGGCGGGCCGTGGAGCAACCGGCACACGTCCGGCCCGGATCTCATGGCGTCCTTCATCGCCCTCGACCCGGTGGCCCGGATCGCGTGGCGCCAGCGGCTGGCGGGCTGGCGGCAGCAGTACGCCAGGGGCATCGCGACCCTGGACAGGCTGGCCGGCGGGGATTTCACCCAGGCCTCCCCCGTCGACCAGGACAAGATCCTGGCCAGCTCGCAGGCGAGCACGTTCCTGGCGCTGCTGTTCGAGCACACGATCGAGGGCATGTACTGCAACCCCGAGTACGGCGGCAACCGCGGCCAGGCCGGCTGGAAGGACATCAGCTACCCCGGCGACATCCAGCCCCGCGGCTACTCCAGCGAGGAGGTCGAGGGGTCCGACGGGCGCGATCAGGTCGCCGACACGCCGGTCGTGGCCGACGTGCTGAAGTTCCTCGGCGTCGTGTGAGGGCGCGGCGGTGCGCAAGGCAGTGGTGATCGGCAGCGGCGCGGGCGGGTCCTTCGCGGCCATGGCCCTCGCACAGGCCGGGTGGCAGGTCGTGATATTCGAGAAGGGCCCCAACTACTTCTCCAACCTGGACGGCCAGGGGCCGGTCGGCACGCTGTTCTCCAACGACGACCTCAAGATGAACGTCCGCTACTTTGCCGGGCCTGACCCCCAGGTGTTCCCGCGGACCTGGCGGCCGGTCGGGGCCCCGGCCGCCCAGTACACCGGCAGCGTGGACGACCTGCCCCAGCTCGTCGGGGGCGGGACGGTGCACTGGGACGCCAAGGTGCCGAGGTTCTGGGACATCGACTTCCAGCAGTTCTCCGCGCTGGGACCTGTGCCCGGTGCCGACCTGGCCGACTGGCCGTTCAGCTACGCCGACATTGCGCCGTACTACGACGAGGTGGAGACGCTGATCGGCGCGCAGGGCGACGTGAGGACCATACCCGATCTCGTGCTCAAGCACGCGCCGCGCGGCCCGTTCCCGATGCCGCCGGGCCCGCAGCAGCGCTCCTCGCTGGTCGTGGCCGCCGGAGCGGCCGCGATCGGCCTGCACCCGTTCGCGTACCCGATGGCGATCAACTCGGTGCCGTACAACGACCAGCACGCGTGCAACAACTGCGGGTTCTGCTCCAACTACGGGTGCCCGGTGGTGGCCAGGCCCGCCGCGCTGATGCCGCTGCGGGCCGCGCTGCGCACCGGGCGGGTGCGCCTGGTGCCGGAGACGATGGTCACGTCGGTGCAGCTCGCCGGGTCCTCGGCCACCGGGGTGCGGTGGGTCAGGATGACGTCATCGGGGCCGGTGACCGGAGGGGAGAGCGCCGACGTGGTCGTGATGGCGGCCTCGGCGATCGAGACCGTGCGGCTGGCGTTGCTGTCATCCTTCCCCGATGCGAGCGGCAAGCTGGGCCGGCGGCTGATGCTGCACTCGTTCATCGACGGCACCGCGATCTTCACCGACGAGCGGGTGCACGCCTACCGGGGGCGGTCGGTCACCCAGTGTGTACAGGACACGTGCGACCCGGACTTCCCAGGGGCGCGAGCGTTCGCCCGGGCCAACGGGCTGCCGTACATCCGGGGCGGGAACATGGAGCTCGGCGGCAGCCAGGACCCGATCGCCGAGGCGCAGTCCTACGTGACCCTGCTGCGCTTCGCCCGCTCGTCCAGGCCGTTCGGCACCGAGTTCAAGCAGCTCATGCGTTCGTCGATTCTGCGCGACCGGCTGGCGGGATGCCAGCTGATCGGGAACGACCTGCCGTACCTGGAGCACACGGTGACGCTCGATCCCACGGTCAAGGACGTGTTCGGGCTGCCGGTCGCGCGGATCACGTGGAGCACAGGGAAGCACGAGCAGGTGGCCCAGCAGTTCTACATCCCGATGATGAAGAAGATGTTGACCGCGGCCGGGGCCGCGGTGGCGCTCGCGGTGCCCGCCACGACCGACAGCGGCGGGCTGCCCACCGGCTTCCACATCATGGGCGGCATGATGATGGGGGCCGACCCGCGCTCGGCCGTAACCGACACGTACGGGCAGGTGCACGGGCTGGATAACGTGTTCGTGGCGGACGGCTCGGTGTTCGTCACCTCCGGGGCGCAGAACCCGACGAACACCATCATGGCCGTGGCGCTGCGCAACATGCGTCACCTGGCCGGGACGGCGGGCTGAGTCACGCCTGCGGGCTGTCCTCCAGGTACTCCACCAGGACGGCCGGCAGGCCGAGGACGAACGTATGCGCATCGTGGGTCAGGCGAAGACCGCGCGGATCCCAGCTGAAGTCCCAGTCGTGGCAGTCAATCAGGTGCGTGATGGTCCTGATCAGCGCCTCTTCTCTCATGCCGCGGGTGAAGTCCGGCGTGTCGCTCTCGAGTGCGACTTCGTAGGTCAGCCGTTCCTGGTCCAGCCGGCCGAGCTCCTCGATCCGCGCGTCCACCGCCAGCGCCACGGGCGCGAGATACAGGTCAGTGATGTCATGCGGCCTGGTGGCCATGCGAACCTCCGTGAACCAGGACAAGGCAACCCAGTTCATGGTGCGCCGATGAACGCTCCGGTCGTAGTGCCGAAGGTCCTTGGTCCCTGCGTTCGTTTCGCTGGTATAGAAGACTGTCATGGACAGACGTGCGCTGGTGCTGGGCGGCGGGGGCGTGACAGGAATCGCCTGGGAGACGGGCCTGATCGCCGGGCTGGCCGGGCTGGGCATCGACCTGGCCGCGGCCGACGTGATCATCGGGACATCGGCCGGCTCGGTGGTCGGGGCGGACATAACCTGCGATCAGCAGCTCGAGGTGTTGTACCAGGCCCAGCTCGCGCCGCCGGCTCCGGAGCCTGCCGCCCGGATCGGCTGGAATTTCATCGGCAGGCTACTGTGGGACGTGAATACCAGCCGGGACCCGAAGCGGGCCCGGGCGCGGATCGGCCGGTGGGCGCTGGCCGCGCCATGCATGCCCGAGGCCGACCGGCGGCTGGTATTCCAGACCCGGCTGTACACCAGCACCTGGCCCGCCCAGGCGCTCAAGGTGACCGCAGTGGACGCACGGACCGGCGAGTTCGTGGTGTTTGATTCCGCCGGCGATGCCGAGCTGGTCGATGCGGTGGGCGCCAGCTGCGCGGTGCCCGGAGTCTGGCCGCCGGTCACCATCGGGGACCGGCGCTTCATGGACGGCGGCATGCGCACCATCGCCAACGCCGACCTGGCCGCCAGGTACGAGCGGGTGGTCATCGTCGCGCCGGTGGCCGTGGGCGTCGGTTTCATGGCCAGCCCCGGTCGGCAGGCGGCCGCGCTCAGCGCGGCGGGAGCCCGCGTGGCGCTGGTACGGCCGGACCGCGAGGCCCGGCACGCCGTCGGGCGCAACGTGCTTGACGTGTCGCACCGGGCGGCAGCGGCGAGGGCCGGGCGGACCCAGGCCGCGGCGGCCGCGGCGGCCGTCCGGGACGTCTGGCAGCCCTGAGGCCGGGCTGGAGCTCACGAATCGCCGGCGGCCAGGCCGGCCCGGCAGGCGACGGCCGCGGCCTCGGGCCGACGGCGGGCATGAAGCCCCGTGCTGGTCTCGGCCGCCGGGGTTAGAGCTTCCCCCGGCTCCGCGCGTCCAGGATGATCTGGGTCACCGCGTAGGCGCTCAGTCCCAGCTTCTGGGCTATCTCGTCGGGCCGGAGCCCTTGCTCGTTGTACAGCAGCGCCAGCTTCTGCTGCGATCTGCTCCACGGCTGACGCGCCGCTTTGCGAGTCGCCGGCCGCGATCGTGTCCGCGCCTTCCGGGCCGGAGCCGGTGCCGTATTCATGGCGGGAGCCGGTGACGGCCCGGACCCGCCGAACAATTCGCGCCGCTGATCACGGTACTTGCCGCTCGCGAGTTCTTCCTTCGTGCGCTCGTCCAGGATCATGTATTGCTCAGCGGCCTTGTTCACCCCGACTGCCACCATGGTCAGGCCCTTCGCGTTTTTCTCCCGGCATTCAGGTGACATGCAGTAGTTGTATTTCTTCGCCCTTTCGGGATGCAGTTCTTGGCCGCACGTTACGCACTTATCCATAGCCCTCGTACAACACCGGGGGAACTGCTGGTATTCCGTATACTGCTGGCCCTTCTGCGGCGGGCTCTTTGCCGGGTTCTAGTGCTGAAGGCGGACGGCGATGTCCTCGTCCGCATTAGGCAGCATCGGCGTCTGCTTCGCGACCCCCGCGGACACCGCCAGCCGCCCTGCGGTCCGGCTCATCGGCGCCTGGCCGGCCGCGCCAGCGGGTCCAGACGGTAAGGCCCGCGATGGCCGCCGCGGTGACGCATGCCGCCCAGGCGCAGACGGAAACGGGCGGCAGCTGCAAGGCGAACACCCGCCGCGCCAGCGGGACGGCGAGCAGCAGGACCAGCGCTCCGGCCATGGCGGTGACCAGGGCGACACGCATGAGCGCCGGCAGGCCGGCAATGAGCGCGAGGACCCACAGGCCGACGGCGAAGACCGCCAGCGTGGCAGCGGTGCGTGCGGTGGCGGTACTGACGCCGGGTGTGGAGAGCGCGATCGCGTAGGCGCCCAGCCCGGCCACGGCGGCGGCGGTGCCGGCCGGGATGGTGAAGGCCAGCACCCGGCGGGTGAATCCGGGCCGGGCGAGGGGGGCACCAGGGGCCAGCGCCAGGAAGAATCCCGGCACCCCGATGGTCAGGGTGCTGATGATGGTCAGGTGACGCGGGAAGAACGGGTAGGTGATGCCGGCCAGTCCGACCGCCACGGCGATGATCGCCGCGTACACGGTCTTGGTCACGAAGAGCTTGGCGACGCGCTCGATGTTGGCGATGACCCGGCGGCCCTCGTGGAGCATCTTCGGGACAGCAGAAAAGGTGCCATCCAGCAGGACCACCCTGGCCACCGAGCGGCTCGCCTGGCTTCCCGATCCCATCGCGATGCCGAGATCTGCCTGTTTGAGGGCCTGTACGTCGTTGACGCCGTCGCCCACCATCGCGACCACGTGCCCGGCGGCCTGCAGGGCCCGGACGGCGGCGAGCTTATGACCGGGCCCGACCCGGCCCAGGACGCTCGCGCTGGCCAGCGCGGCCGCCACTGCGTCGTCGCTCAGCGCGGAAGCGTCGCAGGGCCTTCCGGTCACGGGTATCCCGGCGCGCTCGGCGATGGCCGCCACCGCCCGCGGGGCATCGCCGGACAGGACCTTGATGCTGACGCCCTGGCCCAGCAGGTAGCGGACCGTCGCTGCGGTGTCGTCGCGCAGTTCCTCGGCCAGGACGACGAGCGCGGCCGGCTCCGCGCCGTCCAGCGGCCGCTCGCCGTCCAGCGGGCTGGCCGTGCTGGCCAGCAGCAGGACGCGGTGGCCGACCGCCTCATGACGGGCCACCGCACCGGCCACCTCGGCGGGCAGGGTCGCGGACGCAGCCGGGTCCCCCTGGACGCCGCCGACCACACCGGGCGCGCCGCCGACCAGACCGGGCGCGCCGCCGACCACACCGGGCGCGCCGAGCAGCCAGGTGCCCTGCCCGGCGAAGGACACGCCGCTCCACTTGCGTGCCGACGAGAACGGCACCCGGGCCTGCACCGTCCAGCCCGGCGGCGCGTCGTACCGGGCAGCCAGGGCCCGGATGGTCCCGTTCGGCGCTTCATCGGCCGCGGTCATGGCGCCGATGACCTCCGCGATCCGCGCTTCCTGGCCGCCGTCAAGGACCCGGGTTTCGATCACCCGCATGCCCGGCCTGGTGAGCGTGCCGGTCTTGTCGACACACAGCACGTCCACCCGGGCCAGGCCCTCGACCGCCGCCAGCTCCTGGACCAGGACCCGGCGCCGGGCCAGCCGCAGCGCGCCCGCCGTAAACGCCAGCGAGGTCAGCAGCACCAGCCCTTCTGGCACCATCGCCACCACCGCGGCGGCCGATCCGCGGACCGCGTCCTCCAGCGGGTCGTGGCTGCGGAAGAACTCGCTGATCACGACCAGCAGCCCGGCGGGGATCATCACCCAGGTCACCAGGCGCAGGATCTGGTTGGTACCCTGCTGGAGTTCGGAACGGATCAAGCTGAACCGCCGGGCCTGGGCCTGCAGCCGTGCCGCGTACGCTTGCCCGCCGACCCCCGTCGCCCGGACCCGGCCGGTCCCCGCCACGACGAAACTGCCGGACAGCACCTGCTCACCCAGCTGCTTCGCTACCGGCTCGGCCTCACCGGTCAGCAGTGCCTCATCGGCCTCCAGCCCCTCGGCCCGCAGCACCGCGCCGTCCACCGGGATCTGATCACCCTGCCGCAGTTCGAGGACATCATCGATAACCACCTGATCCACGGGGATCTCCGTGGTTTCTCCCTCGCGGACGACCCGTGCCCGTGCGGCGGTCAGGATCGCGAGGCGGTCCAGCGTGCGCTTGGCCCGCAGTTCCTGGAAGACGCCGAAGCCGGTGTTGACCACCAGGACGATGCCGAACAGCGCGTCCTGAGGCGGCCCGACCACCACGACCACCACGAACAGCGTGCCCAGGATCGCGTTGAACCGGGTGAGCACGTTGGCCCGCAGGATCTGGCCTACCGTGCGCCCCGGTCCCGGCGGCGCCGTGTTGACCTGGCCCGCCGCCACCCGCGCACGGACCGCCGCGCGGTCCAGGCCGGCCGCGGCGGACTGATCCAGCGTCACGGCGGCGTCACGCCGGACAGGTTCAGCCCGATGACCCCGGCCAGGATCAGCGCGATCGAGGCCAGCTTCATGACGGAGACCGATTCGCCCAGCACCGCCATGCCCACGGTGGCGGTGCCGGCCGCGCCGATCCCGGTCCACACCGCGTACGCCGGACCGACCTCCAGCTTCCGCAGCGCCAACGTCAGCAGCCCGAAGCTGATCAGTGCGCACACGGCGAAGCCGGCCGTCGGTGCCAGCCTGGTGATCCCGTGACTCTGCTTCAGCAGCACCGCGAAACCCATCTCGAAAACGCCTGCCACCAGGACCAGCAGCCAGGCCATCGCGCTACCTCCTGCCTGCAGCCAGCCGGGCGGGTATGACGACAAGCGCGGCGCCGATCAGGCCGGCCGTGAGGCCGGCGACGAGCAGCGCGGACGCGAGCGCGGGCAGCACCGGAGAGGAGACTCCTACGTCGGCGCGGACCGTGACGCCCGGCGCGCCGTCCGGATTCATCACCACCATCATCCAGTCACCGCTGCGAACCGTCCAGCGCAAGGTCTGAGTTCCTGCTCCGCGGTCCTGGGCCGCCCACTGGAGCGCCGTGGAGGGAGGCTCCGGAACCGCAGTCCCCGGATGCTGGGTGACGTCGTGCTCGCCGAACGCGGTCACGCTCGCGTAACTGAGCCCCGCGAGGTACCGCGAGACGTCGCCCGCGGGCCCGATGGCCACGAAGACGGGCTGGCCGGGACTGGTGGCGGTCACCCGGATCCGGACCTCCCCCGCGAACCGGCCGAGCCATCCCCATGGGCCGGGCAAGCTCACCGGATCGCTGGCCAGGGCGTAACCGCTGGTGGAATACTCGGCGGTTCCTGTGGTCAGGTAACCGCCCTGCTGTTCCTGATCCGCCCACGTCAAGACCCCGGTGCCGCCCAGCAGGACCAGAGCGAACAGGATCAGCGCCGACCCCGTGAGCAACGCGATGATCCGGGGTGCGGTCCAGCCCGCCCTGGCCGCAGCCGGTTCATGTGACGGGGGCGGTCCGGGTGGTGCAGGAGATGCGGGTGATGCAGGCGATCCGGGTGGTGCGGGCGGTCCGGGCGGGTCGGGCACGGCCGGCCGTCCCGGCCCGGTGACGCCTGAGCCGGCTCTCCGCGACAGCCCAGCAGCCATGCCCATCCTCCTAGATCCTGACGCTAGACGGCCGCCTGCGCGGGAGGAAGGTACCTAGGTCACGGTGCCCAGGACCTTCGGTCACGCTGCCCCTTCAGGACACTGCCGCCGGGTGAAGCCTGGATGCAGATCGCATGGGCCAGGTGTGGAACGGCCGGCTGGCGCAGTTCTCGTTCTTGCCAACCGGGAGCGCGCCACGACCGGGGGCGCCATACGCGACGCGTTCCCCGGCCTGGAACACCCGCCCGGCGGGCGGAGCTGAAACAAATCGTTGATCTGTTACCGGCCGTAGGGTTACCGTCGAGTCGGCATCGACACCGCCAACTCCAGCTTCCGCTCCCGCAAAGGGGTGACCGCATGGCAGGAGTCGCCGCGCAGCCCGCGCCCAGCCGGTCCGGCGGGCTTTCCCGGATCTGGAACCGGCAGCTTGACGCTTATCCGGATACCAGGCCCAGGGTGATGTACCTGGCCATTACGGTGCTGGCCACGATCACGCTGTACTACCAGCTGTACGTGGGCGGCTCGGTGACCACGCTGTACCTGGTCAACCTGCACATGAGCTTCACGTTCTTCTCGCTGACGGTGGCCTTCGGGGCGCTGATCGGGGCGTTCGGCTCGCTGGGCGCCGGGCTCGGCGACCGGCTCGGCCGGGCCAACATGGTGGTGTTCGGGCTGCTGTTCACCGGGATATTCACGCTCTTCGTCATCCCGGCCATGACCAGCAAGTGGTCGTTCACCATCGCGACCTTCGTGGTCAGCTTCGTCGAGGGCGTCTGCCTGGTGGCCACTCCCGCGCTGATCCGCGACTTCTCCCCGCAGGTAGGCCGGGCCACGGCCATGGGCTTCTGGACCAGCGGGCCGGTGGTAGGCAGCCTGATCGTCGCGGTCGTGGGCACCGCCACCATTCCCGCGGTCGTGAACGACCCGCGGTTCTGGACGCATGAGTACATCATCTGCGGCATCGCCGGGCTGATCGTATGGGTGATTACGTTCTTCTTGCTGCGGGAACTGTCCCCGGCGCTGCGCGACCAGCTGATGGTGACCTTGCGCGACCGCGCGCTGATCGAGGCCAAGGCCAAGGGGATGTCCGAGGAGGACATCGGGGCGGCGCTGGCGCACCCGTTCCGCCAGCTGCTCAAGCCCGACATCATCATCTCCGCGATCGCCGTGTCGCTCATGCTGCTGATCTACTACACCGCCGTCGGGTTCGCCGTGATCTACCTGACGACCGTGTTCGGGTTCTCGGTCAAGAACGCCAACGGGCTGGGCAACTGGAACTGGGGGTTCAACGTCATCGCGGTGATCCTGGTCGGGATCGTCTCGGACTATTTCCGGGTGCGCAAGCCGTTCATGGTGCTCGGCGGGGTACTGGCCGCGGTGATGACGGTGATCTACCTGGAGCAGGCCGGGCACCATCCCGGCTACTACACCCTGGCGATCATGCTCGCGCTGCTGGCGTTCGGCCTCGGCGTCGCTTACACCCCGTGGATGGCCAGCTACACCGAGACCGTGGAGGCGCGCAACCCGGCGCTGACCGCCACCGGCCTGGCCATCTGGGGCTGGATCATCCGCATCGTGGTCTTCGTCGCGTACCTGCTCGTCCCGGTAGTGATCAACACCGTCACCCCGCTGGTGAACTACGGGTCCACCGTGCAGGCCTACGTGGCCCAGTACCCCAGTCAGTTCGCCTTCGCCGGCGCGCACCCGAACGTCATAGCGGCGGCCCAGAAGGTCCCACCGCCGGTGCTGGCCACCGCGTCGTCGATCCCGCCGACGGTCGTGGCGACCGCGCAGAAGATCCCCCCGTCGGTGCTGGCCACCGCGCAGGCGAACGCCACGCAGCTCGCGAACGCGGTGAAGTTCGCGCCCGAGCTCGCGGTGATCCAGGCCCACCCGGCGCTGTTCACCAAGCTGGCCGCGTACTCGAACCCGGCCAAGATCCCGCCGGCCCTGCTGGGCCAGGCGATCGCCGCGGCCGGGGGCGGCGCCAAGGGCGTCGGCATCCTGACCACGATCGCGGCCAACAAGGCGGCCATCGCCGGGGTAATCACGGCCGCGCCCGCGCTGACGACCGTCGCTCCGTACGCGGCGGACCTGACGACCATCACCCCATACTCGGCGCAGCTGAAGACCATCGCCCCGTACTCAGCGGAGCTGACCACCATGGCTCCCTACTCGGCCCAGCTGACGGCGCTGTCCAAGGTCCCGCCGGGCGTCCGTGCCTACGTGGCCGCTCATGGCGCGGCGGTGAGCACGGCCGCCGCCAAGACCGCCAGCCAGTGGAAAACCTGGTACTGGATCTGCTTCGGCGGCATCATCTTCTTCCTGCTGTCCGTCCCGCTGCTGAAGGGCCGGTGGCGGACGCGCGACGCCAAGCGGGATGAGGCCGAGCACGAGGCCATGGTCCAGGCCGAGCTGGCCAAGATCAAGGCCAGCGCCTGAGCCGGGACGAGCCGGCGGGCCGCCTTCGCGGCGGCCCGCCGATCCGGCCAGGTGCCGGTGCTACGGCAGGACGCCCTCGATGAGCGCCTGCTGGAGGCGATTGACGGCCTCCACATCAGGCTTGCGCGCGGCGAGCACGTCCGCGTAAAGGAACGATTCCCCCAGCCGGACGAGCGCGTAGGCGAGCGCATCTGGTTCGATGATCGTGACCAGGCCGAATTCCGCAACGTCACGGCGCAGGAGGTCCTCGATGAAGGCCACGACGCCGGCCTGCACCTGGCCGTGCGGATCGGTGAGCACGCGGATGGCCAGCGCGGGCTCGTCTTCGAGCAGCCGGCGCAGGCCTGCTGACTGACAGACGATGGCGTTGATGTGCCGGCCGGTGCCCGGCGTGTGCAGTTCGCCCTCCGGGCGTTCGGCCTCCCACAGCGCTGAAGCGGTCTCCAGGGTGCATTGGGTGAGCATCCACAGGGCCTTGCCGAGCAGCGCCTCGCGGCCGCCGATGCGGCGGAACAGCGTCACGCGCGATATGCCGAGCTCATCGGCGAGGCCCTGCATGTCCAGGCGTCTGCCGTTCTGGACCCACCGGGCGGCGGCGGCCACGATCCGCGCCGAGCGTCGGTCGGCCCGGCGGGCTGCCGGGCGCGTCAGGCTACGAGTCGTCACGGCCTGCGGCCTCAGGAACATCCCGCCGCGACCGCGCCGGGTCGCCGGGAACTGTCGGACACGCTGCCCACGATAGCCTGCGCCGCGGACCCTACGCGCCGCCGCCTCCTGTGGTGCCGGTAAGCGGGCTAACATGCTGACCACAATCACCGGCTGCCCGGATTGAGCCGGAGCAACCCTCTTCGGCCCGGCTTTCTGGCACCGGGGACGACAGGTAGGGCACCAGGCACTTGCGGATCTGGCAGATCCCGGTCGAAACGCTGGCCCGATTCCAGACGATCCCAACCCGGCAGGCCACGGGCTGGCCGGAACGCGGCCAGGCCTGCCATCGGCCCGCGTGTTTGGCCTTCCTCCCGCCGGGCAGTCGAGGGTGTCAGGCAACGACGGCGCCCAGCCGGTTGCGCCCAGCGCGGGCCGCTGCCGACGCTCCCCAGATTGGAAGGTGGCAGCATGGGTGGCATTCATAGAGGAGCCGGGGCGTCTGCGGAGGCAGCGATGGCGGCGCACATTGACGAGCAGGCGCTACGGTCAAGCCTGCAGCGGCTGCGTGATGCCGCGTTTGACGCCGATGTAGTAAGCGTGATGAAGCGCTCCGTCAATGCCGTCCATGACGTATTCGGCTATAACGGTGCTGGCATCATGTTCATCACCGAGTCCGGGTACCTGTCCTATGTCGCTGCCTCTGACGAGGCTGGCCGCCAGCTGGAAGAGGCGCAGGCCTCCGTTGGCCAGGGACCGTGTTACGACTCCTACGTCTACTCCCGGGAGATCGTCACCAGCGATGTGCATGCTGATAGCCGCTGGCCGGATCTGTCCGCTCGGCTGTCGGCGCAGGTGCGGGCGGTCGTCGGCGTTCCGGTCCTGCTCGGCGGCAGCCCGGTGGGGACCTTGAATGTCTACCGTGACCGGCTCACTGAATGGGATAGCTCCGACGTCAATGCCTTGCTCGCCTATAGCGATCTAATCGCAGAAGTCGTGGGTGCCGCGCTGGCAGCTCATGATCACAGCATCCTGGCCGACCAGTTGCAGTACGCCCTGGACTACCGAGTAGTCATCGAGCGTGCTGTCGGCTACCTGATGGGTGCCCATGGCCTGGATGCGGTTACTGCTTTTGACCTACTGCGTAAGCGAGCGCGTGATTCACGTCGCCGTGTTGCCGACGTGGCTACCGAGCTACTGGGCGGGACCACCGGCCCCAGCGCTGAGACTGACCCGGTAGCCGGGCAACCCGAAACCTCCGCCGAGCTGACCTGAGCGGCCGGGTTCCGCGTCCCCGGTTGCAGGTAACAGCTCGGCACGGTACGCTTCACGGTCAGTTCCGCCGTGTGTCCGCGGATCGCACCCGAGGAGGTGACGATCTGTGGCATGTGGTTCCTGCGGTCGGAATGGGCCGTTCACGGCAGGCTTCCCATCCCCTGTTCTGCGCTGCTCCCCCTACCTGACGATTATGATCGTCCATTGCGGCCAGCGGTCAGTGCTGCGGCTGTACGGCGAACTGGACGTAACGAACAAGGACTGCCTGCGCCGCGCCATCAGCAGCGCCATGGAGAAACACCACCCCCAGACGCTCATCGTGGATCTCTCCGCGCTCGGCTTTGTCGATTGCGGCAGCCTTGCCGTCCTGGTGTGGGCACACGTACGGCTGGCTGAGCAAGGGCTTCAACTCGTCATCACCGGCGGCCAGCCGATAGTACGGCGGCTGCTGAGCCTCACCGGCCTCGACACCTATCTGCACCTGGGTGGCACCGAGGTTTCCGACGCCGGGCTGGGGTAGGCCAGCTCGAGCGGGTCGACGCCGGCGCCCTGACCGGCCCGGGGCTGCGACGATGCGGGCGGCGAGCCGCTCTGCCGGCGTCCTCGGCATAGGGTTAGGCTTCCCGCGAGTGCGCAGGATATTCAGGTGCGAGTTCTTGCCGGTGGCCGGGTTGGCGGGGAGGATGTTCATGCGCGAGATCGCCTATGGGGTCCGGGGATTTCTCACCGTGCGCAAGGATGCCTTGCGCGTGCCCTTGAGCGGGTCGTTGACCCTCCACACGGATATGGACTCAGGTCTGTTCACCGGGGACCTCGTGCTCCGCCAAGCCACCATCAGCCGGACGGTCCTTGGTGCTACGCTCTTCAGCGCAGCCGTCCAGATCGAGGCCGAGTCCCCCGTCATCGGCAAGGTCGACCAGGAAGGCCAGCTGTTTGCGACGGTCACGGTCGACGCTGTCATAGCCGCCGTCCACGCTGCCGGGCGGACGTTGATTGGCGGCGGTGCATGCCGCACCGCCACTCACGCCGTTGTCCCACTGCGCTCCAAGCCCGGCTTCGACCTCGAGCGGGGCGGCCGCCTGGCCAGCAGATACCAGCGGCCGCCGTTTACCGGGTGTGGGTGGATCACTCCCCTGGTCAACCTGTTGGTGGCAGGCCCGGGGAACGCCGTGGTCATCGATCTGATCCCGCTCACATCCTGAGCGAGATCGCGCACGGCTTACCTCGGCAGCGGGCCGACGGGCCAGGCGGGAGGTGCCGGAGGGGGGCCGACGTTCTCGCGCACCGCAGTGTGGTTAACGAGCCGGCGGGTCCGGCTACGATCCCCGCCGCAGGGTGTCCCGCAATGCCTCCAGCGCGGTGAAACGAGGGACCCAGCCCAGCTCCTGTTTGGCGCGGGTCGTGTCCATGATCGCCGGATGGCTGGCCGCCTCCACCCACTGCGCGACGGGCGGCAGGAAAGGCAGCGCTGAAATGGCCCGGGCCACGGACTGGGTAGGATCGGCGGGAATGGGCAGCGGGAGCAGGCCGAATTCGCGAGCAACGTCGGCGGCGGTGACGATCCCGTCGGCGGCAATGTTGTAGGCACCTGGAGGTCCGGCGGCAACGACACACCGCAGCAGGGCTTGGCCAAGGTCCTGTTCGTGCACCAACTGCACCGGGAGCGTAGGCACCAGAATTGGTACCGGCACCGGAAGCCGACCAGCCCGCCCGGCCACGGCGCGTGCCATGGAAGTCAGCGGCGCGGGCAGCAGGTCCTTGGCGCCCACGGCATGCGGGCCCACTACGACTGACGGGCGCAGCAGGTACAGGACGGGCCCAGCGGACCGGGCAGCCTCGGCCCGCAGTAGATTCTCGAGTTCGGCTTTCTCCTTGGCGTAGAACAACCGGGCAGCGGGCCGCACGGGCCAGTCCTCGGTCATCCCGACCGGGTTGTCGCCATGAAAGCCGTAAGCCGCTACTGATGATGAATAGACAAAGCGGCGAGCTCCGGCTGCGGCAGCGGCACCGAAGGCGTTCAGCGTGCCGTCGACGTTGATCGACCTGATCGCCTCGCCAGACGCGGCACCTACAACCTGGAACGCCAGGTGTACCACCACGTCGGCATGGCCGAATGCATCCCGCAGGGCCCGGGGATCGCGGACATCGCCACGGCGGTATTCCATCTTCGTCCAGCCGTATGCGGCCGGGTCGAACGGGCGCCGGGCGATGCCCATCACCCGTGCTATCCGGTCGTCGGCTTGCAGCAGGGGCATTAGGCCGAAGCCGAAGGTACCGGTCGGGCCGGTCACCGCGACCGTCAGACTGCTCTCTCGGCTGGGCATAAAGATCAGCATGACGCGCTGCTACCCAGGGTGTTGAGAGCCGGAAGTCACAGCATGCAGGACGATCGACCCTGGGAGCCGGAGGCCGCGCGGCTTACCTTCCCCTGCGGTAACGGCACCTTCGGGATCACCGGCGACTTCACGGCCAACCCCGACCTTGCCGTGCTCGCCCAGGGCATCGAGCACGGCGTATCCGACCTGCTGGTGGCCGCCAAACGCCACCATCGGCGAGCGGCCACCAAACGACAGCCGGCCGCGACTCGCCAGTGAGGGCGCCCTCACCTCACGAGGGTTCGTCGCGGACCGGCGGTTCGGCGCCCACCCAGACCCGGTCAAGGAACTCGCTGATCTCCCCGGTCAGCCGGGCCGGCCGCACCCACAGCTCAGCGAAGGTTCGAGTCCGGATCAGCCTGGCATCAGGAAGCTGCCGCGCAAGCCTTTTCGCGTCACTGAACGAGTGGATCAGGTCGACCCCGTGTCCCAGGACCAGCGCTGGTGCGGTAATAGCCCGGCGCTGGTCAATGGTGGGAGCGATGGGCCCGAGCAGGACCCCGTGCAGCACGGCGGCGATTTCGTCCGGGTCGGACGCGGCGGCACTGATGAATGAGTCGAGTGGGCCGAACCCCGAAACAGGGAGGCGGGAGGCGACCCGGGACCCCAGCCTCAGTGCGGCGCGGGCGTAGTGCACCTCCAGCAGGAGCGGCGCGAACACCAGCGCAGCCGCCGGGGCAGCCCACTCGAGTACCGGCATTTCCAGGACCAGGCCGCGGACCCTCTCAGGTGCTTGCACCGTGGCGAGCAGGCTCACGTTGGTGCCTAGCGAGACTCCTCCTAGCACCACCTGATCGACATCGAGCTCGTCCAGGAGGCACAGCACCTGCTCAGCGTAAAGATCCATCCGATGGGCGCCCGCGTGACGAGGCTTATCGCTCCGGCCATGACCCAGAAGGTCGAGTAGCACGACGCGGTTGCCCCTGGCGGCCAACCTCCGAGCCAGGCCGCGGCTGAGGTTGGCGTCGAGCAGCAAGCCGTGCAGCCACACGAGCACCCTGTCGCCTGAACCGTAGACCTCATAAGCAAGCCGGTACTGACCGTAAGCCAGCGTGCACCGCATGCCTTCGGCGCCTGGCCTGAAGTCGTCCTTGGTCGTCACCCCGACACCAGAATCGCGTCTAGCTGCCGCCCGCTCACTGGCGCGGGTCAGCTTCTTCATGGTCCCACGGTAGGCCGACCGGAGCTTTGCCGACAGATTACAAGGCCCCCAATCATTTGGGCCCGATGGACCTCCGCTGATGACGTTCGTCCCTACTGCCGATCACTTAGACCAGACATTCTGCATAAGACCGTAGCGCTACATGTGAAGCGCTATGAGCGCGCGGAGGGTGCGGTGGCCGAAATTCATAGTAGGCAGCCAGATCATTGGCTGGCACTCCAATCGCCCGGTTGCGGCGGTTCCTGGGGGTGCCGGATCGAGAGCGTGGGTGTGAAGCTGCCCTCCCGGAGACTGATGACCAGGGACCTGATGAGCCGGACCAAACACCATACCCGCATCCAGCTGGAGCGGCTGACAGGCATCCACGAACGCCGCATCGTCGGGCCCGGCGAGACTTCCTTCACCCTGGCCGCCGGGGCTGCCCGCGATTGCCTGGCTCATTCGGAGCATCGGGCAGCCGACATCGAGATGCTGATCAGCACCAGCATCACCCGGTCCAAAGCTGGGTCCTGGCAGTCCTTCGAGCCTCCGCTCAGCCTGTATATCAAACAGGCGATCGGCGCCACGCAGGCAATGAACTTCGATCTCTCCAACGCGTGCGCCGGCATGCTGACCGGGGTGTTCGTCCTCCAGGACCTCATCACCCGAGGTGAGATCAGCTGCGGCATGGTCGTTTCCGGCGAGTACATCTCCCATTTGAGCTGGAACACGGCACGGCAGATCCGGTCACTGTTCAGCAAGCAGCTCGCATCCCTCACGCTCGGTGACGCCGGTGCAGCCGTGATCGTGGAACGTGCGCCCAGCGGTTCTGGG
>Ga0187766_10000660_pt1 | contig 19463 bp, 17 predicted proteins | sample 0216_QUI02_MP05__4_FD_132971 | JGI IMG/M metagenome (GOLD analysis project Ga0187766, IMG submission 132971) | Tropical peat soil microbial communities from peatlands in Department of Meta, Colombia - 0216_QUI02_MP05_20_MG | ecosystem: Environmental > Terrestrial > Soil > Wetlands > Peat ... | reverse complement strand
GGTGGGCATCCGCAAGACTGAGAAGCTCATCGACTCCGACAAGGTCGACATTCTGACCGGTCCGGTGCACAGCGGCATCCTGATGGGCATGCGCGACAAGGTGCACAACGCCAAGACCATCCTGATCGTGTCCAACGCGGGCGCCGACGCGATCAGCCGCGAGCGCTGCTCGAAGTGGATCTTCCGGACCTCGTTCTCCAACTGGCAGCCCAACTACCCGATGGGCGAGTGGGTGGCCAAGCACGTCTCCAAGGACGTGTTCATCGCGGCGCCGAACTACCAGGCGGGCAAGGACCAGCTCGGGGCGTTCAAGGAGAGCTTCCTGCCCGCGGGCGGCAAGCTGGTCGGCGAGGACTATCCCAAGCTCGGCGAGACCGACTACGCGCCGTATCTGACCAAGATGCGCCAGTCCGGCGCGAAGGCGGTGTACTGCTTCTTCTCGGGCTCGGACGCGGTGAACTTCGTGAAGCAGTACGATCAGTTCGGCCTCAAGCAGTCGATCAAGCTCACCGGCGCGGGCTTCCTCACCGAGCCCGACGTGCTGCCGGCCCAGGGCAAGGCCGCGCTCGGCGCCATCACCGGCCACTTCTACACGCCGCTGCTCGACAACCAGACCAATCAGCGCTTCGTGAAGGAGTTCCAGGCCAAGTTCGCCGGCAAGATGCCGGACGGCTTCGCGTGCCAGGGCTACGACACCGCCGAGGTGATCGTGCGCGCGCTCAAGACCGTCAACGGCAACACCCAGGACAAGATGAAGCTGGTCGAGGTGATCGAGAAGAGCGAGTTCGACAGCCCGCGGGGGCGGTTCCGCTTCGATCCCAAGACCCACAACGTGATCCAGCCCTTCATCTACATCCGCGAGGTGAAGGAGGTCGCCGGCGGTCTCAACAACGTGCCGATCGACCGGGTCGCGAACGTGACCGACCCCGGGATGGGCTGCACGCTGCCCGCCTAGCGTCGCGTGGGGGCGGATCTCTTCGCGCAGGCTCTCAACGGGCTCGCCTACGGCGTGCTGCTGTTCCTGCTGTCGGTCGGGCTCACCCTGATCTTCGGGATGCTCGACGTGGTGAACCTCGCGCACGGCTCGTTCTACATGCTCGGAGCCTACACGGGGCTGTCGCTGATCGGGGCGCTCGGAAACTTCTGGGTGGCGCTGCTGGCCGCCCCGCTCGTGGTCGGGCTGGTCGGCGTGGCGATCGAGCGGGCCTGCCTCCGCCGGCTCTACCGGCGGGGGCCGCTGGACCAGGTGCTGCTGACCTTCGGGCTCGTCTATCTGTTCGAGGACCTCGTGAAGTGGATCTGGGGCGGTCGGATCCGATCGATCCCGCCGCCCGATCTCTTCTCGGGATCAGTCACCGTGCTCGGGGCCACGATCCCGTCCTACCGCCTCTTCGTGATCGGCTTCGGGCTCGTCATGGCGCTGCTCCTCTGGCTCCTGATCGAGCGCACGCGGCTCGGCGCCATCATCCGCGCCGGCGTCTTCGACGCCGAGATGACCAGCGGGCTCGGCATCGACATCGACCGGGTCTTCACCGCCGTCTTCGGCTTCGGGGCGGCGCTGGGCGGGCTCTCCGGCGTCATCGCGGGGCCGATCCAGTCCGCGTATCCGGCCATGGGCGTGACGATCCTGATCCCGGCCTTGATCGTGGTCGTGGTGGGCGGACTCGGCAGCCTCAAGGGCTCCCTGGTCGGCAGTCTCGTCATCGGCCAGGCCGAGACCTTCGGCAAGGCGTGGATTCCCGGCGCGGCCATGCTGATCATCTACGTGGTGATGGCCGCGGTGATGCTCGTCCGGCCCCAGGGGCTCTTCGGCCGCCCGCTCAAGTGACCGCCCGGCTCGCGGGTCTGGCGGTCCTGGTCGTCGCGCTCGCCCTCTTCCCCCTCGTCGCCGCCGTGTACCCGGTGAAGCTCCTGCAGGAGATCCTGATCTGGGGCGTCTTCGCCATGAGCCTCGATCTGCTGATGGGCTTCGCGGGAATGGTGTCGTTCGGCCACTCCGCGTTCTTCGGCATCGGCGGCTACGTGGCCGCGCTGACGCTGGTGGGGAGCCCGGGGCTCGTCTCCGCGCTGGTGCTCCCCGCGCTGGCCGCGGGTCTGGCCGCGCTCGTCATCGGCTTCTTCTCGATCCGGGTGAGCGGCGTCTACTTCATCATGCTGACGCTGGCCTTCTCGCAGATGTTCTACGCCTACACGTTCCAGGTCTCCTGGCTCGGAGCCGAGGACGGGCTGGTCGGGATCCCGCGGCCCGCGGTCTGGGGCCTGGACGTCAACGGCCTGCGCGGGTTCCACGCCTACCTGCTCGTGCTGGTGGGCCTAGCCGCGCTCGGGCTCTGGCGCGTGGTGCGCTCCCCCTTCGGCCACGTGCTGCGCGGCATCCACGACAACGAGGCACGCATGGAGGCGCTCGGCTACGCGGTCGACCGCTACAAGCTGGCGGCCTTCGTCATCGCGGGCGTCGTCGCGGGCGTGGCTGGCTCGCTCTACGTGCAGTTCACCGGCTCGATCACCCCCGACGCCTTCTTCTGGAAGACGTCGGGCGAGGCGCTGCTGATGGTGATCATCGGGGGCACCGGCACGATCGGCGGCGCGCTGCTCGGCTCGGCCGCGTTCATCCTGCTCCAGAGCCTGGTCAGCACCTACACCGAGCGCTGGATGCTGATCCTCGGCGTGACGTTCGTGGTCTTCGTGCTCTTCGCCCCCGGGGGAATCGTCGGCACGGTGCGCGACCGCGCGGGGCTGCGCGCGTGACCCCGCCGCTGCTGGCCGCCGAGGCTCTCAGCCGGAGCTTCGGCGCGCTCAGCGTGCTGAGCCGCGTGTCGTTCAGCGTGATGTCGCGTGAGCGCCGGGCCATCATCGGCCCGAACGGCGCCGGCAAGACCACGCTGTTCAACGTGATCACCGGGCAGCTCGCGCCGACCGGCGGCCGCGTGCTCCTCGAGGGCCACGCCATCGGGGGCCTGAGCCCACACGCGGTCGCCCGCCGGGGGATCTCGCGCTCCTTCCAGCGCAATAACCTCTTCCTCAAGCTGCCGGTCTCGGAGAACCTGCGGCTCGCCGCCTCGGCGGGCCGCCCGGGCACGTGGGATCTCCTGGGCCGCGTCGACCGTCGCGGCGAGCCGACGGCCCGCGCGCGCGAGGTCGCCGAGGTGGTGGGCCTCGCCGGGCGCCTCGCGGAGCCGGCGGGCCGCCTCTCCTACGGCGAGCAGCGCCAGCTCGAGGTCGGGGTCGCGCTGGCCACGTCGCCCCGGCTGCTCCTGCTCGACGAGCCGACCGCGGGCATGTCGCCCGAGGAGACGCAGCGCATGACGCGCATGCTGGAGGCGCTGCCGCGCGAGGTGACGCTGCTCATCATCGAGCACGACATGGACGTGGTCGGCACGCTCGCGGACCGGGTGACGGTGCTGCACTACGGCGAGGTGCTGACCGAGGGCACCTTCGAGCAGGTCAAGGCCGACCCGCGCGTCTACGACGTCTACCTGGGCGGAGCGTGAGCGTGCTGGACGTCGAGTCGATCCACACCTACTACGGGGAGAGCCACGTGCTCCACGGCGTCTCCCTGCGCGTGGCCGCGGGCGAGGCGGTGGCCCTCCTCGGCCGCAACGGCGCGGGCAAGACCACCGCGATCCGGAGCATCGTGGGCTTCACCCCGCCGCGCCGGGGACGCGTGCGCTTCGAGGGCCAGGCCATCGAGCGGTGGCCCGCGCACCAGATCGCGCGCCGGGGCATCGCGCTGGTGCCGCAGGGCCGGCGCATCTTCGCCCCGCTCTCGGTGCGCGAGAACCTGCTGCTGGGCGCGCGCGCGGAGGGCTGGACGCTCGATCGCGTCTTCGACCTCTTCCCGCGGCTGCGCGAGCGTCAGGCCCAGGCCGGCGGCACGCTCTCGGGCGGCGAGCAGCAGATGCTGGCCATCGGCCGCGCGCTCCTGACCAACGGCCGGCTGGTCCTGCTGGACGAGCCCTCCGAGGGCCTCTCCCCGCTCATCGTCCGCGAGATCGGCCGCACCCTGAGAACGCTCAGGGACGAGCGGCTGTCGCTGCTGCTCGTGGAGCAGAACTACCACCTGGCCCTGCAGGTGGCCGACCGCGTCTACGTCATGAACCGCGGCCAGATCGTCTACGAGGGCACGCCGGCCGAGCTCGAGCGCGACGAGGAGACCAAGCGGCGTTTTCTGGGCGTGGCCTGATCCCGCACGCGGCCGCGGCGGGATGCTACACTCGCCGCGATGAGCTGGATCGATCCGAACTTCCCGCGGAGCGCGAGCCCGAGCGACCTCGTGGGTCGCGTGCTCGGGCTGAATCCCGGCATGATGACCGGTCCCGGCACCAACACCTACCTGGTCGGCAGGAGTCATCCGATCCTGATCGACACGGGCGCCGGCGAGGCCGACTACCCGGCGCTCTTCGACGGCTACGTGCGCGAGCGGGGATGGCGTCGGCCGGAGCGCATCATCCTCACCCATCGCCACCGCGATCACCTGGGCGGCGTGACCCAGCTCCGCGAGGTGTACCCGGGCGTGCCGGTGGCCAAGCTGGTCTTCCGTGACTCCGCGCTCCCGGAGGACGTGGATATGCTGGAGGACGGCGCGGTGGTCGAGGGCGACGGGGCGACCCTGGTTGCGATCCACACGCCCGGGCACGCCTCCGACCACCTCTGCTTCTATCTGAAGGAAGAGCGCGCGCTGTTCAGCGGCGACGTGATCCTGAACGGATCCACTACCGTGATCCCGGACGACGACGGCGACCTCGGGCTCTACATGGACTCGCTGCGCCGGCTGCAGGCCCTCGACATTCGCCGCATCTACCCGGCCCACGGGCCGGTGATCGAGGACGGCCCCGGCAAGATCGCCGAGTTCATCGACCACCGGATGCTCCGCGAGCGCCAGATCCTGGAGGTCCTGGGCGGCGGTGCTCGCACCATCCCGCAGATCGTCGCGATCATCTATGCCGACGTGAACACCGCGCTGCACCGCATGGCCGGCATGTCGGTACACTCGCACCTCCGGAAGCTCCTGGCCGAGGGGCGGGTCCGCGAGGAGCCGGTCGCGGGCGGCCCCTCGCGCTGGTCTCTGCCCTGACCCGCCGCGGGCCACGCGGCGCCGTCCTGTCGACCCCGTGCTGCTGACCAACGGTCGCATCCACACCATGGGCGCATCCGGCTCGGTGGTGGACTCGCTCGTCGTCCGCGACGGCCGCGTGGCGTACGCGGGCCGCCGCTCGGAGGTCAACCCGGCGCCCGGAGAGCCCGTGCTCGACCTCGGCGGGCGCACGGTACTGCCCGGGCTCGTGGATGGCCACGGCCATCTCATGCTGCTGGCGCGGGCGCGCCTCGAGCTGGACCTGGCTGCGGCCCGCTCCGAGGAGGATGCCGCGCGCCTCGTCGCGGCGGCCGCGGCGCGGCGGCGACCAGGGGAGTGGATCACCGGGCGCGGCTGGGATCAGACGCGCTGGCCGGGCGAGCGGTTCCCGTCGCGCGCCTCGCTCGACCGGGCCGCGCCGGGGCATCCGGTCGCGCTGGTGCGCGTCGACGGTCACGCCACCTGGGCCAGCAGCGCGGCGCTGGCTCGCGCCGACGTCACGCGGCGCTCGCCCGATCCGGCCGGTGGCCGCATCGATCGCGACGCCGCGGGCGAGCCGACCGGGCTCCTGATCGATCTGGCCCAGGACGTGGTGCGCGCCCTCGTGCCGGCCCCGTCGGAGGATCGGTTCGACGCCGCGGTGGAGGAAGCGATCGCGGAGTGCCTCGCGCGCGGGCTGACCGGTGCTCACGAGCCCGGGCTCGACCTGGGCGCGGTGGCCTCGTACACGCGGCTCATCGAGCGCGGCCGCTTCCCGTTCCGCCTCTTCGGGGCGCTGAGCGGCAAGAAGGCGTGGGCGCAGTATCGCGAGCGCGGCGGGCCCGTCACGGTGGGAGAGGACGCGCGCCTGACCGTGGGCGCCATCAAGCTCTGGCTGGACGGCGCGCTCGGCTCGCGCGGCGCCGCGCTCCACGCGCCGTACTGCGACGATCCGAAGAACACCGGGCTCGTCCTGGTGCCCCCCGAGGAGGTCGAGCGGCTCACCCGCGAGGCCACCGCGCGCGGCTTCCAGGTGTGGGTGCACGCCATCGGCGATCGCGCCAACACGCTCGCGCTCGACGTGTTCGAGAAGGTGCTGGGCGAGCCGGGGCCGCGGCCCCGGCTGCGCGTCGAGCACGCGCAGATCCTCGCCCCGGCCGACGTCCCGCGCTTCCGGCGCCTCGGCGTCGTGCCGAGCATGCAGCCGACGCACTGCACCTCGGACATGCGCTGGGCGGGCGAGCGCCTCGGCGCGGAGCGCCTGGAGGGCGCCTACGCGTGGCGCTCGCTGCTCGACACCGGGACGATCCTGGCCGGCGGGTCGGACTTCCCGGTTGAGGACGCCAATCCCTTCCACGGCATCCACGCCGCGGTGACGCGGCGTCCGCGCGAGGGCGACGATCCGGGCTGGCAGCCCGGCCAGCGCATGACGCGGCAGGAGGCGGTGCGCGCCTTCACGGTCTGGAACGCGCGCTCGATCGGCCGGGAGGCGTCGGAGGGCTCGCTCGAGCCGGGCCGGCGCGCGGACCTGGTCGCGCTGTCGGGGGACGTGTTCTCCTGCCCCGAGGCGAGGATCGCACAGCTCGCGCCGGCGCTGAGCCTGGTCGGCGGCGAGCTGGTCTACGACGCCCGCTAGGCGTTGGGCGCCAGCTTGGTGGCGAGGTCGACCAGCTCGGAGGCGTCCACGTCGGACACGAGCGCGTAGCCCATCTCGCCGTCGCGCCACAGCACGAGGTTGAATCCGCGCGAGGCTCCGACGTAGGCCTCCGCGCCGCCGACGCGGCGGAGATCGTGGCGGGGCCACGGCAGGCCCTCGGCCGGGAACACCAGCAGCGAGATGGCGTGCAGTCGGCGGTGGAACACGAACACCGCGGCCTTGCGGTCCAGGTAGTAGCCCACCGCGCCGCCCTGCAGCGGAAAGTCCTGGTCGCCCAGGAAGCGCACGACCGGCGCGAAGTCGAGGCGCCCCTCGAACCACGGCTTGACCTGGTGCATGCCCCCGCTCTCGATGTCGAGCGGGTGCTGGCTCGAGATGACGCGCAGGTGGTCGTTGACCGCCTCCGCGACCATCACCGCGCCGCGGTCACTCGCGCGCAGGTAGTAGACGGGCAGCGCGAGCAGCAGCATCGCGGCCACCGCCAGGCCCGGGACGAGCCACCACCTCGGGCGCGCCGGCGCGGCCGGGGCAGCGGTCGCGCCCGGCCACGAGGCGGCGAGGCGCCGCTTCAGGCCGGGCGGGGCCCCGTGCTGGGGCAGGCGCGCCTCGAGGGCCTCGCTCAGGAGCTGCTCGGCCGCCTCCTCGTGCGTGCACGCCGCGCACGTTCGCAGGTGGGCGTCGAGCTGGACGCGCGCCTCCGGGGCCAGCCGGCCTCGCTGGGCGTCCAGCAGGAGAGTCCGCGCGTCTTCGCAGGTCATGAGCGTCATCGCTGGTAGTCGCGCAGCTGCTCGCGCAGGGCCGCGCGGGCCCGCGCCAGGCGCGACTTCACGGTCCCGACCGCGCAGCCGACGACCTGCGCGACCTCGACCTCGGTCAGCCCCTCCAGGTCCAGCAGGATCACGGTTCGCGCCTCCTCGCTCAGGCTCGTCAACGCGCGCTCGATCTCCTCGCCCACGACCTTGCGCAGCCGGTCGAGCTCGAGGTCGCCGCGAAGCCACTGCTCCGGCGCCGCTCCCTGCGCGGTCGGATCGACCGTGTCGAGCCCGCCGCGCGTCGGGTTATGCCGCTCGTGCCGGTACTGGCTCACGAAGGTGTTGCGCAGGATGCGGAAGAGCCACGCCTTGAGATTGGTCCCCGGCGTGAACTGGTGCGCGGCCGCGAGGGCCCGCACGTAGGTCTCCTGGACCAGGTCCTCGGCGTCGGCGGCGTTGCGGGTGAGGTAACGGGCGAGGTTGTAGAGCGTGTCGGCGTAGGCGAGCGCCTCGCGTCCGAGCTCGTCGTCGCCCGACCGCCTCCACCGCGCCATGCGGTCATCATAGGCTTCCCCCACGCCGTTCCGCCATCCGCCGCGTTACGCCTGGACGGAGATCACGAGCACCCTCACCGACCGCAACGCAGCCGGGGGTGATTCGTTCCGGGTGGCTCGGCCCGGACGGGGCCGGGCTAGAAGCGCAGCAGCAGCAGGAAGCTCGAGGTCGCGATGAGGTTGCTGGCCGCGTGGGCGACCATGCCGGGGAGGAGGCTGCGGGTGCGCTCGTAGCCGAGGGCCCACGCCGCGCCGCTCCAGCACACGGCGAGGAAGCCCTGGAGCCCGTAGCCGTGGGCGACCGCGAAGATCGCCGCGCTCAGGAGCGCGGCCGGCCAGGCGGGCAGGCGGAGCCGCAGGGTCGGGTAGAGCAGCCCGCGGAACGCCAGCTCCTCGAAGATGGGCGCCCACACCACGCCGTCGAGAGTGCCGGCGGCCACGGTGGCGGGCGAGCCCCAGAGGAAGTCCTCGAGGAAGCCGTCGGCCCAGTGCGAGGACACGCCGAGCGCGTTCAGCCCGATCGAGAGGAGGCTCTCGCCCGCCATCGAGACCACCAGCAGCACCAGCCCCCAGCCGAGGATGCGCCGGCGGCTCCCTGGAGGTGGGAGCAGTCCGAAGGTGTCGCGAATGGTCTCGTCGCGGGAGTGAAGGTAGCGGCCGATCCACCACAGCATCGGCAACCCGCCCACCAGGCCCATCACCGCGGTCACCACGGGGCTGCGCGGTAGCAGGAGCACCGCGGCCGCCGGCACCAGCAGGTAGCTGAAGGCGGCCCGGAAGAACAGGCCGAGGCCGTCGAGGCCGAGCCACGACGGCGGCAGCGGCGCCTCCGCGAGCCGGGCGCCGCGCGGGCCTCGCGTCAGCGCCCACAGCATGAGCCCGCCGAGCACGAACAGGACGGCGCTGGCGATCGTCAGGCCGCGGACGCGGATCAGCATCAGGTGGCCGCGGTGCGCCACCGTGGCCTCGGCGTCGGCCTCGAGCGCCTGGTCGTCGACCCGGGTGGCGATGCGCCGCACCAGCGTGTCGGTGAACCAGTCGCGGGGCAGGTCGCGGCGGATCTCGTCGGTCAGCGCGGTGGCCTCCGCCGGATCGGGTGCGTCGAGGTACGCGGCCTCCAGCCAGCGGCCGTAGTCGGCGGCGGTGCCGTCGTTGCCCTCGAGCGCCTCGACGAGGTTGGCCGCGCGCTCGAGCAGTCCGCTCTCCCCCAGCAACACGGTGAGGTTCAGATCGGTGCGCGTGGAGCGTTGCTCCTCGTCGATCTCGTCGAACCGCGCGATCGCGTCGTCGAACGTCTCGGGATCCGAGCCGGTGATCTCGTAGAGCCGCTTCTCCCAGTACGGCGCTCGCCGGAGCGCGTCGCGGAGGTCCATCTCGCGGGAGACCAGGCGGGCCAGGGACTCCTCGGGCTGCTGGAGGTTCGTCAGGGGCGAGCCCCAGCTCCAGTAGAAGAACGCGACGAGCAGGATGGTGATCAGCGCGTAGACCGCGGTGAGCCACGGGGAGAAGTAGCGGTGGGCGGAGGCCGGCTCGGCCGCGGTGGCCGGCGGCTCCGCGAAGGCGGGGGGAGCGATCCCTTCGTCGGGCTCGGTCAGGACTTGCGGGCCGCAGCCACGAGGGTCGCGAAGAGACGGCGGGCCGCGTCCGAATGGCCCACCAGCTCCTCCGGATGCCATTGCACCCCGACCACGAAGCGGGCGGGGTCGTCGAGCTCCGCGCCCTCCACGATCTGGTCGGGGGCCCACGCGACCGCGGTGAGCCCGCGGCCGAGCGTCTTGATCGCTTGATGGTGCATGCTGTTGACTTCCAGCTCGTCGACGCCGAGGGTCCGCGCGAGTCGGCTCTCCGGCGTCACCTTCACCTTGTGGGTGGGCTGCTCGCGCGGCTCCTTCTGGCTGTGCGGCGTCTGCGTGCCGTGGAGGGTCGCGAGGTCCTGGTAGAGGCTCCCGCCCAGCGCGACGTTCAGCACCTGGAGGCCGCGGCACACCGCGAGGACGGGAAGCCCGCGGTCGAGCGCCAGGTGGAGCGCGACGATCTCGAGTCCGTCACGAATTGGCGCGACATCGGAGAGCGTGGAATGCGGCGCCTCGTCGAAGAGGGCCGGGTCGACGTCGCCACCTCCGGTCAGCAGGAGCCCGTCGAGCCGGGCGCCCAGCCGCTCCAGGGAGGCCCGCGAGAGCTGCGGCGGGAGCGCGACCGGGACGCCGCCCGCCTGCTGGACCGCGCGCAGATACGCGGAGTTGACGAACGCGCGCTCGGGGCTCGTCCCCACCGTGATCGAGGTGCTGACGCCGATGAGCGGCGCGTCGTCGTTCATGGCGGCCATGCTACCACACCGGCTACGAGCCGGAAGCCCGGGTCGGGTCGGCGGTTGTCGATCGGGTGTCCGAGAAAAATCCCCGATGCTACCGTGAGAGGAGAGTCGGTCGGTGGGAGGGGCTCATGGTGCTCTCCTGGATGGTGATCGTCACCTGGCTGTGCCGGGTCTTCCTGGTGGTCTCCCTGGTCGTCCTCGCCTCGATCGGGATCGAGGTCGTGCTCTCGCTGCTCGCCGGGATCGGTCCTCCGGTCGGGAGGCCGTGAGGGTCGCGCCGTGAGCCTCGACGCCGAGATCGCGCAGACTCGCTTCTCGCTGCTCGAGGGGTTCTTCCGCCGGCGCGACGAGGCGGGCAACTTCTACTGCGCCGGCTGTCTCGTGGCCCAGCTCCGCGCGCGCGGCTCGCGCGACTTCTCCCTGACCTCGGTGCAAGGGGCGGTCAAGGATGCCTTCGCACGGCCCGGCGAGCTCCAGCTGAAGCTCGTCGGGCCGTGCGCGGCCTGCCGCAAGACGCGGCCCTGCCTCGGCGCCGGGCGATCGGTGCCCTAGGGATCACGCGCGCGGTCCCGCTCAGCCGCGCAGACTGCGCGCGTGCTCCTGGCCTCTGCGCCGCGGCCATCGGGTCGTCAAGACAACGGGCCCGCGCGCCTGTGCTACGATACGCCGCATGACAGTCGACTCCGCGCAGTACCAGCGCAGCGCTGCGCCGGCGGGCTCGGGCCCGATGACGCAGGTGATGGGGCGGAAGTGGATGGTCGCGGCCGGGCATCCGCTCGCCGCGCAGGCCGCGGCGCGCGTGCTGGCCGCGGGCGGCAACGCGATCGACGCGGGCGCCGCGGCCGGCTTCATGCTGGGCGTCGTGCACCCCGACATGGTGTGCTTCGCCGGCGTGGCCCCGATCCTCGTGTACCTGGCGTCGACCGGCGAGACCTTCGAGGTCGCGGGCCTGGGGCCCTATCCGCGGCGCGCGAGCGCGGAGCTGTTCCGCACCGAGCACGGCGGCCAGATCCCGATCGGTCTGCTGCGCTCGGTGGTGCCCGGCGCGCCCGACGCGTGGTGCGTCGCGCTGGAGCGCTGGGGCACCCGGTCGTTCGCCGAGGTCGTCGCGGGCGCGCTGGAGTGCGCCGAGCACGGCTTCCCGGTGTCCGCGTTCTCCGCTTCGATCATGGCCAGCAACGCGGAACGCTACGCGCGTTTCCCCACGTCGGCCGCGATCTTCCTGCGCGACGGCAAGCCCCACGCGGCCGGACAGCTCTTCGTGCAGGCCGAGCTGGCGTCGTCCATCAAGGAGATGGTGGCCGCCGAGGCGCGCGCCCAGGGCCGCGGCCGCGCGGCGGCGATCCGCGCGGCGCGGGACGCGTTCTACAACGGCGACATCGCCCGGCGGATCGCGGAGTACCATGCGCGCGAGGGCGGCCTCATGGCCTTCGAGGACATGGCCGAGTTCCACGCCGAGGTCGCCCCGGCGCTCAAGACCAGCTTCCACGACTACGAGGTCGCCGCCTGCGGCTACTGGTGTCAGGGCCCGGTGTTCCTCCAGATGCTGAACTTGATCGAGCCGTACGACTGGGCGGCGCTGGGCCACAACACCCCGCGCGCGCTCCACGTCATGGTGGAGGCCATGAAGCTGGCCTTCGCCGACCGCGAGGCGTACTACGGTGATCCGCGGTTCGTCGCGGTGCCGGGCGAGGCGCTCCTCTCCAAGGCCTACGCCGACCTGCGGCGCGGGCTCATTCGCGAGGATCGCGCGTGGCCGGACATGCCGCCGCCCGGCGATCCCGAGGGCAAGGCCGCGGTGCGCAACGGCCACGGCGCCGCCGCCCCGCTCGGCGCGCCGACGCGGGCGGGCACGCTCGACACGTCCTACGTGGCCGTGATCGACGCGGAGGGCAACGCGTTCTCGGCGACGCCGAGCGATCCCGGCGGCGTCGACTCGCCGGTCGTCCCGGGGCTCGGCTGCGTGGTGTCTCCGCGCGGCTCGCAGGGCTGGCTCACGCCCGGTCACGCGAGCGAGGTCGCGGGGGGCAAGCGACCGCGGCTGACGCCGGCGCCGGCGCTGGTGCTGCGCGACGGGCGGGCTTTCATGGCCTTCGGCACGCCGGGCGGCGACGTGCAGCAGCAGGCGATGCTCCAGGTCCTGCTCAACATGACCGCGTTCGGCATGGCCCCGCAGCAGGCGGTGGAGGCGCCGCGGCTCGCCACCCGCAGCTTCCCCGATTCGTTCTGGCCCCACACCAACTCGCCGGGACGACTCGACGTCGAGCGCCGCATCGCCCCCGAGACGCGCGCGGCGCTGGCGGCGCTGGGGCACGTCATCAACGAGTGGCCCGACTACGACTGGCGCGCGGGCGCGGTCTGTGCGGCCGTGGTGGGCCGCGACGGGGTGCGCCTGGGTGGCGCCGATCCCCGCCGCGGCGCGCACGCCATCGGGTGGTAGCCGGCGCGTCCGCGCGCCCCGCGGGGCGTCGGGCGCTCGCGCTCCTGGGGTGGCTGGCCGTGAGCGCCCTCCTCGGGCTCGCGCGCCCGGCGGTCGCGCAGCCCACGTTCCCGCTTCCACCGCAGCTCCCGGCTCGAGAGCGCCACCGCTTCGACGAGGTCATCAAGGGCGCGTTCGCCTCGACCCAGGTCGAGTTCGAGCCGTACGTCACGCGCCCCGAAGTCTTCGAGTTCCTCCTCGACCATCCCGAGTTCGCCACGCACGTCACGCGAGCGCTCAAGGCCGCTCGCTACAAGATCTGGAACGAGAGCGGCACCCTGTGGCTGGACGACGGCTGGGGCGTCAAGGGCGTCTTCCAGGTCGTGCTCGCCGAGCCGGGCCTGCGGCTGATCCACGCGCAGGGCGCGTACCAGTCGGCCCTCCCGGACATCCGGGGGCGCGCCGTGGTGGCCCTGGCGTACGCGTTCCAGCCGGGCCCGCCCGGGCGCGCCCAGGTCAAGACCACGGTCACCTCGTTCGTGGATATCGAGAGCGCGGTGGTGCGGGCCATCGGCAAGGTCGGTGCACCCATCGTGCAGAAGAAGGCGGACCGCGAGGCGCGCCAGCTCCTGAAGGTGTTCGCCCGGGTGAGCCGGGCCATCGAGGACAATCCGGGTGACGTCTACGCGCGCGTCCGCGAGCGACCCGACGTCCCGAAGAAGGAGCTCGAGGAGTTCCGCAAGCTGCTGCGAGTGCCGTGACCGGCGCTCCCGGCGACTAGGAGGATCGCGATGGCGGCCATCACCGGACGAACCATCCTCATCACCGGCGCGGCCCGCGGTATCGGCGCGGCGTGCGCTCGCCGGCTCGCCACCGAAGGCGCCCGGCTGGTCCTGGCCGACCTCGACGGCGCCGCCGTCGAGAAGCTCGCCGCCGAGCTGGGTCAGGTGGCGGTGCGGGCCGACGTCACGCGAGCCGTCGACGTCGTGCGGATGGTCGATGAGCCCTACCGGCGCTGGGGTCGCCTCGACGTGCTCTTCAACAACGCGGGCGTGATCCGGGTGCAGCCGATGTTCGAGGTGACCGAGGCCGAGTGGGACCGGGTGATGAGCGTGAACCTGCGCGCGGTGTTCTTCGTGCTGCAGGCCGCGGCGCGCCGGATGCGCGAGCAGGCGCCGATGGCGGGCTCGGAGCTGCGCGGCAAGCTGATCCAGACCGCGTCGATCGCCGCGTACCGCGGCGGCAACCACCTGATGACGCCGTACTCCGCCTCCAAGGCCGGCGTCGTGAGCCTCACGCGATCGGCCGCGCAGGCGCTGGCCGGCGAGCGCATCACCTCGAACTGCGTGTGCCCGGGGGCGGTGGCGACTCCGATGTGGGAGCAGATCGATCGGGAGTGGGGAGCGCTCGATGGGCTGGGGCAGGGCGAGGCGTGGAAGCGCCGCATCCGCGGCATTCCCCTCGGCCGGCCCGAGCGCGCGGAGGACGTGGCGAGCGTGGTCGCCTTCCTCGCCGGACCCGACTCCGACTACATGACCGGCCAGGCGCTCAACGTCGACGGCGGCCTCGTGATGGGCAGCTGAGCCGCGTGGCCCTCAACGACCACCCGCAGATCACGATCGAGGTCTTCTCCGATCGCCAGGTCGCGCGCCGCTGGCTCGCCGGCTAGGCGGCCGGGCGGACGTCAGGCCGTCGGGGCGCTGTCACCCTCGTCGCGCGGCAGCGCGGCCACGCTCGACGGAAGGTCCAGCTCGCGGTTGGTGAGACCCACCGTGACGCGCAGGGCGCGAAGGCCCTGGGCTCCCTGCAGCTCGTCCAGCTCGAGCTCCTCCACCCCGCGCGCGAGGTAGCCCAGGCGCTGCAGGTACTCGATGTACTCGCGCCACTCGGCGGCCTCGCTGGCGTGCGAGTAGACCAGCGCGATCTTGCCGGGCTGGGTGAGCCGCTCGGTGGTGCCGCGGATGATCGCCTTGTCGATCCGCTTCTTGATGATCTCGTAGCGGACGTTGTACGCCCCGTCCACGTCGAAGCGCTTCTCGTCGAAGCGGAAGCGGATCGACAGCGGCGCGTGCTGGATCAGGATCAGGTTCGTGATGTCGAGCGGCACCGGCAGCTGGTCCTTCAGCCGGTCCGCGCGCAGGGCCACCCCGCAGGCCACCATGAGCTGCCACAGGCGCATGTTCTTGAGGTAGAGCGGGTCGAAGGTGCCGTCCTCGCGGAGGGCGCCGCCCAGGTAGATCGTGTAGTCGACGCCGTCCGTCTTCTGCTTCTCGAAGTAGTGCGGGAACATGCCCTGCGCGGCCTGTTCCTCGAGATCGATGTACGAGGACACCGCCTCGTTGATCTGGGTGACGCTCTCGTCGAAGTCCTTGCGGCGCGCGTAGACCAGGCCGATGCCGGGATCCACCGTGGCCCGGTACGCGTCGATCTTCTCGTGCACCGCCGGGCCGAAAGTCTGCAGGTGGTCGAAGAGCGGCTCGACGTCGGTCTTCAGGAAGCCCATGACTCCCAGCTCGTCGCCGGAGCGGAGCGTGACCTCGATCTCGGCGACGTGGCCGTCGATCCGGTGGATCAGCTGGTCCAGGATCGGCAGGTGACGCGCCTCGTGGGCCGCGCGCAGCACGTCGCGGGCGAGCCCCAGCTGGGTCAGCAGGTCGGCCTGGATCGCCCAGGCGCGGTGGGTGGACGAGCCGCGGATGTCCGACACCGCGTAGAGCGGGTACACGTCGCGGAACACGATCGGGTCCATCTCACCGGTCTTGCCCCGACTCTCGGGCCCCTTCTCCATGCCCTCGAGCACCGCCTTGCGGAAGCGCCACTCCACGACCGGGTGGATCGCGGTGAACTGCTCCTTGATCGAGCCCTCCACCCGCGTGTGCAGCTCGTCCATGCTGCGCTTCACCGCGACCGAGAAGAGCGGCAGCACCTCCTGCAGCCGGGGTCCGATCAGCGTGTTCACGTCGCCCGGGTTCGGGGAGCTCAGGCTCAGCGTGCCGATCAGCTCCCGCTGGTAGTGCAGCGGGGCGACCACCAGGCTGCGCATGCCCTTCTTCAGCAGCCCCTCTTCCTTCGCCGACCGCTTGGTCAGCGCGGCGAGATCCTCGACGAACACCGGCTCGCCGCGGAGAACGGCGCGCTCGAAGATGGAGCCCGTGAAGTCGGCGGTCTTCTGGCGCACCGAGCCCGCGAAGATGCAGCCGTGGCCGTGCTCGAGCTGGTGGCCGGTGTTGAGCATCATCACCCGGTCGCCCTCGAGGGCGGCCAGGGTCAGGTGCAGCTCCGGGCGGCGGAAGAGCGTGCGGAGCTTGGCCTGCAGCTTCAGGAAGCGCGTGTTGGAGACGATCGACTCCTTGTCGATCAGCTCCCGCTTGATCGCGGAGAGCACCTCCTGGTCCGTCACGTCGATAGCCTTCACCACCGTGAAGCCGCTGAAGCGCACGCTGCCGGCGGGCACCAAGGCCGCGAGCCCGTCCAGGTCCACCGCCTGGGCCACCAGGCGCCGGCGCATGTCCTCGCTGAGCGGAGGAAGCGGGCGCAGCGGCTCCACGTCCACGAACCGGCCGTCGAACTGGATCTTGAAGTGGCGGTCGAGGCCGGTCCCACCCTCGGGGGCGGTGAGGATCAAGGGGTAGTCGACCGGGAACTCGATGCCGTAGAGCCGCTCGAGCGCGAGCGCGAAGGCGTTGACGAGCCGGAAGTCCCTCAGCGCCCGCATGTCGAGGTTGAGGCGGCCGTAGAGGACCCCGTCGGCGCCCATGATGCTGTCGAACGCGCGGGTCCCGTACACGCTGCGGAGCGAGAACGGGATCAGGGCGCCCATGTGGGCGATGTCCCAGAAGACGGGCGGGAACACCGCGCTCATCAGCTCGTCCACCAGCGGACCGTGTTGGTCGAGCAGGGTGATGTCGTCGATGGGCCCGATCAGCTCGGGGGTCTCGCGCAGCCTGGCCAGGAGGCTCCGGGCGTGCTCGCCGCGGAGCGAGCTCGCCTTGGCCTGCTCCTCCCAGAAGCGGATCAGCAGGGACAGACTCAGACGAGTCTCGAACGGAAAGTCCTTCTGGAACGCGGCCAGCTCGGTCCTCGGCTCTTCCATGGCCATCATTCTACTCCTGGTGCCAAGCGTCCAATACCCAGCCTGGCGCCTGTTTAGACGGCGGGCCACCCGGGCGCGGATTCCGCCGCCCCGCCGGGTGTCCGACTCGGTGCGTCAGAACGGGGCAGGGCCCCGGGACGCCGAGAGCCAGTACGCCGGAGGGCGGGCGGCGGGGGCAGGAGGTTGACTGCGGAGTCGTGCTCGGTCGTCGTGGTCACCGCGATCGGTCCAGGCCACGTCGGGGCGCTGGTCATCGCGGTCCTCGATGCCGCGAGGCGCGACGAGGAGAAGCGGGCGCGGACCCGGCACCGATCACGATCGCGCGTCACGCGCAGTGTGCACGTTCTGCGCGCAGCGCGCGTCGCGTGGCGCCGCTCGCCCTCGACGCGCGGCGGACGTCCGCGACGTCCGCGCCTCAACACCGCGAGCCCATGCGTATTGCAATTCCGCCCGCCAGCACGAGACTGCGCGGCTGGAACGACGCTTGCTCCGCTCCCGGGGTGGGACCTCCAACCATGTCGACCAAACGCGTGCTCGTGGTGGACGATCAGACGCCGGTGCGAGAGCTGGTGGCGGCGGTGCTGACCGCGGACGGCCTCGCGGTGGAGACGGCGCGCGACGGCGCGGACGCGCTGCGGCTGCTCGACGCCCACACCGCGTACGACCTGATCGTGAGCGATCTCAAGATGCCGGGCCTGGACGGCCCCAGCCTCTATCTCGAGCTGACTCGCCGCTGGCCGGACACGCGCCCGCACCTGCTCTTCATCTCGGGCTTCGTGGAGTCACCCGAGTACGCGGGCTTCCTGCAGGGCACCGGGGTCCAGGTGCTGCTCAAGCCCTTCGCGGTCGACGACCTCTCGCACGCGGTCGCCGCCATCCTCGGACGGTCGTAGCCGACAGCCGGTCGTCGCCACGCCCGGGAGGCGCGGCTAGACCGGCTTCGCCTCCGCCACCTTCCGGAAGACGATCTTGCCGTGGTCGGCGTGCGCGGTCACGGTGTCGCCCTCGTTGATCACGCCGTTGAGCAGCTCGAGCGCGAGCGGATCCTGTACCAGCTTCTGGATGGTCCGCTTGAGCGGCCGGGCCCCGTAGACCGGATCGTAGCCCTCCTTGGCCAGGAGCTCCTTGGCCGCGGGCGTCAGCTCGAGCGCGATGCGCTTGTCGGCCAGGCGCTTCATCAGCTGCCGGGCCTGGATCTCCACGATCTGGCCGATCTGGTCCCGGCCGAGCGGCTGGAAGATCACCACCTCGTCGATGCGGTTCAGGAACTCCGGCCGCAGCGCCTGCTTGAGCGTGTCCATGATCAGGCCGCGCACCCGCGCCGGATCCTTCTCCTCGCGGAAGAACTGGCTGCCCAGGTTCGAGGTCATGATCACGACCGTGTTCCGGAAGTCCACCGTGCGGCCCTGGCCGTCGGTCAGGCGACCGTCGTCCAGCAGCTGGAGCAGCACGTTGAACACGTCGCCGTGGGCCTTCTCGATCTCGTCGAACAGGACCACCGAGTAGGGCCGCCGCCGCACCGCCTCGGTGAGCTGGCCGCCCTCCTCGTAGCCCACGTAGCCCGGGGGCGCGCCGATGAGCCGCGCCACCGTGTGCTTCTCCATGTACTCGGACATGTCGATCCGGATCATGGCCCGCTCGTCGTCGAACAGGAACTCGGCGAGCGCGCGCGCCAGCTCGGTCTTGCCCACGCCGGTCGGGCCCAGGAACAGGAACGAGCCGATCGGACGGTTGGGATCCGACAGCCCGGAGCGGGCCCGCCGGACCGCGTTGGACACCGCCACGATGGCCTCGCGCTGCCCGACCACCCGCTCGCCCAGCCGCTCCTCCATCTTCACGAGCTTCTGGACCTCGGCCTCGAGCAGCCGGGTGACCGGGATGCCGGTCCACTTGGCCACGGTCCGGGCGATGTCCTCCTCGTCGACCTCCTCCCGGAGCATGCGGCCGGACTTCTGCATCTCGCGCAGTCGCGCGTTCTCGGCCTCGAGCCGCTTGTCGAGCTGCATGAGGGCGCCGTAGCGCAGCTCGGCGGCCTTCTGGAGATCGCCGCGCCGCTCCGCGTCCGCCATGGCGGCCCGCGCGTCCTCGGTCTCCTCCTTGATCTTGCCGATGGTCATGATCGCGGCCTTCTCGGCCTGCCACTGGCTCTGCAAGCGCGAGGACTTCTCTCGCAGCTCGGCGAGCTCCGCGTCCAGGCGGGCGAGCCGCTCCCGGGAGACCTCGTCGGACTCGCGCGCCACCGACACCCGCTCGATCTCGAGCTGCATGATGCGCCGGCGGGTCTCGTCGAGCTCGACCGGCATCGAGTCGATCTCGATGCGCAGCCGGGAGGCCGCCTCGTCGACCAGGTCGATGGCCTTGTCGGGCAGGAAGCGGTCCGCGATGTAGCGGTGCGAGAGCACGGCCGCGGCGACCAGGGCCGCGTCCTTGATCTTCACCTTGTGGTGGACCTCGTACTTCTCCTTGAGGCCGCGCAGGATCGCGATCGTGTCTTCCACCGAGGGCTCGCGCACCATCACCGGCTGGAACCGGCGCTCCAGCGCGGGGTCCTTCTCGACGTGCTTGCGGTACTCGTCGAGCGTGGTGGCGCCCACGCAGCGCAGCTCGCCGCGGGCCAGCGC
>Ga0187766_10000659_pt1 | contig 19474 bp, 19 predicted proteins | sample 0216_QUI02_MP05__4_FD_132971 | JGI IMG/M metagenome (GOLD analysis project Ga0187766, IMG submission 132971) | Tropical peat soil microbial communities from peatlands in Department of Meta, Colombia - 0216_QUI02_MP05_20_MG | ecosystem: Environmental > Terrestrial > Soil > Wetlands > Peat ... | reverse complement strand
GTCATGAACCGGTCCTTGTCTTGGCTCTCTTCGCGAAGTTTTTGGGAGAAGCGCGTTCGAGACGTTGAAATGAGGGGGGCTAATTTAGCTATTCTTTATTTAAGCCGTTGCGTTTGCGTTGTTTTTCCGTGCGGCACCGTGCCGAGCCGGGATTTCTCTGTCAAGCGCGAAGTTGAATCTTTATGTGATGTACAACCGATCATGGAAACCTCATCCTTCGAGACGGTGCTGCGCACCTCCTCAGGATGAGGATGATAAAAATAAAATGAATCCTCATGGTGAGGAGACTGCCGGCGCGCTTCGCGCGCCTTCTTGTGCGTCGCGCATAGAGGCGGCCGCTATGGCGGCCGCCGGGCAGCCGTCTCGAACCATGAGGGTGCGATCTCTTCATTCGTCATGCGCGGGCTTGACCCGCGCATCCACGCGTAGGGAATGGCGGCTTCAAGGACATGGATGCCCGGGTCAAGCCCGGGCATGACGGTGAAGGAAAGCGGAGGCAGCCGTCTCGAACCCTGAGGGGCGTACAAAGGGAGGTGGTTCGTGGAAATCGTTATCTTCGCGCGCTTTCACGCGCTGCCCGAGCGTGAGGCGGCGCTCGAGGCCGTCATCCTCGATGTTCTGACGCCCACCCGGGCGGAGGCTGGCTGCCTGGAGATCCACGCCTTCCACTCGATCCGGGACAGCCGTCTCTTCTATATCCATTCACGCTGGCGCGACGAAGCCGCGTTCGAGCTTCATGCGAGCCTGCCCCATACCGTGCGGTTCATTGAGCGGGCGGAAGCGTTGATCGATCACGAACTCGACGTGACGCGCGCAACACTCATTTCCTGAAGGCCTCCTGTTCCTTGAAGGCCGATTCATCGACCTTCTTTGTCGGGCAGCGCCTTGGCGAGAAGTCCAAGGAAACCGTCGATGGTCGCGGGATCGATCCAACAGAGCACGGCGACGATATCGTGGCTTGGATCGACCCATACGAGGTTGCCGCCGGACCCACTGGCGCCGTAGGCGTCCGCCGGAGCGCTCGGATAAAGCTTCCGGCCGGTGTTGAGGATCCAGAAGAACCCATATTGCGGATTGAGCCGGGTCGGGGTCGTGGCCTGCCGGATCCAAGCCTCGCTGATGAGCTGGCCTGTACCCCAACGGCCCCGGCGGAGTGCGAGCAAGCCAAGGCGCGCGTGATCCCGCGCATGCATGAAGACGCCACCGCCCCAATGGCCGCCGCCCGAGACGGATTCCATTCTCACCCCGTCGATCTCGACGAAAGAATTGCGGTAGCCATGCCAGCGCCACTCGGCCGAAGCCCCGATCGGCGCCATGACCGCCTCGCGGAAGACCTCGGGGAGTGGTCGCCGAAATCGCTGAAGGAGTGCCAGGGCCAGGCGATTGACGCGAATATCGTTGTACTCCCAGTATTCCCCCGGCTCGCGCAATTCCCTGGCCGTTCCCTTCTTGGCGCTCGCCTCGTTGCCGAGGTCGCGATTGCGGTCGATGAGGTCGGGTTTATCCCACAGGGTCCCCTCCCACTCCGAGGTCTGCTCGAGAAGATGGCGCCAAGTGATCTTGGCGTTGTGGGGTGGATCGAACCCGCCGTCGTCGACGAGCCGAGCCACCTTCTCGTCGAGATCTCGAATCAGGCCACGCTCGACGGCGATTCCGGCGAGGAGACCGAGGTAGCTTTTCGCGATACTGAAGCTCATGTCGACGCGTCCGGTGTCGCCCCATTCCGCGACAATCAGGCCGCGGTGGAGGACGAGCCCGTTGGGACCGCCGCGCGGGGCGACCGGTCCGATGATCTCGTTCCAGGGCGGCGGCTCGGAAAAGCCCCGCACGATTTCACTCTCGACATCGCGCGACCAAGGGGTTTCGCGCGACGCGGCGTAGGCCTTGGCGGCTTCGACTGCGGCGGGATCGAGCCCCGTCTCCCCGGCCTCGGCGCGCAGCCACGAACCGCCGTGGGGTGGGGGGACGTAAGTCTCATCGGCGATGGTCGGCATGGGCGTGACTTCCGATCTGCTCTCGAGCAGCGCTCATGAGCAGTGCCGATCCTCGCACGGGATCGCATTGGCCGACAGCGTAAAGTCGTCCGGCGCCTACAACTTCGATCCAGCGCCTACAACTTCGATCCAGCGCCTACAACTTCGATAACGTGTCGATCGTCTGGATCGCGGCCGGACCGCCCAGCACCATGAAGAGGGACGGCAGGATGAAAAGGATCATCGGCACGGTCATGGTGGCCGGTAGTTTCGCGGCCTTTTCTTCCGCACGCATGATCCGGTCGTCGCGGAACTCCGCGGAGAGGACGCGTAACGACTGCGCGAGCGGCGTGCCATAGCGCTCGGTCTGCATGAGGCTGTTCACGATGCTGCGGATTTCCGCCATCGTCGTGCGTTCGACCAGGTTGTTGAGCGCCTTTTGCCGATCGGGCAAGAAACCAAGCTCGAGGGATGCCAAGGAGAACTCGTCCGAGAGTTCCGGGCATGCATTGGCCATCTCGCGCCCAACCCGCGTCAACGCTGCATCGAGGCTCAGCCCCGCTTCGGCGCAAATGACCAGGAGGTCGAGCGCGTCCGGAAGGCCCTTGCGCATTTTAATCACGCGCTTTTTGGTTGCATTACTCAGGTAAATGTCCGTGGCATAAAGTCCGACGATGAATCCGCCGCAGAGGATCAGGGCGCGAATTCCGGGATTGAGCGAGTCCTTATCCATCAGGTTCAGCATGAGCATGGCGTAGCCGCCCAAAACGAACGGCATGGCGAGCTTGCAGAAAAGATAGACGATGACTGCGTCCTTCGACCGCTTGCCCGCGCGTGCGAGTTTCAAGGCAATACGTTCGGAATGCTGGCCGCGAATAAGGTTGAAGCGCATCACGATGCGCCTGGCCAGGCCGATACCTGACTCGCGAAGATCGCTGCGCGTGCCGTGGCCGCGGTTCACGCGCAGGTTTGCCCTGAGAGCATCCCGGCGGCCCTCGAGCGCTCTGACGCGCGCGGTAAAGGGATCGCGCACGACGAGGCCGTGCCAGATGGCGAGCAGCACGAGAAACGCCGCCGCGGCTGCCGCGAAGGCGAGGAAGTCGTCGAACGGAATGCCGAAGAAGAAGGGCGCGTTCATATCTCGAACCTCGCCATCTTGAACATGATGCCAATCCCCGTCAGGAGCGAGGAGCAGGCCATGAAAAGGACCAATCGGCCTTTGGGATGGTGGATGAGCACCATCGCATAGTCGGGGTTGACCAGGAGGAGTGCGCCGAAAATGATGAATGGCAGCGAGCCGAGGATCATGGCGCTTGCGCGCGCCTCCGCGCACATCGCCCGGATCTTCTTCCTCATCTGCTTGCGCCGGCGCAGGATGTTCGCGAGGTTCTCGAGGGTTTCCGCGAGATTGCCGCCGGTTTCCTGCTGGACCGAAAGGCTGATGATGAAGAACCGGAACTCAGGTGTGTCGAGCCGTGGGGCAGCCGCCCACAGGGCCTGATCGAGGGTCGCCCCGAAGGTGAAGGAGTCGGCGATACGGCGGAATTCGACCCCGACAGGATCCGCCATTTCGACCCCCACCGACTTGATCGCCTCCGTCACCGGCAGGCCCGATTTGAGGCTTCGCACGATAAGCTCGATCGCCTCCGGGAACGTGTTCGTGAACTGCTTGAGCCGGCGTTCCGCGAGAAAGCCGACCACGAGATAGGGCAGGCCCAGGCCGAGTGCGACACCGAAGAGCGTGCCGACGACTGCCGGCAGGTCGAAAATGACGGAGAGAACCAGGTAGGTCATGACGCCGACCAACCCGCAAGCGAGTACGTACTCGCCGAGCGAAATGCGCTTTCCCGTTCTCGCCAGGCGTTCGCGCAACTTCTCGGGATTTGGCATTATTCGCTTGATAAGCCTGTCAAAACCGCGAATAGAGCTGTCCGAGCCGTCGATCCGGACCGTGATTTTCGACGACGCGGTGGCAAGCGTTGGGCCCTTCTGCGTGCGCTCGAGCCGGCGCATGATCCGCTTGCGCTCGAGATTGAACGAACTGGCGATGCCCAGGAACAGGAGCACCACGGCGGCGGCCCCGCCGAGGCTCACAACCGTGGTCACCGCATCGAAATCGCTGAATAATTCGTTCATGCCAAGGCCTCAACGAGCGGTTTGTCGAGCCCGAAATACGCGGCCTTGGGCGTGAAGTGCGGCCGCAGGCCCGAGGATTTATATTTGCCGATGAGCTTCCCGTCGGGCCCTTCGCCTTCAACTTCGTAATGGAAGAGGTCCTGCGTGGTGATGACGTCGCCTTCCATGCCGACGACTTCCATGATGTGGGTGATTCGCCGCACGCCGTCGCGCATGCGGCTCACCTGCACGATCATGTCGAGTGCGGCGGCGATCTGGGTTCGAATGGCCTTGGAGGGCAGGTTGATGCCCGCCATGCCGACCATGTTCTCAAGTCGTGTCAGCGCCTCGCGGGGGCGGTTGGCGTGGATCGTCCCGAGGCTTCCTTCATGGCCCGTGTTCATGGCCTGCAGCATGTCGACCGCTTCGGAGCCGCGCACCTCGCCGAGGATGATACGGTCGGGGCGCATACGCAGCGAGTTCTTGACCAGCTCGCGCATTGTGATTTCGCCCTGGCCCTCGATATTCGCCGGCCTGGTTTCGAGCCGGACGACGTGAGGCTGCTGAAGTTGAAGTTCCGCCGCGTCCTCGATGGTCACGATGCGCTCGCCGGCGTCGATCATTTGGCTGATTGCATTGAGGAGCGTGGTCTTGCCCGAACCCGTACCGCCCGAGATCAGGATGTTGAGCCGGGAACGGCCGCCGATCTTCAGCACGGTCGCCATCTGCGGCGAGATGTTGCCCTGACGCATCATCACGTCGAGCGTAATCTTTTTCTTTGAGAATTTGCGGATTGAGACCGAAGGCCCGTCGATCGCGAGCGGGGGGATGATGATGTTGACGCGGCTGCCGTCGAGCAGGCGCGCGTCGCACAGCGGACTCGATTCGTCGATCCGCCGGCCGATCCTAGAGACGATACGGGTGGCGATATTCATGACGTGGCTGTCGTCGCGAAACCGCACGCCGGTCAATTCGAGCTTGCCGCCGCGCTCGATATAGACCTGCTGCGGCCCGTTGACCATGATATCGGTGATCGATTCATCGGCGAGGAGCGGTTCGAGCGGACCCAGCCCGAGCATGTCATTGAGCAGTTTCGTGACGAGATCGCGCTGCTCGAGCGCGTTGAGCTGCATTTTTTCTTCGAAGATGATTTCGGCGACGATCTCGCCGAGTTGGCGTCCGAGTTCATCGCGGGGCAAAGCGGAGGCGGCGGCGATATCGACGCGAGAGAGCAACTTGGGTTGAATGTGCTCCTTCGCGATGTCGATCGGACTGCGCGGTGTCGGTGGTGCTGCGACCGGCTCGGCGACGTGGGGCAGGGGTCCGCCCGACACTTCGGTGGCGGCGGGTTTCTGGGCCTCGTTGGTCAGTGCAGCGATCACAGCCCGCTCTTCCGCCGGGCTCGGTTTGGCGCCGTTTTCTTCAATGTACGATTTGACGACGGACTGTATGAGTTCGGTAAGCTCAGCACGCGTGAGACGCTTTGCGTCGGCCGCAGGTAGCAGGTTGCGTACAACGGTCGCGAGCTTGCCTTTGGCTTCGAGCACCCAAGGCGAGGCGGCCGGCGACGTCGCCGGTTGCGCTGTGGCGCCCGACCCGTTATTTGCGGCCGCGCCGGGCTCGACAAGCCGAAGCGGTGGGGCGGCTTCGCTGGTGCGTCGTCCGAACACAGCGAGTCCTTAGCTCGAGCTTGGCTTGATGCCCGCTAGCAAGCGCGCAAAAAAGCTCGGCTTCTTGCCCTTCGATTTGCCGAGTGCCTGGGCGAGACCCTTGAGGGACGCGGTCGCCTTGCTGCTTGGGGCGGCGACGGCGAGCGGCTTGCCGCCATTGAGCGCCCTGGCGACACCGGAGCTGTCCTCCGGAATCACGGTGCCGAGACTCGTGCCAATCGCCTTCTCCACCTCGGCTTTCGGCAACTCGCCCTTCTTGGCGGCTCCGACGCGGTTGGCGACGATCATGATCTTTGCCGTGGGCGCATTGGCCTTGGCGAATGCCTTTAGGCGGCTCGCGTCGCGCAGGCCCACGAGCGAGAAATCCGTAACGATCAGGATCGTGTTGGCCTCGCCCATGCCTTGCCGCAAGAGGTCGATATTGCTTCGAGGCAAATCCATGACGACGCGGGCGAAGTCGTGGCGGAGTTCCTTGGCGAGCAGCTCGATCGCACCCGGACGCGCCATGGTCGGTATGTCGAACGCCTCCTCGGCGCAGAGAAGAAAGAGGTTATTCCCGAGATTCGAAGCGGCGCTCGCGACGAACAGGCCGTCGATGCGATCGGGATTTTCAAGCACCTCGCAAAGGCCGCGGCTCGGCTCGACGTCGAGGGCCAGTGCGGCCGCACCGTTATGAAGGTCGAAATCGACGACCATGGTGCGTTTCTGCTCGTCATTCGCAAAAAACCAGCCCAAGTTCGTTGCGACGGTCGTAGCCCCCACGCCACCCCGCGCGCCGACGACGGCAACGACCTCGCAAGCCAGGGCCGGCGCTTTTTCGGGCTCGGCCGCCGCCGCGGCGTTGCGCCGCCGCACGGTATTTAGTGCAGCCGAAATCATTTCGCTGGTCACCGGCTTGACCAGGTAGTCGGCGACGCCGGCAGAGCGCAGGGTGCGATAAAGCTCGACGTCATTGAGCTCGCCGAGTGCAATCAAGGACGTTCCCGGCGCGCAAACCTCGGCAAGCCGATCGAGTTCGGACATTGGATCGCCGGAACCCGATAGATCGACGACGAGGTAACGCGCCGATGGGTCTTCGGCTAGATGTGCGATCGCCTGCTCGACACCGCCAAGCACGACCGAAGTCGTAGGCCAATCCGCGCCGAGTGCGCCTGCAAGGGCCGCGCGCGTGTCGTCGTCATGCACGAAGGCTGCAAGCGGCGCCGTATCGGCCTGTCCGACCGCCGTTTTCTTGTCGCCACGCACAGGAGAAAGGGCATTCAATTTCCACCTCCGCCGCTATAGAGCTTCGGCAATTCGGGCTTGAGCGATTTCGAGACATCGCCGTTGCGGTAGTGCTCGATGCCGGTAGCACCGTAATCGCCATCGGCACCGCCTTCGGACGAGCCGCGAACGAGTTCCGCCGGATTTGCAACCATCAGGCCGAAATTCGTGTTTGTGGCACACCCATAGTTGCTCGCCGGCACATTGGTGAAATCGTCGGCTTCCGGCTTGGTCCAGTCGGGGCAGGCCGGCGGGGTCACGACATAGCGGCCAAGCGTCACCACGACCGCGTTTGGCGAGAGCGCGCCGTCGACGCTCGGACGGGACGCCACGGTGGCCGGTGCGCGCATCTTGTGAAGTAGTTTGGAAACGGCATCGAGCCGCTTTTCGGCCAGCTGGTCGGCCGCTTTGTCGCTCGCCTTCGGGCCGGCATCCAGGGTCAACTGGTCGCCATAGCCGAAATTGACCTGCGAGAGGAAGTCAGCGAGCTTGCGGTCCTCGCCGGTTTGCGGATTTGCGGTACCCGGCGCGAATTCGACCTTGTGCACCATGGTCACGAAATCCACGCGGTTTTCCTTGGGCGCTTCGGTCGGCGTCCAACGCTCCGTGTCCTGACAGCCCGTAACGAGCAACGCAGCCGCAAGGAGGAGCGGGAAGAACAGCATCATTGAATCGCGCGGCAACATCATCTCTGCTCCTAGTTGAGGCTGAATCCGGCCGGGCCGATGAGCTTATTTCCATCGACATCCCCCGTTGGCGCGGTGCCGCCGACAGGTTCGGTCGGGCGCACGTTGCGGCCGCGCAGGATGCGATCGACGTCGTTGGGCGGTGTGTAGCCGCTATTCGGCCCCTGGAGGCGACGGTCGGAGACCGGCTTCACGAGATAGGGCGTCACGAGGATCACAAGTTCGCTTTCATTGCGCTGGAAACTGTCGGAGCGAAACAAGGCGCCGAGTACCGGCAGTTCGCCGAGCCCCGGAACCTTGTTGAGCGTGTCGGTGATGTTGTTCTGCAGCAGTCCGCCGATTGCGAAACTCTGTCCGCTGCCGAGTTCGACGGTCGTTTCCGCGCGCCTGGTCGAGAGCGCCGGAATCGTGAAGCCCGAGATTTGCACGGCACCCGTGTTCGAAAGCTGGCTCACTTCCGGGCGCACGCGCAGGCTGATGCGCCCACTTTCGAGCACGACGGGCGTAAAGGCGAGGGCCACGCCGAACGGCTTGAATTCGACCGTGACCTGGTTGGTGTTTTGCGGCACCACGATCGGGAATTCGCCGCCCGCCAGGAAGCTCGCGGTCTCGCCGGACATGGCGGTGAGGTTCGGCTCGGCGAGAATGTTGACGAGGCCATTCTGGTCGAGTGCGTCGATCACGCTGTTGACGTTGACGTCGGGCGTATTGACGCCGAAGAGATAGCTGTTCGTCGGCACGCCGGACGGCCCGACGTTGCGGGTAATGAAGTTCCCCGTCGTCGTGGTGGCCCCGGAAGTCGTCATGAGCGGGATCGTCGTCGCCGGCGTGCCGGTCGCAAGTCCGAAGGCGAAGCTGCCGACGCGGCCGATTGCATCCCAGTTGATTCCGAGCTGCTTGATGATGTTGCGTTGAACCTCGGCGACGCGCACGCGCAGATTGACCTGGTTGGGTTGATCAATCGTGATGTGGTTGACGATTTCCTTGTCGTCGGTCACGAACGGCCGTGCGATCCGCTTTGCTTCCTCCGCCTCGAGCGGAGAGTTGACGCTGCCGACCAGCACGAGCGAGCCGTTGACAGCCTCCACATCGACCGAGCTGTTCGGTAGCATCTGGTTAAGGGCGAGCTGAATTCTTCCAACATCGCGCTTCACGGAGATCGGCCGGTTGAAGAGCACGTGATCCTGGCTATCCACCGCGTACAAAGACGTCTCGCCCGGCTGCTTGGCGAAGAGGTAGATGAGCTTGGGCGATTTCACCTTGACGTCGGCGATCTCGGGATCGGCGACGAACACCGTGTCCGCATTGTGATCGAGGCGGATGAGGGTGCCCTTGTTGACCCCAAGCTCGATGGGCGCGCCCGTCGGCGGCACCATCTGTTGTGCAAGGCTCGTACCTGCCGCACCCGTGAGCGCTAGGGCGATCGCGAAGATGAGAGCGGCGAAAACGCGGGGCGCGGACATCAGTTGACTCCTGTCGAGGCTTGCACGGGCTTTGGCGCCCCTTCAGCCGTTGCGGCGGGGGGTGGGGTGGGTGCTGAAGGCGCATGGCCGCCGCTCGCCGCCTCGCCGCGGAGAATCGTCACGACAGGCGGGGCATTCGGCAAACTCGAGTGAGTGCCCGGCTTGGCGATGAGCGGGCTCACGTCGCTGTCCCACGTGTGGCTGACCGAGGAGGGGCCGCGCAGCCGCGCATCGAAATCGTTGTCGCCCTGGTGCGCCAGGCTGCGCAAGCTGAGGGAGAGCTTGCCAAGCTCGGCGGCGACGTCAATAACCTCGACCTGCTTCGGCGTCACCTCGAAAGTGATGGTCTTGGCGAGCAGGGGCTTATTGTCCTGATCGTTCGTCGTCTGATCGACCGCCAGAACGCGCACATCGGTCAGGACGGTCTCGCTGGCCTGGCGCGGCATGGCGTTCGGGTTGTCATCGTCCTTGAGGGCGTGCGCCAGGATGAGATCGACCCGGTCGCCGGGGAAGACGAGCCCCGCGACGCCCGAAGTCGCCGTCACCGGCACCGAGACGGCGCGCATGCCGGGTTCGAGAACGGCTGCGAGAAATCCCCGGTCGCCCGGCTTGATAAAGCGGCCCTGCGTGACTGGCTCGCCCGCGGCGATGCGAAGGCGGACCACGGCGCCAACGAGCGCCTGGGGGGTCTCGTTATCCTTAGTAAGGTAATTGTCGCTCAGCTCATCGCTGGGCCAGGGCTGCCAGCGCAGATCTTCAACGCGGATGAAGCTGCCGGTCGGCAGATCCTTGGCCGCCACCAGAACGTACGGCGCTTCCTTCGCGGGTTTCTTTTCCGCATCGAGCGCCGCTCGCTGCTCGGCAAGCCAATTCCGCGCGACATGCGCCGTGCCGAGGGCTATGACGATGGCGAGTGCCGCAAAAATGAATACGCGTGGCTTCATGACAATCCCTCACGATGCGGATCACACGCTAAGACCTGCCGCCTAATTTTTCGTTAGTTTCCAGCTAACAAAAAATGAATGGCGACATAGGCCGCGCCGGCGGTGATCGCGATGCCGTAGGGTACTGGAACGGAGCCGGTCGTCTCGATCGGCACGCCTGAGGCAAGTTTGAGATGGCGCCCGACACGGACCAGCCAGACCACGGCTGCGAGAGCGCCTCCCGCCATTCCCATGACGATGAGAAAAGGAAAAATGTAGCTCGTGCCGGCCCAGAGGGAGGCAGCACCAAGGAATTTAACGTCGCCCCCGCCCGCGATGCCTTGCGAGAAGACGGCGATCCCGGCGACGAACAGGATGGCGCCGATGAGCAGAGCGCCGGGCCAGTCGATCGGTGCGGCACTCGCCAGCACATGGGCCGGATAGAGCAGGAGCACGCCGAGACTCACGGCGTTGGGAATTCGAAAATACAGTGCATCGGAATAAGCGGCCCAGCCGGCGAGGCCGAGAAAGCTCAAAACAATGAATTGATCGAGGGAAAAGAAGCCGAGCATGGCGCGTTACCTTTCTCCATGCGGCAGTTGCTTGCGGTCGACCGCACTCGGCTACCGTACATTATCTGCGAGTGGCGGTGCTCGCACGGGGGCGGGGTGGTTCCCATGCCCACTCCGCTGTTCCCGTGCCCCGCCCGTCCTGGCGGGGAACGACCGAAACCCCCGGGCGATTAGAGGTTATTCGCGACTGTGGTGAAGGTCGTCGTGAGGTTGGTGCCGACGGTCTTGATGACGCCGACGGCGGCGACGGAGATGAGCGCCGCGATAAGACCGTATTCAACGGCCGTCGCGCCCGACTCATCCTTCAGCAGGCTTTTGATCATCTTGAGCATAGCGAAGTACTCCCTTGCCAAGTGAAGCTAACGGGGACATTTGGCGCCAAAACATTTAACAAGCGGTTAAGTTTCGAAATAAAATGCAATATAAAAATCAAGACTCCAAGTATTATAAAATGCATCTAGAATAAAACATTCATTTTCGAAAAATACAGTCTGGTTTTATCTAAAATTTTAGGAGTATATTCAGTTCGATTGCTGGCGATGCGCCGCAGCGGTGCGGTCAGGAGGTTCGGAACCGCTGCGGCGGACAAACGAAACGGCCCGCACGGATTGAGCCGCTCGCAAGTTTGGCGGCAAATATTGGGGAAGGCCGCACGTCCCGGCTATCCCTTTGGGTTGCCATGCATATGTTTTAATTATCTTATTGGCATGCGAGCATGCGAAATCCCATCGACAAATGCGGGATGAAATGATCGAATGCGCGCCACGTGACGCGCGCCCAGACGCGCGCCGCCATATGCGCAATCGAGATTTCCGGAGGAGTTCGATGATTCAACTTTATACGGCGGGAACCGGCAACGGACGCCGGGCGACGATCATGCTCGAGGAGTGCAAGCTCGCCTACAAGGCGCACATCATTGAAATCGGGAAGGGTGCGAACAAGCCGGCCGAATTCCTAAAGATCAATCCGCACGGCACGGTGCCGGTGATCGTCGACCCGCCCGGCATCGGGCGGAAGACGGCGACCACGGTCAAGCAATCGGGGGCCATCCTCTTCTATCTCGCGGAGAAGGCCGGAAAGTTCGTTCCGAAGGCGGCGGCGGCACGCGCGCTCACCGTTCAATGGACGATGGCCGCCTTGACCGACCTCGCACCCGCCAGCACGAGCATTTTCCTCTCCACCGCCGTGATGCCGACCAAAGTGCCCGCGGTCGTCGGATTTTTCGAAAGCCGCTTCATCGAGCAATGCAAGGTCTTCGACGAACGTCTCGGCGAGGCGGACTACCTTGCGGGTGATGAGGCGACGATCGCCGACTTCGCACTCTATCCGGTGATCTTCGGCCGCCAGGCTCTCGTCGACAAAGCTCCAGGCCTGCAAAATCTCAAGCGCTGGGCGGCGACGATGGCGGCCCGGCCGGCGACGGCTGCAGCACTCAAGGTCGCGTGACCGCTCAGCGTCTTTAGACCTTCGTGGAAGTTGAGGCGGAGTGCGGGCGCCGAAACGATCCCGGCGCCGCACTTAGTACGCTATGCACTCCCGGGGCGGCTTCGGTCTCGGTAGGACGAGTGCGGGTGCGTCGCCGCCGTCAGTGCGCCATGAAGACCGGGACCGTCGATTCAGCCAAAATATGGCTGGTGGTGCCGCCGAAAATCATCTGACGCAAGCGGCTCTGGGTGTAGGCGCCCTTGATCAGGAGGTCTGCACCCCAATCGGCCGCCTCGGCGAGGACGGCTTCGCCCACGCTACGCTTCATCGCCTTTGCAACCTTCGCGGCGGCAGGGACTCCGTTTCTGAGGAGATAATTGGCCACGTCCTGTGGGGTCGGTCCCGGCACCCCGCCACCCTCGATCAAAAGCACTTGCACATCCTTGCTGCGAACGAGGAAGGGCATGGCAAATGCCATCGTGCGCGCGGTCTCGGTCGAACCGTTCCATGCCACGCAGACTCGCTCACCGAGCTTTTGCGGGGCGTTCGGCGGCGCGATCAGGAGGGGTCGGCCACTCTCGAACAATGCGGCTTCGAGCGTGCTCATCGCGGAGCTTGAGCCGCCGCGCGTGGGGCGGCCGACGGCGATCAGATCGAAAACCCGACCGCGACTGCCGATCGTCGATTCGCCCTGAATCGTTTCCTCGTACCAGCCGGATGTCGGGCCGGGCTGCGGTGCAATACTAGGGCTGCGCGGCACGTTGTTTTGCCGCATGAACTCGTCGAAGGCCGCCCGCACGCGTTGGGCACGGGCCTGATCCTCGCGCTCGAAGCTTTCGATCAGGCCCGGGGTGGCGGCGACCAAGCCCTCAGCGCCCGCGGCGACGACGCCGGTCAATCCGGGGCGGACGTGAAGGCCCTCCATGTAGCTGCCGAAGACTCGCGCGGCGTGGAGTGTGGTTTGCAAAATCGACGGGAGGACCGGACTGTCCTCGAGCGGCAGAAGAATCGTTTTCATGATTGCGCCCCCGTGTTCTTCGTTTCTCGGTTCGGCCGATGCCGCCAAGATTGTCGATATTCTACCCCAGCCCTATCGAGCTAGCCACCCTGGCCGCCCGTCGGTTGGTGCAGAATTTCGCCGTTTGGCATGGAATCTTCGATCGGCCGCCTGCAAATCGGCGCTTTACCTAATCGTGCATCCAGAATACTGAGAGGCGTCGCGCGTTTGACTTTATGTACGCGAATCCAAACCGAACGGGCGTCGACGTCGAATTTTGCCATCGCACGGGGATAAACTTGAATGAGTGGTCTTGAAAACAACCTTTCAGTCGAACGAAAGACGTTTGTGACCCATCTCGAATGCGGCTTGACGGGCGAGCGCTTCGAGGCGGATCGAATTCAAACGCTTTCCAAGGCGGGCAAGCCGCTTCTCGTGCGCTACGACTTGGAAGCGCTCGGTCGAGCAGTCAGCCGTGCCGAGATTGCAAAGCGTGCGCAGGATTTTTGGCGCTACCGCGAATTTCTGCCGGTTCGCCATGTGCGCGACATCGTAAGCCTTGGCGAACAGGTCACCCCACTGTTGCCCGCACCGAAGCTTCAGCGCCTTCTGGGCGGGGGTGAGATTCTGATCAAGGATGAAGGCCGGCTGCCGACCGGCTCATTCAAGGCGCGCGGCCTTGCCATGGCGGTCTCGATGGCGAAACAATTCGGCATCGCGCGCATGGCGATGGCAACTGCTGGAAACGCGGGTGCCGCTCTCGCCGCCTATTGCACGCGCGCCGGCATCGAGAGCTATGTCTTCTGCCCGCAGGATGCCCAAGGACCGAATGTCGGCGAGACCGTGCTTCAGGGCGCCAAGCTCTTCAAGGTCAACGGGCTGATCAACGACTGCGCGAAGATCGTCGCGGAAGGCAAGGACAAGATGGGCTGGTTCGACGCATCGACGTTGAAGGAGCCCTATCGCATCGAAGGCAAGAAGACGATGGGGCTCGAACTTGCCGAGCAGCTCGACTGGACTCTGCCTGACGTAATCTTCTACCCGACCGGCGGCGGGACTGGCCTCATCGGCATGTGGAAGGTGTTCGACGAGCTCGGCAAGATCGACTGGCTCGATGGCAAGCGCCCACGAATGATTGCAGTGCAATCGACGGGGTGCGCGCCGATCGTGCGCGCTTTTGAAAAGAACGCCGATTTCGCCGAACCGTGGCAGAACGCCGATACGATCGCATCGGGGCTGCGCGTACCCGCGGCACTCGGCGATTTCCTCATCCTGCGGGCCATTCGCGAGAGCAAGGGATTTGCGCTCGCGGTATCCGATGCCGATATCCTTGACGCCCGCGCCGAAGTCGGACGGGAAGAGGGCATGCTCCTCTCGCCCGAAGGCGCGGCGACCTATGCTGCCTACCGCAAGGCCCTCAAGGACGGACGAGTCGCGAAGAGCGATCGCGTGGTGTTGTTCAATTGCGGCATCGGCCTCAAATATCCCATGCCCGATGCAAATCGATTCATCGATCGCACGAAGCCGATCGATTATGCATCATTGTAGCGTGTCGTTCGCCGCTAACGGCTCGTACCGTCTCTCGCCCTGACTCGCTTGCCAATCTCCCCGATCAATGATCCGGGGCCGCCGCGGCTCTGCATAGCAATTATGCGTTTTGACGCGTGTATCCTCACAGAAAGTTGTACCCGCGGCAGGCAATAAAAGACCGGCTTCGCCGTATTTCACTTATACGGTTCGTTCCCGGTCGCGCTGTTCAGCGGCCGCGCAAGGTAGGATTTTGATGATGCCGAAACGTGGATTGATGGCTGCTTGGGCTGTAGTGGTTGTGCTTGTGATCGCGCTCGGGGTCGCATCGACATTCGTTCACCCCGAGAGCGGCCCGTCGTTAGAGGAGATCATCCGTGCCAATCTCGCCCCGCATCACGACCGCATCTCGCTCGGATGAACTCGCCGATCCATTGATTACGAAGGAATGAGTGGCGCTGCACCGAGCCTTTCGCGCGGAGTGCCGAGCACGCGCTCCATCGCAAGGCCGATCGCAAGCAAGCGCTCCTCCTCGCCGTGGCACGCGATGAGTTGAAGCCCGACGGGCATGCCCTTCCTGTCGAGTCCGACCGGAATCGTGATCGCGCAGAGCGATAGATAATTCACGATCGATGTGTTCCTAAGCGACGCCATATTGGCCCGCCGATAGGCGTTGAGGTCGGAAACCTCCTCGACCGTTGGGGGCGTTAGCGCGACGGTCGGGCAGGCGATGACGTCGAGATCGCCGAACCGCCCGACGACCGAGTCCGACAATTCGTCAAGCCTGCGATAGCGCAAAAGGAGTTCGCGCGCGGTGATCGCGCCACCGTCGGCTATACGGATCTTGATGATGGGGTCGATCAAGTCGCGCCATTCCGGAAGCTCCTTCTCGAGGAAGGCATCGCACTCGGCCGATACCACGCCGCCGACATGGAAAAGCTCGATTGCCGCCGCCGCTTCGGGGATCGGCGCCTCCTTGAGCCGAGCGCCCTCCTTCGCAAGCGTGTCGAGCGCGCCGCGGACGGCTTCGGCGATGCCCGGCGAACAATCGTCCCAGAGCGGGGGCCCCGCGATGCCGATCCTCAAATCGGCCAGATCGTACTCGGAGATGGCGGCCTCGAGGGCAGGCCATGCGCCCCACGAGGGATCGAGTGCCGAGAAGGCGTACGCGGCGTCGGCCACACTGCGTGCGAGGAACCCGGCCGTATCGAGCGTCTGGCTGAGTGGCACGATATGCCGAGTGGACCAGCGTCCGAAGCTCGTCTTGAGCCCGACGTTGCCGGTCATGCTCGCGGGAACGCGGACCGAGCCGGCGGTGTCGGAGCCGAGGGCGACCAGGGCCGAGCCCTCCAGAAGGCTCACGCCAGCACCACTCGACGATCCGCCCGGTACGCGGTGGGCGCGAGCGTCCCAAGGATTTCGCGGCGTGCCCCAATGTGGGTTGACGCCAAGTCCGCCGAACGCGAGTTCGACCGTATGGGTCTTGCCGATGGCGACCGCGAGCTGGCGGCGGAGCGCCGACACGACCGGCCCTTCCTGCTCCCAGCGCTCGGGCAGGCGCCTCGGCGTGCCGGCATAAGTCGGCCAGCCTTTGAGCCCATAGAGATCCTTGACCGAAACCGGCAAACCCTGAAGCGGCCCGAGATCGACACCGCTCATGAACGCGGCGTCCGCCGCGCGCGCCTGAAGACGCGCCTCGTCGGCATTCCAGCTTTTGTAGGCATTGAGGGGCCCGCCCACGTCCTCGTGGCGCGCGATCGCCGCCTCGACGAGTTCGAGTGAGGTGACCTCGCCACGGCGCAACGCGGCCGCGATCGATGTCAATGGCTGCGAAAGAAGCGTCGACATGGGAAGCGAGAGTAGCGGCTCGTTTCGACTCGGGAAAGTGACTTCGAGTTATGCCGCGCGTCGGGACGCCAAGGCGGCGTTTTCGACCCGGATGCGGAATCGCAACAGAACGAGATTAAGCAGGGTAAAAATGAGGGCTACCTTCCAAAAGCCGAACACGAGCGGAAGCACCAAGACTTCACCCGTCACGACGGCATAGTTTGGGTGGCGCATGAAGCGATAGGGCCCGCGCTTCACGAGCGGTGCATTCGGCACCGTGATCACCCGCGTCGTCCAAAAGCGACCCAGGCTCGTCATCACCCATGCCCGGGCGGCGCTAAGGAGGATGTAGAGCGCCAACGGCGGCCAATAAAGGGGCGTATCCGGGCGCACCAATGCGAACATGGCAATGAGCCATGCACTGTGGAGCAGCACGAAGTAGCGGTAATGCTCGGCTCCGACCTCGACCGCACCCTCGGCTAATAGGCGCGCCGTGTGGCGGTTCGAAATCAACAGCTCTGCAAGCCGCTCGATAACGACGAGTGCCAAGACGGCATAGGCGGGACTCATGCCGCACTGCGGGCGGGAAGTTTCTCGACGTGAGTGGCCGCGTTTTCGATGATCATGAAACCTGCCGTGAATCCCGGTCCGAGCGAGGTCATGAGCGAACGCCGTGGAAGGCCGCCATTCGCGAGCACGCTCTCGAGCACGAACATGACCGTCGCCGCCGACATGTTCCCGTAGTCTCGCAAAACCGCGCGAGAATGCACAAGGCCGTCGGACGGCAGCTCGAACGCTTCTTCGAGAGCAGTGAGGATCTTGGCGCCCCCGGGATGGCAGATGAACGCCTCGATATCGGCAATCGAGAGGCCGTGGCGGGCGAGAAACCGGTTGACCGTATCGCGAAAGTCACTGCGCAATAATGCGGGAATATCGCGCGAGAACATGACTCCAAGGCCGTCGTCGCGCACGCGCCAGCCCATGATCTCGAGCGAACCGGGCCATGTGTGCTCGCCGGCCGCCGTCATGGCGGGGCCGTCGCCATCGCAACTGATCACGGCGGCCGCCGCCCCGTCGCCGAAGAGTGCTGTCGCGATCACGTTGCTCTTCGTGTGATCGTTGCGCCGGAAGGTCAATCCGCAGAGTTCGACGACAAGGAAGAGCACGCGCATGCCGGGTGAAGCACGGGCCATCTCGGCGGCGCGGGAGAAGCCGACCACACCGCCTGCACAGCCGAGGCCGAAAATCGGTAAGCGACGAATGTCGCGCCGCATGTTGAGCCGCTCGATCAGCAAAGCGTCGATGGTCGGCGTCGCGATCCCCGAGGTGGAGACGGCGACGATCGCATCGACATCCCCGATGTCAAGGTGGGCCTTTTCCAGGCATGACAAAGTCGCTCGCTCGAGCAAGGCCACCGCATTCTCGACATAGAGTGTGTTGCGATCGCGCCAGCTATGGGGCTTCAAGTACCAATCGAGGGGCACGCACGAATATCGCGTTTCGATCCCGGCATTGGCATAAACGGGCACCAACCGCTCGAACCGCGCCTTGTTCCGCGAGAATATAGCGCGGCCGATCTCTCGGACGTCCGCCTGGCGCAGCATGTGATCCGGTACCGCAGTCGAGAGCGCCAATAACTTCGGGTCGGGGGACATTTGCGTCAACCTCGGTTCGCAGGTCGCGTTGCATACCCGCATCGAGCCGGTACATATAAGATGCCATCATTGGACGCATGACTTACAAATTTGTCATGCGGTAAAGGGAGGCGGCGCAAGTTATACGGTAAGCTTTTCGAGCCTTCCACGGTTCAGCCTCAATCGCACGTAAAATTGATCGAATCGGCACCAATGTTGATCTCTGAATAGACAGCAAATATTCCTACAGGACGACATTCCCTCCATTTTCGATCACGCGACGCGCAAGTTTATTTCCCTTGTGTCCACTGGCGACCGTCATACAACTTGAGCCGCCCGGCGCGTCGCAGCCGGCGCTCAGCGGCAAGTGTCGCTGCTTGGCCGCTTTGTCTATCGAGCGGGCAAAGCCGTTGGAGCGAGCGGGCAGGGAGGGGACGATGTTCGAAGGCTTCACGCGGGCGCGGATCAAGACATCGGGAGCGGAAATCAACCTGGTTCATGGCGGCAGGGGTCCTGCACTTCTCCTCCTTCACGGCTATCCTCAGATGCATGCGATGTGGCACAAGATCGCAGGGCCGCTGGCAAGGGACTTCACCGTCGTATGCCCGGATTTGAGGGGCTACGGCGATTCCTCGAAACCTGCGACGACGGCGGATCATTTTCCCTACTCCAAGCGTGCGATGGCGCAGGACATGGTCGAGACGATGACGGCGCTCGGTCATAAGCGGTTCTCCGTCGCCGGGCACGACCGCGGGGGGCGTGTGACACACCGCCTCGTCGCCGATCATGAAGAGCGCGTTTCGAAGGCAGCCGTTCTCGATATCGTCCCCACGCGCCGGATATTCGCATCGACCGACAAGGCGATTGCGACAGGCTATTATCATTGGTTCTTCCTTATCCAGCCTTACGACTTGCCAGAACATTTGATCGGCGCCGATCCCGACTATTACCTCAAGAAGAAGCTTGAACGGTGGTCCGACGGCGCCGAATGCTTTGCATCCGAGGCCGTCGCCGAGTATGTGCGGTGTTTCCGCGACCCCGCGACGATCCATGCAACGTGCGAGGATTACCGTGCCGCGGCCTCGATCGACCTCGTGCACGACGAAGCCGACTTGGCGCATAAGCCCGCGACGCCGCTCTTGGCCTTATGGGGCAAGAAAGGTCTCATGGAGCGGCACTTCGACGTGCTGGCGACCTGGGGGGAGCGTTTCCGCGATGTCCGGGGTGCAGCCCTCGATTGCGGTCACTTCCTCGCGGAGGAAAAGCCCGACGAAACCTGTCGCGCACTGCACGCCCTCTTCACGAGCTAGATACACGCCCTTCGGCGCCCATCGAACTAAGCCCACCTCTTTGCCCCACCCGAAAGGGCGCACCTTCGCACGCAAGCACAGTTGAGCCT
>Ga0187766_10000658_pt1 | contig 19483 bp, 18 predicted proteins | sample 0216_QUI02_MP05__4_FD_132971 | JGI IMG/M metagenome (GOLD analysis project Ga0187766, IMG submission 132971) | Tropical peat soil microbial communities from peatlands in Department of Meta, Colombia - 0216_QUI02_MP05_20_MG | ecosystem: Environmental > Terrestrial > Soil > Wetlands > Peat ... | reverse complement strand
TTCATGTCTGCCCTCGACTCCAACATCGTCACCATCGCACTTCCCAACATCTCCAAGGACCTCTCGGCAGGATATTCCCTCCTCGGTTGGGTGCTGGCAGGTTACGTCCTCGCAGTGGCGGCCCTCGTGCTGCAGTCGGGCAAGCTCGGAGACAACTACGGGAAGAAGAGGGTCTATCTGATAGGGTTCGCCGTATTCGGGGTCGCTTCAGCCCTCTGCGGCCTATCCACGAGCGTCTACCTTCTGATTACCTTCAGGATCATCCAGGGGGCCGGAGCGTCGGTCATGCTGGCCACGGGTATCCCCCTGATTTTCGCCTCGTTCCCTCCCGCCGAGAGGGGCGCCGCCGTAGGAATCAACTCAGTGGCATGGGCGGTCGGTGCAGTGGCCGGACCTGTGCTAGGTGGGACGCTGACATCCATTGACTGGCGGCTGATCTTCTACGTCAACGTCCCGGTGGCCGCCGTTGCTATCCTGATTGGACGGGCGCGAATACCTGCCTGGCTCAACTCTAGGAACCCCAGGGCCGGGGCCCTCAACATCTTCAGCGCCACGGTGCTGGGGATTGCTATTGGCCTCGTGATGCTCTGGCTGACCTTGCTCGACGTCCGACTGGCAGCTCTCAGCGGTCTCGGCGTCGCGGGTTTCGCAGTGGTCGAGTCCAGATCCAAGAACCCAATGCTGAGCAGGGAACTTCTCAGGAACCGGGGTTTCGTCTTCTCAATCGTTGGCCTGGGGATATTGATGGTCGCATTCTTCGGGGTGGTGTTTCTAATGTCGTTCTACTTCCAGTCGGTTGCCGGGTTCTCTCCTCTGGCCGCAGGAATATGGGTCGCGCCACTCCCTGCAATGCTCGGAATTGCCAACCCTCTCGCTGGGAAGCTCTTCGACAGGTTCAGAGTCCCTGCTGTTATGTCGGTCGCGGGAGCCCTGCTGGTCTCGGTTTCGGTGTTCCTCCTGAGCTCGGCCCTGAAGACGACAACGCCGAATCTCTCGATCCTCGCGCTCCTCGCTGCGATAGGACTGGCCGGAGGGTTTGTCTGGGCTCCGTCAATCTCATCGGCCATTCAGTTCGCCCGACCCGAGATGCGCGGGGTCGCTAACGGCACGGCCTTCACTCTAATCTACGTGGGATTCGCGACCAGCATCGCCCTTGTAGTTTCTGTGTCCACGGGAGCGCTTCCGGCGACGTTGTCGGCCCAAATACACTCGGGAAGCGTCACGGGACTCTCCGCTGCATCTTCATTACTCTTCGACCAGGGACTGTCGACTGCCCTCGTGGCACTAGGCATCGTCGGTTTCCTCGGCGTCCCATTCCTTCTACTGGTCCTCAGAGAACAGGCGAAGCAGACGAAGAACTACGAAGCCCAGGAGTACTCCGAAAGTGGGGCTCCCGCTGCAGGCTGACAAATCCCGTAAGTACTGATGTGACCTTCCGAAGGACAGAGAAGCTCAACTGATACCCCGGTAAGGGGCTGCCGTCGAGAGATGGCTAGCGCTGGGGCGGGACCAGGCAGTCCGCAAGGAGGGGAAGACGATTCGGTACGAAGGGCGATTCGTGGGGCGCGCATCTGGGAGGTCATCACGTTCGTGGCGGTCATACTCATCTCTCCGGTCTCCTTTGTTCTAGGCCTCCCATTCGGCATCTCCCCCCACGACTGGCTTGCTTCCTGGACCCACTGGACGGTCGTGTTCATCACGCTCGCCTTCTTCGTTGCCTTGCTCGGATTCGAAACGTCCCTTTCTTACAGACTGAAGGCCAAGCGAACCTCGAAGGGCAACAACTGACGGTAGCAAGCACGTCTTCCCCACAATTCTATTCCGTTGTGGACATCTTCCACTAGCGCTCATCAATTGGCAATGCATTTAACGCGGCAAGGAAAAGGGCGGCCACCTGATTGAATAAGAAAACACATACAGCAATCAGCACTGCGGCTTCTGTTGCTATAATTGTCATCATTATCATCGCAGCCGTAGGCGCGTACGCCTACTACACCTCCACCACAGGCACGTCGTCGACGACTACCTCATCCACGACCACCACAACGACCACCTCATCGACAGCGCCCCTAACTGGCTCCCTCAACCTGATTACCTTCACCGACCCGTCCAACGCATGGCTTCAGGCTGCGGCGGACTCGTTCGAGGCTCTCCACCCAGGAGTAACCATAACGATTACTGCCCAGGGATTCAGCAGCTACACCACCACGGAGAAGACATCTCTCCAGGCGCAATCCTCAACCTATGACATCATCACGTTCACATCGACCAGCGCTCTGGGCTTCGCCCAGTACGTGTCGAATCTGAACGGCAAGGTTAGTCTCAACATGTCTGACATTCCAGCCCCCCAGCTCAACTTCGGGGGCATCTATCAGCAGTCGAACGGGACCCAGGAGCTCCTAGGGATTCCCTACGACACGTCCACCTTCACCATATTCTACAACAAGACTCTCCTGAGTGACCCAACCCTGAACGCCCAGTTCCAGAAGGAATACGGCTTCAGCATGAGTCCGCCTTGGGCCAGCTGGCAGGCAGTCCTGGATGTCGACAACTTCCTTGTCAGTCAGACCCACACCGTCAAGTATGGCATGATCACCGACGGGTCAGAGAGCCACGACATCATCGACACCTACCCCGCGATCTTCGGGTACTACTACATGCACGACTCGTCGGTCAGCGGCAACAACCCCACCGGCGGCCTTCTGAACTACAACATCATGTTCAACGGCTTCGCGGGTGCGGGCGGCATTCCCAATCCCTCATTCAACGGCACTGCAGGTACCCAGGCCCTCCAGATGATGTACAACCTGATGCAGTACGACCCACAGCCGGCTGGGACAACCGTGAACTACGGCACGGTCTTCGCGCCTCTCCAGGCAGGCGAGGCATGGGGATCACTCATGTTCACGGCCGACGCGTCGACGCTGCTTTCTTCAAAGAACATCTCCTCGTCCATCGCTGTGGCCACCAATCCGGGAGGCTACGCTGAGACCGGAACTGACTTCTATGCGATCAACAAGTATTCCAACAACCGGGCACTCGCGGCAGCTTTCATCCAGTACCTCGTCACACCAAGCGTCAATGCGCGGATCTACACGATAGCCGGCGAGTTCCCCATCTCTAAGGCAGCGACGAACAAGCTCGCTGCAAACAGCTCTATCCCACAGGAAGCAAGGAACGTGATACAGCAAGTCTTCCAAACCGGTGCGGTAGGATGGGCCAATCCCCCCAACCTCACCATAACGTCTTCAACACTCATACCTGCCTTCAACCAGCCTGTCTACAACTTCCTTACAGGCACCACGAACAGCACGTCCGCAGCGCAACAGGCACTGGACACGGCCGCGGCAGCTTGGATAAAGGCCGTAGGCTGAACTCCGGTGCCTACCCCGGTTTTTTCTCCTGGCCCTTCGGGCAAGACACGAGGGACTGGCGTACGGCTGGAAGAAATCTCGAAGCAGTTCGGAAAGTTCTCTGTGTTCAGCCATGTGAACCTGGAAATCTCCGTCGGTGAGCTTTTCTCCCTGGTCGGCCCGTCAGGGTCCGGCAAGACCACCCTGCTGAGGATTATTGCGGGCCTTGAAGTCCAAGACTCGGGCCACGTGTACATAGGGTCCAAGGTGGTCGACAGATTGGGCCCTGCGAAGAGGAACATCGGAATGGTGTTCCAGGACTACGCCCTTTACCCCAACAAGACTGTGATGGACAACATAATCTCGCCTCTCACGGTCAAGGGGGTGAAGAGGGTCGACTCGATGAGGGAGGCAAGGGAGATGGCGGAGCTGCTCGGGATAGGCCAGACGCTCGACCGTAGGCCCGGCCAGATATCAGGAGGGCAGCAGCAGAGGGTGGCGTTGGCCCGGGCCCTGATCAAGCACCCGGACGTGTTCCTTCTCGACGAGCCTTTCTCAAACCTTGACGCCCAGCTGAGGTTCTCGGCCAGAAAGTTCCTAAGGGAAGTTCAGCGGAAGTTCGGGATAACCACAATCTACGTCACTCACGATCAGTCTGAGGCCCTCTCCATATCCGACAGGGTGGCCATAATGGGCGACGGCAGAATCCACCAGGTCGGGACGCCGAAGGAGATTTACTCTTCCCCAGCCGACGAGTTCACCGCCACATTCATCGGAAGTCCGCCCCTGAACGTGCTAAGCTTGAAGGTCGCCGGAGGAGTCTCGTCTCCGATCGTCCTTCCTCTCGAGGGGGTCGCTGATGGCATACTGAACATCGGCGTAAGACCTGAGGGACTGATCTTGGGCTCCGGTCCGAACGAGGCAGAGATGACGGCCTTCGAATTCGCAGGCAGGGAGACTATAGTCTACCTCAATGTAGACGGGATTGAACTCAGAGCGCTAGTTCTCGATGCGACCGGGCTGAAAGTAGGGCAGAAGATCAGGTTCGGCGTGCAGAAGAGCTCATTGCATATGCTGGGCAAGGAAGCAGGGTGACATGTCGAGGATATCGGACCTACTCTCGAAGAGAGTGTTCTACATCCCGGCTGTCGTCTACCTCATCCTCTTCGCCCTCGTCCCAATATCGATATCCATCTCCCTGTCCGCCCCCAACTCGGACTTCTCGTCCTACATTCAATTGTTCCAGTTTACCGACTTCCCGAGGATAGTCTACAACACCCTCTTCTTCTCCGTGGGTACCGCGGTCTGCTCCGTGCTAATAGGCACGGCCTTCGCCATCTTGGTGGACAGCAGAAGACGAGGCAAGCGCGCGATATCACTCATCGCCTATCTACCATACATGATTCCGTTCACTGCCAGCGCCCTGGTCTGGGCTACACTGTTCAACCCCGGGTACGGGCCAATCGATCCCATCCTGAATGCCCTGAGGCTTCCTACCATCGACTGGCTCGGTCCGTCAATGCAGCTGTATTCGCTCACTCTAGTGAGCGTGTGGGCGGGCATCCCCCTCGCGTTCCTGATCATCCTGGCGGGACTGACTTCAGTCCCAAAGCAGGTGAAGGAGGCGTCCTCGGTGGACGGCATGGAGATGTGGGACTACTATTCCTCTGTGGCGCTCCCGCTCGCCAAGGGTGCAATCATGACCGCCTTCCTGATGACGCTGATACTCGCGTTCGGGAACTTCGACCTGCCGTACATCATCAGCGGCGCGGGCGGAGTCCCCCCGACCACCATGGCGACGCTCGTGGTCTACGCCTATGCAGAGATGTTCTATGTCGGCGGATCCTATACTGCCCAGGGCCTAGCCGCGGCGATTCTCATCGCGCTAATGGCGAGCATACCTGGCATCCTGCTCGTCAGGACGACGCTGGGGGGATCGAAACAGGGCAAGGGTAGGATACGCTTGCCCAGCCTGCATATCCGAAGACCGGCTTTCCCTCACATTCCCAACGCCCCTTTCAAGTATCTCATCTACATCGTCTGCGCCCTTGTATCGGTCTTCATCCTCTTCCCGGTCTATTGGATGGTCCTGATTGCCTTCAGACCTCAGACCCTCGACTATCTTCTACCTCCGGTCCTGTACCCCACCAAGATAATCACAGACGTCTTCCTCTCCACCGTCAGCCAAGCATCCCCCGAAATCATAACCACACTGGCGGTGGCGTCGGCGGTCACAATATTGACGATTTTGCTGGCGGCACCGGCAGCCTACACAATCGCAAGGGAGAAGAGGAGGGGCCTCCTCGGAATCATGATCTACATCTTCTCGCTGCCATCTATAGTCTTCGTCTTCGGAGAGTATTACATAATCGGTAACCTGCATCTGATCAACACATGGACGGCGCTAATCCTGACAGAACCGCTCTTCACCATCCCCTTCGTGATTTGGACGATGAGCAACTTCTACAACTCCCTCCCCAAGCAGTATGAGGAAGCGGCTCTGGTGGACGGCTATTCGCGCATACGCTCATTCTTCTCGATTGTGATGCCTCTCGCGCGGCCAGGGCTAATAGCAGCAGGGATGGTGGCCTTCATCTTCGCATGGCATCTTCTGATGTTCCCGCTCGTCCTGTCCCAGACAGCTTACAACTTCAGCTTTCCACCAATCGGCTCCAACACGGTCACGACATTCGCGATTCTCTTCGACCCTGACAGCACAGGGGGCACCATTAGCAACAACGTCTGGACTCAACTCGCATCAGCCGGGATAATACTTGCGATCCCTGTGATAATACTCTCTCTTGTCGCACAGAGTTACCTGCTCAAGGGACTCTATTCGGGCGGCACCAAGGGGTAGAGTCTTCGCAGGACTGTCTCCGCGGCGGCTTCCGGAGAAGTCCTCGAGCTGTCCACAACAATTGCTCTTTCGGGCGCCTCAAAGGCGGCAAACATGTCCTTCACCCTGCCCACGGGCACCACCGCCGACCGGGCCGAGTTCCTCTTTAGCGCCGTCTCCAGGTCACAAACGACGTGCACGAGATCAACCCTGCTGCAGTACCCGGACAGTTCCGCCAGGGTAGACTTCCGGCGCCTTGCGCTCCCGAATGTGCCATCCATGATTACAAGCCGACCGCTGTTGAGCCACACCTTGGCCACGGCGGTGCACGACCTGTACACGCAGTCAGACTCTTCGGCGCCATAATCGCGTTCAACTATCATAGACCTTATTGCGTCGGTCTGAATCAGAACCGCCTGCGGGTCCGTCTTCGCGACTAGCTTGGCGACTGTAGTCTTGCCGCTGCCGGGGATTCCACAGAAGATCACGAGCCTCCCTGGCATGGATGGCCGTCTCCCTCGGCCTGTTAAAAACGGATGCGGGTTAGGGCTGGACTTCTTTTGCGAAAAACGTAGTACCTCTCTTGCCCTTCACCTGCACAACCAACACTCCAGCCAGGACGAGGGTCATGCCTACCATCATGAGCGGGGTAATGGTCTCCTGCAGGAACACGAATGCGAAAATGGCAATCTCCACCAACATGAGGTCCTGAAGCACCGTGAGCTCGTAGGCTGGGATTGCTTTGAGTGACCAGTTCCACATGAAGAAAGCGAGGGCGGTGTTGGCCGTTGCAAGCCAGGCGATGTTCAGGATGTCGCTGGTCGTGAGTGGGACGTACTGGCCACTCATGACTGTCAGCACGACCATCCCGACCACTCCAATGCCCATGGTTGTAGTGGTGAGTCGCAGCAACTTCATGCTCCCGGACCTTTGGAGCATCCGTACTACCACGACGTAGCAGGCCCAGCCTGCACCAGAGGCGATTACCACTGCGATCCCGAGCAACTGACCGCTGAACGCTGCCTGCTGACCGAAGAACGCCCACGCCCCAAGGAGAGCAAGGGCGAGGCCCCCAAGCTGAGACAAAGAGGTTCCCTCTCCCAGTAGCCCCACGCTTAGGATGAGGACAAGGAACGGGGTGAAGTTGAGCAGGAAGCTCGTGGTCACCGCTGTGAGATAGTACAGTCCCACAAATTGAAGGCCTTGAGCAATGGTGTACCCTCCCAGCCCCGCGATGACGAGCAGGGCGGCTTCTCTCTTGCCGACCGCGCTCCTCCTTCCCCTCTCCTTCCGCGCGATAGACAAATCAAACGCGAGAAGAACCAAAAACGCAAGGGTATACCTGACGGTCGCGAAGAAAAGGGGTGGTATGTCTGCCAGTCCCCATTTTATCAAGACGTAGGAGGAGGACCAGAGTACTGTGACGATGAAAGCAGCCGCATATGGGGCACCCCGCATCCATCGGCCGGCCCTTGTTGTATTCCTCACGCCGGGCGTAGCAATCGGCGAGGCTTGATCCACTCCACACCGACCTCAGGGCTTCACCCTGTCTTTGCGGCTTTAGAGTTGTTCCTCCCACACCACTTATGAAACCAGGATCAATTCGCACTTACACGCAAAGCGGAACCGATTTAACGCCGCATCGAACTTGACGTTCTGTTGACCTACAAGGCATACATCGACAACATCTACGCAAGCACAGGTATGACTCCTGAAGATTACCGCAAGACGGCGAAAGAGAAGGGGCTTGTGAAGTATGGAGAGCTTCTGAAGTGGCTAAAAACCGACTGTGGGCTAGGCCACGGGCATGCCAACGCCATCATCTTCTACATTCAGAACCCAGCGCTTGCCAAGAAGAAGATTGCCGCAGATGCAAAGGCGAAGTGAGAGACCGATTGGCGACCCGAGCCCTCCGCCAGATAGTCAGGAAGCAACCCAACGCCCAGCGCTAGGTTGACGCGAGGATTCCACACCGCTTTCGTATCCGGGATTTGCTGCGAGAAAGCTACTTGCAAGATTCTGGGCAAATAATGTCGGTAGACTGGCTTCCTACGAGGAGAACGACTGATTCTTTCAGCCGTCTTCCAACCATCGAGATACTTTTTTATCCGATGGAATCGCCAAACGCGAGTGAATCAGAACTGAACGAATACGAAAGGGCCTTCGTAGATCACATGGCCAGGTCTGGCATCGCGGGCCTCGACTTCGCGAGGCTTACCAAAGAGGTCTTCGAAGCGGAAATCGGTGGAGAAGGAGATGCGTTGCTCAAGGGTCTTAGCCAACCAGCCCTCGAAGACCCGGGGCTGTTCGCCTCGGAGCTGTACAAGACGTTTGGATTGGGAGCCTTACAGTACTATGTCATGATAGTCAAGTACGTAGACGCTGGCAAATTCCATCCTGAAGAGGAAGCAAAGGAAGAGGCGGAGGAAGAGGACTTGGAGTCTATATTCAACGAAATAGGCTCAGATCCCGAGCAGGAAACGGAGAGCAGTTCTCCACCCTGAGCGGACGCCTCTGCTATTCGGTTACACCTCTCATTTCACAGGCCTGTCCCATAGGGATTGGCGGAGTCGGCGTTGGGTAGGATATGACCAAGGGTACAATCAACTCAATTGCAGGTCAAGGGGAGAATTCTCTAATGATTCAGGAACAATCTCGGAAATCCAGTAAATAGAACCAAGAAGAAGTGCCGTTAGTTGGAAGGGGAACATCCTAGGACGAAAAGGGTGTGGGTCATACTTCTCGTCCTTGCGCTGATTGCGGGGACAACCACAGCGGCATTCTACGCAGGGGCGACGACCGTGTCGCACAGCAGCCTCTCCTCTCAGGTGAGCTCGCTGGGGGTAGAGGTCTCCACCCTCGAGCAAGCCAACTCGAACCTACGTTCGCAGCTCGCGGCCGCGACTTTGACAAGTTCCAACGTGTCTATCACGTCTCCGGAGGAGGTCTACTCCAGATACGGAATGGGTGTCGTGACGATTCAGGGATACGAGGCCGTCGCACAGAATACCTTCTTCGGCCAGGTGACCTCGATAGAGAGCCTGCAGGGATCAGGGTTCGTCGTGGGGTATCAGAACTCTACCTACATTGTCACCAACTACCACGTCGTAAATGGGGCGTCGAACATAACCGTCACATTCTCAAACGGGAATTCGTATCCCGCGTCGGTCAAGGGGACCGACCAGTACAGAGACCTGGCAGTACTTTCAGTCTCTGCCCCGGCATCGGAATTTCATCCGCTCGGATTACTTGGCACTACAGCAGGCGTGACGGTCGGAGAGACAGTATATGCGGTCGGCAGTCCGTTCGGGCTCTCGGGGTCCATGACGGCGGGAATCGTTAGTCAGACCGGCAGGACCATCACTGAATCCACCAACGAGGTGACGATACCTGACGTCATTCAGTTCAGCGCGGCCATCAATCCCGGCAACTCGGGTGGCCCCCTGCTCGACGCCAGCGGCGAAGTGGTTGGAATTACGACCGCAGCCGTCAGCAATTCCGAGGGGCTGGGGTTCGCGATACCAGCCGCAACGGTTGCCCGTGAACTACCTTCGCTGATTTCGACAGGCACATACAGTTTGCACCCAGACCTGGGAATCGGGTCGAGCACGGACGTGAGCTACCAGATCGCAAAAGCCGCCGGCTCGAACATCACCTATGGTGTCCTCGTTGAGGCAGTGATCAGCGGAGGAGCCGCAAGCAAGGCGGGCATTCAGGGCGGGACAAGGACCGTCACAATCGAAGGTCAGAACTATCTCATGGGGGGAGACATCATCGTATCGATCAACGGCGTCAAAGTGGTGAACGGGGATGCTCTCGCGAGTTACTTGGAAGAGAACTCGATGGCCGGAGAGACCGTGCAACTAGGAATCATCAGAGCGGGAGTCGGCATAACGGTCTCCTTGGTCTTGACCGGGCTTCAGTGAAGAATCCTTGCCCGCGAGGATTCAGAACTCAGGCTCCACCAGACTATCCTCCACCCGCTCTTCTTCGATGGGTGGCGGACCGGCCGGGGTGACGATATCGTTATTGCGGCCAGAAATGGCGGTGAACCACGTCTTGGACGCGTTCGAGCGACTCCTATGGTGGCTCTTCGCGGGGAGCGCTGGCGCAAGGACGCGTGGTCTTGTGCTCAACGCCATACGAGAGGAGCCAAGGAACGCTCAGCAGCTATCCGAGGCTCTGAACCTCGACTATACAACTGTCCGTCATCATCTGAAGGTGATGGAGCAGAACAGGATAGTGGTGACGGAAGGCAGTTCCTATGGGAGGCTTTACTTCATATCTGATGCCATGGAAGCCCACTGGTCCAACCTCCAGGCAATCCGCGAAAAGGCAAGGAGGAAGGGAGAGAAATGAGTTTGGAGCAGCCCGCCGCCGAGGCTAGGAAGGGTCCGACGAAGGTATGGGTTCCTATAGTCTTGGTAATTGGAATTGCCGCGGGTTTCGCCCTCTCGTATACCGTGCCAGCCCCCCAGGGGGCTTGGCGGTTTGGCCCGAACCCGTTCCACGAAGAGCTCATACTCCACACAATCCTCTCTACCGTCAGTGTTGCTCTTCTCGTCGCCCTGATCGTAGTCTACTTGAGAATCTACTCCCAGACTGGCGGACGGTTCGCGCTTGGGATCACAATAGTGTTCTTTGCCTTGCTCATTCAAGCCTTGGTTCAGTACCCCTTCTTCTTGGGGATGTTCGGACCATTTGGGCCAGGGCAGGGACCGCCCCTTTCCCTCGCCGACTTATTCACGATACTGGCGTACACCATATTCCTCTACCTGAGCTTGGAGTAGCACAACTGCACGTCGTTATTCATCCGAGGTGCCCGCTCCAATCCCCGGATGCGACGGGGCCTCCGAGCCGCGAGGCGAAGGAGAGTATCTTGATGGGGAATGCCTTTATGCGCAGGTCAGGCTGTCGGCAGGTTCATGGAAGACAGTGACACTCAGCCTTGGCGCCTTAACGGCCTTGGAGCGGCTGGTCCCTACTCAAGATTCAAGAACAGACTAATGCTCTTTGGTCAGTTCGTGGGTGATTGGGACATCGTTAGTGTCAAGAGCCCCAATCCCAGCGGAGTGGCATTCAAGGCCGGGGGCGAGGTCCATTTCGCCTGGATTCTGGACGGGAGAGCAATACAGGACGTTTGGATGACCTACGACGACGAGTTGAAGAGAGCGGTTCCGGTCGGAACGACCATTCGGGTCTATGATCCCGGGTCTGGAGCTTGGAGGAGCACCTGGATTTCGGTGATCCGGCACACCGTGCAGACCTTCATTGCTCGCCAGTTCAAAGAGGATGTCATATTGGAAGGAATCACCGAAGCAGCCAAGCCAGAAAGATGGATTTTCTCGGAGATAAGGCCAGATTCATTCAGGTGGCATTCAGAGGAATCTTCTGACGACGGCGAGTCATGGAATCTGATGGAAGAGATGGTAATGAGACGTCAACGTCAGTCGCCATTGAAGTAGGCTTTGTGTGAGATGTTCGGATTCCCTCTAGGGTTCTGATCTATTGGATTTCGAAAACACTGTTTCGTGTGTATCTACTCCCAGGCCTCCAAAGCTAGGCCGTGACATGTCCGGGCTCATTCCAAGTTGACTTCAGGTATGTCTCGTCCCTGACCGCAGCGCTTCACATCCAAGCCTCTTCGACACCTCCTTGCTGGCTTCCTTAAGGCTAGCCAACAACCCCGGTGAGAAACTCGCCCTGTCAGCTCGCATCGCCAGCAGGACCGCACCCATCGAAGGCCGTAGAACTGGGGTCGTCGCTATCGAAGAGCTCCATTTGGTCCCAAGCTCTTTATCGAAAGCCGACGAAACAAACCTTGATTCGAAAACACTGCCGACCCGCGAAACCTCGTACGGTTTTCCATACATTTTCAACCTCCTCGCTGCAGTGATTACTAATCGGGCGAGCTTCGTCCCTGCCTCTTCAAGGATCTCAAGGGAGACCGCGTCTCCGTCAGAAGCCGTCTGTGACACAAGTGGAGCAAGGGAGGCAATCCTAGAAGCAGGGTCCTCCTGCATGTTGACCGCGCGTACCAACTCCTCTGGTTCATGGACGCCGTAGTCGTTCAACAGTGCCCTGCTGAGCAATGTATCATCCGTGGCCGAATCGGTTGCCGAAGCAATCCTTGCAAGCGCTTGCCGTCCTATGTCGAAGGCGCTTCCGTCGTCCCCTATCAGGTAACCCCATCCTCCCACCCTGACTTTCTGATTGCGTTCGTTTATTCCCCGAACGACGCTTCCGGTACCCGACAGCGCCACGATTCCTGGCCCCCCGGCGAAAGCTCCAGCCAGGGCCGCAGTGGAATCGTCTTCTAGCATGACTTCGCGAGCGACCCACACGACTTTGCTACGCAACTCGCTGGCATCTCTCCTCGAATCGACGCAAGAGAGCCCTAGGAATGCGCCCGACACCTCGTTGGATGACAGATGAGCTTCCGAAAGTGCGGCATTGACGCCTGTCCTTAGGTTGGAGATAGCCGTCGATACCCCGACATTATGGTACCCCGATGGCCCTGCCACCGACATGCCAACGAGCCTCCCAGAATCATCAGTCACGACACATTCTGTCTTCGTTCCCCCTCCATCCACTCCAACGTAGAACTTCATTCCCATCGGAACTAGGCCCCTCGGGAACGTGCCGATTGAACCTTTGAAGCTTTCAGGGACCACCCGCAGAACTCGAGCAAAGGTGATTCCATCCGAGTCCCCGGCAGTCCAATCTCGATTGCCGAGTCGTCGAAGAACACTTCCCCAAGTGCCTGCACTCGATTTGTCTTCACACTGCGCGCCATTCTTCTCGCTTCAATCCTGAGCTGTCTGACCAGGCCTCTCTGGCCATCCCGCAGAGCCCGCGCCAACTTCAAACAAACGATTCCGAGCTCTGCAAGTTCTTTGACCTTCGTAGTAAATGGTTCGAGCTCGGACAGCAAGCCCTCGTTCTTCCCCATGGGGAGTTCCCCTTTGAGGTCAAGAAGAGCTCGAAGCTTCGACTCAAAGATTAACGACGCGGCTTTCCACCGTTCCCCTCCTCGTGGATCTTCGAAACTTTCCATCAGCTCTAGTGCGACCCGCCGCAGCTCCACGGATTCGCACTGGTCGAACGGTCCCGCCCTCGTGCAGTCCAATAGGAGCTCACCAACCCTGTGGTGTGTCCCTGGGAAGACTCTCCGAACGGCGTGTGCCAGCGACTTCTGAGGGGAGTACCCAACGGGGTCTCTCAGATAGTCGCTCAGAGTTAGCAGGGGAATCTTCGACGCTTCTGCCTGATTCATGGGGTTGGAAACGTACCCCGCCAGAAGCGGCAGAATCTCCGGAGCCCTGCCTTCGAAAGGCCCTAGATTGAGTCTGGGCCTGTCTCCGTAGTAGTCGTTCACAGGGTAATTATCCCACAGGAATGGCTTCCGCCTTATCACCCGAGAGAATTCGCCAACATCCTTCTCAGATATTTCTGTTGAAACCACCTTCCTTCCAGTCCACAGGACGTCCACCCTTCTGGCCAGCCCCGCCCCTATCTCCATCAGGTACTCGTTTTCCGGGGCCGTCTTCCCGAGACAATCATTGGCGTAGTAGGTCGGACAGAACATGAGCCGATTCCCATCCCTCACGAGTTCGTCGTACACATCGTTAACGAGGGCTACATGCGCCTCGCCCAAGGTCCTGAACCCATGTCTGTCCGATGCGTGGACCAGCTTCGGCTCAATGTCGTCTAGGAAGATACCAACCCAGAGGCACTGCATCCCTGTCACGTCTCGAAGTCTGCGTAGGAGAACGCGTCTGTCCGTTCTGCTCGAGTATTCAATGTCAAGGCCGGGGCTCACGGCAAAGACGAAATCCACCGACGATTCGCGCGCGGCTCCCATGAGCGCGCGAAGTCTTTCCTTCATCCTCGGGGGGTAGGCTTTCCTCCAGGCCGAGCGGAGATACTGGTCAGATTTCGGGGCGTAAATGTAGATGTTGAAGCCGTTTGCTCCCAGAAAACTGATCATAGAGAGCCTCGCGGAATGCGTCCAGGGCCTTCCGTAGAAGCCCTCCACCACTCCGTTCGGGAACCGTCTTCTGCCAGAAGGCATCATGCCGAGCTGCTACAGGCCCGTAAAAAGCGTGAAACGAAGCTAGTTTCGGCTGAAGGGATAAAACACAGCCGGGGTCGAATCACAAGCGTGGCCAGGGCCTTTCTGCGGTCGCTTGCCCGGAAATACACGAAGCGGTACCTCGCGAGGAGAATCATCAACATGCTCCTGGTCTTGTTTGTGGTACTCACTCTAAACTTCGTGCTCCCTCGGCTGATGCCCGGCAACTTTCTTCAGATCTTCATCCAGTCTCTCGAGAGACAGCACCCGGGGGCCAACGTCCAAATTATCGCCCAGAGGATTGAGTCATTGTACGGAATCAACCTTCCTTACTGGGCCCAGTTCCTTCACTACATACAGCAGATAATCTCGTTCACTCCAAACTTCGGGCCGTCCTTCGCATACTACCCGACAAGCTCCTGGTTCATCGTGTCCTACGCACTGGAGTGGACGCTCATACTCCTGGGCACATCGCAAGCAATTTCGTGGGTGATTGGAATCTTCTTGGGCACTTACATGGCCATGCATAAGGACAAGACGGTCGACAGGGTCCTGCAGCCCGGGCTTTACTTTCTCAACACCATCCCGCCTTTCTGGCTCGGCCTGATTTTCATCCTGATATTCTCGATAGATCTGAGGTTGCTTCCGGCATCAGGGGCATATTACGTCACGCCCGAGCCAATCGGGGTAATCACCCACATGATCCTGCCCACCGCTGTGATAATAGCGGTCACCCTGCCTTCTCACGCGCTCGTCGTCCGTGGTGTTACACTCGAAGTCCTCTCGAGCGATTTCGTAACCGTATCCAAAGCCCAAGGACTCAGGTGGCGGACCTTCTACGGAAGAGTGCTGAGGAACTCAATGTTGCCTTCGCTTACAAACCTGTTTCTCAGTGTAGGCTTCTTGATAGGGGGCATCTTTACCGTAGAATACACCTTCTCTTACCCCGGGATGGGGACGGTGATAGCCAACGCCATATTCAATGAAGACTACCCCGTGATTCAGGCCTCTCTCTACATAACCACCCTGGTCGTCCTGCTATGCAACCTCGCTGCCGACCTCATGTATCCTATCGTCGACCCGAGGGTGTCCTACACTTGAGCCAGAAGCAGCCGTCCCTGTCGGAATTGCTAAGGGGCAACAGGTACGTCGTTGCCGGATCTGCCATGACGGTCTTCTTCGTGATTGTGGCAATCGTCGGCCTTTTCTATCTGCCGCACGATCCCCTGCAACCTGTGGGGCCCGACTACGCGGCCCCGAGTCTGAAGTTCCCCTTCGGGACGACGTTCGTCGGCCAAGACGTGTTCAGCCAGTGGATGTATGGGGCCCGTTCGACTCTTCTCGTAGGCTTTCTATCCGCCCTTGTAACCATGGTCATAGGCGTGGCCATCGGGATGGTGGCGGCCTTCATTGCCTTCACAGACGAACCTCTGATGCGTTTCACCGATGTAATCCTCACCCTCCCCGCCCTTCCGATGCTGATCACCGTCGCGGCCTTCGTAAGGCCCACGATCTACCTGACCGCGGTGCTGATAGCCTTCCTCGCTTGGCCTGCGGCCGCCCGCGTTACCCGGTCCGACGTGCTTTCCCTCAAGGAGTCCCCGTACGTGGAGGTCGCGCTCCTGAGTGGGGTCCCGCTGCGTTACATAATGTTCAGAGATATGCTCAGGCACATCCTCCCCCTAGTCCTCGCCCTTTCCCTCTTTTCCGTAATAGGAGCCATACTGACCGAGGCCTCCCTTGACTTCATCGGAGTCGGGCCTTCATCGGCGTTCACCTGGGGAGCGATGATCTCGTTTGCAAACGATGCAAACTCGGCTTTCGCCGGAGCATGGTGGTGGTTCATTATCCCAGGTCTGAGCATCGCACTTCTCTCCACGGGGCTCGCGTTCATCGCCTACGGTCTGGAAACCGTGCTCAAGGAGGCCTAGAGGCTTGGAACAGCTTCTGAGTGTAAAGGACCTCTCCGTGACCTACCGACAGTCAGGGGGGAGAAGGCTGGAGGCGGTCAAGCAGGCGAACTTCGAGTTGGGGCAAGGAGAGGTGCTAGGCATAGTGGGAGAAAGCGGCGCGGGCAAAAGCACCATCGGCTGGGGCATACTCGGCATGATTGGGCCCCCTCATCTATGCCATGGGGATGTCATTGTGAAAGGCAGGAACGTGCTTTCGATGGGTGAGTCCGAGCTAAGGGAGTACAGATGGAAGGACGTAGCCATGGTGTTCCAAAGCGCCATGAATTCCCTCGACCCAGTGATCACGGTTGGGAAGAACATGGTCCAGCTTCTGATGGACAAACGCGTCGTCCGATCGAAGGAGGAAGCGAGGGAATACACCACCAACCTCTTCCGAACCGTGGGATTGGCAGAGGTAGTTCCGGACATGTACCCATTTGAGCTGAGCGGGGGGATGAAGCAGAGAGTTTCGATAGCCATGGCGCTGAGCACGAACCCGCGCATTCTCATCGCCGACGAAGCGACGACTGCCCTGGACACGGTGACCCAGTTCTCTGTCCTCACCCTCCTGGGGGACCTCCGGAAGGCGGGGAAGATCGGGGGGATGATTCTGATTTCCCACGACCTCTCCGTCCAGGCCTACATGGCAGACAGGGTTATCGTCATGCTTCAGGGGAGAATAGTCGAGGTTGGTTCGAAGGAGGAAGTGTTCAAGGAACCAAAGCATCCCTACACTCAGTTCCTTGTCGGCTCCCTGAGCATGGAGAAGCAATTGAAGCGTGCGGTGAGAGTAGCAGGGGAGGGTTCCACGGCGCCTGAAGGGTGCCCCTTCACGAATGCATGTCCCAACGTGATGCCTCGATGCAGGGAAAAGTTCCCCGAAATGACCAACCTATCGCAGACCAGAAGCGTTGCCTGCTACCTACATGAGCGGTGAAAGCGAGCATGTCTAGCAAGGAAGGCAAGGGAAACATCGTCGAATTCAGAGGAGTGAGCAAGTTCTTCAAAGACAAGAGGGGCGGGATCGTCACCGCAGTAGACTCAGTCGATGTCGCCGTCGGGCAGGATCAGGTCCTCGCCTTGGTGGGGGAGAGCGGGTCCGGCAAGACGACACTGGGAAGAATCTCCGTAGGCCTGATAGATGCCAGCAAGGGGGACGTCATCTTCGACGGGAAGGACATTCACAGCTACAAAAAAGCAGATCTATGGAAGAGAGCGCAGTACCTTCACCAAGACCCCTACAGCGCACTCGACCCCTACCTGACGATTGGGGAGGTCCTGGAAAGGCCGCTCAGGTTCCTCACGGGCATGGGCGACAAGAATCAGAGGACAGAAAGCACATCGAGGATGATGCAGGCCATCGGGCTCGCCGATATGCCGGTCAACACCAAAGTGGCGAGGTTGAGCGGAGGGGAAAAGCAGCGAGTGCTCCTCGCCCGCTCCTTCATAATGACTCCCGACTTCGTAGCAGCGGACGAGCCGACGACCATGGTCGATTTCATCCACAGGAACGAAATCCTTGCCCTGCTTCGAAAGCTCAGAGAGCAGCTGGGGACGTCAATGCTCCTGATCACCCATGACATTTCGGTGGCCTCATTTCTGGCGGACTATGTCGGGATAATGTTCAGAGGGAGCGTTGTCGAGTACGGCCGAAGGCCCGAAGTCTTGGAGAAGCCTCTACACCCATACACCCAGACCCTGCTCGCCCTGACCCCTGACAAGCTAGCCAGCGGCGAAGTCCAAGTCAAGGATCTCGTCCAGAAGAAGGGCGATCTTGCTCTCTCGGGGCGTGAAAGAGGGTGCAAGTACGAGAGCCGATGTCCCTACGCCTTCAATAAGTGCCGTGAGGCTCACCCTCCGCTCGAGCGCGTAGCCGGGGAGCACATGGTGGCCTGCTATCTTGACCATTCGGGTGCTGCAACCACCCCGAAAGGCTTTTGACAGCATCGTCCTGCCATGCACCGCGGGCTTGGCTAGGTCCAGGCGTGTGTTCCGGTGCCGCCCATGGGTACTTGTGGTCATAGCTCTTCTCGCATTTTCTGGTTTGCTTGCTGAGATACCCTCAGCCGTCGGGTCATCTGGCTCAACAATCTCGATGGGGGTTGTTCAGTCTCCGGTAATCTCTGCTCTCAACTATCTCAACCCGGCGGAGAATTACTACGTCGTATCGGAGCTCTATCTCCCCTTCGCCGCCTACGCCTTCCCGCCTGCTCCTCCCCTGGAGCCGATTCTCGCGGCAGGATGGAGCAGCAACTCTGACTATACCCACTGGGTCCTCAACCTAAAGTCGGGGCTCAGATGGGACGACGGGTCTCCTCTGAACGCAACGGATCTCTGGTACACCATTGAGCTTGAGAATCTAACCGGAGGGTTCAGCTTCGCTGGAGAGACGACCGCGATAAAAATACTCAACGCGACGGCAGTCGAGGTCGATACGAACGCACCGGTGGCGAATCTCGTCTACCTCTACTGCCAGCAGACGAACTCCTACATACTACCCTACAAGTCATTCAAGAACATACCCACATCCCCAATTTCGGATCTGTACAATTTCACGAACTTCCAAAACATCGTTGCCAGCGGGCCTTTCGTGATAAAGGACTACACGCAGGGGGAGAACCCAATCGTCTTCACCGCGAACCCCTACTACTACAAGGGGCCCCCAACCATGAAGGAACTCGACCTCTACAACTACGCTTCGCTTTCTTCGGAGTTGGCTGCTTACAGGGCAGGGACTACGGACGCGCTGTGGGCTTACGGCGCCTCGACCATAGTCACCCCGCTCTTTCAGAACGTCACTGGTCAGCAACTGTTCGAGATTGTGCCTGGGGCTGAAATGGGGATCTACTTCAACATGGAACAGTATCCGTTCAACCTGACCCAGGTCAGACAGGCGCTCGCCTTCTCCACCAACCGGACAGCGCTGAACGCTGCGGTGAACCCTCCCGCGAACCAGGCCCTCCCCGACTACGACAACCTGATTCCGAGCTTGGAGAGTCAGGTAGGGCTTAATGGTGCGTCGGTCCCCGCCTACACCTACAACCTCACGAAAGCAGGAGACTTGCTTGGCTCAGTCGGCTTCAAGAAGATCAACGGAATCTGGTCCTACCCGAACGGCACCGCATTTACGATAACCATCATCACCTCAGATCAGGGCTATGGAGAGGTGGCGACCACCCAGGTCCTCAACTCCCAGTGGAAGAACGCCGGCTTCGATGTGAACGTTGACCTTCTCTCCTTCACGTCATACCTCACGACCGAGGAGGGG
>Ga0187766_10000657_pt1 | contig 19503 bp, 15 predicted proteins | sample 0216_QUI02_MP05__4_FD_132971 | JGI IMG/M metagenome (GOLD analysis project Ga0187766, IMG submission 132971) | Tropical peat soil microbial communities from peatlands in Department of Meta, Colombia - 0216_QUI02_MP05_20_MG | ecosystem: Environmental > Terrestrial > Soil > Wetlands > Peat ... | reverse complement strand
TCAACGGTACGAAGCTCACCGCGGTCGAGCTGACCCCCGAAACCGTGGCTTCGGCCGACTGCGTCTTGATCCTCACGAGCCATTCGGCGTTCGACTACGCGATGATCAGCGACCGGGCCCGACTGGTCGTCGACACGCGTAACGCGCTCAAGGCTCACCGACACTCACGGACCTCGATTGTAACTCTCTGAGAGAACGCTATGCGGACAGTGCTCGTCACGGGCGGAGCAGGCTTCATCGGCTCGCACCTGGTCGACCGTCTCCTGGAAGATGGCGCCTCGGTGCGAGTTCTCGACAACCTGTCGACCGGGTCGCTGCAGAATCTTCAGGCGGCGGCACAGCGCCACTCCCGAGCGTCCGGTGGGTCCGGCGCCGTCTCCAACGGGAGCCGACTGGAGGTGATCATCGGCGACATCCGTGATCGGGAGCTGTTGCGGACGGCGCTCCGCAACGTGAAATACGTGGTTCACCTGGCCGCGCTGCCACCGAGCGCGGTTTCGGTCATGGATCCGGGCGAGATCCACGCGGTCAACGTGGAGGGTACGCTCAACGTCCTCCAGGGGGCGCTGACCGAGGGCGTCTGGCGCCTCGTGATCGGCTCCTCTTCCTCGGTCTACGGCACCCCGGATCGCATCCCGCTGTGCGAGGACACCCCGGTCCGGCCGGCCACGCTCTTCGCGGCCTCGAAGGTGGCCGCGGAGACGTACGCCCGTGCCTTCTACCTGCGCCATCAGCTGGACACCGTCACACTCCGCTACTTCAACATCTACGGCCCCCGGCAGAAGCCCACGGGGGAGGGCGCGCTGATCGCGAGCCTGCTCGAGGCGGTGCGACAGCGGCGGGCGTTCTCCGAGCAGGACGATCGGACGGCGGAGGACTTCATGTACGTCGATGACGCGGTGGCCGCGACCCTGGCCGCGGCCCAGGCTCCCCGCGCGGCCGGCCACGTCATCAACGTCGGCTCCGGTGAGATGGCGAGCATCAGTGACGTGCGCGGGATCCTGACGGATCTGCTCCGCACGGTCCCGGTCGCCGCGTTCCCGCGAAACCCCGACGCGGGGCCGCGGCAGGTGTGCGCCCAGATCACCCTGGCCGCCGAGCTGCTCGATTTCACTCCCCGGGTACCGTTGATCGCCGGCCTCGCCCGCACGATCCAGTCCTTCAACGAGCTCGAGCACGCCGAGCTCCCGGCCCTGGCTCCGGTCACGCCCGAATGATCAATGCCCTGACGTTCGACGTCGAGGAGTACTTCCACGCCGAGGTTTTCGCCTCCGTGGTGAAGCCCGAGGAGTGGCCGCTTCTGGAGAGCCGGGTGGTGCGCTCCACCGAGCGACTCCTCGACGTTCTCGCCGAGAGCCGGACCAAGGCGACCTTCTTCGTCCTCGGGTGGGTCGCGGCTCGGCATCCGCAGCTCGTGCGGGCCATCCACGGCCGGGATCACGAGGTGGCCTGTCATGGATTCGACCATCGGATGATCACACGGCAGAGCCCCACGCAGTTCGCCGAGGATGTCCGGCGCGCGAAGAAGACCCTGGAGGACGCGATCGGCGCCCCGGTGATCGGTTACCGGGCGCCGACCTTCTCGGTGGTGCGCGAGACCCTCTGGAGCCTCGAGGTGTTGGCGGAGTCGGGGTTCCGCTACGACTCGAGCATCTTCCCGATCGTGCACGATCGCTACGGGATCCCGGACGCGCGGCGTTTCCCCCATCGGCTCACCGTCGCGCCGGGCACCGAGATCACCGAGTTCCCCCTGTCCACCGTGAGCCGCCTGGGATGGCGCATCCCGGTGGCAGGGGGCGGCTACTTCCGGCTGTTCCCGTACCGCTTCACGCGGTGGGCCATTCGCAGCCTCAACCGGCGTGAGGGCCAGCCCGCGATGGTCTATCTCCACCCGTGGGAGATCGACGCGGAGCAGCCACGCTTGCCGATCGGCCGGCTGGCGCGCGTCCGCCACTCGGTGAACACTCGCACGGTCATCGACCGGCTGCGCCGCCTCGTTCGCGACTTCTCGTTCGGCCCCGCCCGGGACGTGTTGAACGGGTCGGGCGCGCTGGTCGCCGGAGGAGTCGCGTGAAGATCATCGCCGTCGTTGGAGCCCGGCCGAACTTCGTGAAGATCGCCCCGATCCTCGCCGAGCTTCGCGAGTACCCGTACTTCTCCACGACCCTCGTGCACACCGGTCAGCACTACGACCCACAGATGTCGGACTCCTTCTTCGCCAACCTCGCCATCCCGAAGCCGGACGTCAACCTGAACGTCCACGCTTCAGGCGCGGTGGCGCAGATGGCAGAGATCATGACCCGGTTCGAGGCCGTGCTGATCAGCCGCCGGCCGGACATGGTTCTGGTCGTCGGCGACGTGACCTCGACGGTCGCCGCGGCGATCACCGCGGTAAAGGTGGGCTGCGCGGTGGCGCACGTGGAGGCGGGCCTGCGGAGCTTCGATCGGACGATGCCCGAGGAGATCAATCGGGTGCTCACCGACGCGGTCTCGGACCTGCTCTTCACCACGGAGCCTGCCGCCCAGGAGAACCTGGCCCGCGAGGGAATTGCCACGGAGAAGATCCACTTCGTGGGCAACGTGATGATCGACACGCTCTTCCGCTATCGCGATCGCGCGAGGGAGTCCGACGTGCTGCCCCGGCTCGGCCTCGAGGCCGGCGGCTACGCCGCACTGACCTTGCACCGCCCGAGCAACGTGGACGACGAGGGAACACTCGGGATGTTGCTCGGTGCCATCGCGCGCATCCAGGCCGAGATTCCGGTAGTGTTTCCGGTACACCCGCGCACCCGGCGTCATCTGGAGGCCCTCGCTCCCGTCTTGCCGCCGATGCCGGGGCTGCGCCTCGTTGATCCACTCCCCTACCTCGACTTCGTCCAGCTGATGGCGAACGCCCGCTGTGTCATGACCGACTCCGGGGGGATCCAAGAAGAGACGACCGCCCTGCGGATCCCCTGCCTGACGCTCCGCCACAATACCGAGCGGCCGATCACGGTGAGCGGCGGCAGCAACCGGGTGGTCGGCACCAGCCAGGAGGCGATCTACGAGAGCTGGCGGGCCGTGGCGGCGGGCCGGTGGTCGGTAGGCGAGCTGCCGGAGCTGTGGGACGGCAAGGCGGCCGGGCGCATCGTGCGCGTCCTGCTCGGGTTCGGACGGTAGGGGCGCCGGATGGACGTCCGCCCGTTGACGACCGAGACCGTCGAATGGGATGCCTTCGTCCGGAGCACCCCGGGCGGCAGTCCCTTCCACCTGATGGCCTGGAAGCGGGCCGTCGAGACAGCATTCGGGCATCGCCCGCACTACCTGATGGCTGTCCGGGGAGGCGGGCTGGAGGGCGTCCTTCCGCTCTTCGAGGTTCGCGGCCTGCTCGGCGGCCGAGGCCTCGTGTCGGTCCCCTACGGCGTCTACGGTGGGATCTGCGCAGCCGGCCCGGTGGGCCAGATGGCTCTGGTCGAGGCGGCCCGCAAGCTGGCAGCCCGGCTGAAGGCCGACTACGTGGAGCTCCGGCACCGGAAGGGCCAGGAGCTGGACCTGCCCACGAAGTCCCTCTACGTGACCTTTTCCCGACCGATCTCGTCGAGCGAGGAAGAGAACCTCAACGCGATCCCGCGCAAGCAGCGCCGGATGACGCGCCAAGGACTGAAGCACGGGCTGCGACCCGAGTTCGGGCTCCAGCACTTGGACCGCTTCTACGATATATACGCCCGCAGCGTGCACGCCCTGGGCTCGCCGGTGTTTCCGCGGCGTCTCTTCCACGCGATCGGCCAGGAGTTCGGCAAGGACGTGGAGCTGCTCACGATCTGGAAAGACTCGACGCCGGTCTCGGGCGTGCTGACCCTCTTCTTCGAGGATCAGGTGCTGCCGTACTACGGTGGCGCGCGCCCGGAGGCGCTCGCCTTCGCCGTGAACGATTTCATGTACTGGGAGCTGCTCTGTCATGCGTCCCGGGCCGGCTATCGCACGTTCGATTTCGGCCGCAGCCGGGAAGGTACGGGCGCCTACCACTTCAAGCGCCACTGGGGCTTCGAGCCGGTCGCCCTGCCCTATCAGTACGTACTGCGCGACGGTGGCCGGATGCCCGATCTCAGCCCCTCGAACCCAAAGATGCACTTCGCCGTCGAGGCCTGGAAGCACATGCCCCTGCCCCTGACCAAGCTCGTCGGTCCAATGCTCACCCGATACCTGCCATGAACATCCTGATGCTCGGCCGCTGGGTACCTCCTCCGCGTCGCCCTGTACGGGCGATGCGCGAGTACCGGTTCGCCCGCCAGCTCCTGTCCCGTAGCCACCGCCTGACGCTGGCCTTCGTCACCGACAATCCGGATACCGCCGGACCGATCTCGGCCCTCCGCTCGGAGTTCGGCGACCTGGAGTTCGCGGCGGTCCCCCGGGCGTGGAAGTCACTCACCGGTGCGGTCAGCCTCGCGACCGGGGAGTCGTGCACCCTGTCGTACTTCAGGTCGGAAGCTCTGCGCACGCGGCTCGGTGACCGCATGCGGCGGACGCCTTACGACCTGGTCTGCGTCTCGTCATCGAGCATGATCCAGTACGCGCTCGCCATCGACGAGACGATCCCCCTCGTGGTGGACTTCGGCGAGGTCGATTCGCAGTGGTGGCTGCAGCGGGCGCTTCGGGGTTCCTTCCCGAGCATTCGCTTCTTCCGCACCGAAGCCGCCAGGCTGCGCGCGGCGGAGGCAGCCGCGGCCCGCCGGGCAACCCGGTGCCTGGCGGCTAGCCAGGAGGCGGCGGAGATCGTCAAGCGCTTCGCGCCGGGCGTCGAAATGGCCGTGGTCCCGAACGGGCTGGAGGTGGACAACGTTCCGGGACCGTTGTGGCGTTCAAATTGGCGCGCGAAGACTCCCACCGTGGTGTTGAACACCATGCTCGAGCGAGAGATGGATCTCCGCGACGCGATCGAATTTCACGACACGGTGATGCCGCTCCTGCGGGAGCGCGTTCCCGGTGTGCGGCTACGCATCGTGAGCCGCGAGCCCTCGAGTGTCCCCGTGGGCAATGCATTGGCGGGCGCCGAGGTCACCGCGAGCGTCGCGGATCCCGTTCCACTGCTCCAGCAAGCGACGGTGGCGGTTGCGCCTCTTCGCCACGGCCGTGACATCCAGCGCAGCGTGCTCGAGCCCATGGCAGTGGGCCTCGCGGTTGTGGCGACGTCGGTAGCCAGGCAGCGGCTCGAGCGCGCAGGAGGCGAGGAGCTCCTGGTCGCTGACGAGCCAAAAGATCTGGCGCGGAAGATCGCCGATCTGCTGTTGGACGAGGGCGCACGCACGGAGCTCGGAGCGCGGGGTCAGGGCTTCGTCGCCGAGCACCACTCCTGGAGTAGGATGGCGTCGCAGTTCGTCCGACTCGTCGAAGCGGTCAAGCAACCGTCCGCTCCTCACTCCGGCCCGGCCACGGAGCCTCTCGCCCGAGCCCAGCTATGAGGGTTCGAAGGATCACGAGCCGGCCGGGCTTCGAGGCCCTGGCCGCGGATTGGATCGGCCTCGCTCGGGAGGGCGGGCAGTCGTCTCCCTTCCTGAGCCACGACTGGTTCGCGTGCTGCTGGGACGCTGCGCCCTCGTCTCGGCGCCCGGAGGTGCTGGTCGTGGAGGACGCCGCCGGCCCCGTGGCGATGGTGCCACTCCTGCGATGGCGAGGCGCCCTGCACCGCGCACCGATCCGGGTGCTGGGTATGCTGACCGCGCCGGACACAGCATTTACCGATTGGCTGATCGCGGGGCGTCCGGAGCCGGTCGTGGAGGCAGTGCTGGGCGAGCTCCAGCGATCGAGAGATTGGGACGTGCTAGACCTGAGCGCGCTCCCGGTGGACTCGCCGACCGCGAAAGCCCTGGAGGCGACGCTTCCTGGCCGTTTCCGCTGGTGCCGGAGCCCAAACGTTCGTTCTCCACACGTGTCGATAACCGGAACGTGGGACGAGTATTGGACTGGCAAGAGTCAACGGTTCAAGAAGACCGTCCGGAGTATCCGCAATCGGCTGACAAAAGCCGGGGTCGTGTCGATCGAAGAGCATCGGCAGGTGTCGCCGGACTCCTCGGTATTCGCGGAGTTGGTGGACGTGTCGCGCCGGAGTTGGAAGGCGGGTGAAGGCGTCGCCGTCGCGACCATGCCGGGAATGCTCGGGTTCTTCCGCTCCCTCACCGAGCGCGCGAGTCGACACGGGTGGCTACATGTCTGGATTCTTCGGCTCGACGGTCGCGCGGTCGCGACGGAGTACCAGCTCGAAGCCGACGGGCGGGTGAACGCACTACGGGCGGACTTCGACGCGAGCCTGCCGGAAGAGCTCTCCCCAGGCAGCCACCTGAGCTGCGAAATCCTCCGCACGCTGTTCGGTCGCGAGGGCGTGCACGAATACGACATGGGTCCCGGTGAGAATCCGTACAAGGCCCGATGGGCCTCCGGCGCGCGCGAGACGATCCGGTTCCAAGTCTTCCGGCCGGGCCTCTACGGGGCCATGGTCCACGAGCTGGAGACACGGGCGGTACCGGCCCTCAGGCGCCTGCTCGAGCGGAGAGAGCGGTGAGCGGAATCGCTGGATTGATTCACCGTGACGCTCGGCTACCGATCCGCGCCGGTGTGATTCCGGAACTCATCGCGGGCGCTCCGATCGGGGTCCGTCCGGCGAGCCTCGATGGTCCGGGATCGCTGCTTCTGGGGCTGGGCGATGCCTACACCGAATGTCTGGCCGACGGACAGGTGGTGGCGGCGCTCGACCACGAACTGCCGTCGATCGTACCGGCCGGGACGCCGGGTGCAGTCATCCGACAACTCTACGAAACCCTCGGTCCGACGTTCCCGGCGCAACTGCGGGGTGCCTTCAGCGTCGCTCTGTGGCTGCCCGGGCGCCGCACCTTGGTGGTAGCGGCGGACCATTTCGGGCTCGCACGGGTCTACTATGCCGCCAGCGCGACCGGCCTGGCCTTCGGCTCACGGGTCCGTGGCCCGCTAGCGCTTGAGGGAACCACGTCGGAGCTCGAGCCGGAGGCAATCTACGCTTACCTCAACCTGGGCACGGTGCCCGCTCCACAGACTCCTTATCGCGCCGTGCGGAGGCTCCCGCCCGGGCACGTACTGGTCTGGCAGGACGGGGCGCTCTCGGTGCGGCCGTACTGGGAGATGGCGTACGAGGAGCGGCGGCGGGGGGAAAACGAGGCGGCCGCCGAGCTGAGTCGGCAGACCGAAGCGGCGGTCCAGAGAGCCCTCCGCCATCTCGAGGCGAAGGAAACCGGCGCGTTCCTGAGCGGAGGGACCGACAGCAGTACCGTGGTCGGCTTCATGAGTCGGCTCGCCGGCGATCGCGTCAGTGCCTTTTCCATCGGGTTCGCCGAGGAACGGTACAACGAGTTGGCGTACGCCGAGCTTGCGGCCCGCCACTTCGGGGTGAGTCACCACGCCCGGGTGGTCGGTGCCGACGATGCCCTCGAGGCCATCCCGGCCCTGGTTCGTTCCTACGACGAGCCGTTTGGCAACGATTCGGTGATTCCGACGTACCTCTGCGCGCAGATGGCGCGGGACGCCGGGATGCAGTACCTGCTGGCCGGCGACGGCGGCGACGAGATCTTCGGCGGGAACGAGCGATACCGGCGCGAACAGATACTGGCCAGGTACGCGTGGATTCCCCGTCCGCTGCGCCGCGGCATTCTGGAGCCGATCCTGAACCGCCTGCCGGACGGCGGTGGCAGCTACCTCGGGAAGGCGCAGCGATATGTTTTGCGTGCGGCGCAGCCCAATCCCGACCGATTCTATACGAGCGAGTTTTTTTTCCTGCAAGAGCGGAACCGCTTTCTGCATCCGGACTTCGTAGCGTCGGTCCGTGGCGAATGGCCACTCGAAGTGGCGCGTGGCCACTTCCGGAGCGCGCGGGCGACATCCGACCTCAACCGCCTGATGCACGTCGACCTGAAGATCACGCTGGGCGACAACGACCTGTTCAAGGTAAACCGGAGCGCCGAGCTCGCCGGCCTGAAGGTGCGGTTCCCGATGCTGGATCCCGCGCTCGTCGAATTCACGGGCACACTGACCACGCGGGACAAGGTGCGCGGGACCGAGAAGCGCCATCTCTTCAAGCGAGCTTTCGCTTCCCTGCTGCCGGCGGAGATCCTGGCGAAAACCAAGCACGGGTTCGGACTTCCGGTCAGCGGATGGCTCAAGACGCATCCGGGGTTTCGCTCATTGGCGCAAGATACGCTGCTGTCCAAGCGATGCGCCGAGCGGGGGTATTTCTCGCGGACAGGGCTCGAGGAGCTGTTCCGGCTCCACGCTAGGGACCACACCCCGTACTACGGTGGAATTCTGTGGACTTGTTTGATGCTGGAGCTGTGGCACGGAGAGCACGGAACGCGATGAGCGCCAAATCGCTTATGATGGAAGTCACGGCGACGGTGCTCTACCGTAGCCGGCTGCTCGGGCCGCTGCTCACGGGCGTGGCGGCAGTGCGGGGCGGCACGGGGTTCCCCATCCTGACATTCCACCGGGTGAACGACGACGACGATCCGTTTATGCCGGCGCTGCCGACTAAGCTTTTCGCCGCGAGGATCGAGCACATCGCCCGGCACTACACGGTGATGACGGTCGAGGATTTGGTCGCGCGGCTTCGCGAGGGCCGCGTGCCTCGGAAGGCGCTCGCGCTCAGCTTCGACGACGGGTACCGCGACAATCTCACTCACGCTGCGCCGATCCTCGCGCGCTACGGGCTTCCAGCGACGATCTTTCTCACCACAGGCTACATCGGGACCCGCGATGTGCTGTGGTTCGATCGCCTGGCGTTGGCAGTGAAGAAGACTCGGCGTGTGCGGCTGGAGATTCCCGGCTTGGCGGCTATGGAGCTCGGTTCGGTAGCGGAGCGGCTTCGCGCGCTGCAGGCGGCGCTGCGCCACTTCAAGACCCTGGCGGACGCGCGGCGGCGGGAAAGTGTGGATGCGATCGTTGGCGAACTCGAGGAGGGGCGGGTCGAGGGCCCGAAACGGGTGATGCTGAGCTGGGAGGAGGTTGGGGTGCTGCGGGGTCTGGGATTCGCGGTGGGCGCCCACACGGTGAGCCATCCGATCTTGTCTCGACTGTCGCGCGAGGACGCGTGGCGGGAGATACACGGCTCCCGGGTCGCGATCGAGCGGAACCTTGGCATCCGAGCCCGGGTGTTCGCCTACCCGAATGGAGGGCCCGAGGACGTCACGCCGACCACGGTAAGCCTCGTCACGGAGGCGGGGTTCGAGTGCGCGGTGACCACCCAGCGCGGGCTGAACATAGCGGCGACGCCGCCCATGGAGCTCCGCAGAGGAGGGCCATGGGAGCGACATCTTCCAATGTTCGCGGTCAAGCTGGCCCTGTACCAGCAGACCGGCGCTTGACCAAGGAGACGCACTATGTGCGGCATCGTCGGCTACATCGGGCGGAAGGAGGCCGTCGAGATCTTGATGGACGGCCTGAGCCGCTTGGAGTATCGGGGCTATGACTCGGCGGGCCTCGCCGTCCACACCGGCACGGGCCTAGCGGTCCGGCGACGCGTCGGGAAGATCGACCAGCTCCGGCAGGTCATCGAGCGGGAGCCCATCAGCGGAAGGACGGGGTTGGGGCACACGAGATGGGCCACCCACGGGCGTCCATCCGACCGCAATGCACATCCGCACGGAGATTGCACCGGGCGGGTCATCATCGTTCACAACGGAATACTGGAGAACTACCTCGAGCTGAAGGCCGAGCTCGAGCGCACCGGACACCGGTTCGCGTCTGAGACCGACAGCGAGGTCGTGGCGCACCTCCTGGAGTCCGGGCTCGCCGAGGGGCTCGACTTTGTCAGCGCAGTCAGGTGGTCGATTGGTCGAATCCGCGGCGCCTATGCTCTCGCTGCACTGTCGGCCGACTCGCCCGACGTGATTGCGGTTGCCAAGCGGGGTGCCGGCGCGGTCGTGGTCGGCCTGGGCGACGGCGAGACGTTCGTCGCCTCCGACATTCCTGCGGTCCTGCCGCATACCAGGACGGTTCTCATCCTTGAGGACGGCGATGTCGCCGAGGTCACGCACGAGCGGGTGGTCGTATCGACGCCGGATGGCCGGGTGGTGCAACGAGCTCCCCTGACGATCACCTGGGATGCCGCGATGGCGGAGAAGAACGGGTACCCACACTTCATGCTGAAGGAGATCCACGAGCAGCCGGAAGCGGTCGCGGCCACGTTCTCCGGACGCGTGGACCCCGAGACCGGATCGGTGATGCTGGCCGAAGCGAACCTGACGGCCGATCTGCTGGCCCGGACGGAGCGGGTCGTGTTCGTATCCTGTGGGACGTCTTACCACGCGGCGCTCGCTGGACGGTCCATGGTGGAGCGGCTCGCAGGGCTTCGCGCCGAAGTGGACATCGCGTCAGAGTTTCGATATCGCGATACGGTGCTTGGCCCCGACACGCTCGTGGTGGCCATCTCGCAGTCGGGCGAGACCGCTGACACCCTCGGGGCGGTTCGGGCGGCTCGGCAGCAGGGATCTGCGGTCCTGGCCATCACCAACGTCGTTGGCTCGGCCATCGCCCGGGAGGCGGACGGAGTCATCTATACGCACGCCGGGCCGGAGATCGGCGTCGCGTCCAGCAAGACCTTCGCGGCGACGCTCACCGCCTGCTATTTGCTTGGTCTTGCCCTTGGTCTCGGCAAGGGTTTCATGACCCCGCGGGACGGCCAGAAGCGGATCGCGGACCTCCTGGAGGTCCCGGCCCTTATGCGCGAGGCGCTCGCGGACCAGGGCTCGGCCGCGGAATTGGCGCGGCAGTTGTCCGCCTATGACAACTACCTCTACCTAGGGCGTGGCATGCAGTTTGCGATCGCGCTCGAAGGCGCGCTCAAGCTAAAGGAGATCTCCTACATCCACGCCGAAGGTTACGCCGCCGGGGAGATGAAGCACGGCCCGATCGCGCTGATCGACGATCGCATGCCCGTGGTAGTCCTGACGCCCCGCGACAGCGCGTACGATCGCATGGCGGCGAACGTCGAGGAAGTCAGGGCAAGGGGAGGCCGCGTAGTCGCGATCTGCGATCGCGGAGACGAGGATATGGCCCGACGCGCGGATCATCGGCTGGAGGTGCCCGCCGCAACCGAGTTGCTCTCGCCACTCATCACGGTGATTCCCTTGCAGTTCCTGGCGTATCACTTGGCCGTCTTGCGTGGATGTGACGTCGATCAGCCGCGCAATCTGGCCAAGAGCGTCACGGTCGAGTAGCGGAGGGACTCCGTGACCGGTATCCGCGATTACGCCCTCCTCGTCATCCTGATCGGGCTCGTACCCGCGGCCCTCAAGCGGCCGTGGGTCGGGATCCTAGGCTGGTTCTGGATTGCCTACATGGTTCCCCACTCGCTCACGTGGGGATTCGGCCGGAATCTACCCCTGGCCGCGATGGTCGGGGGGGCCACGCTGGTGGGATTCGTCTTCACGAAGGACAAGAGGCCGCTTCCACGGTCCGGCACGGTCCTGCTGATCATCCTTTTCGTGATGCAGATAACGGTGTCTTCGTTGTTGGCGTACGATCCGGCACTCGCGTGGGCCAAGTGGAATACGGTCGTCAAGATCCTGCTGATGACTTTGATCACGTTGTATCTCTTCCAGTCGCGTGACCGACTCCGGTATCTCTATCTCGTCCCCACGCTTGGATTGGGATTCTATGGCCTGAAGACCGGGGTGTGGGTACTGCGTACGGCAGGCGGCGCGATGATCTGGGGTCCGGACCGGAGCTTCTTCGCTGACAACAACACGTTCGGCCTCGCTCTGACCATGATCCTCCCGCTGCTACTCGGTCTCGCCCGCGAAGAGCCACGCCGGTGGCTGAAGCGTCTGATGCAGGTGATGTTCGTGTGTACCGTCGTCTCGATCTTGTTCACGTATTCTCGTGGAGCCTTTCTCGCGCTGATTGTGATCGGCGGTATCCTGATTTGGCGGTCACCGTGGCGTCTCCGGTTCGGCGTGACGGTTCTGGTGCTGGCGCTCGTGGCGGTTCCGCTGCTCCCGAACAAGCTCAGGGATCGGATCCACTCGATTTCGGACCAGGAATCAGCCGAAACGCGTGACAACTCGGCCGCCGGGCGGCTCGAGGCGTGGTCCACGGCGTGGAAGATTGCGGTTGCCCACCCGTTCTTCGGTGAGGGCTTCAAGGCGCTTTGGAGCACCGATCTCTGGAACACCTACTACGGGAACACCTACCTCGCGGTTCGTGACGTGCACAGCCTCTACTTCGAAGTGTTGAGCGAGCATGGGCTACAGGGGTTCATGATCTACATAGCGATTCTCTTGAGTACTCTGGGTACGCTGCGTCGGGTGCGGAAGCGGTGGGCGGGCAGTCCGGACCACGGCTATCTCGCCCGCTACGCTGATATGACCGAGCTGGCGATCTATCCGTACCTCGTGGCGGGGGCGTTTCTCGGGGTCGCCTACTTCGATCTGTATTTCTTGCTAGTCGGGACGAGCATCCTGCTCGGTGCACTCTCCGCGGACGCCGAGGCCGCCACGGCACCCGGGACGTCCGGGGTCCTTGCAAAGCTTCCACGGCGGACGTTCATCACCGGCGGCGTTGCCCATCCGACGAGGCCGCGGCATGCTTAGCGACGTTCTCCGGCCGTGGCGCCACCGGGATCTCGTCGTGAGCTTCGCGCTCAGGGACATCAAGGCCCGTTACAAGCAGAGCATACTCGGCATCGCGTGGGCCCTACTGCAACCGCTGTCGATGATGGTGGTCTTCACGCTGGTGTTTTCGGTATTCGCGAAGGTTCCGAGCGACGGGCTTCCCTACCCGATCTTCTCGTACAGCGCCCTCATCTTCTGGACGTTCTTCTCGAACAGTATCAGTACGGGTACCATGTCGATGGTGGCGAATGCCACCCTGATCCGAAAGATCTACTTCCCCCGGGAAACTCTGCTGACGTCGGTTGTGCTCGCCGGCTGCCTCGATCTGGGGGTCGCCTGCGTGCTGTTCGCCGGAATGGCGGCGTACTACCACATCACGATCACGTGGACCGTGGTGTGGGTGCTGCCGCTCGTCGGCCTCCAGATTCTCCTTGGGTTGGGGGTGACCGCACTCACCGCGGCGGCCCACGTCCACTTTCGGGACATCGGACACGCACTACCGCTCATGCTCCAGCTGTGGATGTTCGCGACACCCGTCGGATATCCGATGAGCGTTATCCCGGGGTGGCTCAGACCGTACTACATGTTGAATCCGATGGCCGGGATCGTTGACGGCTATCGACGGGCGATCTTGCTGGGTTCGGCACCTGATGCGTCAGCGGTGGCAGTGAGTGCGGGGGTGACGATCGTGCTGCTGGCCGTCGCGCTCCCCGTGTTCAAGCGTGCGGAGCAGACCTTCGCGGACGTGATCTGAGGAGAGAGTGAGGTGGACATGGCGGATACGGTCGTTGCACTGGACCACGTGGCCAAGCGCTATCGGCTTCGTCGGGGCTGGCAGGTCACGTCGTTCGGGAACGAGCTTGCCCGTCTGGGGTCGCGGATCCTGGGTCGGCGCGTGGAGGAGCGCGAAGCGTTCTGGGCGCTTCGCGACCTGAGCTTTTCCCTCGAGCAGGGGGAGATTCTCGGGCTGATCGGTAGGAATGGGGCGGGCAAGAGCACGCTGTTGAAGATCCTGTCGAAGGTGACGGTGCCGACCATCGGGTCGTTCGTGGCTCGAGGCCGGCTCGGTGCGCTCATCGAGATCGGAGCGGGATTCCATCCGGAGCTGAGTGGACGAGACAACATCTTCCTGAACGGCGCGATCATGGGGATGTCGCGCCGGGAGATACAGGGGAAGTTCGACCGCATCGTTGGGTTCGCCGAGATCGACCGATTCATCGATACACCGATCAAGCACTACTCGTCCGGGATGCAGATGCGGCTGGGCTTCTCGGTGGCGGCGCACACGGACCCGGACATCCTGCTGATCGACGAGATCCTGGCGGTGGGCGATGCGTCGTTTCAGGCGAAGTGCTTGAACAAGCTCGCCGAGCTCAAGGAACAGGACAAGACGATCATTCTCGTGTCGCACAACCTGACGACCATCGTGGAGCATTCAAAGCGGGTGTTGTGGTTGGACCAGGGGACGGTGCGGGCGATGGGAGAGCCCACGGCCGTCGTGGACGCCTTTCTCGAAAACGTGACTGCCGACATCGTCAACGAGGAGGAGGCGAGCGAGCGGGAGGTACGACGTGGGAATGGGCGGGAGATCGGCATCGTTGACGTGGCGGTATTGGACGCCCAGGGACGTCCAGAGACGCGATTCGATCGCGGTGAGGTGGTGTTGGTGGACGTCACGTACGGGACCACGCCTGAGATGGCGGGGGCGGTGTTCGTCGTTTCGCTCCACGACATGCAGGGCTATCCGCTCGGTGGGGTCACGACCGACCCGGATTCGACGAAGATCAGGGACATCGCGGACGTGGGCGTATTACGGCTGCGATTCGATCCGCTCATCCTGAACAAGGGTGCGTACACGCTGGGAGTCCAGATCGTGGATCCGGTCACGAAGCGGTGCTACGACGCGCGCCGGCGGGCCGCGCGTCTGTTGGTGGACGGACCGCGAGCGACGTCACGCGAGGCGAGCGGTCACGTGTACTACCCACACCAGTGGGAGCAACTGCGGTGAAGCGGGTCGAGGAGGGCAGATAAGGATGTGCGGGATCGCCGGGATCGCGGACGCCGGCGGGCGGCCGGTCGACGAGGGGCTCGTGCGCGCGATGACCGGAGTCCAGGCTCACCGGGGACCCGACGGGGAAGGTTTCGTCTTCCGAGGGCCCGTTGGTCTCGGGCACCGGCGCCTGGCCATCATCGATCTGGTGTCCGGGGAGCAGCCGATGGCGAGTGATGACCACGCCGTCTGGCTCGTGTTCAACGGGGAGATCTACAACTACCGGGAATTGCGTGCCGAGCTCGAGGCCGCGGGGACCCGGTTCAGGACCAGATCAGACACGGAGGTCATCCTTCGGCTCTACGAAGGGCTGGGCCCTGCCTGTGTAGAGCGGCTCCGTGGAATGTTCGCCTTCGCGATCCTGGACGAGCGGGCCCGGCGGGTGTTCCTTGCGCGTGACCGAGTCGGCATCAAGCCACTGGCCTACGCCTGGGACGGCAAGCGTTTGCTGTTCGCGTCTGAGATCAAGGGGATCCTGGAGAGTCGGGAGGTCTCCCGCGATCTGGATCCGGGAGCGCTGGCCGACTACCTCACGTACCACTACATCGGCGCACCGAAGTCGATCTTCCGGTCGATCAGGAAGCTGCCCCCTGCCTCGACGCTCACCCTGTCGCTCGACGGTGGGGAGCCAGTCGTGAATCGGTACTGGCGACTGGAATTCCGGCCAGACGAACGCACGAGCGAGGTGGAATGGCTCGAGGGGCTGCGCGTTCGCCTGGCGGATGCCGTGAAGTCGCACATGGTGAGCGACGTCCCGATCGGCGCGTTCCTGAGCGGTGGGGTCGACTCGAGCGCGGTCGTGGCCATGATGGCCAAGGCCTCGGAGACGCCGATCCGGACGTTTTCGGTGGGCTTTTCTGAGGCGGACTTCGACGAGCTCGCCTACGCACGACAGGTGGCGGCTCGGTACGGGACCGAGCACTACGAGGTAGTCGTGAAGCCGGATTCGCTCGATGTGTTGCCAAAGCTGGTCTGGCACTTCGACGAGCCGTTCGGCGACTCGTCGGCGATCCCGACGTACTACGTCTCGAAGATCACCCGGGAGCACGTGACGGTCGCGCTGTCCGGCGACGGGGGCGATGAGAACTTTGCGGGGTACCGACGGTATGCGCGCGCTGCGCAGCTGGAGGGCCGGTTCGACGTGGGTCTGGGCCGAGTGGTGCGTCCTCTCCTCGGGCTGGCGGGCCGAGCGCTGCCGCTCGAGGCCCGGGGCCAGGCCTACGCAAGTCTCCTAGGTGCCGAGGGCATCGATCGATATCTCCATCTCGTCTCCTACGGACGCCGGCGAGCGGGTGGTCGGCTGCTGTGCGACGACTGGGCCGCGGTTGCGCAGTCGGTGGGAAGTCCAGAGAGATTCCGCGCACTCGCCGCGGACGGAGCGGCGCTTGACTCCGTCGCGACGATGCAACACGCCGACGTCGAGACGTACCTGCCTGACGACATCCTGTGCAAGGTCGACCGGACCAGCATGGCGGTTTCGCTGGAGAGTCGGGTGCCGCTCCTGGATCACATTCTGATGGAGTTCGTGGCGACCATCCCCTCGCGGCTCAAGCTGCGGAATGGTCGAGGGAAGCACATCTTCAAGCAGGCAATCAAGGAGTGGGTGCCCGACGCCGTGCTGACCAGGCCGAAGATGGGGTTCGGGGTGCCGCTGGGGACCTGGCTCAACGCGGAGCTTCGAGACATGACCCACGACGTCCTGCTGTCCTCGCAGGCGCGCCAGCGGGGGATCTTCAGGGCGGCAGAGGTGGAGCGGCTGCTGCGGGTGCACGGCAGCGGCCGACGGGATCTCTCGGCCCGCCTTTGGGCACTACTCTGCTTCGAGCTCTGGATGCGCCGCTGGGGTAGCGCCGGGTCTGGGGCGGACCGGGGAAGCGCCTGACATGTGCGGGATCGCGGGCGTCGTGTTCACGGATCCACGCCACCCAGTGGATCGCGGAGTGCTGGGCCGAATGACCGACGTCATTCGACATCGGGGACCCGACGCCGACGGGTTCCATGTAGGTCCGGGGGTCGGTCTCGGGCACCGACGACTCAGCATCATCGATCTCTCGACGGGTGATCAGCCGATCTACAACGAGACGCGCTCGATCGTCATCGTCTTCAACGGTGAGATCTACAACTTCGAGGGGCTCGCGCGCGAGCTCGAGGCCGCCGGCCACAGGTTCGCGACGCGCTCGGACACCGAGACGATCGTCCACTCGTACGAGGAGTTCGGTCTGAGCTTCGTCGAACGGCTCCGTGGGATGTTCGCCTTCGCGTTGTGGGATTCGGTTCGACGGAGGCTGGTACTCGCCCGTGACCGCGCGGGGAAGAAACCGCTCTACTACCATGCGGATCCGGAGCGGCTGCTGTTCGCGTCCGAGATCAAGGCGCTGCTGCGGGACGCGAGCTTGAAGCGAGACGTGAGTCCGGAAGCCCTGGACGAGTACTTCACGTTCGGCTGCATCCCGAGCCCGGCCACCGTGTTTCGCGACGTACGGCAAGTGCCGCCAGGACACATGCTGGTGTGGGAAGGCGGTCGGGTGCGGCTTCGGGAGTATTGGGACGTCAGGTTCGAGACCAACGGACCGGATCGACCCGAGCAGGCGCTCGAGGAGTTCACGGCCCTCTTCGACGAGGCCGTCCGGATGCGCATGGTGGCGGACGTTCCGCTGGGCGCGTTCCTGAGCGGCGGGATCGACTCGTCGGCCGTCGTGGCGTCGATGGCCCGGCAGTCGGGTCGCCCTGTGGCCACGACGAGTATCGGATTTCAAGAGGCGAGTCACAGCGAACTACCCCACGCCCAGGTGGTGGCGCGGACGGTGGGCAGTGACCACCAGGAGGTGGTGGTGAAGCCGGACGCGGTCGCGGACCTGCCGCGGCTCGTGTGGCACCTGGATCAGCCCTTTGCCGACTCGTCCTGCCTCCCGACGTACTATGTGTCTCGAGCTGCTCGGGAGCGGGTGACAGTGGCGCTGTCCGGAGACGGGGGCGACGAGATCTTCGCCGGCTACCAGCGCCGGTACGGGGTCCACCGTCTTGAGAACCGCCTGCGCACCCTGATCCCGGAGTGGATCCGCCGGGGGGTGCTGTCGCGACTTTCCCGGATCTACCCGCGATCGGATCGTATACCGCGCCCGCTCCGGCTGAAGCTCTTGCTGAGCAACCTAGGCCAGTCGTTCGAGCGCGCGTATTTCCAGGACATGTCGATGTTCGGGGACGAGGAACGGCGAGCCCTCTACGCTCCCGAGTTCGCTTCTCAAGTTGGCGACCATGATCCGTTCGAGGCGTTCGGCCGCCACTTCGACCGAGTCCGGGATGCCGACCCGTTGGCACGCGTGCTCTACGTCGATTTCAAGACGTGGCTTGCGAACGACATCCTGGTGAAGGTGGACCGGATGAGCATGGCGTGCTCGCTCGAGGTACGAGCACCGTTGCTGGATCACAAGATCGTAGAGTTCGCGGCGCGGCTGCCCTCGTCCCTCAAGTATCGCGGGCACGTGTCGAAGTACTTGCTCAAGCGGCATTTGGCGACCCGACTGCCCGGCTTCTCGGTGGATCGGCGCAAGCAGGGGTTCGAGATACCGCTTGCCGACTGGCTGCGCGGCGAGCTACGCGACATGGCCCACGAGCTACTCCTCTCCGGCCGGGCTGCGCAGCGAGGGTACCTGCGGCCGGACGTGGTCGGGAAGATCTGGGATGCCCATCAACGGGGATACCGAAACCACTCCCGGCAAATCTGGGCAATGATGGTGCTCGAGCTCTGGCTGCGGGCAAACCTGGACACAGCGTGAGCCAGTTCGAGGAAGAGTGGCGGCGGAGGTTCGAGCGGTTCGGAGCGCGGCACGATTCCGACCACTTGGTCTCCGGCTGGTCGTTGGCCGGTCTTCGGCAGCGCGTCGCTAGCTTCGAGCGGTTACTCGACAAGGGGCTCGTGACGCGCGGCGACCGGGTACTCGAGGTGGGCTGTGCTGCAGGTACCTACGTCAGGCTTCTCGGCAAGCGGGGGCATCCCGTCGTGGGCCTGGACTACTCACTGCCCAGCCTGGGGCGAGCGATCCACGCGGATCCGGGGCGCCTCGGCTGCTACGTGGCGGGCAACGCCGGAGCCCTGCCCTTCCCGGATGCCGCGTTCAATGCGGTGCTATGCATCGGGGTGCTCCAGGCCGTAGAAGACGCAGAGCCGATTCTCGCGGAGATCGGTCGGGTTTTGATCCCGGGCGGCCGGGCCCTCGTAGAGACGCTGAACCCCTGGAATCCCGTGGCTATCGGGCGTCGTCTCAGCGCGTTAGTCCGGCGGGAGCGGACGCGACTGCGCTATGAATCCCCCGGGCGCGTACGACGTGGAATGCTTCGTCACGGCCTGCGCGACGTACGACCGATCGGCATCGTGTTGCCGCCGAAGTCGTTTCCGTCGCTCGGAGAGACCCTCGGCCGGGCGGGCGTGCAGCGAGCACTGGGATTCACGCCGGGTGCCGGTATCGCGGCTGCGCAGGCGTTCTGGTTGGTTGGGACCAAGGCGTGAGCGCACCGGCCGTACGGACGATGGATGCTATTCCGGCCGCGACCTTGGGCCACCACCGGCCGCGAATCGTGCACGTCATCCCGACTCTCAAGCTCGGTGGGCTGGAGAACGTGGTCGCTCGCCTGATCGAGAGCCTCCACGACCTTGCCGAGCACGTGGTCGTGACTCCAGGCGGTGATGGACCGATGCGTCAGCGATTCTCCAAAGACGTCCAGGTGATCCCGATGGCGGAGCGGCACAAGCCCGACGCCTGGAATGCCCTCCGGATGGCGCGGTTGTTCCGATCGATCCGTCCCGACCTCGTGCACAGCCGAAACTGGAGCTGCATCGATGCGATC
>Ga0187766_10000653_pt1 | contig 19526 bp, 18 predicted proteins | sample 0216_QUI02_MP05__4_FD_132971 | JGI IMG/M metagenome (GOLD analysis project Ga0187766, IMG submission 132971) | Tropical peat soil microbial communities from peatlands in Department of Meta, Colombia - 0216_QUI02_MP05_20_MG | ecosystem: Environmental > Terrestrial > Soil > Wetlands > Peat ... | reverse complement strand
AGCGGGATCCGGCTGCGGCATGCTCGGCCACGGGCTTGCGTGGTGGTGAGCGGGATCCGGCTGCGGCATGCTCGGCCACGGGCATGCGTGGTGGTGAGCGGGATCCGGCTGCGGCATGCTCGCCCCGAGACGTCGATGGTTGACGAATGAGGAACTGCCTGCTGATCTTCGACGCGCCGGACGGTGGGGTCGCCGAGCACGTGATGCGCCTCGCGCTCGGGCTGCGCGACAGGGGTTGGGAGCCGGTGCTGGCCGGACCCGAGTCAGCGTCGATCTACGAACCGCTGCGCCCGACCGGCATTCCCGTGGTTCCCCTGCCATTCCGCTCCGGCTACGGTCATCCGCTCGACGACGGACGCGCCCTGCGCGGTCTGGCGGGGTTGATCCGTTGTCATGATTTCGATCTCGTGCACGCCCACTCACCGAAGGCCGGAGCGCTCGGGCGCCTCGTCGCGTTCTCACTTAACGTCCCGACGGTGTTCACCGCGCACGGGTTCGCGTTCAATCCAGCCGTCCGTGGCCGTCCCGGGCGAGATCTCTCGTTGTTGCTCGAGCGGTCGCTCGCCCCTTGCACCGACGCGATCATCTGCGTGTCCGACGCCGTACGGCGACTCGCACTCGAGCGCCGACTCGCAGCCCCTGATGCGCTGCACACGGTACACAACGGCGCCACCTGCTGCGAGCTGGGCCTCGAGCCCGATCGGGATCTCGAACGGTTCGCGCACGAAGGTCCTCTGGCCGGTTGCGTCACGGTACTGGGATCTGGGAAGGGAGTGGACGTGTTCATCGAAGCGGGGCGTCGAGTGTTTGCACGCATGCCCGAAGCGCGGCTCGCCGTGGTTGGAAACGGCGTGCTGCGGAGTGAGCTGGAGCGACGCGCCCGAGCGCTGAGACTCGACGGTCGGATGCGCTTCTTCGACTACCGGCGTCCCTCAGCCCGTCAACTCCGCTCACTCGACGTGTTTGTCTCGCCATCACCCTGGGAGGCGATGCCGATCGCTCCGCTCGAGGCGATGGCGTGCGGAGTGCCCCAGGTTGCGATGGATGCCGGCGGAACGCCCGAAGTCGTGAGCGACGGCGAGACTGGGCTGCTCTGTCAACCCAACGATCCCGTCGATCTCGCCGACGGGATCACTCGCTTGCTGAGCGACGCCTCGCTTCGAAGGCGGATGTCGGAGGCCTCTCGTGAGCGTCACCGACGTCTCTTCACCCTCGATCGCATGGTGGCCGACACAACCGCGGTGTTCGACGGAGTCTTGGCCGGAAGACAATCCCGCGGCCGCAGAATTGCGCATGCCTGAACCGAGCGTGAGGAGATCGAACCGCGTGATGAGGCGCTACCTGGCGGCGCTGGCCGTGGTCTTGCTCGCGCTGGCCGTGGCCCGCTTCGGCAACGGGTCCTCGTCCGGCGTTGACCCCGGGTTGAAGCCTCCACCCGGTTACAGCAGGTTGATCTTCGACGACGAGTTCAATGGTCGACGCCTCAGCGAAAACAAGTGGCAGCCAAACTGGTTGGCGCCGAGCCCCACTGACATCACCGCTCCTGTCAGCGCAGCGGAGCACAACTGCTATGACCCGGCAAACGTGACCGAGGCACACGGTACCCTGACGCTGAGCGTGACCGCAAAGCCGTGCGAGGTGAACGGAAGGCAGTACCCCTACCGCTCTGCGATCGTGGAGTCCGATCACAGGTTCAACTTCACCCACGGCTATGTCGAGGCTCGCATGTGGTTGCCGGCGGGCACCGGAATGTGGCCCGCGTTCTGGCTGGACGGACAGAATTGGCCCTACGACGGCGAGATCGATATCCTGGAGGGCGACGGTACTGACACTCCCACGTTCCATTACCGCTACAACGGAGGAATCTACGGCGGCTCGGCCGACGTGCCCGGCGCGACCGCCGGCTGGCATACGTATGCTTCAAGCTGGAACGGGTCGCGGGTCACGTGGTTCTACGACGACCGGGAGGTCGGCCAGACGCGGACGACGCGCAACGCACCGATGTACTTGATCATCAACCTCGGTACCCGCTCTTACCCGTCCGCCGTGCCAAACAAGCTCCGAGTGGATTGGGTAAGGGTGTGGCGGTAGCCTGGAGCGACAGCGTGGTTGGGGGTGAGGCGGAACGGGCTCAGGTTCGCGCCGCGATCGTCGCGAGACGGCGCCGCCCCCGCCGAACGGCCCGGTAAGCCCGCGTGCGGCCGCGCTCCCGGGCCCAGGCGCGGGGCACGTTGTCCCCGGCGAGAATCTGTGCTATGCGGACAGCGGAGGTACCCGCTGTTACCGTCCAGCGCGCGATCGCATACGGGTCGTCGGCGGCGTGGGAGGTCGCGTTCTTGACGGCCGCGGCCGAACTGTAGCCGGCCTCGATCACGGCTCGTCGAACGCGCCTGTCGTAGGCTCCGTGCGGGTACGCGAATGAGTCGACCGCCGCCTGCGCGATCTCCTCCAGTTCGATCTTGCTTGGCCCTACCTCCTCGACGATCTCCCCGTCGCGCAGCTCATCGAGGTACCGGTGGTGGACCGCGTGCGCCCCGAGCTCGATCTGCGGCAAGTGCGCCAGTTCTGCGACTTGTGAGCAGGTGAGGCGATGGCGTGCGTCGACTTCGCTCGTCGTGATGTATACGGTCGATTGCAGTCCCCGGTCGAGAAGCGCAATTGCTGCTTCGTAGGTATCAGCGTACCCGTCATCGAATGTGACAGCCATGACGGGCTCGGCGAACGGCTGTTGCTCGCGGTACCCGGCTGCGAGGTCGCTGATGTTCACCGTCTTGCGCCCGGAGGCTTCGATCGCTTGGATGTGCTGCTCGAATGTGGCGCGCGAGACGGCGAAACGCGGGTCGCCGACTGGATCGTCAGCGACCGAGTGATACAGCAGCACGGGCACGATATCGAACACGGAGACACAAGCTAACGCGCGCGGGGCGGTAGTGGGAATTGAACGATTTTTACGCGCGCGACCGGGTGCGGAAACCCTGAGCCCGAACCCCGGCACGATCGTCACCGCCGTGTAACCTCGTTTCCGCAACGGGTCGTGTGCGGATATGCCCTTTCCGTTTCCACCCTGAGCGGCAGGCCGTTAGCTTGTCGAGACACAGGGAAGCTTGCTCGTGAGGGCGATGTCGGGGAAGCCGACCCGCCGGGGACACAACCATCTAGCAACGTATGCGCCTCCACCGCTCCTCATCGGAATCCTCGTCTCTCATGTTGCTCGATGAGGGCGGGCGCGGCCGTGGGATGAAGGGTCGGGGCGGTGCTGCGCTGCGCCGTAGGACCGCCTCGGAAGTTGTTCCGGAGTACGACCGGTCGGCGGCAGTTCTGCTCGTCAGAATCGGCCGTTATCCGCTGCATCATGGAACGGTTGGGGCGATTCGGTCTCTGGGAAGGCTCGGCGTCCCGGTGTACACGATCGTCGAAGACAATTTCACCCCCGCTGCACGTTCTCGGTACCTGAGCGGCCGTTTCCGGTGGCCGACGACAGGCCTGGAGGAGCCGGGCGAGCTGGTCGGAGGACTGATGGGCATTGGGCGCGCGATTGGCCGCCGCGCGATCTTGGTTGCGACCGACGAGGAGGCGGCGGTGCTGATCGCAGAGCACGCCGAACTGCTCGGCGAGCAATTCGCGCTGCCGTCGGTAGCAGCGAGCCTTCCCCGGCAGCTCGCCACCAAGCACACATTGCATTCACTGTGCCTGCGGCATGGGATCCCGACGCCCCGATCGCTTCAGCCGCGATCCCCGGGAGAGGTGCTCGAGTTCTCAGGCTGCCTGGGGTTTCCGCTCGTGCTGAAAAACGATGAGCCGTGGCTCCGACTCAGCCGGCCCGCCGTCGCGAACACCGCGATCATCCGCGACGAGCTCGAGCTGCGGTGCATCGTCAACTCGTGGTCGACGATGCCGACCGTGCTGATGCAGGAGTACGTGCCGAGGGAGCGCGCGACTGACTGGATTGCTCACGCCTACTTCGGTGGAGGTCCCAGCCGCTGCGTGATCTTCACCGGCCGCAAGCTGCGTTCGTGGCCGCCTCAGGCTGGCGTCACGACGTACGCGTATGCGCGCTCGAACGCGGACGTTGCGGGCCTGACGCTCGAACTCTGTCGCAGGGTTGGTTTCCGAGGGATCTGCGACCTCGACTGGCGGTTCGACTCACTCGCCCGCGAATACAAGCTGGTTGACTTCAATCCACGGCTCGGTGCACAGTTCCGGCTGTTCGAGCGCCCTGACGGCGTCGATGTGATCAGGGCGATGCACCTCGACCTGACGGGCCGCGACGTTCCGCCGGGCCACCAGGTCGACGGGCGCCGCTACCGGGTCGAGAACCTCGACTTCCCAGCTCGGATCGTCTACGGGCGAGCGGGAGAACGTGCGTTGGTTCCGCTGCCCTGCAATCATCGGGAACTGGCGTGGTGGGCCGCTGACGATCCACTGCCGCTGCTGATCGGCGGCTTACGGTCGGCGGCGCTCGGGGGCAGCCGGCTACTCAGGGGAACGCTCGGTGGCTATCGCCCGTCGGCTTTGCCGAACGCAGCGCCGGGGATGACTGGGCAGATCGCGCGCCAGACGTGATCGGTACTTGAACTCCAAATGGAAGGCCAGGTTTCTGTGCGTCAGTGGATAGAGGTGGCTGAGATGGACGGGAGCGGCTCTCAGGGCGCGGTGATCGCAGGGAGCCAAAGTCTCCGCGCGCGATCGCGCCGCCCAGACGCAGTGGTGATCGGCGCGGGCCCGTACGGCCTCGCGACCGCTGCCCATATCGCTGCGCAAGGGCTCGCCGTGCGGACGCTGGGCGAGCCGATGGAGAGCTGGCGTCGGCGGATGCCGCTCGGGATGTACCTGAAGTCGACGCCGCTGGCATCGACTATCTCCGCGCCCAACCCCGGCAGTACGCTCCTCGACTTCTGTACCGCGACCGGCGAGGAGCCACTCGCGGGTCACCGCCCAGTGCCGATCGACTCGTTCGTCCGCTACGGGCTGTGGTTCAAGGATCGCCATGTCCCCGATGTCGAGCCAACGAGCGTCGTGCACGTCGCGCGCCACGGACGCGAGTTCGCGGTGGGGCTCGATGGCGGGGAGGAATTCGTGACTTCGAGTGTCGTCGTGGCCACCGGCCTGAACGGGATCGCGCATCTACCACCCGAACTGGCAGCGTTGCTTCCCGAGGGGCAGGAGCGCCGCGGACCGGTTTCTCACAGCTCCGACCATCGGAACCTTGCTCGCCTCGCCGGCAAACGCGTGGCGATCCTCGGCGCCGGCCAGTCGGCGCTCGAGAGCGCCGCGATCCTTCACGAGTGCGGGGCGACCGTGGAAGTGTTCGCGCGAGCGCCGCTCGTCCGGTTCGGCGGCGCGCCGGCGGACGTCACGCGTCAGGGTCCCGGCACCCCGTTGAGGCCCGAGTCGCCGCTGGGTCCCGGTTGGTCGCTATTCCTGTTCAGCCACCTCCCCGGCAACTTTCGCCATCTACGGCCGCAGCTGCGGCTCCGACTCGTGGCGACCGTTCTCGGCCCGTCGGGAGCGTGGTGGTTACGCGAGCGTGTGGAGGGCTGCGTGACGATACACGTCGGCCATCGTCTCGAGCGCGCGGCAGCCAACGGCGAGCATGTCGAGCTGACATTCGCAACGCCGACCGGCGAGCGACGGGTTGCGACGTTTGAGCACGTCATGGCCGCGACCGGGTATCGGGTCGATGTCGACGCGCTCGACTTCCTCGACGGCGCCCTGCGCCGCCGGATCGCGCGCACGGACCGGAACTGGCCCGCGCTTGGACGGTCGTTCGAATCCTCGGTTCCGGGCCTGTACTTCACCGGCTTGGCGGCCGCGGCCACGTTCGGGCCGCTGATGCGCTTCGTCTGCGGCACGGGATTCGCGGCTCGCCGGGTGAGCGCGGCAGTCGCTCGGCGAGGCGCCGTAGTCACGAGGTGACTGTCACGCCGCGACGCGTGGCGGTCTCGACGGCGCTAGTACCCTGATGTGGATGAGCTATGTACCTGGAACCGAGTACCGCAACCTGCTCGTAACGGCGGACGAGGCGGCAGCGCGGATCACGCTCAACCGCCCGGACAAACGCAACGCGCTGTCGTTCGAGCTGATGGACGAGCTGCACGCCGCGCTGCACGAGCTGTCGGCGCAACCGGCCGTGCGCACGATCGTGATCGAGGGCGCCGGACCGGCCTTCTCGGCCGGGCACGACCTGTCCGAGATGATCGGCCGCGACGAGGCGTTCTACGGCGAGCTGTTCGGACTGTGCACGGCGATGATGGAGACGATCCACGAGCTGCCGCAGCCCGTGATCGCAAAGGTTCAAGGCGTCGCGACCGCCGCCGGCTGCCAGCTGGTGGCCGCCTGCGACCTGGCAGTCGCGTCGGACGTCGCGCGGTTCGCGACCCCGGGCGTCAAGATCGGCCTGTTCTGCTCGACGCCGATGGTGCCGGTGTCCCGAGCGGTCGGGCGCAAGCGGGCGATGCAGTTGCTGCTGACGGGCGAGCCGATCGATGCCGCCACGGCGCTCGACTGGGGGCTCGTGAACCGCGTCGTGCCAGCCGAGCAGCTCGAAGCCGCCGTGCGCGAGCTGGTCGACGCGGTCGTGCGCTCGAGCTCGTACACCGTTGCGATCGGCAAGCGCGCGTTCTACGACCAAGTCGATCGGGCCGAGCACGAGGCGTACGAGCAGACGAGGGTCGTGATGGCGGAGAACGCGCTCGCGGATGACGCCCAGGAGGGGATGAGCGCGTTCCTGCACAAGCGCGCGCCGGCCTGGCGCGGCTCTTAGCATCCCGAGCATCGCGGTGACCGCGCCCCTGCGGCGCCATCATTCGATCAGCGGCGGATCGCGCAGGTTCGCGTTGATCCGCTCCGACAGCGCGTCCGCGGCCGCCCGCCGTGCCTGCACCCGCTGCTGCTCGTTGTCGCGGTCGAGCAGCGCCGTCTCGTACGCGTCCGCCGCGACCTCGAAGCGCGCGCGTTCACGTTCGGTCTCGCTCGCCGCCGCTCGTCGCAGCAGCTCGGCTCGCTCGGCTACGGTCGCGGCTGACTCATCACCCGAGTGGACCTCGACCTCGTCGACCTCGGGCACGAACGTGAAGCCGCGATCGCCCGTCGGAACGGGTCTGTACGTGGTGCGGACGATGCTGATGCTGCCATCCTCGCCGACGCTGGTCGTGACCTCGTAGCGCGTGTAGGGCCTGACCGAGCTGAGCCACGCGCGCCGCCGCGCGAGCACCTCGCGATCCCGCCGGGCGTCGATCGCGTTGGCAGTCGCCTCCGCGACGTGCACCCAGCCCCAGTGCGTCGCGACGAGCACGAACCCGAGCGCGATCGCGCCGACGGCGAGCAGGCCGAGGCCGCTCGCAACGGCGCTGATCAGGCCAACCACGATCAGCACGCAGCCGGCGATGAGCGTGACGCCGGTCAGGGTCGCACCGAGGCCGACGACTCGCCCGCGCGTCCGGCTCTGGGGGATGGTCTCGGGTCTCCCGATCGCCGCGGGCAGGTTGGCGAGCTGGTCGCCGAGCAGCTGCTCGTCTGCGAGGCGGTCGACGAGGTCGGCTGGATTTGGGTCCTGCATGGTTTCGAAGGTACTCCTGCTTAACTGAGTACGCAGTTTGCATCTGAGCGCACCGAAAGTTCCGAGACCCCAAAAAGGGGGTTGACATGCCTCTCTTCTTCTTCACTGTCGAACAGCAGGAACGGGCGATCGTCGAGCGATTCGGGAAGTTCGTCCGCGTGGCCGGCCCGGGTCTGCAACGCAAGACGCCGTTCGTTGAGCGGGTCGCCGGCCGGATGAGCCTCCAGGTCGAGCAGCTGAACGCCGAAATCGAGACCAAGACTCAGGACAACGTGTTCGTCCACGTCAAGCTCGCCGTGCAGTACAAGGTGGGCGCCGACGCACAGCAGGTTCAGAACGCGTACTACAAGCTGGACAACCCCGAGGTGCAGATGCAGTCGTACGCGTTCGACGTCGTGCGCTCCCACATCCCCAGCATGGGTCTCGATGAGGCGTACGCCGACGCCGACACGATCGCGGTGCACATCCAGGAGACCCTTCACAGGCAGATGGCCGAGTACGGCTACGAGATCGTCAAGGCGCTGGTGACGAACATCGACCCGGATCCGCGCGTCAAGGACGCGATGAATGCGATCAACGCAGCGCAGCGCAATCAGGTTGCGGCCTCGGCTCAGGGCGACGCGCAGAAGACGCTCGCGGTCAAGAAGGCCGAGGGGGAGAAGGAGACGATGCGCCTCCAGGGCGAAGGCGTCGCCGAGGAGCGCAAGGCAATCGCCGAGGGGCTCAAGGAGTCGCTCGAGATCATCGTCGAGCAAGGCCTCGACCTCAAGGAGGCGATGGCGCTCGTCGCACTGACCCAGTACACCGACATGATCCGCGCGCTCGGCGAGGGCGCGAAGACGAACACGATCCTGTTGCCCCATTCGCCGAGCGGTGTCGGCGATCTGATGTCACAGATCCGAGAGGGGATCCTCGTGGCGGACCTGGCGAGCGATTCGGCCAAGCAAGGAAAGAACAGCACCGGCCAGCGCGCCGAGGTCCGTGGTGGCTCGGAGCGCCTCGGACTGCCACCGAGCCCGCGCGCGCGGTGAGCGTCACACGTCGATCCGGTCGTGGTCGACGTTCACGGCGTCGTCGAAGTGGGTGACGTGCGCGGTCGCGACGTGCAAGCCCGGCTGCCCGGGGACGGCGCCGAGAAACGGCAGCCAATCCGGCGACAGCGACCGGATCCCCGCCGTGCATCGAGGCGCCCGGCAGCATTCCCAGTCCGGCGGTGATCACGCGCGTCGGCATTCCCTCGGTGTGGGAGTCGACTGCGGAGAAGTAGCGACTCGCCTTCATCCGCCGCTCCGGGTGAATTGAACCGCGGTCGCTCGTGGGGCTGCTCGTCAGCGGCCTTGTGGGAGAATGGCCCCGGCAATGGATCCCAGCCGCAAGCGCGCAATCCGGCTTACGGTCGCCCTCACCGCCGCGCTGCTTCTGGCATCGGCACTGATCTGGACGAGCTTCAGCGCCGGCCAGGAGGAGTTGACCGCGAGCCAGTTGCTGAAGAACGCGAAACCCGGACAGTCGTACATCCTTGCGGGTACGGTGCTGTACGGATCGGTCCAGCACGAAGGCGACGCGCTGCTGTTCAGCGTGCGTGACCCGAAGCTGAGGGTTTCGGTCCGGGTGCGCTACACGGGCGCGGTGCCGGACCCGTTCGCGCCCGGGCGCGGGGTGCTCGTGACCGTCCAGAAACAGGGTGGGACCTTCATCGGCGAGCAGAATTCGCTCACCACGAAGTGCCCGTCCAAGTACCAGGCCGAGGCCTCGCCGAGCTGATGGCGCTGATCGGTCGCGCGCTGCTGATCCTCGCGCTGCTCGTGATCGTGTACGGGATCGCGACGTCGCTGTACGGCGCGCGCACCGGTCGAGCCGAATGGGTCGCCTCGGGACGCCGTTCGGTGTACACGCTCGCCGGCCTGATGGTGGGGGCATTCGCGATCCTCGAGATCGCCTTCCTGCGCTCGGACTTCGCCTTCAACGTCGTCGCGAACACGTCCTCCACCACCACGCCCACGTTCTACAAGCTCGCCGCGCCGTGGTCTTCGCAGCAGGGCTCGCTGCTGCTGTGGGTGCTGCTGCTGTCGCTGTGGTCGAGCCTGATCCTGTTCCTGACGCGCCACCGGGTTCGGGAGATCGCGCCGTACGCGACCGCGGTGCTGCTCGGGTTCGCCGGGTTCTTCGCGTCGCTGGCCGTGTTCTACGCGAATCCGTTCGCGACCTCGGCGAACCCCCCGCCGCAGGGGGCGGGCCTCGACCCGTTGCTGCTGCACCCGAGCATGATGATCCACCCGCCGATGCTGTACTCCGGGTACACGCTGCTGACGGTTCCGTTCGCGTTTGCCGTCGGCGCGCTGATCACCGGGAGGCTCGGGAACGAGTGGCTGATGATCGTCCGGCGGTTCGCGCTCGCCGCGTGGTTGTTCCTCGGGATCGGAATCCTCCTCGGTGCGCGCTGGTCATATACCGAGCTCGGCTGGGGCGGGTACTGGGCCTGGGATCCGGTCGAGAACGCGGCGCTGATGCCGTGGCTGTGCGCCACGGCCTTCATCCACTCGATCATGATCCAGGAGAAGCGGGGGATGCTGAAGATCTGGAACGCCTCGCTCGTGCTGGCGAGCGCGACGCTGGCAATCCTGGGCACGTTCCTCGTCCGCTCCGGGATCCTCGACTCGATCCACGCATTCGGCGCCTCCACGCTTGGCGTTCCATTCGTGGTGCTGATCGGGGTGATGGTGATCAGCTCGATCGGGCTGGTGATCTGGCGCCGGCCGCAGCTGCAATCGGAGGCGCAGCTGGACTCACTGCTGTCCCGCGAGGCGATCTTCCTGCTCCAGAACCTGGTGCTGGTCGCGATGGTGTTCGTGATCTTCTGGATCACGTTCTTCCCGCTGATCTCCGAAGCGCTGACCGGCACCAAGGTCTCGGTTGGTCCGCCCGCGTTCCGTCCGTTCATCGTCCCGCTCGCGCTCGTGCTCGTGCTGCTGTCCGGGATCGGCCCGCTGATCGCATGGCGGCGCGTGACGGCCTCGAACCTGCGTCGCAACTTCACCTTCCCGGTGCTCGTCGGGGTCGCGACCTGCGCGACGCTGCTGCTCGCGAGCGACGCCAATGCACGACCGTTCGCGCTGATCATGTTCTCGCTCGGGGCGTTCGTGATCGCTTCGGTGGTGCAGGAGCTGTGGCGCGGTACCAGCGCGCGACGGGCGACGACCCACGATCCGCTGCCGATCGCGTTCGGGGGCTTGATCCGGCGCAACCGGCGGCGCTACGGCGGGTACATCGTGCATGCCGGGCTCGCCGTGTTGCTGATCGGCGTGGCCGGCTCATCGTCGTTCCAGCACTCGAACAACGTGACGCTGGCACCGGGGCAGCGGGCGACCGTCGACGGTTACGCGATCTCGTACGTGCGCCCGACCGCGCAGGCAAGCGCCGCGAAGGTGACCTTCGGCGCCGTGCTGTCGGTCTCGAAGGGCGGCAGGCACGTGACGACGCTGACCACGGCGCGCAGCTTCTATCCCGCGCCTGACGATCCCACGCTCGGGCCGATCTCCGATGCGTTCAACGGCCAGGCGGACAGTCAGGTCGGACTCCAGGCCGGGCTGACCCGCGACATCTGGACCGTCGTCAACCCGGATCTCACCCCGCTTCAGGGGCTGATCACCGACGGCGACCGGAAATTCCTGCAGTTGATGACGTCGCTGACGCCCGCCCAGGCGTCCTCGCCCACGGTTGTGAACTGGGTTCGGGACGAGCGCGCGCAGGCGATCACCGAGCTCACGGATCGCTTCGTAACCCATCCCTGGCCGGTGAGCTTCCTGCTGATCGTCTCGCCGTTGGTGACTTGGATCTGGCTCGGAGCGATCATCATCGCCGGCGGCGGGCTGATCGCGCTGTGGCCGGTCCCGGCCGTTGCTCGACGCCGCGCCGCGTCGCGCAGCGCTTCCCGGCGCCCGACCGCGCCCGCCGTCCCCGCCCGCGAGACGGCATAGCCGGTGTTGGCGTTCCTGGTCGTGCTCGCGATTCTGGTCGTGGTCGTGCTCGTCGTCACGGGGCCGCTTCGGCACGCGGCCGCCACGGCGGCGCAGCGTGCACCCAACTGGACGGGCGAGGATCGCGCCGCGCCGGGCTCGGAGCGCGCGGCAGTGGCCGAGCTCGAAGCAGCGCGCGCGGCGAAGTACCGCGAGATCCGCGACGCGGAGCTGGATCACCGGACCGGGAAGCTGTCCGACGAGGACTACGAGGCCGTCGATCACGTGTTGCGCGCCGAGGCGGTCGAGATCCTCCGCGCGCTCGATCGCGTCGGCGGCGGGGAGGATTCCGGAACCTGATCACACGCTGAAGATCGCGCCGTCGTCGGCCGTCTCCACGTCGACATCGTCGATGTGCGCGAGCATCTCCTCGCTCATGTGCGTGATCACCAGCCGCTTGCAGTCGAGCTGTCCCCGCTTGTCGGCGAGTGTTCGATAGGCGAGATGGCCCGCGACCTCGGTGTCGTAGAAATTGCACTCGCACACGAACAGATCCGCATCGGCCGACGCGGCGATCAGGTCGTCGGTCCACTCGGTGTCGCCCGAGTAGGCGATCACTTTGCCGCCGTACTCGACCCGCAGCGCGTACGCGGGCCCGCCGCTGCCGTGGCGAGCCGCGAACGGCGTGATCACCGCCGGGCCGAGCTCGTACGCGAGTCGCTCCGCATGCTCCACGAACCGGGTCTCGAACGCGCGCCGCGCACCGGCGGCGCCGGGATACAGCGCCTCGAATGCGCGCTCGAGCCGGTCCTGCGCGCCCGCTGGGGCGGCGACCACCAGCGGCCTGGTGCGCCCGCCAAACTGCCCGTCGAGGATCAGGAACGGAAGCCCGGCGAAGTGGTCACCGTGCAGATGACTGAGCGCCACCCAGCCGATGCCGGCGGGATCGATGCCGGCTCGCTTCAGCGCCACGAGGCTCGTCGCGCCGCAGTCGATCAGCAGCGGCTCCCCACCGCCATCCAGGTGCAGGCAGGCCTGGAGCCGGCCGCCGCTCGCGAACGCGTCGCCGGAGCCGAGGAACTGAACGCGGACGGGGCTCATCCGCGACCGTTATATCGCTCGCCTCGGCATCGAGCGGATCAGCCGGCGACCGGCCGCTACCATCCGCTCGATGGTCACGTTGCTCAGCGTCGTGCAGGTGTTCATATCGGTCGTGCTGATCTTCCTCGTGCTGATGCACTCCGGAAAGGACTCGGGCCTGTCGGGCGCGTTCGGTGTCGGCACCGGGGCGGGGCCGTTCGGTGGCGGGTCGCTCGTCGAACGCAACCTGAACCGGTGGACGATCGGGTTCGCGATCGCGTTCGTCGTGAACACGATCATCCTGATCAAGATCTCGTAGGACCCGCCTCCGCCAGCCGGTCGGCTGCCGACGCCGCTGCGGCGCGCCGGCGTCGGTTTGCCCGCGAGCGCAACCTCGCGCCGAGCTCGATCAGGCGGGGCGGCAGCCGGCCCCCGGTCGAGAGCCACGACCCGGCGAGGATCAGCAGCAGCCCGGCGGCCGCGCCCGCCCCGGGGCGCTCGCCGAGCAGGGTCACTCCGAGGGCGACCGCCACGACCGGGTTTACGTACGTGATCACAGTCGCGCGGCTGGTCCCGGCCTCCCGGATCAGCACGGTGAAGATCACGAATGCCGCCGCCGTGCACACGAGTCCGAGCACGATCACGGATGCGATCGCTCCCGCCGGCGGCGCCGCGCGCGGCGGGTCAAGCGCGGCGACGGGCGCCAGCAGCAGCGCAGCGAGCCCCAGGCTGGCCCCCATCGTCGCGCGCGGATCAAGGCCACCGAGCCGGTGCTTGATCAGCATCGCCCCGATCGCGTAGCCCACCGCGGCGAGCAGGATCGCGCCGGTCCCGCCCAGCTGGTCGGTGCTTCCGCCGATGTCGACGCCGAGCAGCGCGATGACGCCACCGAAGCCGATCAGCAGGCCGAGCGCCCTGGTCGGCGTCGGCCGCTCGGCATGATCGAAGCGCAGCGCGAGCAACGCGACGATCAGGGGCACGGTCGAGATCGTGATCGCCGCCAGCGACGAGGCGACGTGCTGCTCACCGGCCGCGATCAGGGGGAACGGAATCGTGATCTCGGCGACTGCGTACGCAAGCAGCCAGCGCCAGTGGCCTGCGAGCGTCGGCAGGGTCCCCGCGCGCCAGGCGAGCGCGAGCAGCACCAGCGCAGCGAGCGTGACGCGGCCCCAGGCGAGAACCGCTGGCGTGACCCCGTCGCGCACGGCGATCCTGATGAACAGGTACGGGATGCCCCAGATCACGGAGATGGCTGCGAACGCCAGCCACGCCCGGCGGGTCACGGGTGCTCGTCTCCCTCGAGCACGATCGCGCGCGCCCGCAATGCAAGCTCGATCACGCGACCGTCACCCCGCGCCCACGCAAGCGCCCTCTGAACCTCCGCTCGCCTCCGCTGGCCATCCCGGCCGATGCTAGCTACCTACCTCCTAGGTTCGAGCAGCTGGGGCTCTCACGACGAGGGCTGCTCGCCCAGCTGGTCCACGAGGCGCAGCAGCTCGAGCGGGCTGAACGGCTTGGTCAGGAACATGTCCGCCCCGGCTTGCACTGCGCGACGCTCGACGCTGTCGCCGTGGGCAGCGGTCAGCATCACGATCGTCGTATCGCTTGTTGCCTCGTCCGCGCGCAGCCGTCGGCAGGCGTCGATCCCGTCTAAGCGCGGCATGTCGACGTCCAGGAACACGATTGTCGGGCGCTCGCGCCGGGCGACGTCCAGCGCTTCCAGACCGTCGGCGGCTTCGTGCAGCTCGAACTCGGACACATCCTCGAGCGTCGTAGCGATCAGCTTGCGGATGAACGGGTCGTCGTCGACGACCAGCACTCCGCGGCTCACCCGATCTCCCGCGCGATCCGTTCGAAGGTTCGGTCGTCGATCGAGCGAAACGCATCGATCACGCCCGGATCGAACTGCGTGCCCGCGCCGGCGACGATCATCTCGCGCGCCTCGCCCAGCGGGAGGGCGCGGCGGTACGGACGCTCGGTCGTGAGCGCATCGAGGACGTCGGCGACCGCGAACACCCGCGCCGCGAGCGGGATCTGGTCGGCCGCGAGTCCGTCCGGATAGCCGCTCCCGTCCCAGCGCTCGTGATGGGAGCGCACGACCGCGGCCGCTTCGCTCAGGAAATCGACCGCGCTCATGATCTCGGCGCCGATCACGGGGTGGCGCGCCATCAGCGCCCGCTCTTCCCGGTTCAGCGCGCCGGGCTTGTAGAGGATCGCATCCGGGATCCCGACCTTGCCGATGTCGTGGAGCAGGAAACCAAACTCGGTCTCCGGCGACAGCCGCAGCCCGAGCGCCCGCGCGATCTCCATCCCGTACGCGGTCACCCGCTCGGCGTGCTTGCCCGTGTACGCGTCGCGAGCCTCGACGGCGTTTGACAGCGCCCGGACCGTGGCCATGTACGAGCGTTTGAGCTCCTGCGAGCGCGCGCGCTCCTGCTTGAACGTCTCGCGCAGATCAGCCGCGTAGCGCTCGAGCTGCAGTTCCTTCGCAGTGGCCTCTCGCTCACGCCGAGCGAGCTCGACTCGCAGGCGCTCGATCTCCCGCGTCAGCTCGGTCTGATCCCGAACCGCCATCAGCGCCCAGCGTACTGGTCCCGGTCGGCGCGCAGCGCCGCGAGCAGCGCGGACGGCGTCTGCTCGATCGGGATCGCGTCCACCCCAGCCGGGCGATCCCCGGTGGCGTCGGGGTCTCGCCGTCCGAGAGCAGGATCACCGTCCGCTGGAGCGGGCGCCCGCGGAGGTTCAGAGCCTGCAGCACCGCTTGCGGGTTGCGGATGCCGACATCGACGAGCACGACCTTGAACCAGCGCTCGCCGCAAACCCTCGCGGCGGCGGCCCCGGTCAGCTCCCACGCGTGCTCGATTCCGAGCTCATCGAGCGCCGGCTCGAGTATCGGCCGGAGCTCGGCTCGCCCCACCACGAGCGCGCGCGCGCCCCGAGCTCATTGCGGCGGCGAGCACGTTGCGGAGCTCGTCGCCGTCGATCGGCTTCGACACCATCCACTCCCCGGCCAGCTCGGGGCGGCCGGACAGCACGGACACGAACACGATCGCGGTGCCACCCAGTTCGCTGTCCGCTCTGATCTCCCGCAGGACCTCGAAGCCATCCGTGCCCGGCATCAGGATGTCGAGGGTGAGCGCGTCGAAGTGGTGCGCGCGCAGGAGCTCCAGCGCGTGCGCGCCGCTGGTCGCGGTCGTGGTCTGGACCTCCAGCGCAGAGAGCTCGAACGCGATCAACTCGGCGATCTGGGGGTCGTCGTCGACGACCAGCACACGCCGTCCCCGCATCAGCTCGGTCGATCGTGGAGAGACGTGGTCGGGGATCGCAGCCTTGAGCAGGACGCTGAACTTGGTGCCGTTGCCCGGTTCGCTGTCGACCTCGATCTGACCCTGGTGCATGTCGACGAGCGATTTCACGATCGGCAGGCCCAGGCCGCTTCCCGAGGTTCGGCCGCGGTTCGGGCCGCGGTAGAAGCGCTCGAACGCGTGTCGCAACTCCTCGTCGGTCATCCCGACGCCCGAGTCCTGCACGATGATCCGCACCCACGCGCGATCGGCTTCGACGCCGACGTGGATCCACCCGCCCTCGCCGGTGTACAGATGCGCGTTCGTCAGCAGATTCGCGACGATCTGGCGAACGAGTCCCGGATCGGCGAGCGCCAGCGGCACCGTCGGCGACACGTCCACCCGCAACTCCTGCCGCTTGTCGGCGATCTGCGGCCCCATCAGCTCGGTCACGTCTCGCACGGTTTCGCCGACGTCGATCGGCCGGCGATTGATCTCTACGTGGTCGGCCTCGATCCTCGCCATGTCGAGCAGGTCGTTGACGAGGTTGACGAGACGGTCGGTCGAGCGCAGGATGATGTGGACGAACTCGCGCTGGCGGTCGGACATTTGCTCGGGCGAGCGCTCGAGCAGCTCGGCGAAGCCCTTGATCGAGGTCAGCGGGCTGCGCAGCTCGTGCGAGGCGGTGGCCACGAACTCGCTCTTGGCGCGCTCCAACCGTGCTCGCTCGCTCATGTCCCGCACCGTCCAGACCATCCCTTCGGCCTCGCTACCGAGCGGAGCCGCTGTTATCGCCAGCGCCCGGCCATCGTGGTCGATCACAGTCTCGCCCTGGAGCGCGGCCTCGAGCGGGGGAAGTGGGCTGCGCTCCGAATCCACGTGGGCGCCGACGGGCAGCTCCGGAACGAGCTCGGCCGCGCGCGGGTTGACGGCCGCGATCGTCGTCGACCCCGGCTCGGTGACGAGCAGCGCGTCGCCGAGGCTCTCGATCGTCACCGCGAGCCGCCGGCGCTCCTCCTCGATTGTGTGCTGCGCTCGCGCGAGCTCCTCACCCATCGCGTTGAACGCGGCGCCGAGATCCTGTAGCTCGCGCGGTCCGGCCGGCTCGACGCGACGCTCGAGCTCGCCCGCGGCCAGCGCCCGCGTGGCGTCTACGAGCGCTTCGAGCGGCCGTCGCATCGAGCCGACCAGCAGCATCAGCAGCGACAGCGCCCCGCCAAGGGCCAGCAGCCCCGCGACCGCGATGATGATCAAGTCGCGACGCGAGCTCGATCGTGACTGAGCGCGTGCGGCCGTCTGGCGCGATTGCTGGCGCGCCTGGACCTCGACCGCTAGCAGCCGCGCGTCGTTCAAGGGGCCGCCGGGGGCGGTCGCGCGGGCGAGCTGCCCGCGCGCTGCGAGGCTGCGCGCCTGGTCGTCGGCGGCGATCTGCGCCCCGACGAGAGCGGCGCTGGCACGGTCGCTCGCGGCGAGGCCAGTCGCGCTGGCGGTGTCCGCCTCGTACGCGTTCGCCGCTTGGATCCGCTGCGCCGCGTCGGCTCGCGAGGACCGGGAGCTGAACAGCTCGTCGACGTCCACCGCCGCGCTCTGAAGGCTCGCGGTGACAGTCGCGAGGTTCGCCGTCCGCAGCAGCGTGTTCTGGAACTGCTGGCCGGCGTTGTAAAGGCTCGCGACGCCGATGGCCGTGATCGCCGCGAGCACCAACGTCAACGCGATCAGCGCGAACCACAGCGAGCGGGCGATCGACATGCGCTGCGTGATGGAACCCCGATGCATGCAGCGCGAGACTACATCCGCGCGGATCGGACCTGCGAGGGGCCAGGGCACGGAGAGCTACGATGCCGGCATGACCTTGGCGCACGAGTCGTGAGGCCACGGGTTGTCGCGCTCGGCGCGGCGCTGGCGTGCGCCGTGCTGCCGTCGGCGTGCGGCGGTCGCGCGGTCGCGGGCTCGGCGTCGGGATCGGCCGGTGCTCAGCAGGTCGCCGGTTCGGCGCCCGTATCGCCCACGCCCGCGACCGCGTCGAGGGTTCGCGTGCACGATGGCGATTGGACGACGTTCGACTACAACGCGCAGCGGACCGGCGTGGGACCGGCTGCCACGGGGATCACGAGCAGTGACCTCGGGCTGCTGCGCCGGCGCGTGGTGCACGTCGACGGGACCGTCGATTCATCGGCGATCCAGCTGCACGCGGTCCGGGTCCTCGGGCGGGTCCGAGACGTGATCGTGGTCACGACCACGTACGGCAAGACGATCGCGATCGATCCCGGCACGGGTGCAAGGCTGTGGGAGTTCACGCCGAGCGACATCGGCAACTACCAGGGCAGCTCGCAGGTCACGACCGCGACACCGGTCGCCGATCCCGATCGCCGGTACGTATACGCGGCCAGCCCTGACGGACGCATCCACAAGCTCGCGATCGCAACCGGACGCGAGCTTCGCTCCGGGGGCTGGCCGGTTCAGATCACGTTCGACCCGACGCACGAGAAGATCGCCTCGGCGTTGAACATCAGCGGCAGCTCCGTCGTCGCCGTCACCGGCGGGTACATCGGCGACGCACCTCCCTACCAGGGACACGTCGTGTTGATCGACCGAGCGACGGGTCGGATTACCCACGTGTGGAATTCGCTGTGCTCGGATCGGCGCTATCTGATCGATCCGCCGAGCAGCTGTCCCGCGAGCGACTCCGCGATCTGGGGACGCTCGGGCGCGGTGATCGAGCCCGGCAGCCGACGGATTCTGGTCGCGACCGGCAACGGACCGTTCAACGGCGCGACCGACTGGGGCGATAGCGTGCTCGAGCTCTCACCTGACGCCGGCCGGCTGCTGCACAATTGGACGCCGGTAAACCAGGCGCAGCTGAACGCCAACGACACCGACGTCGGGAGCACCGCGCCGGCGCTGCTGCCGGAGGTCGGCGGCCGGCGGCTCGCGGTCCAGGGCGGCAAGGACGGCGAGCTCGCGCTGCTGGACCTCGACCGCCTCGACGGCACGGCTCAGGGGGCGGGTTCCCGTACCGGGGGTCAGCTGCAGCAGATCTCGGCTCCGGGCGGAGATCAGGTGTACACCGCGCCGGCGGTCGCGAAGCTCCGTGGGCGGACGTACATGTTCGTGGCCGATAACTCCGGTACGGCGGCGTACGTGCTCGGACCGGGCGACCGGCTGAGCGTCGCGTGGCAGGACGGCACGGGGGGGACGAGCCCAGTGCTCGCGGGAGGCGTGCTGTACGTCTACGACCAGCAGGGGGGACGGTTGGTGATCCGCCGGCCGTCGAGCGGCCAGATCCTGACCTCGCTGCCGGCGGGCACGGGCCACTGGAACAGCCCGATCGTCGTCGGCGGCCGGATCATCCTGCCGGAGGGCAACTACATGGATCACGCCACCAGCGGGGTGATCGACATCTATTACCTTCCGGGGCGGTAACGCAGCCGGCTGACCTGGGCGATACCGGGCGCCCGGACCTGCATCAAGCCCCAAAGCGCGCAACCGATCGCGGCTTTGGTGCGCGCTGCATCGCATACATGCACTAGTGGACCATCCTTCAAATCCGCACCCCCTTCGCGGCTGCGAATCTTCGCCTCGCTGCGTCCTCGGACCTCGATGTAGCGCTGCTACACCTTCGGTCCTGCGTCCTTGCGATGCTCGATT